>Ga0308171_1000336_pt1 | contig 114679 bp, 111 predicted proteins | sample PhyGR1_FD_202135 | JGI IMG/M metagenome (GOLD analysis project Ga0308171, IMG submission 202135) | Phyllosphere microbial communities from UC Gill Tract Community Farm, Albany, California, United States - DLSLSG.R1 | ecosystem: Host-associated > Plants > Phyllosphere > Unclassified | place...
GCTTGTCGACTTAGGTGTCTGTGACAAAGGTCGGAGCCGAGCAGAACGTCTGCACAGACTGCGCCCGGAGAAAACGCGGAGACCCAGCGTTGGACGGGGGTTCGATTCCCCCCAGCTCCACGAGCCACTGTCACCTCGATGACGCCCTCGCTCCCACCCGTTTCGGTGGGGGCGGGGCATCATCGTTTCCGGATCGGTGCGGGTGAGTGTCGCCGTGCTGCGGCGCTCGGTGTGCGCGGACATCACATCGAACACCGTGATGTCAGGCGCAGCTCACCCTCTCGCACATCCGTCATCCTGACCCGGCGCTGGACTGGATCTGGTCGACGGATGGCTCGACCAGCAGAGCAGGTCGGTGAGGTCGACATCGGCGACTCTCGACGCGAGTGCTCTGACACCGTCTTGTGTCCGGTTGATGTGATCCCGGTCGGCGCCTCGTGCCAGCAGCGCGCGGGCGATGGGTCGGGTCCCCCTGGCAGAAGAGAAGCGCGGACCACGGCCGGCGCGCTCCCGCGGGTGTCCCGGCATCCACCGTTCCATGCGTCATGCGGTCGCGGCAGCGGTTGGACGTCGTCGGATGTCCTTGGCGCGATGCGGCCGCTACAGGCGGGCGAGCCGCAGGGTGGCCGTCGCGCTGTGGGCGGCCATGCCCTCGGAATCCGAGATCGTCTGAACGGCCGGGGCTACGGCATCCGTCGCAGCACGAGAGACCGCCTGATACGTCAACGGCTTGAGGAAGCGCGCCACCGAGAGCCCCGCGCTGTGCTTGGCGCCGCCGGCCGTCGGCAGAACGTGGTTGGTCCCCGCCATGCCTTTGTCGGAGTAGGCGACCGTGCTCCACGGGCCGAGGAATAGCGAGCCGTAGTTGCGGAGCGCGTCGTGGTACCACGCGTCGTCGCCGGTGAACACCTCGAGGTGTTCGGGGGCGAGGTCGTCCATGAGCTCGACCGCCGTCTCACGGTCGGAGGCGACGAGCACCGTCCCGTAATCGCGCCACGCGGCGCCCGCGATGTCGCGGGTCGCGAGGCTCGCGAGCTGCCGCTCGATCTCGACGATGACCGCGCGTCCCAGTTCTTCGGAGGTCGTGATGAGTGCGGCGGGCGAGTTCGGGCCGTGTTCCGCCTGCCCGAGCAGATCGGCGGCGACGAGTTCGGCATCCGCCGTGTCGTCGGCGACGACCGCGACCTCGGAGGGCCCGGCGAGCAGGTCGATCGCGACGGTGCCGAAGAGCTGCCGCTTGGCCTCTGCCACGTAGGCGTTGCCGGCGCCCACGATCATGTCGACCGGCAGATCGGCGACCAGGCCGTGGGCGAGTGCGGCGAGTGCCTGAACGCCACCCAGCACGAAGACCCGATCGACGCCCGAGACGTGGGCCGCGTAGACGACGGCGTCGTTCGCGTCACCGTCGGGTTGCGGCGGGGTGCAGGCGACGGCCGTGGGCACGCCGGCGGCCTTGGCGACCCCGATCGTCATGAAGGCGCTCGCGGTGAGCGGGAAGCGGCCGGCCGGAAGGTAGGCACCCACCCGCCCGACGGGGACGTACCGCACACCTGTGCGCAGCCCGTCGACGAGTTCGAGCTCGAAGTCGACGAGCCGCTCGCGCTGCGCGGCGGCGAACGCGCGGGTGCGGGCACCCCCGAGCTCGATCGCCTCGCGCAGGGCCGGTGCGAGGCGATCGCCGGAGCGCGCGATCTGGGCCGGCGTGAGCTCGATGTCGCGCCCGTCGTATCGGTCGAGTCGTCGGGCGTAGTCGAGCACCGCGTCGATGCCGCGCGCTTCGATGTCGAGGAGCATTCTGCTGACGGTGTCGATGACGGCCGGGTCGCGCTGCGCGGCGGGTGCATCGACGGCGGGGGACTTCAGGAACTGGAATCTACCCTCGTGGCGAGCGAGGACCGCGGGCGTGAATTTCATACGCTCACGATAGGCCATACGTATGCACAGCACAACGGGATATGAACCATGAGGAAGCATCGGACATACCATTGGGTCATGTCGATCACCCTCGCGCAATTGCGTGCATTCCTCGGGGCATTCGAACTCGGCTCGTTCACCGCGGCGGGCAACGAGTTGGGAATGGGGCAGGCCTCGGTCTCGGAACTGGTGGCGCGTCTCGAGGCAGAGATCGGCGCGCCGCTGTTTCACCGGCGACCACGCCGACTGGTGCCGACAGAGGCTGCGCGCACGCTGCGCGAACACGCGCGCCGCTCGGTGGACGCCGCCGATCAGGGGGTGGCGGCCGTGCAGGATCTCTCGCGACTCCAGAGCGGTACGTGCACGTTCGGTGTGCTGCGCAACGCCGCGTACTACCGGCTGTCGACGTTGCTGCACGATTTCCATCGCGCCCACCCCGGGGTGAGCGTGCGCATGGTCGGGCTGAACTCCGCGCTCGTTGCTCGATCCATCGCGAACGGTGAGCTCGAGGCGGGGCTCGTCGTGCTGCCCGTCGCCGACGCCGGACTCACGGTGCGCCCGATTCTTCGCGACGAGGTGCTCTTCGCCTTCCCGGCGGGTTCGATGCGCGAGACCGCGGTCGGAATCGACGACGTCGCCGCACGCAAGCTCGCGCTGTACGACGCCTATGCGGGGTGGGATGACCCGACGCGCCGCCAGCTGCGAGAGCGGGCTCGTCTGGCGGGCCTGACTCTGCACGCAGCGATCGAGGTCGAGAGCGTTGAGACGGCCCTCGGTCTCGTCGCGCTCGGCGAGGCCACGACGATCGTCGCATCGCGGATTGCAGACGCGCCGGGTTTTCCCGCCGGCGTGTCGGTCGTTCCGTTCGCCGAACCGCTCTACGACACCATCGCCCTCGTTCACCGGGAAGGCGCCGTCCTTTCGCCAGCGACGCGGCGCATGTCAGAGTTGGCCATCGACCTGCTGCAGACCGCGCCGGCGTCGCCCGCTTCGGCTTCCTCGCCCGCGCGCGAGCCGTTGCTGGCCCAGGAGATTGTCGATACGAGCGCCGCCTCGGACTCGTCGCAGACTTGACTCTGTCGTAACGAGCGACTCGCCGCCATGACCGACGAGCAAGGCGCAGCCGACGAGAGGAAGAGCCGCGACATCAACGCGGCGTTGCGCGCCGCGGCCGAGGATGGCGAGGATCCGAACGGTTCCCGCTTCCAGGGTCTGGTCGCGGACCACCATCGATGGGTCACCGCTTATTGGGCGGGGAGAGAACCCGACCGCGAGGCCGATACCGGGCTCTCCGAGTTGTACGTCGTCGATCCTCGATTCGCCGCGGCGTACGGCGGCGGAGAGAACGTCGAGCTCATTCGCGCGGCGATGCGGATGTGGGCCCGAGTTTACCTCGAATGACGGATGGACGATGGTTTACCGGCACAGCCCGCTTGCCGACAACGCGCAGCGCCCGCGCCGATGTCACCCTCGACCGGCGCTCAATAGAGCGCGGGCCGGCGGTCCTCAAAGAGGTCGTTGTGAGGCGGCAGGGACTTGTCGGCGACGGAACCGAGCGGCAGGTCTCGCAGCACCTGCATACTGTCGCCCGACATCGTCGCCGGGGTGAACCATCCCTCGTGATCGACAATGCCGCTGCCGCCGGTCCATTCGACTCCGCGCTCGGTTCCGTGCCGATCCGCGATCACGATCGGCAGGCGTGAGGAACGCGCCGCCGCCATCGCCTGGATCACCTCCGGGGGGTGCTCCCCGGGCGGACGATCCACCAGGGGCCAGTTGACGGGCAGTGCGAGCACGTGCGCACCGGCGAGTGCGAGGCGCCGCGGCACTTCGGGAAACTCGTTGTCGTAGCAGATCGCCACCGCGAGCCGTCCGATCACGGTGTCGAACAGCGCTCCCGCGGCGTTCCCGGCGCGAAAGACGAGCTTCTCCCGCCCCCAGAGGTGACTCTTGCGATAGGAGCCGACCACACGGTCACGCTCCAACACGAGCGCGGAGTTGAACACCTCGCCGCCGCAGGCGGCCTCGGCGTATCCGACGACCGCGACGGTGTCGTGGCGGAGCGCCGTACGCAGATGCCCCCACCGCGGATCCGCGGGGTCCAGCGCTGCCCGCGCGGCCTCGGCCCGATCAGTGAAGACGTAGCCGCTCGTCGAGAGTTCGGGGGCGACGATCAGGCGTGCACCGGATGCCACGGCTTCGGCGATCGCCGCCCGAATCCGCTGCAGGTTGTGCTCGACGTCGCCCAGCACGACGGGCGGTGACACCGCTGCCGCACGAACCGTCCGGTTGTCCACGTCGTTCGCCGCCCCCGAGGACTCAGTAGATGTTCTCGAAGCCGACGGGCTCGTCGCCGCGTGCGCCGGCGATCTGCGCCCGCAGGGCGATGTCATCCCACAGGCGTACCTCTTTCACCAGTCGCCCCTGATAGAGCGTGAACTGCGAGATGCCGAGCACATCGACGGGCGCGCCGGTGCGGGCGCCGTAGCGTTCTACTCCGGTGTAATCCCCGACGAACTTCCAGGTGATGGCGACGCGCAGGCCGGCGTAGCGCTCGTTGTCGTTGGTCTGGATGTCGCGCACCTCGAAGCGACCGCCGGGGAATGCCTCTAGGAGGCGGAGCAGCGACCGGCGGTAGCCCTCGGGGCGCACGATCACGGCATTGCCGACGGTCAGCAGAACCAGATCGCGGTCCCAGAAGCGTTCGACCTTGTCGAGTTCTCGCGCGTTCCACACCGTCTCGATCATCTCGAGTACGTGATTCACCGCGTCCGGGTGGTCGTCCGGGCGTTCGCCCGAGTCGCCCAGGAGGCGCGGGGCGGCCGGGGCCGGGCGCAGCCACGATCCGGAGTACCCGCGAAATGCCTGGCTGCGGGCGAGCTCGTCGAGGTCGGCGCCGTGCTGAAGCGCGCCGGCGAGACTGTCGCGGACCACCCACTCCTCGACCATCCGACCGCGGCGGTACAGGCAATTGGCGATCGTACGGCTGTGCTCGCCCGAGATGATGTCGGACGAGAGCAAGAGGTGCGAGCTGAGGAAAGCGTCGTCGCCGCGAGCCTCCCAGATGACGTCATCGGCCTGCCCCACCCGGTCGGGCGTGGCGGCGATACGCATGAGCGAGCCCTCGATCACCTCTTCGCGGGTCGTGGAGGTGCCGTACGAGCCGTGCACGATGGAGTCCGGCTCGTAGTTCTCCCGGATGAAACCGATCGATCGGTCGACCCAGATGAAGTCGGTGACCTCGCGGATGAAGTCGTCGGGGTCCGCGTAGGGGGCGTACGCGATGGGGTCCAATGCCATGTTCTTCTCTTTCTCTCCGTCGGTGTGCTCCGGCTCGGGTGAGGCCGGGTGGGTGCGTATACGTATGTACTGCAGGATGTGTGTGCCCCAAGGGAGGGGCGCCGTTGGGGTCAGACGGCCGCGGGACCGAGGGTGCCGCGCTCGACGAACTGCGCCACGAACTCCCGCCGCTGCGGCGGAGGTGTGAAATCGTCGATGCGCTCGACGATCAGCTCTGCTGCGACACGCGCCATCTCTTCGTAGTCGCACGCGATCGTGGCGAGATCGATCACGGGCCAGCGAGCCGCCGGCAGATCGTCGAATCCGACCACCGAGACCCGGCCGGGCACAGCGACCCCGGCGCGGTGTGCGGTGTTGAGTGCGCCGAACGCGACGAGGTCGTTGGCGCAGAAGAGCAGCGACGGCATCTCCGCGTTCTCGGCCAGCAGGCTCTGCATCGCTTCTTCGCCCGCGTCGCTGTCGAAGGTCGCGCGCCGGACGAAGTGCTCGTCGACCGCGATGCCGTGAGAGGTCAGAGCATGTCGCAGCGAGGTCTCGCGCGCACGCGCCGTGCTCGTGGCGACCGGTCCCAGGATCGCGCCGGCTCGGCGGTGCCCCAGTGCGGCGGCGCGCTGCGCGGCGGTGTCGTATGCGGCATCCGGTGTGACGACCACGGCATCGGCCTCGACCGACGAGCTCGTCCGATTGAAGTACACGAAAGGGATGCCGCGATCGCGCAGCCGGATCGGGGTCACCGACTCGACGGGGGGAGTGGCGAGCACGACGCCGTCGACGCCTGCCGAGACGAGGCGTTCGACGATGCCCTCGTCGTCCGAGGACTCGGTCTGCAGCGTCAACTGGTAGCCGAGTGTGGCGAGGCGCCGATGCACGGGAGCGATGATGCGCACGTAGAACTGGTTCTCGAGGTCGGTCACGAGCAGGGCGATGCGTCGTGTGCGCCCCGACGACAGGGTCCGCCCGGCCTCGCTGCGCACGTAGCCCAGCTGGGCGGCCGCTTCGCGCACGACCTGCTTGGTGCGCTCGGAGACGCGCGGGTCATCGCGCAGGGCCCGTGAGACGGTCGGTTGCGAGACTCCCGCCAACCGTGCAACCTCGTGGCTGGTCACCGGCATCGCTCACGCCCTCCGTTTCGTTCTGTCCGCAACACTAGCCGCGGGCTGCCCGCGGACGCCGGAGGCGCTCATCCCTTCACCGCGCCGTCGCTCAGACCCGAGACCAGATACTTCTGCGCGACGAACGCGATCACCACGACGGGGATCGTCAGCAGGATGGATGCCGCTCCCGCCTGCTGCAACATCGGAAGGTTCTGGCCCAGTTGCGTGGCGATGAATACCGGCACGGTCTTCGAAGAGGTGTCGGTGAGCACCACGGCCGTCAGGTACTCCTGGAAGGCGAACAGGAACACGAAGATCGCGGCGGTCAGGATGCCGGGGCCCATGAGGGGGATCATGATGCGCCGCAGCACGGCGAAGCGTCCGCAGCCGTCGAGCATGGCGGCCTCATCGAGCTCGCGCGGCACCTCGGCGAAGAAGTTGCGCAGCAACCAGATCGTGAAGGGCTGGTTGATCGCCACGAGCGCGATGGCGAGGGCGAACGTCGTGTCGTAGATGCCGAGCGCGCGACTGATGTCGTACATCGGCAGAACGACGGCGAAGCGGGGAAGTGCCCGGAATACCAGCGCCAGCACGAGCAACCACGCCGATATCCAGCTCGGGAACCGGGAGAGCGCGTAGGCCGCCGGCAGACCGATCGCGAGGGCGACGATCGTCGCGATCGCCGCCACCGCGACGGTGTTGACCAGGTAGTCGGCGAAGTAGGTCGTCTCCCAGAGATTGACGAAGGCGTCGAACGTGGGCTGATACCCCCAGATGACGGGAGGGTTCAAGAAGGCGATGTTCGTCGGCTTCGTCACGGAAAGCGCCATCCAGATGAATGGCACGACCATGACGATGCACAGCACCGCGAGCAGGATGCCGCTCGTCAGCCGATATCGTGCGGCCGGTCGACGCCGCGTCGCGCGCGCCGGTGCGCCGGCGGGCGCGATCGGGTCGGCGGTGTGCGTTCGAGCCGAACTCATGACAGGGCCTTCGCTTCCCGAAAGACGGTGCGGATGAAGGGGATCAGCATCACGAGGATGATGACGATGGTGATGACGTTCACGGCGCTGCCGAGCCCGAGCTGCTGTGCACCGTTCGCGAAGGCGATCGAGTAGACGTACATCATGATCGACTCGTTGCCGATGGTGGCGGCCTGCGGCGAGAGCGGGATGAGGCTGTCGAAGGTGCGCAGGACGTCCATGATCGTGATCAGCGCGACGAATCCCAGGGTGGAGCGGATGGTCGGGATGATCACGTGCAGGTGCATCTGCCACGCGTTGGCCCCGTCGATTGTGCCCGCCTCGATGATCTCGGCCGGCACGCCCTGCAGGCCCGCCATGATGACCAGCACGGCGAACGGGAGCAGGAACCAGACCGTGTTGGCGATGATGATGGCCGCGTTCGGCAGCTGGTCGGTGAACCACAGCACCGGGGTGCCCCCGAGCATCTGGATGACCCGGTTGACCAGGCCGCCGAAGCTGTCGTCGAACAGCCACGAGAACGCGACGGCTCCGACGAGGTTCGGCAGCACGTAGGAGATGAGCAGGATACCGAGCACGAGCGGACGCGACACGCCGAGGCGATTGGTCGCCGAGGCCACGGTGTAGCCCAGCGCGACGAGGATGACGGTGCTGATGACGGTGAGCGTGACGGTGAACATCACCGCTCGTCCGAACCGCTCGTCGGTGAGAGCGCGCACGAAGTTGTCGATCCCGACGAACGTCCCCGGATTTCCGTAGGACACGTTCTGCAGACTCCACTCGATGGTGCGGAGCAGCGGCAGGATGAGCAGCGCTCCCATGATTAGCACACTGGGGAGCACGAGAGCCCAGAATTCTCGTTTGCGCACAGTTCTCTTTCGTTCGAATGGCCGAGGTTGGGCCCGTGACGGCCGGTCTGCGCGGGGAGACCGACCGTCACGGGCGAGGCGGGATCAGCCGACGATCTGCTCTCCGAGGCTCTGCATCTGTGCGAGTCCGTCGCTGACCGACAGCTCGCCGTTGATCACCTTGGCGAGCACCGGTGTGATCGCGTTGGTGATGTCGGCGAGGTGCGGTGAGACGACGGTGGGCATCGCCGAGGCGATCGACTCGTTGGCGGCCTTGCCGTATGGGGTGTTGCTTTCGGTGACGAGTCCTTCTCGGGCCGGGTACGCCGCCGGGACCGACGCCTTGGACGCGTCCTCGCTGACCGATGCGGCCATGAGGGTGAACAGCAGATCGTGATCGATCGAGGTGTTGAACGGAATGGACCACCCGTCGATGCTCAGTCGGTCGTACGTGTACGTGGCGTCGGCCGAGACCTTCGGTGGGGCGGCGAAGGCGAAGGAATCCGACAGGGAGGTGTTCTCGGGCTTGGTGAGGTCGGTCATGCGCCCCGAGAACATGATCGCCATTGCGGCGGTGCCGTTGTAGAGCTGCTGTTGAACTTTGGGCTGATCGAACGTGGTGACCTGCGGGTCCATGTACGGCTTGAGAGCGAGCATGGCATTGAGAGCCTTCTCGCCGGCGTCGGACTCGATCGTCACCGCGCCCGAGTCGTCGACGAAGTCTGCGTCGAGGGAGTTCATGGCCGCCTGGAAGCCGGTCGTGATGTCTGCTGTCGCCAGCCAGGGCAGTGCGATAGGGTACTGCATCAACCCGGCTGCCTTGATCTTCTCGGCCGCTGCGGTCATCTCGTCGAACGTGGTCGGCACGGCCAGGCCGAGCTCGCTGAAGACGTCGGAGCGGTAGGCCATGACGAACATCTGCGCCTGCATCGGGAGCGCGTAGAGCTTGCCGTCGTACGACATGCCCTGGAGCATCGACGGGCTGAGGTCGCCGAGCTTGTATTGGTCCTTGTACTTGGCGTACAGGTCGTCGAGCGGTTGGAGCTTCTCCGTCGAGGCGAGGCTCGGGATGACGTAGCTGTACGTCTCGACGATGTCGTACGTGCCGGTCGGCGCCGACAGCGTGGCCGTCGTCTTGGTGACCTGGCCGCCGAAATCGATCGGGTCGTGCTTGACGGTCACGCCGTCGTGCGAGCAGCTCGTGGCCATCGTGTCGGTGTAGGGGTCGATGGCGGAGGAGTTGTACGCAAGCACGTTCACGGTGAGCGGCTCGGAGGGTGCAGTCACGTCGCATGCGACGGAGGTGGAGTTGGCGTTGCCGGTGCGAGTTCCGGCACCGCAACCGGTGAGGGCGAGGGCGGCGACGCCTACGACCGCGACGAGGGCGGTAAGGCGGGTGCGAGTGTTGGGCATGCAGCGAGTATACGTATGCACGCTCGTCGCACAACGAGGAATACGCGTTCTTCCGTGTAAAATCTGCCGTCATTTACGTTTACTCGCCAGTAACATGCATACGTATAGCATTTCGTGATCGTCTCCCGCCGGCACGTTCGGCACGTTCGAAGCAGCCCTCGTGAACTCTTCTCCTCGCCCGCGCACCTCTGTCCCTCGTGAGCTTCTCGTCTTCACCGGTGTCGCAGCGTTCTTCGCGGCGACCGTCTACTTCCCTCAGACCCTGGCGCCGGCGATGGCGGCGTCATTCGAAATCGACGCCGCCGGGCAGAGCGCCGTGACCGGCGCGGTGCAGTTGTCGTACGGGGCGGCGATGCTCATGATCGTGCCGCGGGCCGATCGCGCGAACCCCCGCACCCTCCTCGCCGTGCTTCTCGCGGCGAGCGCGGTCGCTGCCTTCGCGTTCGCCGTTGCGCCGTCTGCACCCTTCGCGGCGGGGATCGGCATCGTGCTCGGTCTCAGCGCAGGTGGTGCGCAGGTCTGCGTGGTCTACGCGTCGAGTGTCGCTCTCGCGCCCCGCGGCGTCGATCGTCGAGCGCGAGACGGGATGCCGTGGGCGATCAGCGGCATCCTGCTCGGTGTGATCGTGTCGCGTCCCGTGGCGACCACGTTGGCGGCGTGGGCGGATTGGCGCGCGGCCTTCGTGGTGCTCGGGCTTGTCAGTGCGGTGCTCGCGGTACTCGTCGAGTGGGTCGTCCCCTCACGTGCCGTGTCTTCACCTGCCCAGCACCCCCGCCTCGAACCGGAAGCGAGAAGCGTGGTCAGAAGCGCGCTGCATGCGCTCGGTTCGCGGCACATCTGGGCGTGGGCGCTGCCGCAGTCTTCCCTTTTCGCCGTGCAGTGCGCCTTCTGGGCCATCGCCCCGTTCCTGCTCACGGCGCGGCTGGGAGGAGCGGATGCCGCGGTCGCACTGTCGGTGATCAGCGTCGCTGCTGTGAGCGGCGTGGTGGTGAGCTTCTTGCTCGGTCGGGTCGGTAGGGTGCGGCACCCGCGCAGGACGCACGGTCTCGTGTTCGCGACAGGGGCGCTCGGAGCACTCGGTCTGGTCCCGGCAGGTCTGGCTGCCGGGGTCGTGGTCGTCGTGCTGCTGTTTCTCGCGGCGATCGTGCTCGACGGGTCGGTCGCAGCCGGGCAGACGGTCGCTCAGCGTGAGGCGATGCGTCTCGGCCCGACCGCGAGCGCCCGGGCGAACGGTGCGTACATGGCGATCGTGTACGCGGGGGGCGCGCTCGGAAGCGCGGTAGGAGGCCTGCTCTTCCAGTGGTTCATCTCGTGACCCCGCGCCGACGCGCCGGCTGACGGCGGTCGTCGACCCGCGATCAGAGGGCGGAGCGGGTGTGGATGTCGCTCTCGCCCGAGACGCCGTTGAGCTCGAGGTACACGCGTCCCTCGGTGCGGGTGAGGGTCGCGGTGCTGCGCCGTTCGATCGCGCCGCTCATCCGCTCGACGAACCCCGGCTCGAAACTGTGCAGGAGCACCTCGTCGGCGCGGTGGATGCGCTTGCCGGCCCAGGCGGCGGCGACCTTCTCGGGGTCGCGGTGCGTGTAGACGGCGGTGCGCGCGGCCTTCATGCTGCCGGTGTGCAGGCGCGCGGCATCCGGTGCCCCCACCTCGATCCACGCGACCAGCGCGCCCGTCAGATCGCGCACGAGCACGGCGGGCTCGTCGGTCGCCGCGATGCCCTCGCTGAAGTCGATGCCCTCCTCGTACTCGAGGCAGTAGGCGAGCACGCGGGTCAGCATGTAGGCGTCGGTCTCGGACGGGTGCCGCGCGACGCGGATCGACAGCTCGTCGTACACACTCCGATCGACGTCGGAGAGTTGCACGGTGAACGTGTGAATGGTCGCGCCGATAGCCACGAGGGTCGAGCCTACGCGAGTGGTTGCCGCCGCCGCGGTTCGGCGCCTAGCGTCGAGGGATGCCAGATCCCCGCGCCTCCCGCATCGACGTCGGCCCGTTCCACCTGGTGCCCACGCCCGACGCCGCGACCTGGACGGCGCTCGCGCGCGGGGAAGCGGCATCCGGGATCACCGCGTCATGGAGCGACTGGGTCGCGTTCGCGGAGAAGGTGCGGCGGGCCGACGAGCTCTGGCGTGAGCGAGAGACCCGCGGGGACGCGTGGGACGAGGGCTTCGTCGCCGCGCGGGACGCCGCCGCGGTCAATCCCTACCGGTGAGGGTCAGGACGGGCCGTTGACGAGGATGAGGCTCTGGCGCGTGTCGGCGACCTTCACCCATCCGTCGCCGAAGAGGTAGGTGATGCCGTAGCCGTCGGCATCCCCCCGTCCGCCGACCCACGACGGGTTCTCACTGATGTACGTGCCGGACGTGTCGTACTCGCGACGCCAACCGGCGGCGACGAGCTCCTTCTCGGCCTTCGCCGCGTCGGCTTCGTCGATAGGGGCCCACCCGAACAGCTGCACGCGGTCCGTGGTGACCTTCTGGTCGCCCCATTTGCATTGGATGCCGCCGTCGAGCTCGATCGTGCCGATGCGGAACGGCTCGACGCTCACGGTCCAGCCGAGGCTGGTGAAGTCGTCGGTCATGCTCGTCGGGATGATCGTCTCGCAGGTCGGGTCGCCCGCGGCCTCCGGTTCTTCACTGACCGTGGGCGAAGGGGAGGTCGGCGTCGCGCCGCCCGTGGGAGCGACAGGGGCGGCGGTCGCGTCCGGTGTCGGAGACGAACAGCCGGCGAGGGTGAGAGAGGTGAGGACGATCGCCGACAGGGCGAGGCAGGCGCGGCGGGTCACGCGGTGCCCTCGTCGTGCAGCAGCGCGAGGAAGTCGTCGTGCAGGATGCCGTTCGTCGCCAGCGAAGATTCCGCGTCGAGCCGGTCCGAGCCGTCGAAGGCGGTGAAACGCCCGCCGGCCTCGCGGACGATGGGCGCGATGGCGGCGATGTCGTACTCCTTCACGCCGAACTCGGCCACGAGCTCGAGACGTCCCTCGGCGAGCCACATGTAGGGCAGAGCATCGCCGTACCCGCGGTCGCGCCAGACGGCGCGGGTGAGGCGGTCGAGCGTCGGGAGCAGGTCGACGTCGTTCCACTGCTCGATGCTCTGGAAGCTGACACTGGCTCGGGCGATGTCGTCGACGTCCGAGACGTGGATTCGCCGGGGCTCGCCGGCCGGGGTGTTCGTCCACGCGCCGTGCCCTGTCGCCGCCCACCAGCGGCGTCTGAGCGCGGGCTGGCTCACGACACCGACGGTCGGCACGCCGTCGACGCTGAGGGCGATCAGCGTCGCCCAGATCGGGATACCGCGCATGTAGTTGTGCGTGCCGTCGATCGGGTCGATCACCCAGCGCCGCGTCGTGTCGCCCGAGGTGCCGTACTCCTCGCCCAGGACCGCGTCGTCCGGGCGCTCGGCATCCAGGATCCCGCGGATGGCGCGCTCCGTGGCGAGGTCGGCCTCGGTGACGTGGGAGCGGTCGGCCTTCGTGTCGATGCGGAGATCGCCGGCGTCGAAGCGTTCCATGGCGACCGCGTCGGCCGCGTCGGCCAGGCGCAACGCGAGGGCGAGATCGTCAGAGAGCGAGGGGGTGATCACGTCGAGGCTCGGGGGCACGCGGCCCAGGATACCCGCCGATGCTGGGCCGATTTGGTGTGGCCGCGTCACGCCTGGTAACGTAATCCCTCGGTTCGCCCCGCAAAACGGAAGCGAATCACCTGCACCTCTAGCTCAATCGGCAGAGCAACTGACTCTTAATCAGTGGGTTCTGGGTTCGAGTCCCAGGGGGTGCACCAGAGAACCGCCTCTCACCAGGAATCTTCCGGTGAGAGGCGGTTTCTTGTTATTCCTGCGGGTCAGGATCTAGTCAGGATGCGTCCGCGATGGGTCAGGACCTGCCTGCTCGACCGGTGACTTTTCAGTTCTCCATCAGACGGCCCCCTGGGGTACCGGGTTCGGGACTTTCGCGACGTTGGCGACGGGCACAACGATGCGCGCCTTCAACTCCGTAGTCTTCCGATCAAGGCGATCGGCAAGAGTCTCTAGGAGGGCGACATAGCGTTCGACGTCCTGCGAAGTGGGCTTCCGGCTGCTATCACCGTGCGCGATGTCGTCGCGGCACTCGACCACGTCAAGCACGCCGCGACGGATGTTCAGCGTGCTCGGCCCTACGTCCGGCAACTTCAGGTCGATGTCGCCGTCACAAACTCTCCCCGGTCCGCCCATCATCTGAAAAAGCAGATCGATTTTGTCCGGCTTCGCGCTGGTGACCACCCTGCTGAGTAACTCGGCTCTCAGTGCACCCCGGGAGGGCTTTGCGTCGTCATTCCACAGTTGTGCAGCCTGACTCAACTTCTTGAAGTGGGAACTGCGTTCGGTCAACGAAGCGGAGTTTTGAATGTTTCGCACCAACACCATTGTGTGAAGTTCTCTGAGCGCGGGCGGAATGAACTTCGACTCCAGCGTTCCGCTGCTCAGGTAATCGACAAACTCCTCGGCGATCGACTTCAGGTAGCTCTCGAAGTGCGCAATCAGCAGCACCACGCTCGCACGGCGAGCTGCATTCGCTCGGCTAAGCATCGCGTCTTCGGCCTCGCGCGGACGCTTCGTGTCGCTGACCTTGATGAGGACACGAACTTCGCGGATTCCCTCAGCGAATTCATCCTTCGCGCTCATCGGGACGTGGGTTCCAGTCCAAGCCCCTCCGGCAGATCAACCCCGACTCCCAATTCGCGCAGATTCTGCGCCACCAGTCCCACGCGATAGAGCATGCGCGAGCGGTCGGCCGTCGCACGACCAATTGCAGTCCTGAATCTGTCGTCGTCAGTTAGCTCTTCAACCATCGAGGCAACCGCCTCGGCATGTTCTAGTAGTTCACCCTGGTCTGAGAAGGCGAATGGAATCATCACAGCGTCGAACATCGCTTTGTTGACGGGGTTCTTCGATCCGGCAACCTTGAAAGGGAGATCGCCCAGCACTTCCGCGACCGTCATGCAAGTGCTTTCGAAGAGTGCCACCTGATCATCGGACGGAACTTCGCGGCGGTGGTAGCGCATGAATGTGTTCAGCGTCTGCCGAAGCGGCGGCTTGTATACGAGCAAACCATCGGCTAGCGCAAAGTACCTCAGGATCAGTTCTTCATGATCCATGCGCTTATTTCCGAGCCCACCCATGAGGCGGGTGAAGTAGGGCTTCTGTGCTAGTTGCTTCAAAGCGCTATTGAAGTCACCGCGGTAGACAGAGTTGCGCAGTTCCTGAGCGGTCAACGAAGCCGCGCCCGTGTTGAGGCGTTCGAAGACGTCGAACTTGATGTCTGGGTGACTGTCCTCTGTGATCACAATGCATCGAATTGTGCGGTTCTCAAGTCGTCGTCGGTCGCGTGGAGCTAGCTCTGAAAAGAACTTGCCGTCAAGCTCGCTGAGCACAGAGATCCCAGACAAAGCGAACTCGCCGTCCAGGAATTTCTTGATCGTAGTGAGGCGCTGTAGGCCGTCAATAACTTCGTAGACGCCTTCCTCGTCCTCGGCGAAGTAGCAAACAGGAATCGGGACGTTCAGCAGCAAAGATTCGATGAGGCGGCTCGCCTTGCCGAAGTCCCACACGTACTTTCGTTGGTATTCGATTTCTAGGCTGATCCGTCCGCCGTCGATGTCGGTGCTGATGCTCTTCACGCCGAGGTCGTATGGCTGTGTCACCAGCTTTCGCTCGTCGGCACTGAGGTCAAGGGCGTCGGCCTGATCCTCGGCTGTGTCGAGTTCATCCACCTCGTCGTCGAACTCGTCGTCCGTGACGTTTAGGTCGAGCTGGTCAGTCATGGCGGCCCCCTAGCTTCTTCGCATGCAAGTGGTCGAAGCTTATGGGAGATAGTCGAGGCGTCTACCGTGACTCGCGCCGGGCGGCTGAATCTCGGTTTGACTGGGGGACCGTTCTCGCAGCGCTTGCTCGCGGGCCTCCTTTATCTTCTCCGTGACCTCATCCAAGCGGTCGGGCAACAGCTTGGCGTAAGTGTTCAGCGTCTCCGTCGCGTCAGCGTGACCGAGCATGCGCTGCACCATGAGCACGTCGGCGCCAGCCGCGATGGCGAGCGACGCGGCTGTGTGCCTCAGACTTTTTGGCGTAGGCCCCTCAGGAACGTGCGGTGTCGCCACTAGTTCTTTCCAGACGCGGCTTTTGAGTTGGAGACGTTCAGGTGCGTGCCGAATTCCTACACATGTTCGAAGGAAGGTCGTGACGAATAGCGCGCCACCCGAATGGGGGCGAACGACGTGTGACCCTGGGGGGACCGCCTTCTAGACGACGGCGCGGTGTTGACTTCCGCTGAGGGTGTTTGAGTGCCGACAGCGACGAGAGAGGACCCGTGGGGGCCTCAGGCTCGTCACGCAGTACCGTACGCCTCTCGCGCTCCGCATGCAAGCATGCTAATTATTGCCCATCACGCGCTAATCGTCGCGATCCAGGCATGGCGAAGGCCCCGCTCCAGGGGGTCGAGGACGAGTCGAGGCCACAGGGTCGGAGCGGGGCCTTCGATCAGCAGACGGCATTCCTGAACGTACGCGCTAACCGGGGCTTTATTGCGCGTCACGCGCTAATGGGCGGGCTCGATTTGCGATCTTCCCGTCGTCCAGACGCGTGTCGTCTCCATGTCTCGGCGACCGCGCTGCGAGACTCCGCGCATGGAACTTCCGTTGTGGGTTCAGATAGTCGCTCTGGCGGTGCCTGCCGCGGTCAGCATCTTCTCGGCTCTCTGGGCGACCAGGTCGGCGCGGCGTGCGCAGAAGGCTGAGCACGAAGCTGCGCGTTTGAGAGCCCTGGAAGACCGGGTGGCTGAGCGCAAGTACGAGCTTTACCAACCGTTCTTGCAGACGCTCGGGGACATGCTGACTCCCTTCCGAAATGACGCCGCTACGGAGCGCCTAGAGGACGTGATGGCGGACTTCTCGTCGTTCGTTGCAATCTGGGGCTCGGACGAAGCGGTCGAGACCTTTTACCGTTTCCGGGTGGCGTCGGCGTCGTCCCCGCCGACGCTAATTACGATGCGCCTCATGGCCGACTTCCTCATCGCGGTCCGAAGGGACATTGCCTGGCCTGCAACGGAGATCACTGGCCTCCACGTCATCGGTATGCGTATCAACGACTTGCCCGAGCATCCTGAGATGAAGCGCGCCCTGGAGCAGCCGCTTGCGGAGTTGTGCAGAGCAGAGGGTTGGACGCCACCGTTCGATCTCCGGAAGGTTTAGACCGTAGTCGGGATCTGGTCAGGATGCTTCCGAGACGCGAAGTGATACACCGTGATGGCAACCCTCGATCAATCAGCCGCTGACCAGGATTTTCCACAGTCTTCCCCACGCGCTCGATAACGCCACCTAACGCTACATATCGCGTCTGATCGAACAGTGGGTTCTGGGTTCGAGTCCCAGGGGGTGCACGGTCGGCCCTCACCCTTCGGGGTGGGGGCCTTTTCGTTGTGTGCGGGCCGCCGAACGACGGTCGGAAACGCCGAACAGCCTTTCGGTGCCGCCCCTCGCCGGAAGAGATGCCTCTTCACCCTCTCCGCGCAGGGGAAGGCCTGTTCCGGCAAAGAATCGTTCGCCGCCCTCCTAGACTGACGCCGTGCCGACGCAGCGCACTCGCGGGTTGGTGTTGATCCTTCTTCTGGTCATCCCGCTGAGCCAGCTGCCGATCGACATCTACACCCCCGCCCAACCGCGGATGATCGACGAGTTGGGCGCCTCTCCCACGCTGGTGCAGAACTACGCATCGGTGTACGTGCTCGGCATGGCCCTGGGGCTCGTCCCGGTCGGTGTCCTTGCGGATGCCCTGGGCCGTCGCCGCGTCCTGCTGTCGTGCCTTGCCCTGCTGTGCCTCGCCAGCGTGGCGATCGTGTTCTGCAGCGACCCATGGCTGTTGTTGGTCCTGCGTTTCATCCAGGGCGTCGGCGGCTGCGCGTGCATGGTTGTCGTCTACGCGATCGCGGCGGACGTGGCGTGCGGGCGTGAGCTCATCTCCCTGTCGGGGTGGCTCGGAGCCGCATGGGGTCTCGCCCCGGTCGTCGCCCCCGCGATCGGCGGCTTCATCGTGCAGTTCGCCTCGTGGCGGATCATCTTCGTGCTCGTGGCGGTTCTCGCCGCCGCGGCGGCGCTCATCGTCTGGCGCTGGCTGCCGGAGACCTTGACCGAGGCGGCTCGCGTGCCCGTGCAGTTCGGTGCGCTCGGCCGTGTGCTCGCCGGCGCACTGCGGCGGCCGCTCTTCCTGGGGTTGACGCTGGTGTTCGCGATGTTCGCGAGCGTGCAGCTGTTGTTCGGGGTGGTCGCGCCGTTCGTCTACCAGGGGCCGCTCCAGCTCCAGGCGGGCCCGTACGGTCTTCTCGCGCTGCTCATCGGCGCGGCGAACCTCGAGGGCGAGCTGTCGACCGGGGCGCTCGCGAAGCGCGTCCGCCCGATCGTCCTGGTAGGCGGGGCGTTCGCGTCCTTCGCGGCGGGGACGGCGGTTCTTCTCGTGACCGGTCTGACCGTCGGAGCCGACGTCCTCGGGCTCACCGTCGGCGGAATGCTGGTCACGCTCGGATGTGGAGCGCTCTGCCCCTTCGCGTACGGGAAAGCGCTCGGGCTCTTCGACCGCAACCTGGGCCTGATCGGGGGTCTGACGAGTGCCGTCTGCTATCTCGTGGTCTCGATCACGATCGCGGCCGCAGCGGGTCTACCCGACGACACGGTCCTTTCCCTCGCCCTCGTCTACGTCGTGTGCGGCCTGGTGGGCGGGCTTCTGCTCGTGGCCTGCTTCCGCGCGATGAAGGCCGCGCCGGCGGGCTTGAGAGCGGCGCACTGACGGCCCGTCTCGGTGAGGCCCCGTCGGCGGATGGGGCCCCGCGCGACACGGGGCCCCGCCGAACTACGGCAAAAGCACCGCACGGGGCCCCGCCTTCTGGCGGGGCCCCGTGCCGGAGCGGCCTTACGGCACCTGCACCAGCAGGTTGGGCGAGGTGAGACCGCCGCTGATCTTGCCCGGGGCGGCGTCGCCCAGGACGGCCGACGTGACGGCCGCGGGGGACGCGCCCGGCGACTGCTCGAGCACGAGCGCCGCGACACCGGCGACGTGCGGGGCGGCCATCGACGTTCCCGAGATGGTGTTGGTGATGCCGTCGAGCCAGGTGGACGTGATGTCCTGGCCGGGCGCGAAGATGTCGGTGCATTCGCCGAAGTTCGAGAACGACGCGCGCTGGTCGGTGCGCGTGCTCGCGGCGACCGTGAGAGCCGACGCCGCCGACGCGGGCGAGGACAGGCATGCGGGCAGGGAGTCGTTGCCGGCGGCGACCGCGACCGTGATGCCGCGGTCGGTCATGCGCTGGACCGCGGCGTTCGTCGCCTCGCTGTACGTGCCGCCGAGGCTCATGTTCGCCACGGCAGGGGCGGCGGCGTTGCGCGCGACCCAGTCCATGCCGGCGATGACGCCGGACGTGGATCCCGATCCGTCGCAGCCGAGCACCCGCACCGCCACCAGGTCGACGTCGGTCGCGACGCCCCAGGTCTCGCTGCCGACGGTGCCGGCGACGTGCGTGCCGTGGCCGTTGCAGTCGTCGGTGCCGCGCCCGTCCGCGATGGCGGTGTAGCCCGGGGAGACGCGTCCCGTGAACTCGGGGTCGGCGGGCACGATGCCCGTGTCGATGATGTACGCCGTCACGCCGGCACCGGTGCCGCCGGGTGCGTAGGACCCGTCGAGCGGCAGGTCGGGCTGGTCGATGCGGTCGAGGCCCCACGTGGCCTGGGTGGTCGTCATGATCGAGTCGCGCTCGATGCTCTCGACGAGTCCGCTGCGAGAGAGCAGGTCGGCCTCGGTGTCGCTCAGGGTGGCGGTGAAGCCGCCGAGGGCGTCGAACGTGCGCGTCAGCGCGCCCGCAGGAAGCAGTGTGCTCGTGATGCTGTCGACGACGGTGCCCTGCTTGAGCATGACGATGTAGTCGGACTCCGTCGCGGTAGCGGCGGTGGCCGCGGGGGCCATTCCCAGGGCGGTCACCGCCCCGGTGATGGCGACCACCGCGGATGCGATGGCCAGCCGGGGTCGCTTGTGCGCGCGAAATGACATGAGGGGATCCTCTCTCGCCCGACGTCGGGCTCGTCTGGCGCCGACCGGGGGGAGCGGCGCTGACTCCGGGGGGAAGTCACGCCACGACCGTAGATCGGTCAAGGAGCCTTGAGGGAGTATTCCAGGCAGATTTTACGTTTCCGAAACCGGATGATTCTTCGTTTCGTGGCGTCACCGGAACCGCCCAGACCGACGCCCCGCGCCGGACGCCGGGCACCGTGCAGCCGTCTCGGCGGGGCGTGATCCGTCTCGAACGGCCGCGGGTCGGGGAAGATGTCCCCATGGCTGACGACGAGATCTGGGACGTGACCGACATCCACGGAACGCCCACCGGCGCTCTGCATCGCCGGGGTGACGGCCCGGTCGCGGCGGGGAGCTTCCACGTCGTGGCATCCGTCTGCGTCGTCTCCTCGACCGGCCGCGTGCTGGTGAGCCTGCGTGCGCCGGGCAAGGAGTACCCGCTGGCGTGGGAGTTCCCCGCCGGCAGTGCCCTGCGGGCCGAATCGAGCAGGCGCGGTGCCTCGCGTGAGCTCGCCGAGGAGACGGGACTCTCCCTCGCGCCCGACGATCTCGTGCTCGTCGGCCGCGTGATCGAGGAAAGCGCCCTGTTCGACCTATGGCTGGGGCGTGTCGAGGGCGAGCCGACCCCGGTCCCCGATCCGGAGGAGGTTCAGGATGCCGAGTGGGTCGACCTCGACGAGGTGCGACGCCGCTGGCAGGCGGGGCTGTTCGCCACCCCCTGGAACGCCCGGTTCGAACAGCTCTGGGACAAACTCGTGGGGGACGCGGCAGAAAGCGCCTGACCTCTCACGCGCGCGCCGGTCGGCGGAGATCGTGCAGCCTCAGTCCCCGGATCTGCGACGGCGACGGAGGGCGTATTCGGCGGCGAGGAGACCTGCCGAGACCACCGCGAGCACGGCGCACGTGACCATTCCGCCGACGACCGTCTCACCGCTGGCGACCGTCCCGTCGCTGTAGGGGTTGTCGATATGGAGGGCGTCGTTGAAGGTCAGCACGACGCCGAGGAGGAAGAGCAGCAGGACCACCACGGCGGCGATGCGGAATCCAGGGATCCGGCGCGCGATCGTCGGGGTGGGGGCCGGGGTCTGGGGTGGACGAGGGATGTCGTCGGCGGCCCGTGCGGGTCGGTCGACGGCCGTGCCCGCGTCGACCGAGGCGTCGATCCGCTCCAGGATCTCCCGGGAGACGTTCGCGTAAAGGGTGGGCTCGACCGCAACCTGGAAACCGTCGACACCGGTGAGGCGACGAGCCCCGTCCGGCCAGCGCTCGAGGAGGACGCACTCGTCGAACGCCACGGTATAGACACGTTCGTGCTCCCGCAGACTGAGACCGTCGGGCGCGATGTACAGGGCGTGGCCGTTCACGCCGAATCGGGGATGCACCCGTCCTGTGACGGCCGATTCCGACGTGGGACTGATCCGGTGGAAGCTCGCGTCCGGCACGTCCCCCGACGGCGACTGCGCGAGGGCGGATTCGAAGAACTGCCCGGCCACCTCGCGGATATCGTCGAGGCTGACCGCGCGTCGACGTCGGTCCCTTTCCTCAGGCCGGGCGACGTCGTGCCCCAGGAGAATCGCTGACGCGATCTCGGGAATCCCCTCGGCGACCTCGAGGGGGGAGGCGCCCCCCGTCGGCGGGGCTGCCGAGGCCCGGAGATCCGCGAGGTCGACATCGCCCGATCGAACCCGGGAAAGCACCCCGAAGACGAGGTCGACGACCCTCGATTGATGCTCCGGCTTGGCATCCGCGGCGACGCTGAGCCGGGCCGTCTCGGCGTCGACCCCCTCGACATGGCAGGACGCCGAGTACGACAGCGCCGCCTCATCCCGCAGTTCGCGGGTCAGCAGCCGGCTCAACAGTCGTGCGAAGACCGTGGCAGCCGGTGTTCGCGCCACGAGTGCATCGACGACGACGAGGCCCGGCGGACCCTGGAAGACGGCCGGCAGCGCGTCCAGGATGCTGGAGGCCGGGGGAACCGCTCGCCGAACCCCCGTCGGCAGGTGCGCTTCCAGACCCTCCGGCAGGCGTTCCCCCGAGATCCAGCCGATGACGTTGCCCGCGGTGAAGTACTGCGAGAGCCAGTGCTCGATGTCGACATTGGTGATGGCATCGAGCCCGGCGGCTCCGAACCCGTTCAGCCCCCGGCCCTGTGCCCCGTGGCGTTCCAGCCGCTGGCGCGCGGACGCCCCCCAGGACCGGCCGAACTCCTCGGTCTCCAGAACGTTCTTCTCGCCGGGGATGCGTTCTCGCGGGAGACCGAGGCCGAGAGCGGAGGTCACGGTGTTGAGAAACGTCACGACCTCTTCGGGTGAGCCCGTGACGTGGAACTGCGTCGTCAGTTCGCGCGTGACGCCGCCGAAGGTGAGGCCGCTCTCGTTGAGACCGAACAGCGCCAGGTGCTCGACGAGATGGGTGATACCGGCCCGGGAAAGGTGTTCGTCGGCCCATCCCACGCGAAAGAGGAGCCCCCCTTCCGTCGGACCGGGTCGGCGGGCGAACAGCACCGGAAAGCCCGCGGTCTGATCGACCGTGACGTCGTCGCCCAGGGATGCGAGAGCGGACATGACACGTGCAGCGTCGGAGACGCCGTCGGCCGTCTCACTGCCTGTCTCCGTACCCCTCATGCATACCCTCCCGTGCCCCCGTGCGCTTAGTTTCGCAGATGCGGCGCGGCGACGACGCGACCGGATCCGGCGTTGAGGAGAAAGCGGCGGCCGCTCGGGCGTCGACGTGTCGCCGACGCCCGAGCGGCCGCTCCGGGATGGTTCAGGCCGCGTCGCCCACCAGGACGGCGGCGCCTTCGTCGGCGGCATCCGGGTGGGTGCTGTCGACGTGGGCGAGGGTCTTGCGACCGAACAGGATGCACGCGGCGGCGATGAGCACCGACGCACCGGCCATGATGTACGGCACTCCCGCACCGGCGGCGTGCCAGAGGAAGGCCGCGAGCGGGGGAGCGACGGCACCGCCGAGGAAGCGCACAGCCGAGTAGGCCGAGGACGCCACGGATCGGGGCAGGTCGGTGGCTTCCATGACGGCCTCGGTCAGGGCCGTGTTCACGACGCCGAGGACGAGCCCGCCGACCACGATGCACGCCACGAGCGCGGCGGGGGAGTCGACGATCACGGCGGCGACCAGAAGGTCGACCGCGAGGAGGGGCAGCGCGAGCAGGAGGACCGAGGTCAGTCGCATGCGCCGGAGCAAGATCGGCGCGACCCACACGCTCGTGATCGCCAGGCCGACACCCCACCCGAAGAAGGTCAAGCCGATTCCCATTGCCCCGAAGCCGAGCGGGAAGGGCGAGAAGGCGAGCAGGGTGAAGAAACCGATGTTGTAGAACAGTGCGGTGGCCGCGAGGATTGCCAGCGCCGGACGGCCGAGGGCGCGGAACGGCGCGCTGAACGGGATCGGCGTCCGGGCGGGAGCGGGACCCCGCAGCAGGACCGCGACCGCGACGAAGGCGATCGACATGAGCACGACGACGCCGAAGAACGGGCCGCGCCAGCTCGCCTCACCGAGGATGCCGCCGAGGAGGGGACCCACGGCGATGCCGAGTCCCAGGGCTGCTTCGTACAGGATGATCGCCGCCGAGCTGCCCCCGGCGGCCGCTCCGACGATGGTGGCCAGGGCCGTCGAGATGAAGAGGGCGTTGCCCAAACCCCAGCCCGCGCGGAACCCGATGACGGCGTCGACACTGCCGCTGAGCGCGCACAGGAGCGAGAACACCACGATGAGCGCGAGCCCGACGAGCAGGGTCGCCTTCGCGCCGATGCGGCTCGAGATCCAGCTGGTCACGAGCATCGCGAGGCCGGTGACGACGAGGTAGCTCGTGAAGAGCAGTTCGGTTTCGACCGGCGTCGCCTGCAGCGAATCGGCGATGGCCGGGAGGATCGGGTCGACGAGGCCGATGCCCATGAAGGCGACGACGCACGCGAACGCGACGGCCCAGACCTGGGCGGGCTGTTTCCAGACGCTGGCGGTGCCGCTCATCGCACGACCTCCGGCTGCAGGCCGACGCGGGCGGCGAGGGCGCCGGCGGTGACGCGGACGGCCTCCCATTCGGCATCCGTGAGGTCGGCGACGTGCGGCGAGAGGGTCGCGCTGAGCTGGCCGAGCCAGCGCTCGAGCGAGGCGAGGCCCTCGTCGGTGACCGCGATGACGCTCACCCGGGAGTCGTCTGGGTCGGTCTCGCGTCGCACGAGTCCGCTGTCGCTCAGCTGGTGAACGAGCCGGGTCATGCCGGGCTGCGTCACCCGGCTCAGCGTGGCGAGATCGCCGAGGCGCTGGGGGCCGTGGTCGCGCAGCAGGGTGAGCGTGCGCCACTGCGCCGCGGGGGCGTCGTTCTGGGTGTCGAGGGCCGCGATGCGCGTCAGGGCGTGCACCGCGAGCAGCAATCTCTGGAGATAGTCATCGCGGGTCATGAAAAAAGCATACCGCAGATATATACCTTAGGTATCTATCGGGCGGCGATCCGCGTCGACAACTGATGCGCGTGCGCGAGGAGCGTGCGGCCCAGCTCCGCCAGGCGCTCGCCCGAGAAGCGGAACTCGACCCCCGTCAGACTCAGCGCCCACTGCGGCGCGCCCGCCCGGTCGAACACGGCAGCGCCCAGGCCCCAGCTGCCCTCGACGATGAGCCCGGGGTTCACCGCATAGCCGCGCTCCTGTGTGTCCCGCACACGCGCCCGGAGCCGGGCAGGGGAGTGCGCGACCCCCCAGCGCTCTGCGAGGTCGTCGTGGCGGTCGAGGTAGGCGTCCACATCATGAGGCGGAAGGAACGCCAGGATCGCGAGCCCCGCGGACGCCACGCCCAGCGGGAAGCGCACGCCCTCTGACAGGACGAACGAGCGGATGGGGAAACTTCCGTCCTCCCGCACGAGGCACACGGTCTCGTCGCCGCGGCGCACCGAGAGGAAGGCGCTCTCTTCCGTCCGCACGGCGAGCGAGCGGACGATGTCGCGCGCCGTGGCGGTGATGTCGAACCGGGATGCCGCGACGCTGCCCATGAGATACAGCTCCGGCCCCGGGAGCCAGTGCCCGCTCTCTTCGTCGCGGTCGACCAGCCCCTCGGCACGCAGAGCGGTGAGCAGTCGGTGGGCGGTGGGTCGGGTGAGGTCGGCGTCGCGCGCGAGGTCGCCCACGGTCGCTCCGGCTGCTCCCGCGGCGGTGACCAGGCGCAGGAGGGCGGCGGCGCGGGCGATCGCCTGCGCGCCGGGCACGGTCGCCGCGGCGCGCGGGCGGGGTGCGGTGTCCACGATGTGGACGCTACGCGCCTCGGCATCCACATCGCAAGCATCGGCTGGTTCGGGGAGCCCGTCCGAGACGAGCATGGGAGCACGCAGACACGAAGGAGTTCGCGTGATCGACAAGACCTGGTCCTCGCCCGCCGAGGCCGTGGCCGACATCCCCGACGGGGCCTCGCTCGCCGTCGGGGGATTCGGCCTCTCCGGCAACCCCATCGCCCTCATCGAGGCCCTCCTCGCCCAGGGAACGACCGACCTCTCGGTCGTGTCGAACAACTGCGGCGTCGACGACTGGGGACTCGGCATCTTGCTCGGCGCCGGACGCATCCGCAAGATGACCTCCTCCTACGTCGGCGAGAACAAGGAGTTCGAGCGGCAGTTCCTCTCCGGCGAGCTCGAGCTCGAGCTGACGCCGCAGGGCACCCTTGCCGAGAAGCTCCGCGCGGGCGGGTCGGGCATCGCCGCCTTCTTCACGCAGACCGGCGTGGGTACGCAGGTCGCCGAGGGCGGTCTCCCGCGACGCTACGACGGTTCGGGGGGCATCGCCGTCGCCTCGCCGCGCAAGGACGTGCGCACGTTCGACGTCGGCGGCGAGCCCCGCGAGTTCGTCCTCGAAGAGGCGATCACCACCGACTTCTCGCTCGTGCACGCCTGGAAGGGCGACCGGCACGGCAACCTCGTCTTCCGCAAGGCAGCGCGCGCCTTCAACCCGCTGGCCGCGATGGCCGGGCGTACGTGCATCGTGCAGGTCGAGCACCTCGTCGAACCGGGCGAGATCGACCCGGATGCCGTGCACCTCCCGGGCGTCTATGTCCACCGCATCGTCGAGGTCGGTCCCGACATCGTCAAGCGCATCGAGAAGCGCACGGTGCGCGCGGGCGTGCAATGAACGGGTACCGGTCCCTTCGACAGGCTCAGGGACCTCAGCGGCGACAGGCTCAGGGACCTGGGCGGCGACAGGCTCAGGGGCCTGGGCGGCGACAGCACCAGGGGCTCGGGCTTCGCTCCGCCCCCACGACGAAGGAGAACTGACATGGCCCTCACCCGTATCGAGATGGCCGCCCGCGCCGCCCGGGAGCTCGCGGACGGTGCCTACGTCAACCTCGGCATCGGGCTTCCCACGCTCGTGCCCAACCACGTGCCCGAGGGCGTGACCGTCGTGCTGCAGTCCGAGAACGGCATCCTGGGCGTCGGGCCCTACCCGAGTGAGGACGCGGTGGATGCCGACCTCATCAACGCCGGGAAGGAGACGGTCACCACCCTCCTCGGCGCGGCCTTCTTCGACTCGGCGCTGAGCTTCGGGATGATCCGCGGGGGCAAGATCGACGCCGCCATCCTCGGGGCGATGCAGGTGTCGGCATCCGGAGACCTGGCGAACTGGATGATCCCCGGGAAGATGGTCAAGGGTCCAGGCGGCGCCATGGACCTCGTGCACGGAGCCGCCCGCGTCATCGTGCTGATGGAGCACGTCGCCAAGGACGGCTCGCCGAAGATCGTGAACGATTGCTCGCTGCCGCTCACCGGCCGCGGTGTCGTGGATCGCGTCATCACCGACCTCGCCGTCATCGATGTGACCGAGGATGGACTCGTCCTCGTCGAGGTCGCCCCCGGGGTGAGCGTCGACGAGGTGCGGGATGCCACCGAGCCCCCGCTGACCGTGAGACTCACCGAGGAGATCGCATGAGCACCGAGAACGACGTCGTCATCGTCGCCGCCGCCCGCACCCCCCAGGGGCGCCTGAAGGGGCAGTTGGGAGCACTCACCGCCGTGCAGCTCGGCGCGGCCGCCATCCGCGGAGCGCTCGAGCGCGGCGGCATCCCCGCCGACGCGGTCGACGCGGTGCTGGTCGGACAGGTGCTGCAGGCCGGTGCCGGGCAGAACGCCGCCCGTCAGGCGGCGATTGCGGCCGGCATCGGCTGGGACGTGCACGCCGCGACCATCAACAAGGTGTGCCTGTCGGGCCTCACCGCCGTCATCGACGCCGCCCGCATGCTGCGCCTCGGTGACGCCACGGTCGTCGTCGCCGCGGGCATGGAGTCCATGACCCGCGCGCCGCACCTGCTCATGAACTCCCGCGAGGGGTACGCCTACGGCTCGGTCGAGGTGCTCGACCACCTGGCGTACGACGGGCTCACCGACGCCTACGACCGCGAGAGCATGGGGGCCTCGACCGAGCGGGCGAACGCGCGCTACGAGGTGACGCGCGAGGCTCAGGATGCCGTGGCCGCACGCTCCCACCAGCGCGCCGCCGCGGCTCAAGCCGAAGGTGTTTTCGACGCCGAGATCGTGCCGGTCGAGATCCCGCAGCGCAAGGGCGCCCTTCGACAGGCTCAGGGACCGCTCATCATCGACGCCGACGAGGGGATCCGCGCCGACACCACCGTCGACACGCTCTCGAAGCTGCGGCCGGCCTTCGCGGAGGGCGGTTCCATCACCGCCGGCAACGCCTCGCAGATCTCCGACGGAGCGTCCGCCGTCGTCGTCACGACGCGCACCGTTGCGGAGGCGCGCGGCTGGGACGTCCTCGCCGTCGTCGGGGCGTCAGGGCAGGTCGCCGGCCCCGACAACTCGCTGCACGCGCAGCCCGCGCGCGCGATCGCGCAGGCCCTCGAGAAGCAGGGCCTCGTCGCCGCCGACCTCGACCATGTCGAGATCAACGAGGCGTTCGGTGCCGTCGTCGCCCGCTCGCAGGCCGAACTCGGCCTTCCCGACGACGTCGTCAACCCGCACGGCGGCGGCATCGCGATCGGTCACCCCATTGGTGCGTCCGGCAACCGACTCGTCGTCCACGCGGTGCACGAGTTGGTCCGCCGGGCCAGCGGTACCGCGGCGGTCGCGCTCTGCGGCGGCGGCGGACAAGGCGACGCGCTGATCCTCACCCGATAGCGGACAGACGGATGCCACGGCGGCGAGGCCGTGGCATCCGGGGGTCGGGGGTCAGCGCGCCAGGCGCTTCTTCAGCAGCTTCTGCTGCTTCTTGGCGACGGGGGAGTCGCCCGCGATTACCTTGCCGCGGCGGGCGCGGCGCGTGTCGACGACCGAGCCGATCGCGAGGGCCAGCGTGATGCCCCAGCTCACCCACGCCAGGGCGGTGCGCCACGTGAAGGGCTCGTCATTACGCAGAGCCCGCAGGAGCGTGATGCCACCGGTGATGGCGCTGAGAAGACCCGTTCCGAAGATGTACTGGCGCATGCGCCCAACATAGCGAGCAGCGCGATCGGATGCCGCTCCTTGACAGCGGCTCCCGGCGGCGAACGGCGGTCGTCGCGGCATCCGCTGCGGGCGTGCACGGGTGCGTACCGCATCCCGCCCACCTCCGCACGCCGATTCGGGTCGCTGTTAGCCTGAGAGCAATCCCCAAGGAGGACCTGTGACACAGGCCGATTTCGTCGTCGTCGCCAACCGCCTGCCGGTCGATCGCACCCCGGACGGGGAGGGCTGGCGCCGTTCCCCCGGTGGTCTGGTGACCGCCCTCGAGCCCGTCATGCGCCGCGCCGAGGGCGCCTGGGTGGGCTGGGCCGGGCAGCCGGACGTCGAGCTCGACCCGTTCGAGTTCGACGGAACGCACCTCGTTCCCGTCGTCCTCTCGGCGTCCGACGTGCAGAACTATTACGAGGGCTTCTCCAACGACACGATCTGGCCGCTGTACCACGACGTCATCGCCGCGCCCACTTACAAGCGTGCGTGGTGGGACGCCTACGTCCGCGTCAACCGGCGCTTCGCCGAGGCGACGGCGGCGGTGTCCGCGCGAAACGCGATCGTGTGGGTGCAGGACTATCAACTGCAGCTCGTCCCGCGGATGCTGCGTGAGCTGCGCCCCGACCTCACGATCGGCTACTTCCACCACATCCCCTTCCCGGCGTACGGGCTCTACTCGCAGCTGCCCTGGCGCAAGCAGGTGCTCGAAGGCCTGCTCGGCGCGGACGTCATCGGGTTCCAGCGCGTGGCCGACGCCGGCAACTTCGCCCGGGCGGTGCGGCGCCAACTGCGCTACGAGACCAAGGCCAGCGGCATCCTGGTCCCGGAGGGCGACGGCGGCACGCGCGTGGCGCTCGCCAAGGCGTTCCCCATCTCGATCGACGCCGAGTCCTACATCGAGCTCGCCCGCAGGCCCGAGATCCAGCAGCGCGCGAAGGAGATCCGCGAGGGTCTGGGCAACCCGCGCAAGATCCTGCTCGGCGTCGACCGGCTCGATTACACCAAGGGCATCCGCCACCGCCTCAAGGCGTGGGGCGAGCTCCTCGAAGACGGTCGCGCTTCGGTCGACGATGCGACCCTCGTCCAGGTCGCGAGCCCGAGCCGCGAGCGGGTGGACGCGTACGTGCAGCTGCGCGACGAGATCGAGATGACCGTCGGCCGCATCAACGGCGACCACGACACCACCACGCACACCGCCATCCGATACCTGCACCAGTCGTATCCGCGCGAAGAGATGGTGGCGCTGTACCTCGCCGCTGACGTCATGCTCGTCACGGCGCTGCGCGACGGCATGAACCTCGTCGCCAAGGAGTACGTGGCCAGCCGCATCGACAATCGCGGCGTGCTCGTCCTCAGCGAGTTCGCGGGAGCCGCCGACGAGATGGGCAGCGCGTTGCTGATCAACCCGCACGACATCGACGGTCTGAAGGACACGGTCATGCGCGCGATCGACATGCCCGCGGCCGAGCAGGGGCGTCGCATGCGGGCGCTGCGCAAACGCGTCCGCGACCACGACGTCGAGGACTGGTCCCGGGAGTTCCTCGAGGCCCTCTCGACCTTCCACGAGCGCTCGTCCAGCGCCGCCGCCGCGGCGCAGGTCGATGCCGCCTCCGAGGACGGGGATGCCGAATGACCGCCGCCGACGCATCCATCGAGGCCGTCGCCACCACCGACCGGCTGCTGATCGCCCTCGACTTCGACGGGACGCTGTCGCCCCTGGTGGACGAGCCGATGACCGCGCGCATGACCGCGGGCGCACGCGCCGTGGTCGATGACCTCGCGGGTCTGCCGCGTACGGTCGTCGCCCTGGTGTCGGGCCGCTCGCTCGGCCACCTGCGGGAGATCTCGGAGCACGCCGACGACTCGCCGATCTGGCTCGCCGGATCGCACGGGGCGCAGTACTGGGTGCCCGGGCACGGGATCGAGGCGTCCACCGACGATTCCGCCGACCTCGCGCTGCGCGACCGCCTCCAGGACGAGGTGCTCCGCGGCACGCACGGGATGAGCGGGGTCTGGATCGAGCCGAAGGAGTACGGTCTCGGCGTGCACACGCGCACCGCGGATGCCGAGACCGCGCAGGCCGCGCGGGACCTCGCGGACCGCCTCGTCTCCGCCCAGGCACCCACTTGGCGTCGACGCACGGGCCACGACATCCTCGAGTTCGCGTTCCGGCACGAGGGCAAGGACTCGGCCATCGCGCAGCTGCGCGAGCGCGTCGGTGCGACGGCCGTGCTCTTCGCCGGGGACGACGTCACCGACGAGGACGCCCTGCGCTCCCTGGATGCCGGAGACCTCGGCATCCATGTCGGTGGGGGAGAGACCGCGGCCACGCTGCGCGTGGACGACATCGACGCGTTCGTCGCCGTGCTGGAGGACGTCGCGCGCCTGCGCCGCGCGCACATCGATTAATCAGGCGTTCACCGCCCGTGGCGCATCGGCGGGTGTCGCGCGAGGAATAGACTTTCAGGATGCCCGCACCGCAGAATCCGAACACCGGCGAGTTCGACATCAAGCCCCGCAGTCGCGTCGTCACCGACGGCATCGAAGCCACCACCTCGCGAGGCATGCTTCGTGCCGTCGGCATGGGTGACGAGGACTGGGACAAGCCCCAGATCGGCATCGCGTCGAGCTGGAACGAGATCACCCCCTGCAACCTCAGCCTCGACCGCCTCGCGCAGGGCGCCAAAGAGGGCGTCCACGCCGGCGGCGGCTACCCGCTGCAGTTCGGCACCATCTCCGTCTCCGACGGCATCTCGATGGGGCACGAGGGCATGCACTTCTCGCTCGTGTCGCGCGAGGTCATCGCCGACAGCGTCGAGACCGTCATGATGGCCGAGCGCCTCGACGGCTCCGTGCTGCTCGCGGGCTGCGACAAGTCCATCCCGGGCATGCTCATGGCATCCGCTCGTCTCGACCTCTCCAGCGTCTTCCTCTACGCCGGCTCGATCGCACCGGGCTGGGTCAAGCTCTCGGACGGCACCGAGAAAGACGTCACGATCATCGACTCGTTCGAGGCCGTGGGTGCGTGCCTCGCAGGCAAGATGAGCGAGGCCGACCTCAAGCGCATCGAGTGCGCGATCGCCCCGGGTGAGGGCGCGTGCGGTGGCATGTACACCGCGAACACGATGGCCTCCGTGGCCGAGGCTCTGGGCCTCAGCCTCCCCGGCTCGGCCGCCCCGCCCTCCGCTGACCGTCGCCGCGACTACTTCGCCCATCGCTCCGGCGAGGCCGTGGTCAACCTGCTCCGCCAGGGCATCACCACGCGCGACATCCTCACCAAGGAGGCGTTCGAGAACGCCATCGCCCTCGCCATGGCGCTCGGCGGCTCGACCAACGTCGTGCTGCACCTGCTCGCCATCGCCAACGAGGCCGAGGTCGAGCTGAACCTCCACGACTTCAACCGGATCGGCGACCGCACCCCGCACGTGGCCGACATGAAGCCGTTCGGTCAGTACGTCATGAACGACGTCGACCGCCACGGCGGCATCCCGGTCATCATGAAGGCGATGCTCGACGAGGGCCTGCTGCACGGCGACGCGCTCACGGTCACCGGCAAGACGCTCGCCGAGAACCTCGCCGACCTGAGCCCCGACCCCGTCGACGGCAAGGTCATCCACCGCTTCGACGACCCGATCCACGCCACCGGCGGCATCACGATCCTGCACGGCTCGATGGCGCCCGAGGGCGCCGTGGTGAAGTCTGCCGGTTTCGACGGCAATGTCTTCGAGGGCCCCGCACGCGTGTTCGAGCGCGAGCGCGCCGCGATGGACGCCCTCGAGGCGGGCGAGATCAACGCCGGCGACGTTGTGGTCATCCGCTACGAAGGCCCCAAGGGCGGCCCCGGCATGCGCGAGATGCTGGCCATCACCGCGGCCATCAAGGGCGCGGGTCTCGGAAAAGATGTACTACTCTTGACGGACGGTCGATTCTCAGGCGGCACAACCGGCCTCTGCATCGGCCACATAGCTCCCGAAGCGGTGGACGCAGGTCCTATCGCTTTCGTGCGCGATGGTGATCTGATACGGGTCGATATCGCCGCTCGCACTCTCGACTTGATCGTCGATGAGGCCGAGCTGAGTTCCCGCCGTGACGGCTGGGAACCGCTTCCCCCGCGCTATACCCGTGGCGTTCTGGCCAAGTACTCCAAGCTCGTGCACTCCGCCGCGGAGGGCGCGGTCACGGGCTGACGGCCGTCCCCCTTCTCACCTTCTTCCGGTTCTCGAGGTACTCCCATGTCCATCGATTCCCCCACGACGGCCGTGCCCCGGCCGCCCGCACGTACGGCCCCCGCGCCCGTGATCACGGGTGCACAGGCGGTCGTCCGCTCGCTCGACCTGCTCGGCGTGACCGACGTGTTCGGCCTGCCGGGCGGGGCCATCATGCCCGTCTACGACCCGCTCATGGACGACGAGCACGTCCGCCACATCCTCGTCCGCCACGAGCAGGGTGCCGGCCACGCGGCCGAGGGCTACGCTGCGGCATCCGGGAAGGTCGGCGTCGCCATCGCGACCTCCGGTCCCGGTGCGACGAACCTCGTCACCGCGATCGCCGACGCGTATATGGACTCCGTGCCGCTCGTGTGCATCACGGGACAGGTGTTCTCGACCCTCATGGGAACGGATGCCTTCCAGGAGGCGGACATCGTCGGCATCACGATGCCGATCACGAAGCACTCGTTCCTCGTGAAGTCGGCCGAAGACATCCCCGGCGCCATCGCGGCGGCCTTCGAGATCGCCTCGACCGGTCGCCCGGGTCCCGTGCTCGTCGACATCACCAAGGACGCGCAGCAGGCCGAGGCCCCCTTCGTGTGGCCGCCGAAGATCGACCTGCCCGGCTACCGCCCGGTGACCAAGGCGCACGGCAAGCAGATCCAGGCCGCGGCCCAGCTGCTCGCGACCGCCAAGAAGCCCGTCCTGTACGTGGGCGGCGGCGCGATCCGCTCGAACGCGTCGGCCGAGCTGAAGGTGCTCGCCGAGGCGACCGGCGCGCCTGTGGTCACGACACTCATGGCGCGCGGGGCGTTCCCCGACTCGCACGAGCAGCACCTCGGCATGCCCGGCATGCACGGCACGGTGCCCGCTGTGCTCGCCCTGCAGGAGAGCGACCTCATCGTCTCGCTGGGCGCGCGCTTCGACGACCGCGTCACCGGGAAGGCCGCGCTGTTCGCGCCCCACGCCCAGGTGGTGCACGTCGACATCGACCCCGCCGAGATCTCGAAGATCCGCACCGCCGACGTGCCGATCGTGGGAGACCTGCGCGAGGTGCTCGTCGACCTGGATGCCGCCTTCCGCGCCGCCGATGCCGAGCACCCGCACGACTACACCGAGTGGTGGACGTACCTGAACGGTCTCCGCGAGGAGTTCCCGCTCGGCTACACGCCGACCACCGACGGCCTGCTCTCGCCGCAGCACGTGATCCAGCGCATCGGTGAGCTGACCGGCCCCGAGGGTGTCTACGCCTCCGGCGTCGGACAGCACCAGATGTGGGCCGCGCAGTTCATCAAGTACGAGCGTCCCAACGCGTGGCTGAACTCCGGCGGCGCCGGCACCATGGGTTACGCCGTTCCCGCGGCGATGGGCGCGAAGGTCGCCCAGCCCGATCGCGCCGTCTGGGCGATCGACGGCGACGGCTGCTTCCAGATGACCAACCAGGAGCTCGCGACCTGCGTCATCAACGACATCCCGATCAAGGTCGCGATCATCAACAACTCCTCGCTCGGCATGGTGCGCCAGTGGCAGACGCTGTTCTTCGACGGACGCCACTCCAACACCGACCTGAACACGGGTCACGGCACGCGTCGCATCCCCGACTTCGTCAAGCTCGCCGAGGCCTACGGATGCCTCGCGATCCGGGTCGAGAAGGAAGACGAGATCGACGCCGCCATCCAGCTCGCGCTCGACACGAACGACCGCCCCGTGGTGATCGACTTCGTCGTGAGCGCCGACGCGATGGTGTGGCCGATGGTGCCCCAGGGCGTCAGCAACAGCTACGTCCAGTACGCGCGCGACCACTCGCCCACCTTCAACGAGCAGGAGGACTGAGATGTCTCGTCATGTGCTGAGTCTCCTCGTCGAGGACAAGCCGGGCCTGCTGACGCGCGTCGCGGGGCTCTTCGCTCGTCGTGGCTTCAACATCGAGTCGCTCGCCGTGGGCGTCACCGAGGTGCCGGGTCTCTCGCGCATCACGGTGGTCGTCGACGTCGAGGGCCTTCCGCTGGAGCAGGTCACGAAGCAGCTCAACAAGCTCATCAACGTCATCAAGATCGTCGAGCTCGACCCCGCGGCATCCGTGCAGCGCGAGCACGTCCTGGTGAAGGTGCGCGCCGACAACGCCACGCGCTCGAACGTGGTCGAGGTCGTGAACCTGTTCCGTGCCTCGGTGGTCGACTACGCCCCCGACGCCATGGTCATCGAGATCACCGGCGACTCCGGCAAGGTGGGCGCTTTCCTCAAGGCCATCGAACCCTTCGGCGTGAAGGAGCTCGCGCAGTCGGGTCTTCTCGCCGTCGGTCGCGGCGGCAAGAGCATCACCGAGCGCGTCCTGCGCGGCTGAACCCCGTCGGTCCCTGAGCTCGTCGAAGGGTCCGACTCCCCGACCAGTCGGTCCCTGAGCCTGTCGAAGGGTCCGACACCCCGAAGAACGTACGTCCCACAAACCCCGGTCCCTTCGACAAGCTCAGGGACCTGTAACCAAGGAGAAAGTTCCATGGCAGAGATCTTCTACGACGACGACGCCGACCTCTCGATCATCCAGGGCAAGAAGGTCGCGATCGTCGGCTACGGCTCCCAGGGTCACGCGCACGCGCAGAACCTCCGCGACTCGGGCGTCGAGGTCGTCATCGCGCTGAAGGACGGCTCCAAGTCGGCCGCCAAGGCGCAGGAAGACGGCTTCGAGGTCAAGAGCGTCGCCGACGCCGCCGAGTGGGCCGACCTCATCATGATCCTGGCGCCCGACCAGCACCAGCGCTCGATCTACGCCGACTCCATCAAGGACAAGCTGACCGAGGGCAAGACGCTCGCCTTCGCGCACGGCTTCAACATCCGCTTCGGCTACATCGACGCTCCCGAGGGTGTCGACGTCATCCTCGTCGCCCCGAAGGCGCCTGGCCACACCGTGCGTCGCGAGTACGTCGCCGGTCGCGGCATCCCCGACATCATCGCCGTCGAGCGCGACGCCTCGGGCTCGGCCTGGGACACCGCCCTGTCGTACGCGAAGGCCATCGGCGGCACCCGAGCCGGCGTCATCAAGACGACCTTCACCGAAGAGACCGAGACCGACCTGTTCGGTGAGCAGGCCGTGCTCTGCGGTGGCATGAGCCACCTCGTGCAGTACGGTTTCGAGACTCTCGTCGAGGCCGGCTACCAGCCGCAGATCGCCTACTTCGAGGTGCTGCACGAGCTCAAGCTCATCGTCGACCTCATGTGGGAGGGCGGCATCGCCAAGCAGCGCTGGTCGATCTCCGACACCGCCGAGTACGGCGACTACGTCTCTGGCCCCCGCGTCATCTCGCCCGAGGTCAAGACGAGCATGCAGGCCGTCCTCGCCGACATCCAGTCGGGCGCGTTTGCGAAGCGCTTCATCGACGACCAGGACAACGGCGCCACCGAGTTCCTCGAGCTTCGCGAGAAGGAGCAGGGTCACCCCATTGAGGCCACCGGTAAGGAGCTGCGCGGCCTGTTCGCGTGGAAGCAGCAGGACAGCGACTACACGGAGGGCAGCGCTGCGCGCTGACCTCCGCCGGAGGCTACGTCATCCATAGCGATCGCCCAGGCGATCGCGGTGGGTTCGGCTGCGCGCTGAGTCCGTTCTTCGCGAACGCCCCGGGATCGCATAGTCCCGGGGCGTTCGCCGTCTCGGCGGGGCGCGCGCCGCGCGGCGGGAGCGCCGCTACCGTGGAACCGTGAGCACACCGCGCGATGACGACGCCCTGTCCTGGGGCGGTGACGACGACCCGACCCTCGACGTGGGCGAGAAGCGGGCGCGCGAGCCCGAACCCCTCGAGCCCGAGCCTCTCGTCCCCGACACCGCGCAACCCACGTCCGCGCCGGAGCCCGAGCTCGTGGCATCCACCCCTCCCGCGCAGGAGGAGACTCCGGATGCCTCCGCCTCCGCGCCGCTCGGAAACGTCGGTCTCGTCGGCATCGGCATGGTGGCCGCGACCTTCCTGCTGTTCGCGCTCGGCTGGCTCGTCGCCGGTCGCCAGTTGCAGAGTCTCGGCATCCCGATCCCCGACGTCACCGTCGTGGCCATGACGATCGGTGCCACCCTTGCACCGATCGTGTGGTTCGTCGCCGTGCTCGTGCTCACGCGCTCGTGGCGCACGTGGCAGCGGTTCCTGCTGCTGATCCTGGGTATCGTCCTCCTCGTGCCCTGGCCGCTGCTGTCGATGGCGGAGCTCGCATGAGCGCCGCCCGCCCCCGCAACCTGCCCACCTGGCTGATCGTCACGATCGCCGGGATCTTCGGCCTGCTCTACGCCTACATCGTGTGGAGCTCGGTCGCGCTGCTCATCCTCCAGGCCGGCGGCCCGTTGGGGATCAACGGCCTGGGCTGGTTCGTCTACAGCCTGCCGATCGTGTTCCCGCTCATCGCGTTCGGCGCGGCATTCGCCATCGGGTGGCGCCGCAAGGCGGGGGAGTTCGCGATCGTGCTGCTCGCCGGGCTCACGCTGTCTGCGGCCTTCTGGCTCGCGATCGTCGGGTACGGCACGACGTCGTACGGGCTGTACGGGTCCTAGGCTCGGCTGACGCCGCGTCTGGCTCCGTTCAGGCGGAGCGCGTCGTGCGCGCGCGTACCGACCGCTCGTCGGCCGTCACACGGTCCGGCATCCGTCCGCTCCCGCGCTAGGCTGGCAGACGGCCCGCACGGGTCGCGCGCCCGGTTCGCGCCGGCGGTGCGCGACGGTGCGCGTCAGATCCCCAGCACCGTTTCGAAGGACGCATCCGTGACGAAGCCCGTCGTGCTTATCGCCGAAGAACTCTCTCCCGCCACGATCGACGCGCTCGGCCCCGACTTCGACGTGCGCAACGTCGACGGGACCGACCGCCCCGCGCTGCTCTCGGCCCTGGCCGACGCGCACGCGGTGCTCGTGCGCTCGGCCACGCAGATCGACGCCGAGGCCCTTGCCGCGGCTCCCGTTCTCAAGGTCGTCGCCCGCGCCGGTGTCGGCCTCGACAACGTCGACATCAAGGCCGCCACCGCGGCCGGCGTCATGGTCGTCAACGCCCCGACGTCGAACATCATCTCGGCCGCCGAGCTCACCGTCGGTCACGTGCTGAGTCTCGCGCGCCGTATCCCCGCCGCGCACGCCTCACTCGCCCAGGGCCTGTGGAAGCGCAGCTCTTTCACCGGCACCGAGCTGTTCGAGAAGACCATCGGCATCATCGGCCTGGGCCGTATCGGTGCGCTGATCGCCGCGCGCCTGCAGGCCTTCGGCATGTCGGTCATCGCGTACGACCCCTACGTCACCGCCGCCCGCGCCCAGCAGCTCGGCGCCCAGCTCGTCTCCCTCGACGAGCTGCTCGAGCAGAGCGACTTCGTCACCATCCACATGCCGAAGACCCCCGAGACCACGGGCATGATCGGCGCCGAGCAGTTGCGCCGCATGAAGAAGACCGCCTACGTCATCAACGTCGCCCGCGGTGGCCTCATCGACGAGGAGGCGCTGTTCGACGCCCTCACGAGCGGCGAGATCGCCGGTGCCGGCCTCGACGTCTTCTCGACCGAGCCGCCCGCCGAGGGCGGCCCCGCACGCAAGCTCCTCGACCTGCCGAACGTCGTCGTCACCCCGCACCTCGGCGCGAGCACCGAAGAGGCGCAGGAGAAGGCGGGCGTCTCGGTCGCGCGCTCGGTCAAGCTGGCTCTCGAGGGCGACCTCGTCCCGGATGCCGTGAATGTCGCCGGCGGCGCGATCGACCCGTTCGTGCGCCCCGGCATCGCGCTCGTCGAGATGCTCGGACAGTTCTTCAGCGGCCTCGCCGACGGCGCGCTCACGAGCCTCGACATCGAGGTGCGCGGAGAGCTCGCCGCCTACGACGTCAGCGTGTACCGCCTCGCGGCGCTCAAGGGCATCTTCAGCCGCATCGTCAGTGAGACCGTGTCGTACGTGAACGCGCCGCTGTTCGCCGAGCAGCGCGGCGTGGAGGCCCGCCTGGTCGTCGAGGCCGAGAGCCCGCTGTACCGCAACATCACGATCCTCCGCGGCACGCTGGCCGACGGCTCGAGCCTCACGGTCGCGGGCACGCTCGCCGGCACGCGCATGGTGCCCAAGGTCGTCGCCATCAACGGCTACGACATCGAGGTGCCCATCGAGCAGCACCACCTCGTGATGCGCTACGCCGACCGCCCCGGCATCGTCGCGATCTACGGCCAGAAGCTGGGCGAGGCGGGCATCAACATCGCCGGTCTCCAGGTGGCGGCTCCGGATGCCACGGGCCGCGCGCTCTCCGTGCTCACCGTCGACTCGCCGGTGTCCGACGAGATCCTCGGCGCGATGCGCGAGGCCGTCGGCGCCGACCTGTTCCGTCAGATCGAGATCGTCGAGGACTGACGCTTCTCGTTCTCGGGGGAGGGGGTCGCTGCGGCGGCCCCCTTCGTCGTCGGAGGATGGGCGTTGCGTCGCTCCGAGCTCGGTGATCTGCGCGAAGTCAGCCCAGAGCGGACCGATCGCGCTGAGGGTGCGCCTAGGGCTGAGGGTGTGCGACGGGGTCAGGTCGTCGCGGCGATGACCGCGTCGATGAGCGCATCGAGATCGCGGCCCTGCAGCTGAGGCCCCGGCAGGGCGTTGAGGTCGAGTACGGCGTTGAAGTAGAGACCGTCGCTGACGAGCAGCACCATCTGCAGGGCCGTCTCGTCGCGCGTGTGCGGGCGGAGACTGTCTTCCCACAGCTCGCGAACGCGACGAAGGGATGCCGAGGCGGCATCGCTGCCGTTCTGCGCGAGCCGCGACACGGCGAGGATCGTGACGTCGAGGGGCGACCCGGTGTTCTGCGACGACCGCAGGTGCGCGGCCACGACGCCCTCGTCGGATCGCTCGATCTGATCCACGTCCTCCTGGGCCAGCCGCTCCAGCCGCTCCACGAGGGCGGCCTCGAGGGCGCTCTTGGAGTTGAAGTGGTAGAGCAGGCCGCCCTTCGACACGCCCGCGCCGCGCGCGGTGGCATCCATCGTCGCGGCACGTTCGCCCTCGTCGACGAGGATGCGGGTGAACGCGTCGAGGACGGCATCGCGGGCGAGGGGAGGGCGGCTCATGGCTCCTCGATCGTACTGGTGGATGGGATGACGCGTCTGATACTATACCGGCTGGACGGTTTAGAAACGGAACGGAAGAATGCTCATCACGTCGTTGCCCACACACGAGATCACCGTGACCCGCGCAGGGTGGCGGGGATGGTTCGCGCTCGCGGTGCTCATGCTGCCCGTGCTGCTCGTCTCGGTCGACAACACGGTGCTGAGCTTCGCCCTGCCCGAGATCGCGCTCGACCTGCAGCCCTCGAGCATCGAGCAGCTCTGGATCATCGACGTGTACCCGCTCGTGCTCGCCGGACTCCTCGTCACGATGGGGACCCTCGGCGACCGGTACGGCCGCAAGCGCATGCTGCTGATCGGCGCGACGGGCTTCGCCGCCGTCTCGGCCCTATCGGCGTTCGCGCCCACCGCCGCTCTGCTCATCGCCGGTCGCGCCCTCATGGGCGTCTTCGGCGCCATGCTCATGCCGTCGACGCTGTCGCTCCTGCGCAGCATCTTCCGCGATCGTGACGAGCGCCGACTGGCCATCGCGGTGTGGGCGTCCGGATTCTCGGCCGGGGCCGCCCTCGGCCCGATCGTCGGCGGATTCCTGCTCGAGCACTTCTCGTGGGGCTCGGTCTTCCTCATGGCGGTGCCGGTCCTCGTGCCCCTGCTCGTCCTCGCGCCGTTCTTCGTGCCCGAGAGCCGTGACCCCGCGCCTGGTCGCTTCGATCCGCTCAGCGTCGTGCTGTCGCTGGCGACGATGGTGCCGATCGTCTACGCCATCAAGAAGCTCGCGGTCGACGGGCCGACGTCGCTCGCGCTGTCGCTCTTCGCGGTCGGTGCAGTTTTCGGCTGGCTGTTCGTCCGTCGCCAGAAGACCCTCGCGACGCCGATGCTGGACATGTCGCTGTTTCACCGGGGCACCTTCTCCGGCGCCATCCTCGTGAACCTGCTGAGCGTCGTCGGCCTCGTCGGCTTCCTGTACTTCGTCGCGCAGCATCTGCAGCTCGTCGTCGGCCTGTCACCGATGGTCGCGGGCTTCGCCCTGCTGCCCGGCCTCGCGCTCATGATCGTGGCCGGCCTCGCGGTGGTCCCCGTCGCCGCGCGGTTCGCGCCACGGGTCGTCGTCCCCGTCGCGCTCGCGTTCTCCGTCGTGGCCTACGTGATGGTCGCACTCTCGACGGCAGACCTCGTCCAGCTCATCGTGGCGTTCGCGCTCCTGGGCATCGGCATCGGCGCGGCCGAGACGGTGTCGAACGAGCTCATCCTCTCGAGCGCCCCCTCCGCCAAGGCGGGTGCGGCCAGCGCCGTCTCCGAGACCGCCTACGAGGTGGGCGCGGTCCTGGGCACCGCGGTGCTCGGCGGCATCCTCGCCGCGTCGTATCGTGCGCAGCTGGTCCTGCCCGCCGGGCTTCCGGATGTCGCGGGCGAAGCGTCGCGCGAGACCCTCGCGGGCGCGGTGGCCGTGTCGCACACCCTCGACGATGCCGCTCTCGCGGAGTCGCTACGGCTCGCTGCGGCTCACGCCTTCGACTCGGGTGTCGTCGTCACCGCGCTCATCGGTGCAGGGCTCATCGTCATCGCGGCTGTGATCGCTGCCACTACCCTGGGAGGAACCCGCAGCACGTCGACGAAGTGACGTGCCCCGAGCTCTGAGGAGAGCGATGTCGCGTGTCGTGAAGCTGGCCGTCATTCCCGGTGACGGAATCGGCCCCGAGGTCGTCGCCGAGGCCGTGAAGGTCCTCGACGCGGTCACCGCCGAGTCGGGGGTCACCTTCGACAAGACCCCTTTCTCGCTCGGCGCGGGGCGCTACCTCGAGACCGGCGACACGCTCACCGACGATGACTTGGCGGCCATCGCCGGTCACGACGCCATCCTCCTCGGCGCGGTCGGCGGCGTCCCCGGCGACCCGCGCCTGAAGGACGCGAACATCGAGCGCGGTCTGCTGCTCAAGCTCCGCTTCGAACTCGATCACTACGTCAACCTGCGTCCCTCGAAGCTCTACCCCGGGGCATCCGGGCCCCTCGCCGACCCGGGCGACATCGACTTCGTGGTCGTGCGAGAGGGTACGGAGGGCCCGTACGTGGGCAACGGCGGTGCGATCCGCCGTGGCACGCCGCACGAGGTGGCCAACGAGACGTCGGTGAACACCGCGTACGGCGTCGAGCGCGTCGTGCGCTATGCCTTCGCTCTCGCCGAGCGGCGTCGGCACAAGCTGACGCTGGTGCACAAGACGAACGTCCTCGTGCACGCCGGCGGAATGTGGAAGCGCATCGTGGATGCCGTGGCATCCGAGTTCCCGGGGGTCGACGTAGACTACCTGCACGTCGACGCGGCAACCATCTTCCTGGTCACGAACCCGGGCCGCTTCGACGTGATCGTCACCGACAACCTCTTCGGCGACATCTTGACCGACTTGGCCGGCGCCGTCACCGGAGGCATCGGCCTCGCCGCATCGGGCAACATCAACCCCGACGGCGCGTTCCCCTCGATGTTCGAGCCCGTCCACGGATCGGCGCCCGACATCGCGGGCACCCAGAAGGCCGACCCCACGGCCGCGATCCTCTCCGTCGCCCTCCTGCTCGATCACCTCGGGCTCGTCGACGAAGCAGCCCGCGTCACCCGCGCGGTCGAGGATGACATCGCGAGCCGCGACGGCGCCCGCACCACCGCCCAGATCGGCGACGCCATCGCCGAGCGCGTCCAGGCGTAACCTGGAGCGATCGGTCCGCATCGCCCCCGCGCACGAAGAGTTTTGGATCCCACATGACGACCATCGACACCGATCCCGACACCGGACTCGAGCCCCTCGAGTTCGCCGTCACCCGCAACCTCGCGGCCAAGAGCGCCGCCGAGCGCGACGCGATCCTCGCGAACCCCGGCTTCGGGCAGAGCTTCACCGACCACATGGTCGACATCTGCTGGTCGGTCCGCGGCGGCTGGCACCGCCCGCGTGTCTCGCCCTACGGCCCGATCTCGCTCGACCCTGCGGCCGCGGTGCTTCATTACGGCCAGGAGATCTTCGAGGGCATCAAGGCGTACCGTCACGCCGACGGCTCCGTGCACACCTTCCGTCCCGACCAGAACGGCCGACGCCTGCAGCGCTCCGCGCGACGCCTGGCGCTCCCCGAGCTGCCGGTGCCCTACTTCCTGCAGTCCCTGCGTGAGCTCATCGCGCTCGACGGCGCCTGGGTGCCCTCCGGCGAGGACCAGAGCCTGTACCTGCGCCCGTTCATGTTCGCCAAGGAGGCGTTCCTCGGCGTGCGTCCCGCGCACAAGGTCGCCTACTACCTGATCGCCAGCCCCGCGGGCGCGTACTTCAAGGGCGGCGTACAGCCGGTGTCGATCTGGCTCAGCGAGGACTACTCGCGCGCCGGCAAGGGCGGCACCGGTGCGGCGAAGACGGGCGGCAACTACGCCGCGAGCCTGCTGCCCCAGTCCGAGGCGTACGAGAACGAGTGCGACCAGGTCGTGTTCCTCGACCAGGACCGCAACGTCGAAGAGCTCGGCGGCATGAACGTCGTCTTCGTGTACAAGGACGGCACGATCGTCACGCCGCAGTCCGACTCGATCCTCGAGGGCATCACGCGCGACTCGCTCCTGCAGCTCGCCCGCGACCGCGGCCACCGCGTCGTGGGGCGCAACGTGTCGCTGGACGAGTGGCGCCAGGGTGTGGCATCCGGAGACATCGTCGAGGTGTTCGCCTGCGGTACCGCTGCGGTCGTCACCCCGATCGGCATCCTGAAGGGCCGCGATTTCATCGACGAGCAGCCCACGGGCACGCTCGCGCTCGAACTGCGCGAGCACCTCACCGACATCCAGTACGGCCGCGCGGAAGACACGCACGGCTGGCTGTACCGCCTCGACGCGTAAGCCCCGTCGCGCGCGGAGGGACCCCCGGATGCCGGGGGTCCCTCTGTCGTTCGCCGAGGCGCCGCGCCGCCGCGAGGGAGGTCTCGGGCCCGGGCCGCGGCCCTCGACACCCTCGCCCCGGCGCACCCCGCGGATAGGCTGGGACGGTGAAGATCGCTCGATTCAGCTACCAGGACGCCCTCCGCTACGGAATCGTCGACGACGGCGAGCTCGTGGTCCTCGCCGGCGACCCGATGTTCGCCGGTTTCGAGACGACGGGGGAGCGCGTGCCGCTCGCCGAGGTCGCGCTGCTCGCGCCGGTCATCCCGCGGTCGAAAGTGGTGTGCATCGGCAAGAACTACCGCGACCACGCCGCCGAGATGGGCGGAGAGGCACCCGCCGAGCCGCTCCTGTTCCTCAAGCCCAACACCTCGGTGATCGGCCCCGGAGACGTCATCGTCCGTCCGACGAGCCTGAGCTCGCACACCGACTACGAGGGCGAGCTCGCCGTCGTCATCGGGCGCATCGCCAAGAACGTACCCGCCGAGAAGGCGAGCGAGTACATCTTCGGCTACACCGTCGCCAACGACGTCACCGCGCGCGATCTGCAGCGCAGCGACGGCCAGTGGTCGCGGGCCAAGGGTTTCGACACGTTCTGCCCCGTGGGCCCGGTCATCGAGACCGATCTCGACCTCGAGACCGCCGCCATCACCACGCGCGTCAACGGCGAGGTGCGTCAGCAGGGACCCGTGTCGGACATGATCCACGACATCGGCGCGCTCATCGCGTACGCCTCCGCGGTCTTCACGCTGCTCCCGGGAGATCTGCTCCTGACCGGTACGCCCGCGGGCGTCGGGCCGTTCGTGGCCGGTGACGCCGTCGAGGTCGAGATCAGCGGTATCGGGGTGCTCCGCAACACCGCGCGCGATGCCTGACACCGCCGCGGTGGCGGGCATCGATCTCGTCTCCGCGCAGCGCCGCACGGTGCGGGTCCTCGCGGCGGGGCAGGTGCTCACGGGCGTCGCGTTCGGCTCGACGCTGTCGCTCGGCGCTCTCCTCGCCGCCGACCTTTCCGGCCAGGAGGCGCTGTCGGGCTTCGCGACGGCGTCGGTGACCCTGGGCGCCGCGCTCACGGCGATCCCGTTGGCCCGGCTCGCCGCGCGCCGCGGCCGCCGTTTCGCCCTCACCACGGGCAATGCCGCCGCCCTGATCGGCATCGCCGTCGTCATCGCCGCCGCCGCGGTGCGGGCCTTTCCGCTGCTGTTGGTCGGGATCGCGCTGATCGGCGCGGGCAATGCCGGAACCCTGCAGGCGCGCTTCGCCGCCACCGACCTCGCCACGACCGACCGCCGCGGGCGCGATCTGGCGACGGTGGTGTGGGCGACGACGGTTGGCGGCGTCGTCGGCCCGCTCCTGCTCGCACCGGGTGAGCTCGTCGGCGCGGGAATCGGGATGCCACGCCTCACCGGCGCGTTCCTCTTCTCGTTCGTCGCGCAAGCGTTCGCGTACGCGCTGTACGTCCTCGTGCTGCGCCCCGACCCCCTCCTGCTCGCACAACGCCTCGACCGCGAGAAGGCGCCCACGGCGACGACCGCCCCGGAGGACGATCGGCCCGGCGTCGCCCGCTTCGCGATGCTCGCCGTCGCCGCCTCCCATGTCACGATGGCCGCGGTCATGGCGATGACCCCGGTCCATCTGTCCCACATCGTGGCTCCGGATGCCGTCACCCTCGCGGTGGGCGTGACCATCGCGCTGCACGTGTTCGGGATGTACGGCCTCTCGCCGCTCTTCGGCGTGCTGGCCGACCGCTTCGGCCGCATCGGCGTCATCGTGCTCGGTCAGGTGCTGCTCGCCGCGGCTCTGGCGGTCGCCGCGATCGTGCCCGACTCCCAACCGGGTGTCCTGGTCGCCCTGGTGCTCCTGGGCTTGGGGTGGAGCGCGGCGACGGTGGCGGGCTCGGCTCTGTTGACGGAGGCCACACCGCTGACCCTGCGCCCCCGTAGACAGGGCCGCAGCGACACGCTCATGACCGCGAGCGCGGCCGTCGGGTCGGTGCTGGCGGGCGTCATCCTCGGTGCCGTCGGATACGGCGGCCTCGCGCTGTGGGCGTTCCTGCCCGTGGCTGCGGTGTGCATCGGGGCCGCGGTCGTGCGCGCGCGCCGGGGCTGAGGCCGACGCCGGTTCGCCCGACCGCCGCGCTCGGGCCGGGGCCGCGCGCGGGTCCGGCGTGCCGAACTCCTGATTTTTCGGCGTGTGACCGCCGGCTGCGGGGCGTTGGGCGCCGGGCGGGGCCGTTTCTCAGGAGTTCGGCATGAGTGGTCCGCTGCGCGGGTGGTGAAGGGCTGGAGCGGCGGCATGTGACGGCCGGGGCCCGAGCGTGTGCTGAACTCCTGACTTTTCGGCGCACGGGCCGCGGTTCGCGGGACGTCGGGCGCCGGGGGCCTCATTCTTCAGGAGTTCGGCACGGGCTATGTGGGCGCAGCGGCGGCGGGATTCACCCCACGACCCGGCGGACCCGACGCCGCTAGATTGCGTAGACCAGGGCCTCGAAGGGCGAGAGGTCCGCGATCCCGCGGACACCGAGGGCGTGCAGCGCCCGGTCGACGTCGATCTCGTCGTTGAACACGTGGAAGGCCACGCGCGCGCGACCGGCGCGTCCCGACGCCGTGATGCCGTGGGCGGTGAGCTGCGCCAGCGCCTCGCCGGTGGCATCCGGCCAGGTGACGATCGCCGACGCACGCTCGGGCTGCGTCAGACCCAGTCCGTCGCGGAAGCGCGCTGCCAGACGGGTCACGTGCTCGTGGTTCGCGTTCACGTCGGTCTCGGCGAACAGCGCCAGCGCGGGGGCGGCGCCGACGAAGGCCTGCCAGGCCGGCGAGACGTCGAATCGGCGCGCGTCGGACGCCAGCGTCCCGCCCGTGTCGTAGCACGACGCCCAGGGGTCGTCGCCGGCGTACCAGCCGGCCTGCACGGGACGGATGTCGCGCGCGAAGTCGGGCGAGACGGTGAGGAATCCGACGCCGCGCGGGCAGCACAGCCATTTGTAGGCGTGGCACACCGTGGCGTCGAACATCGTCGCGTCCAGGGGCAGCCACCCGGCGGCCTGAGTGAGGTCGCACAGGGTGCGGGCACCCGCGCGCGACGCCGCGGCGGTGATGCTCGCGGCATCCGCCACCTCTCCGGTCGCCGACTGCACGAGCGAGAAGGCCACGAGCCAGGTGTCGGCGGAGATGGCACCGGCCAGGGCATGCAGGGGAGCGGTGCGCAGCCGGATGCCGCGTCCCGCGCGGGCGAACGGGGCGACGAGGGAGGAGAAGTCGCCCTCTGCGCACAGGACCTCGGCGCCGTCAGGCACGGCGGCGGCGATGAGCGACACCATCACCGACGTCTGCGAGCCGATCGCGACGTGGCTCACGGGGGCGCGCACGATGCGGGCGTAGGAAGAACGCGCCTCTTCGACGGCGCGGGTGGCGGCGGCGACATCGGGGCGACCGGATGCCGCGGCGGCGAGGTCGGCACGGACCGCCGAGACCGTGGCGCGCGGCGGGAGGCCGGTGGTGCACGCCGCGAGGTAGTCGCGGCCACCGGCGAAGTGCGAGGCGAGGCTGCTCATGAATCCAGCGTCGCGGCACGTCGGTCATTGCACTAGAGCAGGTATTGCATGAGAAGTATCAGCCATGCTTATGTATGGAGATGAGCGAACCGGACGACGGACTCGACGCGCACGCCTTGCGCGTGGTCAAGGCGATCGCCGACACCGGGTCGATCACCGGTGCCGCGCGTGCTCTCGGCTACAGCCAGCCCGCCGTCAGCCAGCAACTGCGGCGTCTGGAACGCCGGGCGGGCATGCCGGTCGTCGAGCGCGTGGGACGCGGTGTCCGCCTGACAGAGGCGGGCCGGGTGCTCGCCCGCCACGCGGCCACCGTGACGACGGCGCTGGAGGCGGCGGCAGGCGACCTCGCCGAGCTCCGGGGTCTGCGCGCCGGGCGCGTGCGCATCGCGGCGTTCCCCTCGGCCTCGTCGACCGTGGTGCCACGCGTCATCGCGGCGGTCACCGCCCGGCGGCCGGGCGTGTCCATCAGCTTCGTCGAGGCCGAGCCTCCGGAGGCGATCGCCGCGGTCCGCGAGGACCGGGCCGACATCGCGCTCACCTACAGCTATCCCGGTGATCGACGCGAGCACCTGGAATCGGCGGCATCCGGTCTCTCGGTGCACCGGGTCACCGACGACGACACGGTCGTGGTCGTGCCCGCCGACCACCCCGCGGCGTGCGACGACCCCATCGACCTCTCGCAGCTCGCGGGGGAGCGCTGGATCGCGGGATGTCCGCAGTGCCGGGGGCACCTGCTGGAGGCGTGCGAGCGCGCGGGGTTCACGCCCGACATCGCCTTCGAAACCGACAACTTCATCGCCGTGGAGAACCTCGTCGCGCAGGGGGTGGGGATGGCGATCCTGCCGCGGATGGCCGTGGCATCCCTCCCGATGCTCGCGGGGATCGCGGCGCCCCGCCTGCCCGCCGCGGAAGCCCGCACGCTTCATCTCGTCACGGCCGGTGGGGCCGAGCTCGTGCCTGCGATCGGCACGACCCTGGAGATCATGGCGGAAGAGCTCACCGCGCATCGCCGACCCTCCGGCCGGCCCGGCGCCCGCCGGTAGGCTGGGGGAGATGTCTTCCACGCCCGATCCCCGCACCACGACCGCCACCGGCGCCGACGTTCGCGTCCGCTTCTGCCCGTCTCCGACGGGCCTGCCGCACGTCGGTCTCATCCGTACCGTCCTGTTCAACTGGGCCTACGCCCGGCACAACGGCGGCAAGCTCGTCTTCCGCATCGAAGACACCGACGCCGCGCGCGACAGCGAGGAGAGCTATCAGCAGCTCCTCGACGCGCTGCGGTGGATGAACATCGACTGGGACGAAGGCGTCGAGGTCGGCGGTCCCCACGCGCCGTACCGGCAGTCGCAGCGCCACGAGATCTACCGCGAGGTGCTCGACAAGCTCATCGCCGCGGGTGCGGTCTACGAGAGCTACTCGACCGCGGAGGAGATCGACGCGCGCAACGAGGTCAACGGTCGTGCCAAGCAGCTCGGTTACGACAATTTCGACCGCGACCTCACCGAAGAGCAGAAGGCCGCCTTCCGCGCCGAGGGCCGTCAGCCCGCCTGGCGTCTGCGCGTGCCCGACCACGACCTCACCTACGTCGACCTCATCCGCGGCGAGGTGACGTTCCCCGCCGGCTCGTTCCCCGATTTCGTGCTCGTGCGCGCCGGAGGCGTGCCGCTGTACCCGTTCGTGAACCCCGTCGACGACGCGCTCATGGGCATCACCCACGTCATCCGCGGTGAAGATCTCATGCCGTCGACGGCGCGGCAGCTCGCGCTGTACTCGGCGCTGGTGGATGCCGGCGTGACGACGTTCATCCCCCGGTTCGGCCACATGCCCCTGGTGCTGGGGGAGACCGGCAACAAGAAGCTCTCCAAGCGCGACCCGCAGGCCGATCTGTTCCTGCAGCGCGAGAAGGGCTTCATCCACGAGGGGCTGCTGAATTACCTCTCGCTCCTCGGCTGGTCGCTGTCGAGCGATCGCGACGTGTTCTCGCTCGACGAGATGATCGCCGCCTTCGACATCACCGACGTCAACCCCAACCCGGCCCGCTTCGACCAGAAGAAGGCGGAGGCCATCAATGGCGACCACATCCGCCTTCTGGATGCCGATGACTTCGCGGCGCGGATCGTCCCCTACCTCGCGGGCGCGGGGCTGATCGACGAGCACCCGAGCGAGGAGCACCGCGCGATCATCGCCGCCGCCGCCCCGCTCGTGCAGGAACGCGTGCAGCTGCTCGGTGAGGTGCCGGGAATGCTGGGCTTTCTCTTCGTCTCCGACGTGCAGTACGCCGAGGACGCCCTCAAGGGCCTGCCCGTGAACGCGGGAGAGGTGCTCGTGGCATCCGTCGGCGCACTCGAGCTCGTGCCCGAGACGGAGTTCACGGCCGCCGCGGTGCAGGAGGCGTTGTCGACGGCGCTCGTCGACGAGCTGGGCCTCAAACCCCGCGTCGCCTACGGTCCGCCGCGCGTCGCTCTCACCGGTCGTCGCGTCTCGCCGCCGCTGTTCGAGTCGATGGAGCTGCTGGGCAAGGCGGAGTCGATTCGTCGCCTGGACGCGCTCGTCCGGCACCTGGGCTGAGCTGCGACGCGCGCGGGGCGGCGCCGGTTTGGCGCTCAGCCCCTCGTCGCGTAAGCTTGATCCTCGGCACGAGTTCCGGCTCAGCGCCTTGGGGTATGGTGTAATTGGCAACACGGCGGTTTCTGGTTCCGTTGTTCTTGGTTCGAGTCCAGGTACCCCAGCAAGTCGAAAACCCCCGATCATCGCTCGAAGCGCGATGAGGCGGGGGTTTCATCGTCGCGGGAGGCGGCGCGTTCCGCGGACGTCGCTCGTCGGGGTGTCGCGCTCGGGGCCGTGAGATCGCGGTCAGCGCCCGACGGCCGTCGCGTCGCGCACCAGGACGCGGGCGCGGACCGTCGTACCCGCGTCGTCGGACGAGACGTCCAGGTCGCCGCCGGCCTCGACGAAGGCGTTGCGCAGCAGGCGTAGGCCGTGTCCCGACGACGGGTTGCGCCCGGCGGGGAAGCCTCGTCCGTCGTCGATGACCGAGAGTTCGTACCCCTCCGGCAGGCGCACGACCCGCACGTCGATGCGCTCGGCGTGCGCGTGCGCCCGGGCGTTTCGCACCAGCTCCCGCGTTGCCTCGAGGAGCAGCCGGGAGGTCTCGGCATCCGGAACGGCATCGCCGTCGATCTCGGGCGCCACCGCGACGTGCACCTGCCACCCCGCGGCGCGGGCGGCGGCGACCGCGTCGTCGAGAGCCTGGCGCAGAGACAGGGCGGCGAGGGGTGCGTCGTCGTCGAGCAGGCCGCGCAGCGCTCGGGCGTCCTCGGAGAGCGTCGCCGAGATCGCTCGCAGTCGCGCGGGATCGGGTGCGGATGCCAGGACGTCGAGCGCGAGGGCGGATCCGGCGAGGTTCTGCAGGACGTCGTCGTGCAGGCGGCGGGCCAGTCGCAGCCGCTCACGTTCCCGTGAGCGCAGGCCGTAATCGATTGCGCCCCGGCGATCGCGGTCGGCCTCGGCGAGCCGGCGCGCGAGGCGGATCGACATCGGTACGAGCAGCGCGGTGAGTGCCCCGATGCCCCCGACGAGCACGGGGACGTACACCGCCAATGTCGAGGCGACCCACGCATCGCGGAAGACCGGCACGTACACCTCCAGGCGCAGGGGAGTGCCCGTAGCGTCGGTGAAGGCGATGAAGGCCTCGCGCAGTTCCCGGCCGTCCGCGCGCTCGAAGCGGTGCTCGTCGTCGGAGGGGACGTCGAGGATGACCACTCCCTCGCGCGTGAGGCGATCGGCCAAGCCGGGGGAGTAGGAGCGTTCGTCGCCGATGATCCGACGATCGTCGGAGTAGACGACACGCACGGTCCCGCCGTCGACGCGCCAGACCTTGATCCGTGCGACGGCGCCCGCGTCGAAGAATCCCTGCACCTGGGCGTCGAGCGTAGCGGCATCCAAGGCGCCGCCGGTGAGGTCGGCTGCCGACAGGGTCGTCGACACGCGCTCGGCGACTCGCGTGGCGGCGGTGCGGGTCACTCGATCGGCCTCGGCGGTGGCCAGGGCCCACTCCAGGCACACGAGCCCGGCGAGCAACCCCGCGGTGACGGCGGCCGCTGCCATCAGGTGTCGTCGGATGAGGGCGGCCACGGTCCGCGGCTGCCTGCTCATGGGCGTCCGCCATCGTCCATGCCCAGGGCTCGTGCGCGAGCGACCACCTCGAGCTGGGAGCCGGCGCGCAGCACCGCCCGAAGGGTTTTGACGTGGTCGCGCACGGTGTGGGTCGACAGCCCCAGCGCGCGCGCGATATCGGCCGGGCGCGAGCCCTCGCACAGCAGCGTCAGGACGTCTCTCTCGCGCGGGGTGAGGTCGTCGAGGGGTGTGCGCGCGAGGCCCGGTGTGAGCGCCGGCCGGCGCGGTGTGGCGGTGCGGATGGCGGTGATCAGGTCGTCGAGCCGCGTGTCTTTCGCGAGGTAGCCCGCCGCGCCGTCCGCGAACGCCCGGTCGGCGCCGGCCGCGCGCGGGTGCGCGGTGAGCACGATGATCCGCGCCGAGGGGAGCAGGCGGCAGAGGGTCGGCACGGCGGTCAGGCCGTCGTCGTCGCCGATGCCCACATCGAGCACGATCACGTCGGGTACGAGCGCATCGGCCTTACGCACCCCTTCGTCAAGGGTGGCGGCGGTGCCGACGCAGACCGTGTCGGCTGTGGCATCCAGGGCGAAGGCCAGGAGATCGCCGAAGACGCGGTGGTCGTCGACCACGAGCACGCGGCAGGCGGTGGCGGCGGGTGCAGTCGGGCTCATGACCCCCTCATTTTAGGGGGAGGGAGGCTACACAGGTAAGGCTAGCCTCAGTGAGTCGCGACGTCCCGAACCGTCCCACCCAGGAGTCCCCATGCCCCGTATCCGAAACGCTGCGAGCGCCCTCGCGCTCACCCTCGCCGGAGCCCTCGCTCTGTCGTCGTGCTCCGGCGCCCCCGCCTCCGCCCCCGCCGAAACCGGCATCGACGAGGAACGCACCCTCACGCTCTACTCGGGTCGCGACGAAGAGCTCGTCGCCCCGCTCATCGAGAAGTTCGAGACCGCCTCGGGGATCGACGTCGAGGTGCGCTACGCCGGCTCCACCGAACTGGCGGCCCAGCTGCTCGAAGAGGGTGACCGCACCCCCGCCCAGGTCTTCCTCTCGCAGGACTCCGGCTCGCTTGGTGTGCTGGCGGCCAAGGGCCTGCTCGCACCGCTGCCCGCAGAGGTCACGGCAGCCGTGCCCGCGCGCTACACCTCGACGGACGGATCGTGGGTCGGACTCACCGGTCGCGCACGGGTGATCGCCTACGACAGTCACGCGTACACGGCCGAGCAGGTCCCCGCCGACGTGTGGGAGCTGACCAAGCCGGAGTGGAACGGAAAGGTCGCCATCGCTCCCTCAAACGCGTCGTTCCAGGCCTTCGTCACCGCCCTGCGCGTGGCCGAGGGCGAAGACCGGGCCCGTGAGTGGGTCGACGCGATGGTCGCGAACAATGTGCAGACCTACGCCAAGAACGGCGAGATCCTCGAGGCCGTGAACACGGGCGTCGTGCCCCTCGGTCTCATCAACCACTACTACTGGGCTCGCTCCGAACAGGACCCGACCACCCTGCGCGCCCAGCTGAAGTTCGGCGAGCCGGGGTCGGTCTCGTCGTTGGTGAACGTCACCGGCGCGGCCGTGCTGGCGTCGAGCGCCGATTCGTCCGCTGCTCGCGAGTTCGTGGAGTACCTCGTGTCGGAGCCCGCGCAGACGTACTTCGCGCAAGAGACAGCGGAGTACCCGCTCGTCGACGGGGTGGCGGCTCCCGCCGGTGTGCCCGCGCTGTCGGAGCTCGGCGGCGCCGACGTCGACCTCGCCCAGCTGTCGTCGGTGCAGGACACCGTCGCCCTGCTCACGCAGGCGGGTCTGCTCTGACCCGCATCTGCACACGCCCACACCGGAGTGCCCGAACGGGTGCTCCGGTGTGGGTCGTGTGCGCAGCGATCATCGTGGCCACGGCTGCGGCGGCACCCCTCATGCACCTCGTGCTGCGGGTGGTCGCGGCCGATCCGCAGCGGTTGGCGAGCGTGCTCCTGCGCCCACGCACCCTCGAACTGCTGGCGACCACCGTCGGGGTGACGGTGGCGACGAGTGCGGGGGCCCTCGTGCTCGGGGTGGGAACGGCCTGGCTGTTGACCTGCGTCGCCCTGCCCGGCGCCACGTTCTGGCGCATTGTCGCGTGCCTCCCCCTGGCGGTGCCGAGCTTCGTCGCCGCCTTCGGCTGGATGGGCGTGTTCCCCGGGCTGTCGGGGGCGGGGCCCCTCGTGGCCGTGCTGGTGCTGTCGACGTCGCCGTACGTCACCGTGCCGGCGATGGCGGCCTTCGCCCGCGCCGACCGGGCGGTGACGGATGCCGCGGTGTCGCTGGGCACCCCGCTGCTGCGCGCGTTCTGCACGACGACCCTTCCCCAGGTGATGCCGGCGGCTCTCGCGGGCACACTCCTGGTCGCGCTCTACGCCCTTTCCGACTTCGGCGCCCCGGCCCTGCTGAGGGTGGACACGCTCACCACAGGCATCTATGCGCAGTTCACCGGCGGCTTCGACCGATCGCTGTCGGCGGTCATGGCACTGGTACTCGCCCTGCTCGCCGTGGGCTGCCTGTGCGTCGAGGGCGCCCTTCGTCGTCGCTCTTCCGCTCAATCCGACGCGCGCGCCGTACCGGGCGCCGCGCGCCGGCTCGGCCGCGGCGGGGCGGCGGGCGCGACGCTTCTGCTCGCGGCCTTCGGGGCGGCAGCGGTCGTCGTGCCACCGACCGCGCTGATCGCCCGCCTGCCCGGGGTCCAGCGCTATGTCGCCGAGCCGCTCGACCTCGCCATCGCCGCTGCCACGACGCTGGCTTTCGGGCTGGTCGCCGCGGGAATCGCCGTGACCGCCGCGTTGCCCGTCGCGTGGTTCGCCGCGCGCCATCGTTCGCGGTTCGCGACGATGATCGAGGCGGTCACCTATGTGGGCCATGCCGTTCCGGGTCTCGTGGTGGCGCTCGCGCTCGTCTCGCTCACGCTGGCGGTCGCGCCCGGCGCCTACCAGGGTCCTCTCGCGCTCATTGCGGCGTACGTCGTGCTGTTCCTGCCCAAGGCAGTCGGTTCGGCGCGCGCCGCATTCGCCGGTGTCGCGAGGGGGCTCGAAGAGGCCGCGGGTAGCCTGGGTGATGCCCCTGCACGCGTCTGGCGGCGGATCGCCCTCCCTATGGCGACGCCGGGGATCCTCGCCGGCGGGGTGCTCGTGCTTGCGGCCGTGATGAAGGAGCTCCCCGCCACGCTGCTGCTGCGCCCCATCGGCGTCGACACGCTCGCCACCGAGCTGTGGCGCGCGACGAGCGTCGGCGCCTATGGGGCCGCGGCGCTGCCCGCCTTGCTGCTCATCTCCGTGGGGCTGATTCCCGCTCTCGCGGTGGCCCGCGGCATTCGCTCGATCGGGAAGGACCCGCGATGACCCTCGACCTGCACGACGTCTCGGGCGGATACGGCGATGCCGCGGTCGTGCGCGGCGTCGACCTGCGCGTCGACCGTGGCGAGATCGTCTCGGTGCTTGGGCCGTCGGGGAGCGGCAAGACGACGCTGCTGCGCATGATCGCGGGCCTGCATCCGCTCGCCTCCGGTCACGTCATGTCGGGCGGGCGCGATCTCACCCACGTGCCCGCCCACCGTCGCCGCATCGGTCTCGTGGCCCAGGAGGGCGCGTTGTTTCCCGGGCTGAGTGTCGCGGCCAACATCGCGTACGGTCTGCGTGGCGTGCGAGCCCGCCGGGCGGCGGAGCATCCCACCGTGCGGCACCTGCTCGCCCTGGTGCACCTCGACGAACTCGCCCATCGAATGCCGCACGAGCTGTCGGGCGGGCAGCGTCAGCGCGTGGCGGTGGCGCGTGCGCTCGCGCCGGAGCCGACCGTGGTGCTGCTCGACGAGCCGTTCAACGCGCTGGATGCGGCCCTTCGCGGCGGTGTGCGAGGCGGTGTGCTGGCCCTGCTGCGCGAGGCGGGTGTGGCCGCGCTGTTGATCACGCACGACCGTGCCGAGGCGTTCGCATCCGGCGACCGGGTGGCCGTCTTCGTCGACGGACGGGTGGCCCAGGTGGATACTCCCGCGGCGATCTACCGCGCTCCCGCGACGGCGGAGGTCGCCGGCCTGTCAGGGGATGTCGTGCCGCTTCCGGCGGCCCTGGGCGGCGGGGCCGGTGTGGGAGTGCGCCCCGAGCAGTTGGTGCTCGCCGCGACGGGCGGCGTGCGGGCGCGGGTTCGCTCGGTGCTCGACGAAGGCGCCCGCGCGGTCATCGCCGTCGCGTTCGTCGATGGCTCGACGGCGGCGCTCGAGGTGTCCGGGCACGAGGCCCACCCCGTCGTGGGGCAGGACGTGGGGGTCGCGGTGCGAGGAGCAGTCGTTCCGTCGCCCGCGCGCGGGCTCTGATACGTGGTGTCGCCTCGGCGCGCTCCTGGCGGCCGTGGGAACGGGTGAGTGACGCCCCATGCACGGGTGAATGGCGCGTTGCGTATGTCGTCTGCTTGAATGCGCATATTGCCGGAATCGTCCGGCGCACCCGAGACCCCGATCCGCCCTCTGACGACCGGAGCCCCTGTCGATGCGCGTCCCTTTCCGGCTGCGACACCTTGCCGTCGCGTCCCTACTCGCACTGCTCGTGACGGGGGCGGTCGCCGTCCCCGCGTCCGCCGCGGTCCCCGCTGACGCGGTCGTCGCGTCGGGCCCGGGGTGGACCGTCGAACGTGGACCGGCGGGTTTCGTCGTGACGCTCGCCCTCGACACGCCCCTCCCGGTCGTCAGCGACGCTCCGACCATCGTCGTGGACGGGCAGTCGATCGGTGTGGCCCGCATATCCGAGGATGAGCGCACTCTCACCGCCGTCACGTCGGATCCGCGGGTCGCCGACGCGCGGGACGTCCAGAAGGGGTGGGCCTCCGGGTCCGGTCCGAAGGCCGGCGAGGTCGGAGCCGATGTCGACGAGCAGCCGGTCGCGCCCGACGTCGACAACGAACTGCTCCAACGGCAGCTCGATGCTCTCCAGAACGACGCGCCCATCCCCGACCCGGGCGCTCCCGGTCCGTACGGGGTCACCGAGGCCGAGTACGACTTCGGCGGTGCGGCGATCGACCTCGCCGGCTCGACCGGTCCGCGCGGCGAGGTCGAGGGCAAGATCTACCTCAGCTCCGCGGCGGGGCCGCGGCCCGTGGTCGTCCTCCTCCACGGACGCCACTCCAGCTGCGGTGTCGTGTCGACGGGCAAGAGTGATCTCAAATGGCCGTGCGAGCCCGGCGAGATGGAGATTCGTTCGTATCTCGGCTACGGAGGCACCGGACGAGCCTTGGCCTCCCACGGCTACAACGTCGTCTCGATCGCGGCGAACGCGATCGGCGGCACGGAGGATCACTTCACCATCGACGACGGAGCGCGCGCACGGGGGCAACTCGTGCTCGACACCCTGGGGATGCTCGACCGCCTCACGTCCGGTGAGCCGGTGAGTCTGGAGGACCGCCCGACAGACGCAGCCCCGGTCACGAGGTCGTTCGACGACGCGCTCGCACGGGCGATCGAACGTGCCGATCAGCCCGCCCCCGCATCCGGGCTGACTGCCGCCGACCTGGCGGGCCGATTCGACCTCTCGCGTGTCGGACTGATGGGACACTCGCGAGGCGGCGAAGGCGTCGTCACCGCCGCGCAGCTGAACGCCGCCGCGGACGTGCGATACGGCATCCTCTCTGTTCTTCCCCTCGCCCCGGCGGACTTCGCTCGTCGCACCCTGCCGGACGTGACGACGGCCGTCGTCCTCCCGTATTGCGACGGCGACCTCTCCAGCCAGGAGGGACAGCACTACCTCGACGACTCTCGTCGCGCGTTCGACGACGACGTCCTGCGGTCCGCCGTGTGGGTCATGGGTGCGAACCACAACTTCTTCAATAGCGTGTGGACTCCGGGAGAGTATCCGGTGGGCGCGGGAGACGACTGGTCGCCGGTCGACACGACTTCGGCCTGCGCCGCGAGTGATCCCACGCGGCTCACCGCACCCGAGCAGTACCAGGTCGGCGTGTCGTACATGACCGGCTTCTTCCGTCTGACGCTCGGTCGCGAGGAACAGTATCTCCCGCTCTTCGACGGGTCGACCGCCTCGCGCACGACCGCGACAACCTTCGCGGACGTCCGCATCATGGCCACCCAGCCTCGCTCCGCGACAGACCTCGTCGCCGACTTCGCCGGCGGGCAGACGCAGATGAGCGTCTCCGGTGACGGGACGATCGCATCGTGCGAGAGTGCGGAGATCCTGAATCACGACAACCCCTGCACGACGGTGCATTACCGCCGCGCGGTGCACTGGGGCCTGACGCGGAAGGCGACCTACATTCCGAGCTACCCCGCAACCCGATTCAGCTGGAGTGGCCCCGCAGGCTCGACCACCCCGAGTGACGCGCTGCTGCGTGTGACGGTGCCCGAGGGCGCCCGCGACGCGAGCGATCGTGAGCAGCTGACGGTGAAGACCATGCCCATCGACAGCGTGACCCGGGGGACGGACTTCTCCCTCACGCTGGTCGACGGATCGGGCGGCACATGGACCGTCGCTGCTTCCGCCCTCAACCCGTACGCCGTGAACCGCCTGCCCGGCGGTGCCGACGACCTAGACAAGACCCTGCTGCAGCAGCTGACGATTCCGTTGTCGCGTGTATCCGGCGTCGATCTGTCCGACGTCCGCGAGGTGCGATTCGCTCCGCTCATCGGGGCGGACGGCACGGCATCCGGTGGTGTGATCTTGTCGGACCTGGCCTTCGATTCACCGTCCCTGGGCTCGCCGGGCGTCCGCGCCCGATCATCGTTCAACGTGGCCCCCACCCGCGCCGACGCGCGCGACGAACCGTGGGACGTGAGCATCGCCGTCTACCTCGATCACCCTGCCTCGACTCCGGTCTCGGCGTGGGTCACTGTTCTGAGGCCGCGTCCGTACGTGAAGCTGGTGACGTTCGCGCCGGGACAGACCTGCCTCCAGGTGCCCGTGCGTCTCCTCGGTGAGCCCGGCACCGACGGTGCGTCGACCATGAAACTCGACATGGGCATCACGACCGGTCTGCAGGGGGTAGCCGGAGCGCAGGACTTCTCGACCCTGCTCGTGCGATCGGAGCAGGCGACGGATGTTCCGCCGTTCGGTCAGCCGGGGAATACCTGTGACGAACTCGAGGCGTCGCGCACTCCGGGCGTGCTTTCGCTCTCGTCGGCGCAGCCGCGTCAGGGTGAGACGGTTCGTGTCACCGGCACCGGGTTCCGTTCCGGGGAAGGGGTCGAACTGTCATTCGGGTCGACGAAGGTTCCCGTCGTCGTCGCCGCCGCGGACGGCTCGGTCGCCTTCGACGTGCTCGTGCCGACGGATGCCTCGCCCGGACCGGTCACGATCGCGGCGACGGGCGTGGGTTCGGCCCGCGTGCAGAACGCGGATGCCGAGATCCTCGCCGCGCAGCCGACCCCCTCGCCGACGGCGAGCCCCACGCCGTCCGGCAGTGCGACCACGACAGCGGGACCGGCAGCTGCAGGCGGCTCGTCGCTCGCGAAGACCGGGGTCGACGGCACGCTGTGGGCGATGACAGCCGTGGCGGGTGCGCTGCTCGCCGCGGCGGGAGCGGGGACAGTGGTGCGAGCGCGCCGCCGTCGCCTCCGGTGACGGTGACGGGGAGGGCCGCGGGGTAGCATCCGGAAGCAGAGGCGGGGGCCGTCCCGGCCGCGGGAGGTGTGACATGAGGCGCTCGTCGTTCGTCGTGGCAGGGATCGTCGCGACGGGAGTCCTGGCCACCGGCTGCGCGCCGTCGGCCGGGAGCCCCGCCGGCTCGGGGACAACGGCGGCGTCCGCTGCTCCGGTGGCCTCCGCCAGCGCGCAGGCGCTGCCCCCCACGATCGTGTCGCCTGGCGACCTGGACGACACGGATGTGTCGGTCGTCATCGGCACGGCGCTCGTCATCGCCGTCCCCGACGGCACCGAGGGCGAGTGGACCGGGACGACCACGGACACGACGGTGGCGGAGTTTTCGGCGGGGGGTGCGTCTGAAGGGGCGACGTTCCGCCCCGGGTTCATCGCGCGCGGGATGGGGACCACCGACGCAACCCTGACCGGTGCCGACGGGCGGGAGATCGATTTCCGCATCTCCATCGTCGCCCCCTGACGCAGGCACCGAAACGTCTCTCGCGGGGTACGGCGGCGGGGTCGCTCCACCGTCCTCGCGACGGGGTGAAGAGCGGGGTGAAAGAAGGCCGTCGGGAATCGCGACACTCCGCCGCACACAGACTTCCTGCGCGCGCTCGCAAGCGGAACGAGCCCGGACGCCGCTCGTGGACATGAGCATGCTCGACATCCCGATAATGTGTGGCTCATGGGGCCGGATAACGCAACGCGCGTACAGACCGAAGACCGCCGCCGAGGCGGCCTGAGCATCCAATCGCGATTGCTCATCATGTTGCTGGTGGTGAGTCTGCTCAGCGCCGTCGTCGCGGGTGCGGTGGGGTTCGTCAACGGCCGCGAGTCCTTGCGTTCCGAGGTCTACGACAAGATGACCGCGATGCGTGAACTGCGCACGGGGGAGATCACCGCTCTCCTCGGCGAGGTGCAGCGTGAGTCCGCCCTCGCCACGAACAACGCCAGCGCCCGCGGAGCATCCGAGGCGCTGAACGCCGGGTGGGACGCTCTCGCTTCGCGTCCGCTGACCTCCGCGCAGGATGCCGAGCTCACCGCGTTCTACAGCGGCACGTTCCTGCCCCGGCTGGAGACCGCCACGGGCGAGGACTACAGCGACCGTGCCTTCGTTCCGGACTCCGTCGCCGGACGCAACGCCCAGTACCTCTTCACGCGGCAGGACGGCGCCGCCGATCGCGCGGCGAGCGACCCCGGAGACGGCAGCGCGTACACCAGCGCCTACCTCGAGGCCGACCGCTACTTCTCCGAGCTGGTGCGAACGGTCGGCTACACCGACGTCGTGGTCACGAACCTCGCGGGCGACGTGGTCTACACCGCCGGTGGTGGCGTCGACCTGGGCTCGAACCTCAGCGAGGGTCCCTTCCGCGAGAGCCACCTCGCGCAGGGCGTCCGCGACGTCGTGGCCGACAACTCCGTCAACGCCGTCGTCACCACCGATATCGAGGAATGGGCTCCCGCCCTCGGCTTCCCCGTGATGTGGGTCGTGTCGCCGATCGGCGACGACAACGGCATCACCGGCGTCATGGCGCTGCAGATCCCCATCCAGTGGATCAACGACGTGATGACCGGGTACGGGCAGTGGGAGCAGCAGGGCTTCGGGGAGACGGGGGAGACGTACCTCGTCGGCGGAGACCACTTGATGCGCTCGAACTCGCGACGCCTGATCCAGGACCCCGACGGGTACGCCGCGGCGGTCATCGCGGACGGGACGACGGCCGAGACGGCGAAGGCGATCACCACGGCGGGCGGCACCGTGCTGTTGCAGCCGGCGCGCGGCGCGGCGGTGGATGCCGCGATCGCCGGCCAGACGGGCACCGACCTCTCGCTGCAGTACATCGGCGGCGAGAACGTGACCGCGTACGCGCCGCTGGACATCGAGGGCCTTGACTGGGCGATCGTGGCGCGAATGGACGAGACCGAGGCGTTCGCTCCGGTGGCCGACTTCACGCGCACGCTGCTGCTGTCCACGCTCGGCCTCATGTTGATCGTGAGCGTGCTCGCGTTGCTGTTGTCGCAATCGTTCACGCGCCCCATCCGCCGTCTCGCGGGCGCCGTGCAGCGCCTCTCCGACGGCGACTACGAGGCACGGGTCCCGGTGCGCGGAACCGATGATTTCGCCGACCTTGCGACCTCGTTCAACGAGATGGCGGCAGGGCTCCGCGTCCAGCAGGAGCTCATCGAGCACCAGCACGCGGAGAACGAACGGCTTCTGCGCAGCATCATGCCGGAGAGCCTCGCCGAGAAATACCGGGAGGGTGCCGAGACCCTGGCCGAGCGCCACGACGACGTCGCGGTGGTCTTCTCCGAGCTCATCGGCTTCGACGATTTCGCCGCCGATCTCGACGGCCAGGCGGAGACGCTCGCGCTGAACGAACTCATGCGCGGCTTCGACGAGGTCGCCGCACGCTGCGGTGTCGAGTCGGTGCGCACCCTGCGCGGCGGCTACCTCGCCAGCAGTGGTCTCACCGTGCCCCGGGTCGACAACGCCCGGCGGGCCGTCGAGTTCGCGATCGGGATGCGCGAGAGCATCGAGCGCTTCAACGCCCGTCATGGCTCGTCCCTGGACCTGCGCGCCGGCGTCGACACCGGAAGCGTGACCAGCGGCATCGTCGCCCGCGCGAGCCTCGCCTATGACCTGTGGGGAGACGCCGTACGTCTGGCCTCCCGACTGCGGCGTGCGGGCGAAGAACCTGGCGTGTTCGTCACCGCGGCGGTCCGTGACCGGGTGGAGGGTCTGTACGACCTCGTCGAGGCCGGTTCCGTAGAGATCGACGGGCGCGCCGCGTCGGTCTGGCAGGTGGCGTGATGCCCCCGGTCTTCGACGGCGTCGCCATCGGGTGGGCCATCGCCGTCGTCGTGGCCGTGCCGGTGCTCCTGGTCGTCCTCACCGAGGTCATCGGCATCCTGCGTCGTCGCCGCAGCCCCGCGGTCAAGCCGCTCGTGCTGTTCCGCAACTGGGTGGTGCCGTTCGGCGGACTCGTGGGCCTGCTCGTGTTCGCCACACGATCGGAGGAGGACCTCGTCTGGCCCCGAGTGGTCGCGACGATCTTCGGGTTCCTGGTGATCCTGCTCGCGCTCAGCGTTTTGAACGTCGCGATCTTCGCCACGGCCCAACGCGGCAGCTGGCGCGAACGCGTCCCCTCGATCTTCATCGAGATCGCGCGACTGCTGCTCGTCGTCGTCGGTGTGGCCTTCCTGTTCTCGTTCATCTGGGAAGCCGACGTCGAGGGCGTCATCGCGGCTCTCGGTGTCACCTCCATCGTCATCGGCCTGGCGTTGCAGAACGCGGCCGGCGGGATCGTCTCGGGGCTGCTGGTGCTGTTCGAGCAGCCCTTCCGGCAGGGCGACTGGATCACCACGGGTGGCACCACCGGACGCGTCGTCGAGGTGAACTGGCGCGCTCTGCACATCGACACGGGGTCGGGGTTGCAGATCATCCCCAACTCCGGTCTCGCCGCCGCGTCCTTCCTGAATCTCAGCCGGCCGCCCGGCCCGTTCACCGCCGTGGCGACGGCCACCTTCGCCCCCAGCGATCCGCCGCATGTGGTCGTGGCGACGCTGCGTCAGGTCGCCGAGGACCTGCCTGCCCTCGTCCCGGGCGGCGAGACGTCGGTGACGAACGCCGGCGCCGGAGCCTGGCAGATCGCGATTCCGCTCGACTCGCCGGTCTACGCCGACGACGCGCTGAGCACCTTCCGCTCCTGGCTCTGGTACGCCGCGCGCCGCCGCGGACTGTCCCTGGACAAGGTGGCCCCGGATGCCGCCGCCGCCCGGGCCGAACTCGACGAGGCGCTCAGCGCCTCCATGCGCGTGCTGCACCTCGATGACGCGCTCCAGGAGGACGCCGTCCGCGAGGCGCGCGTCGAACGGTACGGGGCGGGGGAGATCATCCAGCGTGCCGGCTCGTCGGCCCCGGAGATCCTCCGCGTGCTGGAAGGGCGCATCGCCTTGACAGCACCCGATGGAGAGCTCATCCCCGGTGCGGTGGAGCCCGGCGAGTGGCTGGGGACGTCGGCCTTGAGTCGGGAGCGCACGCCGGCCACGGCGACGGCGCTGACGGTGGTCACCGTCCTCGTCCTGCCGCTCGCGTTCGCCGACCGGCTGACCAAGATGCGGCCTGCGCTCGCACGCGATCTCGGCGCCGCGGCGGAGGCGCGACGCAGTCAGGTGAACGCCGTGCACGCGCGTGCAGCTGCTTCCGCCGATCTCTGACGCGTCGCGCGTCGGCATCGTGCTCGGCGGAGCGATGACGTCGTTCTCGGATGACGTCCGAGGTGAGACGACGCGCCCCGCGCGGGATCCGCGACCTATTATCGCGCCGTGCTGCACCGTCTGACCTTCACCGTCCTGCTCGCCGTCTGTCTGCTCCTCAGCGGGTGCGCCGGGGGACCGAGCGGATCACGGCCCGCCGTGGCGACCGTCGGCAGCTCCGACCCCTCCGCGGGGACCGCCGTTGCGGCCCCGGAAACCGGCTGCGGCTCCGACTCCCGCGCGGCGGGCTCGACCGGCACGGTGAGCGTCACAGTGAACGGGACGGTCCGCGAGGCGCGCCTGCACGTCCCGAGCGGCTATGACGGCACGACCCCCACCGCGGTGATCCTGGCGTTCGTCGGTCACGGCATGTCGACCGACAAGCTGGAGAGCTTCAGCGACCTCGACGGCGGCGACGCGTTCGTGCTGTACCCCCAGCCCGCGGGCACCGATCCGCAGAACGGATGGGAGAGCGCGCCGTACGCGTCCGGACAGGACGACGTCGCGTTCGTCGGTGCGCTGCTCGACACGCTGCAGGCGCGCGCGTGCGTCGACACCCGACGCATCTTCGCCGCCGGCATCTCGAATGGCGGAGGGTTCGTCTCCCTCCTGTCGTGCCGGCTGCCCGAGCGTATCGCCGCCTTCGCCGTCGTCTCGGGGGCCGCGTACCCGGCGGACAACCCGACGTGTCCGTCGGCGACGGCCGTGCCGATCGTGGAGTTCCACGGCACCGCCGACCCCGTCATCCCGTACGACGGGGGCACCCGGCATGACGCGACGATCGAGCCGGTCGCGCAGTGGCTCGACGAGCAGGCCCAGCGCAACGCCTGCGCGCCCTCGCCGACCCGCACGTCCATCGGCTCCGACGTGGTCGAGCAGGAATGGAGCGGATGCCACGGCCGCGGTGCCCTGGTCCACTATCGCGTCGAGGGTGGAGGCCACACCTGGCCCGGGGCCACCGCGGAGAGCGGGCCGGGGGCGATTACGCGAACGATCTCGGCGACGCGGATCATCGAGGACTTCTTCGCCGCCCATACCCTCTCCTGACGGCGTCTCGGGCAGCCGCCACGGTCGTCGCCCGTCGCTCGTCGGGCGCTCGTCGGACGGGATGCCACCGCTCGTGCGGTGTCGACACGACGCGGCGCCCGAGCGAATCGCGATTCTGTTGCTCTGTGTGGTTCTGTGTTGTATCGTGTGGGAATCTTCAAAGGAGATCCCGTGTACGCAATGGAGCGCCAGCAGCTCATCGAGCGTGAATTGCTCGAGGTCGGACGCGTCAGCGTCGTCGACCTGGCTCGTCGTTTCGACGTCACGACCGAGACCGTCCGCCGCGACCTCGACCGGCTCGAGACCAGCGGTTCCTTGCGCCGTGTGCACGGGGGCGCCGTCAGCATCGAGCGTGCCAGCACCGCCGAGTCCCCCCTCACCGAACGCCGCGAGCGCCACGGCGACGCCAAGCGGAGGATCGCCGCCGAAGCCACGGCCCTGCTCGGGTCGGGCTTCCGCGGCTCGATCTTCCTCGACGGTGGGACGACTCCCGCGGCGGTCGCCGCGCTGCTGCCCGCCACGCTCGCCTCGACGTCGGGTGTGGAGGTCGTCACGCACTCGCTCGAGGCCGCTCACCTGCTCGCCGGCGAAGAGCGGCTCTCCCTCACCACCATCGGCGGTCGCGTCCGCGGAGTCACCGCCGCCGCGGTGGGCGCGCACACGGTGAGCACGATCGAGCAGCTGCGCCCCGACATCGCCTTCGTCGGCACGAACGGTCTCAGCGCGGGCTTCGGTCTGAGCACTCCCGACCCCGACGAGGCCGCCGTCAAGTCCGCCATCATCCAGTCGGCCCGCCGCATCGTGCTCGTGGCCGACGCCGCCAAGTTCGGAGAGGAACTGCTCGTGCGCTTCGCCCGACTCGACGAGATCGACGTACTCGTCACTGATGCGGCCCCGCCCGCTGCGCTCGCGGAGGCTCTCGCCGACGCCGACGTCGAGGTGCGTGTCGCATGATCGTCACCGTCACCGCCAATCCCTCGGCCGACCGTGCCGTCGTGCTGTCGGCCGCCCTCGCCCCCGGCGAGGTGCAGCGTGCCCTCTCCTCACGCGAGGATGCCGGCGGCAAGGGCGTCAACGTCGCCCGGGTCGTCACCGCGGCCGGCGCTCCCGCCCGCGCGGTCGTGCCGGTCAACGCGCACGACCCGTACCGCATGCTGCTGGAGGACACGGGTATTGCGCTCGACCTCGTCGACGTCGCCGGACGTGCGCGGGCGAATCTGACGATCACCGACCCTCAGGGCGAGACCACGAAGCTCAACCTCCCGGGAGCCGAGCTCTCCGCCGAGGAGGCCACCGCGCTCACCGAGGGTGTCGTCGCCGCCGCCGAGGGCGCCACGTGGCTCGTGCTCGCCGGCTCGCTGCCGCCCGGTGTGCCCGCGACGTTCTACGCCGACCTCGTCCACGCTGTCCGGGCTCGCTGGGGCGCGGCTGCCCCCCGCGTGGCGGTCGATGCGTCCGGAGCGGCCCTCGCGGCCGTGGTCGCCACCGCCCACCCTGACCTCATCAAGCCGAACCACGAGGAGCTGGCTGAGCTCGTGGGTGAGGATGCCGCCGACGACGCCGACGTGCTCGCCGAGGCGGCACGACGCGCACAGGCTCTCGTGCCCGCGCGCGTGGCATCCGCCCTCGTCACCCTCGGTGCCGACGGGGCGCTGCTGTTCACCGCCGACGGCGCCTGGCGCGGACGCGCCCCGAAGATCCAGGTCGCCAGCACGGTCGGCGCGGGCGACAGCTCGCTCGCCGGCTACCTGCTTGCCGATCTCGAGGGGGCCGCGGCCCCCGACCGCCTCGCGCGGAGCATCTCCTACGGTGCCGCCGCCGCGACCCTGCCGGGGACACAGGCCCCGACACCGGCCGACCTTCCCGCCGGCCCCATCGCCGTCTCCGACTTCGCCACCCCCATCGCAACATCCTGACCACGGAGGTCACCTGACAATGTCCGACATCATCACTCCGGAGCTCGTCACCCTCGACGCGCCCCTGGGCACCGACAAGCAGTCGGTGATCCGAGCACTCGCCGAGCGCGTCGTCGCGCAGGGCCGCGCCACGAGCGCGCAGGAGCTCTTCGACGACGCGTGGGCCCGCGAGCAGAAGGACGAGACCGGCCTGCCCGGCGGCATCGGCATCCCGCACGCCCGCAGTGCCTCGGTCACCGAGCCGACCCTCGCCTTCGCGCGCCTGGCCCCCGGCGTCGACTTCGGCGCTCCCGACGGCCCCGCCGACATCGTGTTCCTCATCGCCGCTCCCGCCGGTGCCGACGAGGCCCACCTGTCGGTGCTCTCGCAGCTGGCCCGTAGCCTCATGCGTGACGACTTCATGTCGGGCCTGCGCGCCGCGACCACCCCCGCCGAGGCCGTGCGCATCATCACGGAAGCCGTGACCCCCGCTGAGGCTGCCGCGCCGGCCGCTGCCGCTCCGGCCGCCACCCGCGCCGAGGCCCGCACGGCCGCCAAGACGAAGAAGATCGTCGCCGTCACCGCCTGCGCCACCGGCATCGCCCACACCTTCATGGCCGCCGACGCGCTCACCGCCGCGGGTGCGGAGACCGAGGGCGTCGAGCTCATCGTCGAGCCGCAGGGCTCGAGCGGCTACAAGGCCCTCCCGCAGAGCGTCATCGACGACGCCGACGCCGTGATCTTCGCGGTGGACGTCGACGTCCGAAACCCCCAGCGTTTCGCCGGCAAGCCCGTCGTGCGCGCCGGAGTCAAGCGCGGCATCGAGCAGCCGAAGCAGCTCATCGCCGAGGCCGTCGCCGCGAGCGAGAACCCCAACGCAGCGCGCGTGCAGGGTGGTGCCGCCGCGGCATCCGCCTCCGACGCGCCCGTCGCGCAGCAGTCGGTCGGCCGCCGCATCCAGCGGTGGTTGCTGACCGGTGTCAGCTACATGATCCCGTTCGTCGCCGGTGGCGGTCTGCTCATCGCGCTCGGCTTCCTGCTCGGTGGCTACGAGGTCACCAAGAACGCCGCGAACGTCATCATCCAGAACTCTCTCTGGGACCTCCCCACCGAGGGCATCACGTCGTCGTTCGGGCCCCTGGGCCAGTACCTCGGTTCGGTCGCCTTCATGATCGGCGCGACCTCGATGGGCTTCATCGTGGCCGTTCTCGCGGGCTTCATCGCCTACGCGATCGCCGACCGCCCGGGCATCGCCCCCGGTTTCGTCGCCGGTGCGGTGGCCGTGCTCATGAACGCCGGCTTCATCGGCGGCATCATCGGCGGTCTGCTCGCCGGCTTCATCGCCTGGTGGCTCGGTCGTTTCGACGCTCCCCGCTGGCTCCGCGGCCTCATGCCGGTCGTGATCGTTCCGTTCCTCGGCTCGATCTTCGCCTCGGGTCTGATGATCCTGTTCCTGGGTCGCCCCATTGCCTCGCTGATGGCCGCGTTGACCGATGGCCTGAACTCGCTCGCCGCCAGCAGCGCCGGCGCGATCGTGCTCGGTGTGATCCTCGGCCTCATGATGTGCTTCGACCTCGGTGGCCCGGTCAACAAGGTCGCCTACGTCTTCGCGACGACCGGTCTTGCCGCGGCCTCTCAGACCAACACCGCGCCGTACCTGATCATGGCGACCGTCATGGCCGCCGGCATGGTGCCCCCGCTCGCGATGGCTCTGGCCTCGACGCTGCTCGCCCGTCAGAAGTTCACCCCGGTCGAGCGTGAGAACGGCGCGGCCGCGTGGCTGCTCGGTGCCTCGTTCATCTCGGAGGGCGCGATCCCGTTCGCCGCGGCCGACCCGCTGCGTGTCATCCCCGCCTCGATGGTGGGCGGTGCGATCACCGGTGGCCTCAGCATGCTCCTGAGCGTGCAGTCGTTCGCCCCGCACGGCGGCATTTTCGTGTTCTTCGCGATCAACCCCTTCTGGGGTTTTGCCCTCGCGATCGTGGCGGGTACCGTCGTGACGGCGCTGATCGTCGTGGCCCTGAAGGGCATCGGCCGCAGCACCAAGGACGCCGCCGTCGCCGAGGATGCGCCCGCGGCGACCGTCGCGGCATAAGACCCACGTCGAATCGGAAGGATTCACCATGGCAGAACGTCAGGCCACCATCGCCAGCGCCTCCGGCCTCCACGCCCGTCCCGCGAAGCTCTTCGTGCAGGCCGTGCAGGAGAAGAAGATCCCCGTCACCATCGCCGCCAACGGCGGTGCCGACCTGAACGCCGGCAGCATCCTGTCGCTCATGGGCCTCGGCGCCGGTCACGGCACGGTCGTGACCCTCAAGGCCGAGGGTGAGGGTGCCGAGCAGGCGCTCGACGAGCTCGTCGCGCTTCTCGAGACCGACCTCGACGCGCAGTAAGCGCTTCGCGCGAGAACACCGGATGCCACGGGCCTGAGGGCTCGTGGCATCCGGTGTTTCTGCGCGTGACGGCGTGGGTTGCCGCACGACTCCTGCATATCCGGCGCAGAGCGGGTCAGCGCGTGCACGTCGCCCCGCATCGCCGGAGCTGTGTGTGCCGGCGCGCGCGGCGAGCGGTCGCCCGTCGTAGGCATGTGGCGGCACAACTCCTGCGGGTGACGCCGGGGGAGGCCCGCGAAAGGCTGTTCGACGGCGATTCGCCGGCGTCGTGCGACTCAGACCTCGACGGTGTCGCCGGGTTGCAGGTCGACGAACGATCCGCCGTTCTGCTCCACCGCCCAGGTCAAGCGCGCGTACCCCATCTGCTTTCCCGCGGTCGAGAGGGTCATGTCGTGCGTGGCGAACACGCGGTCGGGCTTGACGTCGACGACGAAGTCCATCGTGTCGCCGATCTTCAACCAGGGCGCACCGACGGGGGCCGCCAGGAGCGACACCTTCTTGTGCTTCGGGATGGCGTACGAGTCGCCGGGGTAGTAGAGCGCTTCGTTCACGAGCACGCCGACGTTGTCGACGACGGGGATGGACTCATGGATGACGGCGTGCCGACCGCCGAAGAACTCCAGGTGGAAGGGACCGAGGTCGAGCGTGTCACCCGGGTGGACGACGGTCACCTCGAACCCGGCGGCGGCGTGTGCGACCCCCTCCGGTCCGTAGATCGGTGCCCCGGGATGGGCGCTCAACAGACGCGTGAGGTGCTCGGGCGTCCAGTGGTCGGCATGCTCGTGCGTGATGATCACGCCGACGAGACCGACGAGGTCTTCCAGCGGCGAGGTGAAGCTGCCGGGATCGATGACCAGGGTGTGTCCCGACTCGACGAGGACCAGGGCCGCGTGTTCGTGCTTCGTAAGGCGCATGCGTCTAGTTCACTCCGGCTCGGGGCGGGCGGCAACCGCTGGCGTGGCGGGCGATCTCGGGCTAGCCGCTCTTCCGTCGGGCCCGTCTTCGCGGTACCGTGTCCGGACACGCCCGAGAATTCGGCGGCTCGGCCTCGATTTTGCGTGCGCGTCAATCGTGGTGCATACTTGAACGGTTGCGACGCGGCCCCATCGTATAGCGGCCTAGTACGCCGCCCTCTCACGGCGGTAACGCGGGTTCGAATCCCGCTGGGGTCACCAACAGCAAAAAGGCTCCGACCGAATGGTCGGGGCCTTTTTGCTGTTCGGGTGCCGCGGCTGGCGAGGAGCCATAAGCGCGGGTTGGGCCCCGCCCGGAGGCTCCGCGCGCCGCGCCGGATCCGGGACGATCCCAGCGCCCGATGTGGATCCGGCGACACCTTCCGGATCCACTCAGGTGTCGGCGCCCCGAGCGCGCCGGCGGCGGGCACGGCGCACGACCCACACCACGGCGGCGACGAGTCCGGCCACGGCGAGCCACGGCAGCAGGAACCCGAGGCCGATCACGACGCCGTTCAGCGTGGCGACGAGGCCGTTCCATCCCGCCGTCAGACCGTCACCGAACCCCGCGGGGTCGGCGGTCACCGCCGATACGGCGGGCATGACCTGCACGGTCAGCGATGACATCGCCACCTGAGACTCCAGCAGCGCGAGCTGTTGCCGATCGGCGTCGAGCTGTGCCTGCCGGTCGGCGAGCGCGGACTCGGCCGCGATGAGGTCGGCGACCGAGCCGGCTTGCGACATCAGCTCGGTGAGCCGGGCGACGGATGCCTCGGCGGCGGTGACACGCGCGCGGAGGTCGACCGTCTGATCGGTGACGTCGCTGCGGGACACGTTCGACGCCGTGACCGTCCCGACGGCGGACAGACCGTCCATCACGCTCGTCAGCGCGTCAGCGGGAACACGGACGGTGATCCAGGCCGTGGCGGCGTCGGCGGGGACGTTCTGCGCCATCGCGTCCCCCTCGATGGGGATCGCGCCGGATGTCGCACCGATTTGCGAGGACTCGACGTAGCCGCCGGCGGCGGTCGCGGCATCCGAGACGGCTCGGACGGCCGCGGACACGTCGCCGACCTCGATCGTCGCCGAACCGTTCGCGATGACCTCGCGCACGGGCGTGTCCGGCGACGCTTCGACCCTCGTCCCGTCCAGCAACCGCAGGTCGGGCGCGCTGGGTGCGCTGTACTGCTCCGTCAGCGCGCCGCCGCTCGTCCCTGCCGCGGACTGCTCGGCGAGCGAGATACTCCCGCCGTTCACCACGGCGGGGCCGACCATCGCCGCGATCAGCACGACTGCCGCCGCGGCAACGGACCAGCCGCCGATCCGCGCACGGCGTCGCCGACGCTCGGCTCGCTCGGTGCCGATGCGGGCGAAGATCGTCGTTTCCAGGGCGTCCACTCGGTCGTCGGGGAGTGTCGGCAAGGTGGGCGTGGTCATGGGGTCTCCGTTTCCATCGCGGTGGCGCGCACCCGGGTGCGGATGCGGGAGAGACGATTGCGCACCGTGCCGTGCGACACCCCGAGCGCGTCGGCCGCCGCCTGATAGCCGTACCCCTCGGCCGCGCACAGGCGGAAGATCTCGCGATCGAGGTCGCCCAGTCCCTCCACCGCGGCGAGGATCGCGCGGACCATCTCCGCGTCCACGACGTCGCGTTCGACGTCGATCCGGGCGGGCAGGTCTTCGTCGAGCGCCGCGTGCGCGCCGTGCCGTGACCGCGCGCGGAGACGGTTGGCGGCCTGGAGCCGGCAGACGGTCGCCAGCCAGGGCAACAGCGACGTCCCCTCCAGCGTGAGCTGGGGCAGTTTCCGCCACGCGACGACGAAGGTCTCCTGCACCACGTCGTCGGCGTCGGCGGCGTTGCCGACCAGTCCCATCGCCGTCCAGTACACGGGTTGTACGTACGCGCGATACAGAGACCGGAACGCCGTCTCCGATCCGGCGGCGGCGCGCGCGACGAGCGCCCTGTCGTCGATCACGTCGTCAGCCATGGCATCCATTTCTTCGACCGGGCTATCGCCGGTGCGAGCACTCTCTCATTGAGAGGTGTCCGCGCGCGCGAGATCGTCTCAGCGGGTTTCCGAAGTCCCGTTCCCGCGCCGTCCCCATGGATAAACTGGAGTGTTTCCCCGACGAAAGGCCCCGTGCATGGAGCTGCAGATCGATCCTCTCTTCCAGACGATCACGCTGATCGCGCTCGTGGTCATCCTGATCGCCGATCTGCTGATCATCCTCAAGCGCCCGCACATCCCGGCCGCGAAGGAGTCGACCCTCTGGGTGGTGTTCTACGTCACCCTGGCGCTGATCTTCGCCGGCATCCTGTGGGCCGTCGCCGGGGGAGAGGTGGCGGGGCAATTCGTGGCCGGGTGGCTGACGGAGTACAGCCTCTCGATCGACAACCTCTTCGTGTTCGTGCTGATCATGGGTCAGTTCGCCGTGCCGCGCCGGTATCAGCAGGAGGTGCTGATGGTGGGCATCATCATCGCGCTCGTCCTGCGCGGGGCGTTCATCCTCGTCGGCGCCACGATCATCGAGAACTTCAGCCCGATCTTCTACCTGTTCGGCGCGTTCCTCGTCTACACGGCCATTCGCCAGGCCTTCCCGGGCGGAGACCACGACGACGACACGCAGAAGGAGAACGTCATCGTGCGGACGCTGCGCCGCGTGCTGCCGATGAGCGACTCCTACGACGGCAAGAAGGTCATCACGCGCGTGGACGGCAAGAAGCTGTTCACGCCGATGATCATCGTGTTCGTCGCCATCGGTGTGACCGACCTGCTCTTCGCGATCGACTCGATCCCGGCGATCTTCGGCATCACCCAGAGCCCGTTCATCGTCTTCACCGCGAACCTCTTCGCGCTGATGGGCCTGCGTCAGCTGTACTTCCTGCTCGGCGACCTTCTCGACCGCCTGAAGTACCTGCATTACGGCATCGCGTTCATCCTCGCGTTCATCGGCGTGAAGCTCATCCTGCACGCGATGCACGTCAACGAGCTGTCGTTCATCAACGGCGGCGAGCACATCGAATGGGCGCCCGAGATCTCGACGTGGGTGTCGCTCGCGGTCATCGTGCTGTCGATGGCGGTGGCCACGATCGCGAGCCTCATCGCCGCGCGGCGCGAGCCGTCCGCCGCGGGACCGCAGGATGCCGCGGCGGAGGTCGCCGACGAGAAGGGCACCCCCGCGACGGTGGAGCACCCCGAGCGCGACTGACCCGGGATCGAGGGAGGTGCCGGCGGCTTCGACAAGCTCAGCCACCTGTCGGGCGGAGGTCCCTGAGCTTGTCGAAGGGTGCGGCGGCGGAGGTCCCTGAGCTTGTCGAAGGGGCCGGGACTCGGCGGCATCCAGAATCTAGAACGCGCGCAGGTTCGCTGGCAGACCGCCCTCGACGTACTCCTCGCGGAGGATCCCGCGCCGCCGCAGGATCGGCACGAGCTCGTCGAGCGCGCGGTGAACGGTGACCGGGTGCAGGTCGCCCCACAGCAGCACACCGTCGTTGCCCCACGTGCCGAGTTCCTCGATGCGGTCGGCGAACTCATCCGCCGTGCCTACGAAACCGGTGCCGTCGTTCAGGCGGCCGAGGCGCGCGTGGGCGGCCAGAAGGGTCCGCAGCGGCGCGTCGGCGTCGTGCTTCCCGATCAGCCGCTTGATGCTGCCCTCCGACACGTGCTCCCCGAAGATCGAGCGGTCGAGCGGCCGGTCGAGGTCGAGGCCGGTCAAGTCGGTCTCGAGGTCGCTCGACTGCTTGCGGGCGATCTCGATCAGCGTTTCCTCGGAGGGGTGAGCGGATGCCGCGACCAGCCGGTCGGCCTCCTCCGGCGACGAGACGAGCACCGGCTGAATGGCGAAGAGGATCTTGATGTCGTCGGCCGAGCGCCCGGCGGCCTCAGCCGCGGCGTGGATCCTGCCCCGGTACGCGCGGATGCTCTGCTCGTCGAGGGGAGCCAGCGCGAGCTGCACGTCGGAGTTGTGCCCGGCGAAGGTGAGCCCCCGCCCCGACCCGCCGGGGGAGACGATCGCCGGCTCCCCATCGGTGAAGGGGATGGCGTTCAGCGGCCCGTCGAACCCGAAGTACTCGCCGCGGTGGGGCGTGGCATCCAGTTTCGTGCCGTCGGCGTAGACGCCGGACTCCTCGTCGACGACGAGCGCGCCCTCGCCCCAGCTCCGCCACAGCTGACGGATGCCGTCGAGCCACTCCTCGGCCCGGTCGTAGGCCGCGTCGTGCCCGAGCTGCGAGGCGGTGGAGAAGTGACGCGCGCTGCCGGTGTCGGTGACGACGTTGAGCCCCAGGCGGTGCCCGCTCAGGTGCTGCAGCGTCGCGAACTGCCGGGCGGCGGTGTACGGCAGGTACGCGGCCGGATTCACCGTCGGTACGACGCCCAGGTGCCGGGTGGCGGCGAAGAGGTACGGGGCGAGCAGCAGCGGGTCGTGCTTCGGACCGCCGAACGCGTGGCGCACGCGCAGGTCGATCGTCTCGGCGCTGCCGAGCGAGGGTGCGTCCTCGATGATGAGCAGGTCGAAGCCGGCTTGTTCGAGCGTGCGGGCCGAGTCCTGGTACAGGCCGGGTTCGGTCCAGCGGTGGTTCCACCGCAGGTAGGGGTGGCCCCAGCCGTGGGGCCCGAAGCCGCGGGCGAGGAACCAGCCGAAGTGCTGCAACCGGCTCACAGCACGACCGTCTCGCGTTCGGCGACGGGGATGCCGACGAGCGCCTGCTCGAGGTCGGCGAGGAGGTCGTCGATGTCCTCGATGCCGATGGAGAACCGGACGGTCCCCGGGAAGACGCCCGCCCGCTCGCGCTCCTCGACGGTGCGCGCGGTGTGCGACGTGCTCTGCGGGTGCAGGATGAGCGAGCGCACGTCGCCGAGGTGCGTCATGTGCGTGATGACCCGCACCGACTGCACGAGGTGACGAGCGGCCTCGAGGCCGCCCCGGAGCGTCACGGTGAAGACCGAGCCCGTACCGCGTGTGAGGTACCGCGCGCCGAGGGCGTGGTGGCGGTGCGAGGCGAGGCCGACGTGATCGACGCGCTCGACCTCGGGACGCTGTTCGAGCCAGCGCGCCACGGCGAGGGCGTTGGCGGACTGCCGTTCGACGCGAAGACTCAGCGTCTCGATGCCCTGACCGATGAGGAAGGCGTTCAGCGGAGAGGGCGCGGGACCGAAACGCGGTGCGACGCTCTCACGGATGTAGGCGCCGCGCGCCCGCGGCCCGTGCTTCTCGGCGTAGCTGGCTCCACCGAGACGATCGGTCTGCACGAGGTGCGGGAAGAGGTGACCGGATGCCGCGGCGTCGAAGCGTCCGTCATCGACGATGACACCGCCGAGCACCGCCCCCTGGCCGGCGAGGAACTTGCTCGCCGAATGCACGACGATCGCCGCGCCGTGCTCGATGGGTCGCAGGAGGTACGGAGTCGTGAACGTGCTGTCGACGACGAGCGGGATGCCGCGCTCCCGGCCGATCGCGGAGACGGCGGCGATGTCGAGCACGTCGTTGCGGGCATTGGAGAGCGTCTCGGCGAAGAGGGCCTTGGTGCGCGGGGTGATGGCATCCCGCCAGGCGGAAAGGTCGGACGTGTCGACGAAGGTCGTCGAGACACCGAGGCGCGCGAGGTTGTCGAGGAGGAGGCCGCGGGTGCCCTCGTAGATGTGCTCGGAGACCACGACGTGGTCGCCCGCGCCCGCCAGGGCGAGCAGGGCGACGGTGACGGCCGCCTGGCCGCTGGAGACGAGCACGGCCTGGTCGCCGCCCTCGAGCGAGGCGAGGCGCTCCTCGACGGCCTGCACCGTCGGGTTGCCCGTGCGGGTGTAGCCGAAGCCGGTACCGGTGCCGAAGTGCTCGGCCGAGTGGTCGAGGTCGGTGAAGGTGAAACCGGCCGTGAGGTAGATCGGCAGGGCGCGCGGCGACGCGGACACGGCGGACGCCCCCACGTGGACCTGTCGGGTCGAGAAGCCCGGTTCTGCGTTGGCGACCATACGGCACGCTCCTTCCTGCGACGTGCGGTCAGGCTCGCACGCGGGGACCGGCGGCGTCGAAATGTGCGGCGCCGTGTTACGTCCCCCGACCCTGCCGAGCAGGGCGCGGCGGGGGAGTCGAGCGGCGGGAGCGGGTGAGGCCGGTGGTATCGTGGCCGGGTGCGGATCGCCGGCCTCCTCCTTAGCGGCCGCGACGAGACCTTGTTCTAGGCCTTTCTCGTCGCGGAGTTCGTCGCGGGCCTCACACCCCTCCCGAGGAGAAGCGCAAACATGACCGGCATCCCTGATCACCCCCGTACCCTGGCCGAGAAGGTCTGGGACGACCACCTCGTCGTCAAGGGCGAGGACGGCCAGCCCGACCTCATCTACATCGACCTGCACCTCGTGCACGAGGTCACCAGCCCCCAGGCCTTCGACGGCCTGCGTGCCGAGGGGCGCCCCGTGCGCCGGCTCGACCTCACGATCGCGACGGAAGACCACAACACCCCGACGCTCGACATCGACAAGCCGATCGCCGATCTCACGAGCCGCACGCAGATCGACACCCTGCGCCGCAACGCCGAGGAGTTCGGCGTGCGCATCCACTCGCTCGGCGACAAGGAGCAGGGCATCGTCCACGTCGTCGGCCCGCAGCTCGGGCTGACCATGCCGGGTATCACGGTCGTCTGCGGCGACTCGCACACCTCGACCCACGGTGCGTTCGGCGCGATGGCGTTCGGCATCGGCACGAGCGAGGTCGAGCACGTGCTCGCCACGCAGACCCTGCCGCTCAAGCCCTTCAAGACGATGGCCATCACGGTCGAGGGCGACCTGAAGCCCGGCGTCACGGCCAAGGACATCATCCTCGCGATCATCGCCAAGATCGGCGCCAACGGCGGCCAGGGCTACGTGCTCGAGTTCCGCGGCAGCGCGATCCGTTCCCTCTCGATGGAGGGGCGCATGACCATGTGCAACATGTCGATCGAGGCCGGTGCCCGCGCCGGCATGATCGCGCCCGACGAGACGACCTTCGCGTACGTCAAAGACAAGCCGCACGCCCCGCAGGGGCAGGACTGGGACGACGCGGTCGCCTACTGGCGCACCCTCCCCAGCGACGAGGGCGCCGTCTACGACGCCGAGGTGTTCCTCGACGCGAACGAGTTGGAGCCCTTCGTCACCTGGGGCACCAACCCCGGTCAGGGCGTCTCGCTGTCGGACGTCGTGCCCACCCCGGCCGACATCGCCGACCCCAACGAGCGCGCCGCCGCCGAGCGGGCGCTGGAGTACATGGACCTCGAGGCCGGTACGCCCATGAAGGACATCCCCGTGGATGCCGTGTTCATGGGCTCGTGCACGAACAGCCGCATCGAGGACCTCCGTGCTTTCGCCTCCGTCATCCAGGGCCGCACCAAGGCCGAGAACGTCCGCGTCATGGTCGTGCCGGGATCGGCCCGCGTGCGCCTGGAGGCCGAGGCCGAGGGCCTCGACAAGGTCTTCACCGACTTCGGTGCCGAGTGGCGTTTCGCCGGGTGCTCGATGTGCCTGGGCATGAACCCCGACCAGCTCGCCCCGGGGGAGCGCTGCGCCTCCACCTCGAACCGCAACTTTGAAGGACGTCAGGGCAAGGGCGGGCGCACGCACCTCGTCTCGCCGCTGGTCGCGGCGGCGACCGCCGTCCGCGGCACGCTGTCGAGCCCCGCTGACCTCGAGCCGCTGTCGGAGGCGGGAACGCTCATCAGCACCGACGCGATCGTTTCGACCGGGGCGGAGGCCTGACATGGAGAAGTTCACCACGCACACCGGAATCGCTGCTCCGCTGAAGCGCTCGGCGGTCGACACCGACCAGATCATCCCGGCCGTCTACCTCAAGCGCGTCACCAAGACCGGCTTCGACGACGCGCTGTTCGCGAACTGGCGTCAGGACCCCGAGTTCATCCTGAACCAGGATGCCTACCGCTCGGCCTCTATCCTCGTCGCCGGTCCCGACTTCGGCACCGGCTCCAGCCGTGAACATGCCGTGTGGGCCTTGCGCGACTACGGGTTCCAGGTGGTACTGAGCCCGAAGTTCGCCGACATCTTCCGCGGCAATTCCGGCAAGCAGGGCCTGGTCACGGGCGTAATCTCCGAGGACGACCTCGAGCGTATCTGGGCGGCCATCGAGGCGCAGCCCGGCATTGAGATGACCGTCGACCTCGTCGCGAAAATAGCCTCCCTGGGTGAACTCCGGGTCTCGTTCGATATCGACGATTACACTAGGTGGCGGCTTCTCGAAGGGCTCGACGACATCGGGCTCACGCTGCGTGACGAAGACAAGATCACGCAGTTCGAGGCGCGCCGCGAGGCATGGCGGCCGCGGACCCTTCCGGTCCGCTGAGCCCGATCGCCCCGATCGGGTCGATTCTCCGCCCCTCGTCCACGAAGTGAGGTCCACCCCCCAATGAGCACACTCGTTTCCGACACCGGAGAACACCACATCGGGCAGCAGCCGGACTGGGAGGCGGCAGAGACGCTCACCATCCGTGGCGGTCGCCCCCTGCGCGGCACCGTGGAGGTCAAGGGGGCGAAGAACCTCGTCACCAAGGCGATGGTGGCTGCTCTGCTCGGTGGAACCACCAGCACCCTGCGCGACGTACCGATGATCAGCGACGTCAAGGTCGTCCGTTCCCTCCTCGAGGTGCACGGCGTGACGGTCACCGAGGGCACCGAAGAGGGCACCCTGCACCTCGACCCCTCGGGCGCTGTGGCCGCGCACTTCGAGGAGATCGACGCGCACGCGGGTGCCTCGCGCATCCCGATCCTGTTCTGCGGTCCGCTGCTGCACCTGCTCGGTGAGGCCCTCATCCCCGACCTCGGTGGATGCCGCATCGGCGATCGCCCGATCAACTTCCACATGGACGCGCTGCGCGCGTTCGGCGCCGTCGTCGACAAGAGTTACGAGGGCATCCGCATCACCGCCCCGAACGGTCTGCACGGCGCCAACATCACGCTGCCGTACCCCAGCGTCGGCGCGACCGAGCAGGTGCTGCTGACCGCGGTCCGCGCGAAGGGCGTCACGGAGCTGCGCAACGCGGCGATCGAGCCCGAGATCATGGACCTCATCGCGGTGCTGCAGAAGATGGGCGCCATCATCTCCTACGAGCCCAACCGCGTCATCTTCATCGAAGGTGTCGACGAGCTCGTCGGTTACGACCACCGCGCGATCTTCGACCGCAACGAGGCCGCGTCGTGGGCCTGCGCCGCCCTGGCCACCGACGGCGAGATCTTCGCCAAGGGTGCGCGCCAGCAGGACATGCTCACGTTCCTCAACGTCTTCCGCAAGGCCGGCGGATGGTTCGACGTCCGCGAGGACGGCATCCTGTTCCGCCGCGGCGACGCGCTCAAGCCCGTCATGGTCGAGACCGACGTGCACCCCGGTTTCATGACCGACTGGCAGCAGCCGCTCATCGTCGCTCTCACGCAGGCGCCGGGCACCTCGACGGTGCACGAGACCGTGTACGAGAACCGTCTGGGCTTCACCGAGGCGTTGAACAAGATGGGCGCCGACATCGTCGTGCACCCCAAGGGCATCGCCAGCCCCGACCGTCGCGTCCCCCGTCGCGACCTCGAGCAGGCCGCCGTCATCAACGGCCCGACGCCGCTGCACGGCGCCGACGTCGAGGTGCCCGACCTGCGCGGCGGCTACAGCTACGTCATCGCCGCGCTGGCGGCCGAGGGCGAGTCGACCGTGCGCAACATCGGGATCATCCGCCGCGGCTACGAGAAGTTCCTCGAGAAGCTCACCGCTCTCGACGCCGACTTCTCCGTCGTGGGCTGAGGCCGTGGCCGCCACTGCCGAGAAGAGCCGCCCGAGCGCCTTCTGGCCGCTCGCCGCGATCGTGGTTCCCGCGGTGGGCCTGTTCGCCCGCATCGAGATCCGCGGCGCGGAGAATCTCCCGCGGGAGGGCGCCTACGTGCTGGCGCCGAACCACAACTCGGAGTTCGATCCGCTGATCGTCGCCGTAGCGGTCTGGCGGCTCGGACGCGCCCCGCGCTTCATGGCGAAGGAGAGCCTGTTCACGGTGCCCGTGCTCGGTGCCGCCCTGAAGGCGACCGGGATGGTGCCGGTGCCGCGCGCCTCGGCCAGCGCGAACCAGTCGATGAAAGCCGCCGAGCAGATCGCGAAAGACGGGCGCGGCGTGATCGTCTACGCCGAGGGCACCCTGACGCGCGACCCCGAACTCTGGCCGATGCGCGGCAAGACGGGCGCCGTGCGCCTGGCCCTCGCCGGTGATCTGCCCCTGATCCCGCTCGCGCAGTGGGGCGTGCAGGAGATCCTGCCGCGGTACGGGAAGCTGAAATTCCCTCGCCGCTCCCACGTCGTCGTCGAGTTCGGCCCGGCCATGGACATGTCCGCGTATGCGGGGACCTCCACACCGACCGTCCTCACGGGAGCGACCGACGACCTGATGGGGCGGATCTCGTCGATGCTATCCGGCATCCGTGGCATCCCGGCTCCGGCCGAGCGCTGGAACCCGGCCCAGCACGGTCAGAACGAGACGGGCCGCCTTGAGCCGTAAGAACGTCGGCCCCGCTGCGGGCCCGAAGGTCGCCGTCGTCGGCGCCGGAAGCTGGGGCACGACCTTCGGCAAGATCCTCGCCGACGGCGGCGCGTCCGTCGTGATGTGGGCGCGGCGTGCCGAGCTCGCCGCCGAGATCACGGAGTCCAAGCGCAACAGCCGCTACCTCTCCGGCATCAACCTCCCGCGCACCATGACGGCGACCACCGACCTCGCCGAGGCACTCCGCGGTGCCGAGCAGATCTACCTGTCGGTGCCGAGCCAGTCCCTGCGCGAGAACCTCGCCGCCATCAAGCCGCTCGTCGAACACACCAACGTGCCGATCGTCTCGCTCATGAAGGGCGTCGAGAAGTCGACGGGACTGCGCATGAGTCAGGTCATGGAGCAGGTGCTGCAGTGCGATCCCGCGCGGATCGCCGTGGCATCCGGCCCCAACCTCGCCCTCGAGATCGCGCGGGAGCAGCCGACGGCGGCGGTCATCAGCTCGCTGAGTCCCGAGACCGCGGAGGCCGTCGCCCGTCGGGCGCGCAATCGCTACTTCCGCTCGTTCGTGAACACCGACGTGATCGGCACGGAGTTCGGCGGGGTGCTGAAGAACCTCATCGCCGTGGCCATCGGCATCGTCGACGGCGTCGGATACGGCGAGAACACGAAGGCGTCGATCATCACGCGAGGCCTCGTCGAGATGACCGACTTCGCCGTCGCGCAGGGCGCCCAGCCCGAGACGCTGCAGGGCCTCGCAGGACTCGGCGATCTGATCGCGACGTGTCAGTCGCCGCTGAGCCGTAACAACACCGCCGGGCGGCTGCTCGGCCAGGGGTACGGCTACAAGGACGTGGTCGCCCAGATGCAGCAGACCGCCGAGGGGCTGGCATCCGTGGCTCCCGTGCTCCAGCTCGCGAAGCAGGTCGGCGTCGACATGCCCATCGTGCAGCAGGTGAAGATGGTCCTGGACGGCACGATGGACCCGCGAGACATCGCGCCGCACCTGACGACCGACGACGACCAGCCGCAGGGCGAGAGGACGCGAAATGACCAAACCGGTGGTGGTGGTGCTCTTCGGCGGGCGCTCCAGCGAGCATTCGATCAGTTCCGCTACGGCGGGCGGGGTGCTGCGGGCGATCGACCGTGACCGCTTCCGGGTGATCCCGGTCGGCATCACCCGCGACGGCGCCTTCGTCCTCGAGGACGATGACCCCGACAAGTTCGCTCTCCGTCCCGAGGCGCTGCCGGAGGTCGTCGACAACGGCACGCGTGTGCGCCTGCCGGACTCGACGCTCTCGCGCGAATGGACGGTGACGGATGCCGAGGGCACCCGTTCCCTCGGCGACGTCGATGTCGTGTTGCCCATCCTGCACGGGCGCTTCGGCGAGGACGGCACCGTCCAGGGCCTTCTCGAGCTGCTCGACATCCCGTACGCCGGCGGCGGCGTTCTCATGTCGGCGATCGGCATGAACAAGAACGTCACCAAGCGCGTGCTGCGCTCGGCGAATGTGCCGGTCGTGCCGTGGGTGGCCGTGACACGGGCGGATCTCTCCCGTGACCGGGAGCTGTGGGAGCGCCGCATCCATGCGCTGGGCCTGCCCGTCTTCGTCAAGCCCAACGAGGCCGGATCGAGCGTCGGGGTGTCGAAGGTCTCGCGCTGGGAAGACCTGGATGCCGCTCTCGACACCGCTTTCGCCGAGGACGGGCTCGTGCTCGTGGAGCAGGCGATCGTCGGTCGCGAGGTCGAGTGCGGTGTGCTCCCCGGTCGCGACGGCGGACCGATCCGCGTGAGCGTCGCGGGCGAGATCGTCGTGACGGGCCGGGAGTTCTACGACTTCGAGGCGAAGTACCTCGACGCGCCGGGCGTCGACCTCGTCTGCCCCGCGGATCTCAGCGACGGCGAGCTGGCCGAGATGCAGCGCATCGCTGCCCAGGCGTTCGAGGCCATCGGCGGGGAGGGTCTCGCGCGCGTGGACTTCTTCTACACGGGGACCGAGTTCTACGTGAACGAGGTCAACACGATGCCCGGGTTCACGCCGATCTCGATGTTCCCGACGTGCTGGATCGCTTCCGGTCTGAGCTATCCCGACCTCATCAGCGACCTGCTGGACGCGGCGCTCGAAAAGGCCTGATCCGGCCGTCGGCGTGGGTGCCGGGCCGGCATCGCCGACGCCCCGTCGAGGCTAGGGCGTGGGCGTGGGCGACGGGGTCGCGTCCGAGAGCGCTGTGCACTTCGCTCCGGTCTCGGCGAGGTAGTCGCGGATGAGCGGGCCGAGCGCCTGCGCGACATCACCGCTGCTGGCGACGCCCTGGTTGAGGAACACCTGCACGGCGGGCTCTCGTCCGTAGGTGGTCAGCGTGTAGCGGTTCTCGGCCGCCTGGGACTCGTCGATGATCCAGTCGACGCCGTCGGAGGTCCGGCACGGCAGCGTGGTGGGCCCCGGGGCTTCGAGGCCGCACGTCATGAGAATCGAGACCGGGTTGCCCCACGCCCCGGTCGCCTGGGCGTCGGTCCAGCGGCGTTCCTGTCCGGAGATCGTCTTCGGGAGGCGAGAGACGATCTCGGCGCAGGCGGGGTCGTTCGCGAGCTTCGCGGGCTGCATCGCGACGGTCGTGCTGCAGGCCGCGAGCCCCGGCAGGAGCGCGAGGGCAGCAAGGAGCGCGAGGGTCCGAGAAGAGCGGGGCACCCTCCCAGGCTAATAGCGTGGGGGAGTGACCGACGCCGAGACCCCCCGTGAGATCACCGTGGGAGAGCTGTCCGAGGGGCAGATCCTCCGCGGCATCCTGGATCGCCTTCCGCCCTCGTCCGCGCCGGTCGGACCCGGCGACGACGCCGCGGTGCTCGCAGTGCCGGACGGGCGGGTCGTCGCCACGACCGACACCCTCGTGCATGGTCCGGACTTCCGTCTGGCCTGGTCATCGGCGCATGACCTGGGCTTCAAGGCCGCCGCGGTCAACCTCGCCGATGTCGCGGCCATGGGGGCTCGCCCCGTCGCCCTTCTCGTCGCCCTCGCCATGCCCGATGCGACGCCCGTGTCGTTCGTGCGCGGCCTCGCGGAGGGACTCGCCGACGCGTGCGGCGAGCTGGCCCCCGGCTGCGCGGTCGAGGGCGGAGACCTCACCGTCTCGGACACCCTCACGATCGCGGTGACCGCCCTCGGCTCGCTCGACGGCCGCGACCCGGTGCGCCGTTCCGGCGCGCGCGTGGGCGACGGGGTGTTCGTGATCGGGGAGCTGGGGCAGGCGGCGCGCGGACTCGACGTGCTGTTCGAGCAGTTCACGGATGCCGACGGCATCCCGGTCCCGCTCACGGACGAGGCTCGTGCGGCTCTCAGTCCCGCCGACGCCCACGCGCTCGGTCGGCAGCTGGCACCCCGCCCTCCGCTCGCCGACGCACAACGCGCCGCCGCCGAGGGCGCGACGGCCATGATGGACATCTCGGACGGCCTCGCGTTGGATGCCACGCGCCTCGCGGATGCCTCCGACGTGACGATCGCGTTCGACTCCGCCGCGCTGGGCGAGGATCTCGCGCGAACACTGGGTGGGGGAGAGGACCACGGGTTCCTCGTGACCTTCCCCGCAGAGGCGGAGGGGCGGGGCCTGCGCGTGGGCACCGTCGAGCCGCGCGGTGCCGACGCGATCACCGTCGACGGGCGGGGCTGGACCGGCCGGACCGGGTGGGACCCGTACCGTGATTGGGACGCCGGACGGGGGTGATCAGGCGCTCGGGCGTCCCCACCACATCGTCGTGTCGCCGTACGCGCGGTCGCGTTCGGCCTCGAGGCCCGCGGCGGCCCAATCCGGCGCCGGTGAACGCTTCGCCCGCTCGACGATGACGGTGGCATCCGGGGCCAGATGCGGAGCCAGGGCCACGAGGACGCGCGTGAGCTCGTCATCGCCGACGTCGTACGGCGGGTCGATGAAGACGAGGTCCCATTCGACGGCGGATGCCGTGAGGTAGGTCGTGACGTTCGCGCGGTGGACCCGCGCGGGGGCGGTGACACCAGCCGTCCGGACGCGATCGGCGTTCTTGCGGATGAGGGCGGCGGCGGGCGCGGAGAGCTCCACGAGATCGGCCGACGCCGCGCCGCGGCTGAGGCTCTCCAGGCCCAGGGCGCCGGAGCCGGCGTACAGGTCCGCCACCCGGGCGTCCTCGAGGAGACCGGCTGCTTCGAGCGCGCCGAAGAGCGACTCCCGGACGCGGTCGCTCGTGGGGCGCGTGCCCTTCGGGGGGACCTCGATCACGGTGCCGCCGGCACGGCCGGAGATGATGCGCGTCACGATCCCACCCTACGGTTCGCTGCGGTCGCGGTCCGGGTGGCACACCCGCGTGCTGCCGGGACCCGGGCGCGGGGACGGGCATGTCGGTGGCCCTCTCTAGACTCGATGCATGGCCGGTCTTTCGCTCTCGTCGCGTCTGGACGGTGCCATCGGCGGGAAGACGGCGGCGGCGTTCGACCGTGCGTTCGGCATGAAGACCGTCGGCGAACTGCTCGAGCACTACCCGCGCCGGTACGCCCGCCGGGGCGAGCTGACGCCGATCGCGACCCTGCCGCTGGGTGAGCCGGTCACGATCGTCGCCGAGGTGGTCAGCGCGACCGAGCGGCGCATGCAGAACCGGCGCGGTTCGCTGCTCGAGGTCGTCATCAGCGACGGCGACGGGCGCCTGTCGCTCACGTTCTTCAATCAGCCGTGGCGGCTGAAAGATCTCACGCCGGGGCGTCGGGGCATCTTCTCGGGCAAGGTCGGCGAGTACCGCCGTCAGACGCAGCTGACCAATCCCGACTACGAGCTGTTCGACGACATCGCCGAGGCGCGCGCCGAGGCCGAGGTCAGCGCCCGGCGACCCATCCCGATCTATCCGGCGACCAGCACCGTGCCCAGCCCCCTGGTGCAGAAGACCATCGAGCTCGTGCTCGATGGACTCGGCGACATCGACGATCCGCTGCCCGACGACCTGCGCGCGCGCCGGGGTCTGCTGCCGGCGCGGGCGGCGCTCGAACGGATCCACCGCCCTGAGACGGACGACGACATCCCGCCCGCTGTCGCGACCCTGCGGATGCAGGAGGCCTTCGTGCTGCAGACCGCCCTGCTACAGCAGCGGCAGTTCGTGCGCGCGCTGTCGGCGACGAAGCGCCCCGCGCAGCCCGGGGGACTGCTCGAGCGTTTCGACCGCATCCTGCCGTTTTCTTTCACGCCCGATCAGCAGAGCGTGGGCGAGCGCATCGCGGCCGATCTTGTCGGCGACTGGCCGATGAGCCGCCTGGTGCAGGGTGAGGTGGGGTCGGGTAAGACGCTCGTGGCCCTGCGCGCCATGTTGCAGGTCGCGGAGTCGGGTGGCCAGTCCGCGCTCATCGCGCCGACCGAGGTGCTCGCCGCCCAGCACCTCCGCTCGATCGCGCGCATGCTCGGTCCCGACCTCGCGCCCCAGCTCATGCCGACGCTGCTGACCGGTCAGCTCCCCGCCGCCGAACGGCGCAAGGCGGCGCTGCGGGTCGCTTCGGGTCAGGCGCACATCGTCGTCGGCACCCACGCGCTCCTGAGTTCGACCACGACGTTCGCCGACCTCGGTTTCGTCGTCGTCGACGAGCAGCACCGCTTCGGCGTCGACCAGCGCGAGGCCCTCCGCGCGAAGGGCGACTCCCCGCACACGCTGGTGCTCACCGCGACACCGATCCCGCGCACGGTCGCGATGACCGTCTTCGGCGATCTGGATGTCTCGACCATCCGCACGATGCCGGCGGGGCGCGCCGGCATCCAGACGTTCGTCGCGCCTCTGGCCGAGAAGCCGAGCTGGTTCGCACGGGTGTGGGACCGTGTGGCCGAGGAGGTCGCGCAGGGACGGCAGGCGTTCGTCGTCTGCGCGGCGATCGACGCCGAGCAGCTCACCGCCGACGAGAAGACCGACGAGCCGGCCGACGCCCCCGAGGGCCCGACACCCGCCGCCTCGTCCGCCGAGGGCGCCCGGACGCGGTGGGGCGTCGTGCAGGTCGAGGCGCTGCTGTCGCGACTGCCGTCTTTCGCCGAGATCCGCGTCGAGATCCTGCACGGCAAGATGCCCGCCGACGAGAAGGATGCCGTCATGCAGGCATTCGCGCGCGGCGACATCGACGTGCTCGTGGCAACGACCGTCATCGAGGTCGGCGTCGACGTGCCGAACGCGTCGACCATGGTGATCCTCGAGGCCGATCGCTTCGGCGTCTCCCAGCTGCACCAGCTGCGCGGGCGCGTCGGCCGTGGGGGGCTCCCCGGCCTCTGCCTGCTCGTCACCGAGGCCTCCCCGGGCAGCTCCTCCCGCTCGCGGGTGGAGGCGGTGGCGGCGACCCTCGACGGCTTCGCGTTGGCCGAGGTCGATCTCGAGCTGCGCGGCGAGGGAGACGTGCTGGGCGGGGCGCAGTCCGGCGTCCGGTCGTCGCTGCGACTGCTGCGCGTGGTGACGGACGCCGACCTCATCACCGAGGCCCGCGCCGAGGGGGAGCGCGTGCTCGCCGACGACCCGGCGCTGCAACGGCATCCGGGACTGGCGGCGGCCCTGGAGCGTCGTGTCGGGGTCGAGGAGCGCGCGGCGCTGGCGAAGTCGTGAGCCGGGCTGCCCGGCCCGGCTCGACCGCGGTCGGTAGGCTGACGACATGAACCCCCGGATCGCCGTCGTTCCCGGCTCGTTCGACCCGCCGACGCTCGGGCACCTCGACGTCATCCGGCGCGCGGCCGGACTGTTCGATCAGTTGCACGTGCTCGTCGTGCACAACCCCGGCAAGGAGGCGATGCTGCCGCTCGCCCAGCGCCAGACACTGCTCGAGCAGTCGATCGCCGAGGCCGGCGTCGAGGGCGAGATCGTCGTCGCGGCGTGGAGCATGGGCCTGCTCGTCGATTACGCCACCGAGGTGGGCGCACGCGTGCTGGTCAAAGGCATCCGGTCGCAGATCGATGTCGCGTACGAGACTCCGATGGCCATCGTCAACCGCGACCTCGCGCACGTCGAGACGGTGTTCCTGCTGCCCGACCCCTCGCACGCCCTTGTCTCGAGCTCGCTCGTGCGTCAGGTCGCCGGGCTCGGTGGCGACGTGTCGCCGTACGTGCCGCCGGCGGTCGCGCGCTTCCTCGACACCGGAGCGCGCGGGCTTTGACGCCTGCGGCCTTCCCGCGAGGCTTGCGAACGGGACGCGCAGCGACGGCGCCGGCGCCGGGCGCGCCCGGCCCTCGCTCAGGGGCACGCGGGTAGCATGGACGACCGTGAGAACCCACCGTCCCGGCCCCTTCCAGCTCCCCGTGCGCGACATCGAGCGCAAGCCCGGTGAGATGCGCGAGCACAGCCTCGAGATCCCCGCACCCGAGAAGTGGGGCGAGGGTCTCGTCTCCGTTCCCGAGGCTGAGCCGCTCGAGCTCGAGGTCCGCCTGGAGTCGGTGCACGAAGGCATCCTCGTCTCCGGAACGGTCGACTCCACCGCCACCGGCGTGTGCGGACGCTGCCTGATCGACATCGAGGAGCCTGTCGAAGTCGAGTTCCAGGAACTTTTCGCGTATCCTGGGCATGAAGCGAGTGACTTCGACGTTCAAGACGACCACGTGGATCTTGAAAATCTGGTCCGGGATGCCATTGTCCTGTCGCTTCCGTTCCAGCCGGTGTGTCAGCCGGACTGCCCCGGGCTCGACCCGATCACGGGCGAGAAGCTGACGGAAAGCCCCGGCGACACGGAGCGAACGTCCGTTGATCCTCGATGGGCTGCGCTCCAGCAGTACACCCCAGACGACGGCGATGCGCTCCGCGCCGCCCCCAAGACAGAGAAGAGCTAGTCATGGCAGGTAACCCCCCGAAGCGGAAGGTCTCCCGCTCCAACACCCGCTCGCGTCGCGCGCAGTGGAAGGCCGAAGCCCCCGCGCTGGTCAAGACCATCGAGAACGGCAAGGTCGTCTACAGCCGCCCCCACCAGGCGAAGGTCGTCACCGACTCGCAGGGCACCGAGCTCTTCCTCGAGTACAAGGGCCGCAAGGTCGCCGACGTCTGATCGGCGCTTCGTGACGCGTAACACCACCGAGCGTTCTGCGCTCACCGAGAAGCTCGGGGTCGATATCGACCCCGAGCTTCTTTCGCTCGCCCTGACGCACCGCTCCTTCGCATACGAGAACGGCGGCATCGCCCATAACGAGCGGCTCGAATTCCTCGGCGATTCGGTGCTCGGCCAGGCCGTGACGGTGCGCCTGTTCACGGGGCACCCCGACCTCGATGAGGGCCAGCTCGCCAAGCGCCGTGCCGGCGTCGTGTCGACGGTCGCTCTCGCGGAGGTCGCGCGGGGAATCGGGCTCGGCGACCACGTGCGCCTGGGTCGCGGAGAGATTCTCACCGGTGGCAACGACAAGGACTCGATCCTCGCCGACACCATGGAAGCCCTCATCGGCGCTGCCTACCTGTCCGCCGGCCCGGATGCGGCGACGGCGATGGTGCTGCGACTGATCGAGCCGTTGATGGCCGACCCCGCGCGTTACGGCGCCGCGATGGACCCGAAGACCAGCCTGCAGGAGATCGCGGCGCGGCAGGGGCTCCCGGCCCCGACCTACTCCGTGGCGGCGGCCGGCCCCGACCACGACCGACGGTTCACCGCGACCGTGACCGTGGGCGACGTGGTGACGACCGGGACCGGCTCGAGCAAGAAGCACGCCGAAATGGCTGCCGCGCTCACCGCGTGGCGCGAGCTCGACGCGCGTGCCTGAGCTTCCCGAGGTCGAGGTCGTCCGCGCCGGTCTGGAGCCCGCGGTGACCGGCGCGCTCATCGCGTCGGTCGACGTGCGCGACGAGCGCGCGCTCACCCGCCACACCGGGGGAGCGGCGCACTTCGAGGCGGAGCTGACCGGTCGACGGGTCGCGGCGGCGGTGCGACGGGGCAAGTTCCTCTGGATGCCGGTGTCCGACGACGAAGCCATCGTGGCGCACCTCGGCATGAGCGGACAGATGCTGCTGCGCGTGCCCGGGGCCCCGGAGGAGCGGCACGAGCGCATCCGGGTCGAGCTGGAGCACCCCGTGCACGGACCCCTCTCGCTGGTCTTCGCGGATCAGCGCACGTTCGGCTCGCTCGCGATCGACGAGCTCGTCGACACAGCTGATGGCGCCGCCGCCGGCCGGGGCTCCGATCTCCCGAGGGTTCCGACCCAGGTCGCGCACATCGCCCGCGACCCGCTGGACCCGGCCTTCGACGACGCGCGGTTTCGCGCCCGGGTGACGCGCACCGCGTCCGGCATCAAGCGGGTGTTGCTCGACCAGACCGTGGCCAGCGGTATCGGCAACATCTACGCCGACGAGTCGCTGTGGGCGGCGCGAATCCACCCGGAGACCCCCGGCTCCGCTCTGCCGACCCGAGCGGTCAACCGCCTGCTCGCCGAGGTGCGGGCGGTCCTGGAGAAGGCGCTGGCCGAGGGCGGCACGAGCTTCGACGCGCAGTACGTCAACGTCAACGGTCAGGCGGGGTACTTCGCGCACTCGCTGAACGCGTACGGGCGCACGGGTCAGCCGTGCCCGCGCTGCGGGCGGCCGATCGTGCGCGTGTCGTTCATGAACCGGTCCAGCCACTTCTGCCCGCGCTGCCAGCGCCTGCGCTGACCCGAGGCACTGCCGCCGGGCACAGCGGGGTGCGGCTCAGCGCAGCACCTTCTTCCACGCTCCTTCGTAGGCCGCGGGGACGAAGCCGATCTCCTCGTTGATCGAGAGCATCGGGCGGTTCTCCTCCGCGTTGTACGTGAGAACCCGCGGGGAGGCGGGCGCGATGTCCCGCCAGGCGAGCAGCCCCGCGCACTTCACGAGCATCCCGAGGCGGTGGCCGCGGTGCCCGGCGAGGACCAGGGTGTCGTGCTGGTGCGTCGCGCCGTCGCGGTCCTTGCCGATCGCCAGCTCGTTGAAGGCGACGAGGTCTCCGCTGTCGATGTGCTGCGCGGCCGTGACGAGCAGGAGTCGACCGGCGTCGAGGTACGTGCGCTCGTAGCGGCGCACGCGCGCGGCATCCCACACCTCGTCGTCGAACTCCAGACCCGCGGCCGGCGCGTCGGTCACCATGCGCTCCTTCATCCGCGCGAGCCCCTCGACGAACTCGTCGGGAGTCGGCAGCGTCCACTGGACGACGCGGTATCCGACCGCGGCCTCTTCGGCGCGGGCGAGCAGTTCTCTCAGGTGCGGGCGTGCCTGCGCGAGGTCGAGGGAGCTCATGCGCTCGACCTGTTCGAGAGTGTGCCCGGATGCGAGGAAGTACCGCGCGATGTGATCGTGCGGCACCGAGCCGAAGCCGGTGGGGGCCTCCAGGTGCGGGCCGTCCGCGGCGGGGTGCTCCGCCCAGGACTGCAGGACGGTCCGGCCATGTTCGCGCGCGGTGCGCTCGACGAGCTCGAACCCGGCGCGCCCGATGCCGCGTCCCCAGACGGAGCGGAGCAGTTCGACGAGCCAGAAGCCCGAGCGCGCTCCGTCTTCTTGGGGAAGGTCGAGGCCGACGCGGCCGACGACCTCGCCGTCGAGCACCGCCAGCCACGAGAAGCGCAGTTGCGCGGGGTCGGGCTGAAAGTTCGGGAGGAGCTCGTCGGCGGGCATGAAGTGATCGTCGTGGCCGGAGATCTCGGCGTACACGAGATTGCGGACGCGTGTCATCTTGAGGAAGTCCGTGGCATCGTCGCCGTCGATGGATGCCGGGATGTGGAGGCGCCGGAACTCGAGGCCGGCGGGGAACGTGGTCATGAGGTGTCTTTCGTGAGGAGAGGGAGGGGCGCGCGCCGCCTGCGAGGGACGGCGCGCACCGATCAGGAAGGCGGACGCAGCAGCGTCGCCGCGCGGTACCAGTCGCGTTCACGCTGTTCGCGCTGCGCCGTCTGGACACGCGCCCGGTGGGCGTCGGCCGTGCGGAGCTCGATCACCTGCACGCGCGCGGCGTGACGCGTCAGCAGCCAGAGGCCGAGACGGAGGGTGAGTCGATCGATGAGGCCGACGCGGCGGTCGGTGGTCGAGGGAAGGGAAACGATGCGCGTGGCCGCGGTGTGCTGCGGCGCGCGCGTGGGCAGGGTGCTCATGCGGAGGCTCCGAAAGGGGGGAGAGCGAGGGAAGACGGCGAGCGATGCTCGCGCGGTGAGGGATCGAGAGATCCGGATGCCCGGCATCCATGAGGATGCGGCACGGAAGGCGGAGACGCGGGGCGTCTCGACGCGGCGGGTCAGCCCTGGTGAGAGGGCATTCCGACGACGGTGGTCACTCCGGCGAACGGGGCAGACAGCACGGGAACGGCGATGAAGCCGGTAGCGGCGAAGCCGGTGGTGTTGCGAATCATGGGAGGACCTCCTTTCGTCGTCGGTTGCGACCCCCGACGCTAGCGGGGTCGTTCGGCGGATGTCAAGCTGACTTCCAGATTCGCGCGTCGCCCGGGCGCGCCGCGGCCGGTGTCACCGGCTCGCCGCCGCGGAATCCCGGGGCTCATCCGGTAGCGTGAAGCGCTCAGGATCGGGGCGGGAGGCGCGGCGACATGCACTTGAAGAGCGTGACGCTCAAGGGCTTCAAGTCGTTCGCCCAGTCCACGACCTTCGCGCTCGAACCGGGTGTGACCTGCATCGTGGGCCCCAACGGATCGGGCAAGTCCAACGTCGTCGACGCCCTCGCGTGGGTGATGGGCGAGCAGGGGGCGAAGACCCTGCGCGGCGGCAAGATGGAGGACGTCATCTTCGCCGGCACGTCCACCCGCGGGCCGCTCGGACGCGCCGAGGTCCAGCTGACGATCGACAACTCCGACGGCGCTCTGCCGATCGAGTACAGCGAGGTCACGATCAGCCGCACGCTGTTCCGCACCGGAGCCAGCGAATACGCGATCAACGGGCAGACCAGCCGCCTGCTGGACGTGCAGGAGCTGCTCAGCGACTCGGGTCTCGGCCGCGAGATGCACGTGATCATCGGGCAGGGGCGACTGGACACTGTGCTGCAGGCCACTGCCGAGGACCGGCGCGGTTTCATCGAGGAGGCCGCGGGCATCCTCAAGCACCGCCGCCGCAAAGAGAAGACCGTCCGCAAGCTCGACGCGATGGAAGCCAACCTGACGCGCCTCAGTGACCTCGCCGGCGAACTGCGACGGCAGTTGAAGCCCCTGGGCAAGCAGGCCGAGGTCGCGCGCGAGGCCGCCGGGATCGCGGCGGTGGTGCGCGACGCGAAGGCGCGGCTGTTCGCCGACGAGCTCGTCCGGCTCCGCACCCAGCTCGCCGACGCCGCGCGCGCCGAGACCGAACGCCATACCGAGCGGTTGGTGCTCCAGGAGCAGGCGGACGGCCTGCGTCGACGGGTCGAACGGCTGGAGGAGGAGCAGCGCTCCGAGGCCGTGGACCACGCGCGTCGCGTGGCCTTCTCACTCGAACAGGTGCAGGAACGACTCCGCGGTCTCTACACCCTCGCCGGTCAGCGTCTCGCCCTGCTGTCCGACGACGATCGCGACCAGATCGCCTTCTCGCCGACCGTCTCGCAGGCGACGATCGACGACCTCCGCAGCGAGATCGATGACATCGCGGCCGGCCTGGGGGACGCCCAGGATGCCGCCGCGGACGCCGCCCGCGCGGTGACGCGCGCCCGCGGTGATCTCGATGCGCTGGACGTCGACATCGCGGCGCAGAGCGCGCTCGTCTCGGAGCACGACATGAAGCTCACCGCCCTGCGGGGCGCGGCCGCGGCGGCGTCGTCGACCCGGGATGCCGTCCGCGCGGGCGTCGAACGACAGCAACGCGCGCTGGACGCGGCGTTGGCCCGCCGTGCCGAGGCCGAAGAGGCTCTCGCCGCTCTCGACCCCGCCGCGGCACCCGAGGCATCGACCGCCGAGCACGCCGCCGCCTACGAACGTGCGCAGCGCGCTGCCAACGACGCGGAGTCCGCCGTCACGGACCTGCGCGAACGCCTGCACGCGTCCGAACGCGAGCGCGACGCACTCTCCGCGCAGACCACGGCGCTCGGTCGCGCTCTGGACGTGCGCAACGCCGCCGCCGACCTCGTCGCCTCCGGGCAGCCGGGGGTGCGCGGCCTGGTCGGCGATGCGGTCAAGGTCACGTCGGGGTACGAGGCCGCCGTCGCGGCCGCGCTCGGGTCACTCGCCGAGGGCGTCCTCGTCGACGACGTCGACGCGGCCTTCGCGACGGCCCGGGCGGCCTCCGAAGACGATCTGGGTATCGTCGAGATCGCCGTCGCGACCCCCGCGCGCGACGAGCCGCCGCTCGCCGCCGTGGAGGGCGGTGTCCGCGCGATCGATGTCGTGACGGCCCCGGTGGGGGTGCTCGGCATCCTGTCGCGCGTTCTGATCGTCGATGACCTCGTCAGCGCCCGCGCGGCGCTGGCCGACCTCGACGCGGGGGCGATTCTCGTCACGCGGGCGGGGGAGGTGCTGACGACCCACACCCTGCGGTCGGGCTCCGGCGCCGGCCGGTCACGCCTCGAACTGGCCGCCGAGCGGGATGCCGCCGCCGAGCGCCTGTCGGAGATCGTCGTGGTCGCCGACTCACTGCGCGAAGCCCTGAGCGATGCGCAGCGGACGCTGACCGACGCCCGACAGCGGACCAAGGACACCCTCGCCACTCTCCGCTCGCACGATGCGGCGCTTGCCGCGCACGCCGAGAAGGTCAACCGCGTCACCGTGCGGCACGAGGCCGCGGTCGCGGAATGCGAACGCCTCGAGGCCGGTCTCGCGCAGGCGGCGGACGCCGTCACCGAGGCGGAGGACGCGGCTGCGGCGGCGGATGCCGCGTTCGCGCGGGCCGCGGAGGCTCCTCGGCCCATCCTCGACGCCTCGGCGCGGGACGGGCTGCTCGCCGAGCTCGAGGCTGCCCGCGAGACCGAGATGCGCGCGCGGCTCGACATCGAGACGCTGAAGGAGCGCGTCCGCGCGGGGGAGGCCCGCATCGTCCAGCTGGAGCAGCAGCGCGAGCGCGAACGGGCGGCGGCCGAAGAAGCCGCCCGCCGCGCGGTCGTCCGCCGCGCCCAGCGGGAGATCGCGGCGGACGTCGCGCGGCAGCTCCCCGCGCTGCTCGATTCGGTCGACCGGTCGGTCAGCCAGGCCCGTGTCCAGCTCGCGGCGGCCGAGGCCACCCGGACCGCCGTCTCGGCGGACCTGGCGCGAGCACGCGCCGACGAGACCGAGGTCCGCGAGCGTCTGGCGCGCCTCACCGAGAGCGTGCACGGCCTCGAGCTGCAGATGCACGAGAAGCGACTGCACGTGACGAGTCTGCTCGAGCGCGTGCAGTCCGAGCTCGCCCTCGACGAGGACATTCTCATTTCGGAATATGGCCCGGAACAGCCGATTCCGGCCGAAGGAGAGGGTGAGCCGACCGCGTTCGACCGGTCCGCGCAGAAACGGCGCCTGCAGGACGCCGAGCGCAAACTGAGTCAGCTCGGCCGGGTGAACCCGCTGGCCCTCGAGGAGTTCGCGGCGTTGGAGCAGCGCCACGCGTTCCTCACGGAGCAGCTCGCCGACCTGCAGCAGACACGCAGCGATCTGCAGACGATCATCGCCGAGCTCGACGAGCGCATGCAGACGATCTTCGTCGCGGCCTTCGAGGACACGCGCGCGGCTTTCACGGAGATCTTCCCGATCCTGTTCCCTGGCGGTGCCGGGAGCATCTCGCTGACCGATCCCGACAACCCGCTGACGACGGGCATCGAGGTCGCCGTCCGTCCCGTGGGGAAGAAGATCGAACGTCTGTCGCTGCTGTCCGGCGGAGAGCGCTCGCTCGCGGCCGTGGCGTTCTTGACGTCGATCTTCACCGCGCGGCCGAGCCCGTTCTACATCCTCGACGAGGTGGAGGCCGCCCTGGACGACGCGAACCTCGGGCGTCTCCTCGGGGTGTTCGAGAAGCTCCGTGCGAGCAGTCAGCTCATTGTCATCACCCACCAGAAGCGCACGATGGAGATTGCCGACGCCCTCTACGGTGTCTCGATGCGCCAGGACGGCGTTTCGGCGGTCGTCGGGCAGCGGGTCGGGGACCGCCGGGCGGCCGCTCGCGAAGTCGCCCCCGTAAGCTGAGAGGATGGCGGAGAACTCCTGGTCGCTCGGTCGCGCTCTGCGCGGACTGTTCGTCAAGCCCACGATCGATGAGACCACCTGGGACGACCTGGAGACGGCGCTGCTGACCGCCGACTTCGGCCCCGACGTCACCGAACGCCTCGTCGACGAGCTGCGTGAGAAGGTGGACCGCTACCGCACGACCGACCCGCGCGACCTGCAGCGCATGCTCCGCGAGACGCTCGAGGAGCACTTCGCGAAGTTCGACACCACCCTGCGCCTCACCGAGCGCCCCGCGGTCGTGCTCGTGGTCGGGGTGAACGGCGTCGGCAAGACGACGACCATCGGAAAGTTTGCCAAGTTTCTCCAGCGCTACGGGCGTTCCGTCGTCGTCGGTGCCGCGGACACTTTCCGGGCCGCGGCCGTCGACCAGCTCGCGACCTGGGCCGAGCGCGGGGGTGCCACGATCGTCCGCCCCCAGCAGGAGGGTCAGGATCCGGCATCCGTCGCGTTCCAGACCGTCGCCCACGCGAAGGAGACGGGCACCGAGATCGTGCTCGTCGACACCGCCGGGCGCCTGCACACCAAGGGCGGGCTCATGGACGAGCTCGGCAAGATCAAGCGCGTCATCGAGAAGCAGGCGCCGATCAGCGAGGTGCTCCTGGTCCTGGATGCCACGACCGGGCAGAACGGCCTGATGCAGGCGCAGGCCTTCCTCGAGAGCGCCGGGGTCACCGGGCTCGTGCTGACCAAGCTGGACGGCTCCGCGAAGGGCGGCTTCGTGCTCGCGGTGCAGGAGCGTACCGGCATCCCGGTCAAGCTCCTCGGTCAGGGCGAGGGCATCAACGACCTCACGGGCTTCACGCCCCACGTCTTCGCCGCGTCTCTCGTCGACTGAGGTCTGCGCGCCGCGGGCGGGTCGCCTTCCCCCAGGGGGTGCGGACTGCTTTCATGGAGATATGGCGATCGAGCACGATTTCTTCGGACTGCTGGAGTCCGGACCCGACGGGTCGATCTTCTGGTCGGAGAACGTCGAGTTCGGCGATCAGAGCGTCACGGTCGATCTGACGGCTCCCGATCAGGACGACGTGTCCGTCGAGGCGCTCGACGTCGCCGCCGCCATGATCTCGGCGCTGGAGGCCATCGACCTCGCCGCGCGCAACGCGATGGTCGGGGAGCTCGACGATCGCACCAGCGAAGTGACGGAGTACATCCTGCAGCAGCAGGCGACCCTCGGTGAGGAGATCGACGACCTGTTGATCGACCCGTCCGGCGACACGCACATCGACGTCATCAAGTCGATGCAGCTGATGAGCGTCACGATCCTCGCCGACGAGCACGGCGGCACCGATCCCTTCGCGGTGCTGGAGTACGCGTTGGACCCGGATGCCACCGACGATGTGCTGTTGGTCAATCTGGCGTCCGACGGCAAGGTGCAGTCGGTCACGAGCGCCGACTGACGTCCGCCCACCGACCCCGTGCAGACCTTCCTCCCGTATCCGTCGTTCGCGGCGTCCGCCGCCGCCCTGGATACCAAGCGCCTCGGCAAGCAGCGCGTCGAGACCTTTCAGCTCCTGCGTGCCCTCACCGTCCCGGACCACGGCTTCCGTCACCACCCGGCCACGAAGATGTGGGCCGAGCATCTGCCCGCCCTGGTCTCGTACGGCCTGGTCATGACCGACGAATGGATCGCGCAGGGACGCGCGGACACCGTGCGCGAGAAGATCCTCGCCTTCGCCCCGGAGGTCGACGGCGTCGCTCAGGACGACCTCGACCTGCCGTCGTGGATCGGCGACGAGGCGTTTCACCTCTCGCACCGCTCGAACCTCGTCCGCAAGGACCCGGAGTTCTACGTGCCCCGCTTCGGCGAGGTGCCGGACGACCTCCCCTACGTTTGGCCGGTCTGAGCCGCGCGCCTACACCGCCTGCGCGAAACCCGCGTCGGCCGCCGCGATGTCCTTCGCGAGGTGGGCCAGGTGCGGCGGGATCTCGCGGCCCTTCGACATCATCGACTGCGCCCACAGGCGCCCCGCGCGGTACGACGAGCGCACGAGGGGACCGGCCAGCACGCCGAGGAAGCCGATTCGCTCGGCCTCGTCCTTGAACTCGACGAACTCGGCGGGCTTGACCCACCGCTGCACCGGCAGGTGCCGCGGGGTCGGGCGCAGGTACTGCGTGATCGTGATGATGTCGGTCCCGGCGTCGTGCAGATCCTGAAGGGCCTGGACGACCTCCTCGGGTTCCTCGCCCATGCCGAGGATGAGGTTCGACTTCGTGATGAGCCCCGCGTCGCGCGCCGCACTCAGCACACCGAGCGAGCGCTCGTAGCGGAAGGCCGGGCGGATGCGCTTGAAGATGCGCGGCACCGTCTCGACGTTGTGGGCGAAGACCTCGGGCCGCGACGAGAAGACCTCCTCGAGGTGCGCGGGGTTGCCGGAGAAGTCGGTGGCGAGGATCTCGACGCCGGTGCCGGGGTTCTCGGCGTGGATGCGCCGCACCGTCTCGGCGTGCAGCCACGCGCCCTCGTCCGGCAGGTCGTCGCGCGCGACTCCCGTGACCGTGGCGTAGCGCAGCTGCATGCGCGTCACGCTCTCGGCGACGCGGCGGGGCTCGTCGGTGTCGTAGTCGGCGGGCTTACCGGTGTCGATCTGGCAGAAGTCGCACCGGCGCGTGCACTGCGAGCCGCCGATGAGGAACGTCGCCTCGCGGTCCTCCCAGCACTCGAAGATGTTCGGGCACCCGGCCTCCTGACACACGGTGTGCAGGTCCTCGCCCTTCACGAGCTTCTGCAGCGCGGTGTACTCCGGGCCCATCTTGGCCTTGGTCTTGATCCACTCGGGCTTGCGCTCGATGGGCGTCTCGGCGTTGCGGACCTCGAGTCGCAGGAGCTTCCGCCCGTTCGGAGCGGTGGATGCCGGCATCCCGGCGCTGCCGGTTCCGCAGGCGCTCATGCGGCCACCGCCGCGTACTCGGCGCGGAACACACGCTCGATGGCCGGCGCGAGATCGGCGGGGGAGACCTCGGCACCGACCACCTCGCTGACCGTGGTGACACCGGCATCCGTGATGCCGCACGGCACGATGCGGCGGAAGGCGGCCAGGGAGTTGTCGGCGTTGACGGCGAAGCCGTGCATGGTCACGCCGCGTTCGACGCGCACGCCGATCGCCGCGACCTTGTCGACGCTGAGGGGGCGGCGCACCCAGACGCCGCTGCGTCCCTCGACGCGGAAGCCCTCGACGCCGAGCGGGGCGAGAGCGTCGATGAGCAGCGCCTCCAGCCGGCGTACGTGCGCGACGACGTCCATGGGCTCCGGCAGGCGCAGGATCGGGTAGCCGACGAGCTGCCCGGGGCCGTGCCAGGTGATCTTGCCGCCGCGGTCCACGTCGACGACGGGCGTGCCGTCGTCGGGACGCTCGTGCGCCTCGGTGCGCTTGCCGGCCGTGTAGACCGCCTCATGCTCGAGGAGCAGCAGCGTGTCGGGGCGCGTGCCCGCGACGACGTCGGCGTGGATGCGGCGCTGCTGTGCCCACCCGTCGAGATAGGGGACGTAATCGGGGGCGAGCCCCAGGTGGTGGATGTCGAGCATCGCCGCTCCCGCCTTTGTTGGATTGGGTCTAAGAATACACGCCGGCCGCGCCCCTAGGCTGGGGGCGTGACCCCCGAGCCCCGCAGTGGACGTCCCCGCGCGTCGTCGCGTGAGGTGCTCGCCGAAGCCGCGTGCGAGCTCTTCCTCGAGCAGGGGTACGACGCCACGAGCGTCTCCGACATCACCCGCCGCGCCGGCGTGAGTCGCTCGAGCTTCTTCAACTACTTCTCGGCGAAGAGCGACGTGCTGTGGTCGGGTCTCGACGAGCAGATGGATGCCGCCGCCCGGCGCCTGCGCGACGGCATGGCCGTCGAGATCGCGCTGGCGAGCGTGGGGGAAGGTCTCGCCCCGGACGCGTTGGCCCTGGCGATCACGAACGCCGAGGCGATGGGGATCGCGGCCGAGCTGGATCGCGACCGCGCCGTGCGCCAGTTCCGTCTGCAGCGCGAGGTCGCGGCGCGACTCGTGCGGGAAGGGCTGCCTGCTCTGTCCGCGGAAGTCCGTGCCGGCGCTCTCTCGGCTGCGGTTCTGGCGGCCGTGTGGGCATGGGCCGATCGCACCGGTTCGGGGCGTCCCCTGGGCGAGATTCTGTCCGAGGCGATCGCGCTGGTCTGAGGGCCGGGCGGTGCGTAACCTCCGCGATGTGCACGAAGTCCGTGGCATCCGGCGGGTTCAAGCTGAGGTTGTGCGTAGCGCTGAGGTTATGCGCGCGTCCGGATGCGCGGCAGCGCGCTGCACCGCACCCGCGTAAACTCGATGCATCATGGCGACTTTCGGCACCCTCTCCGACCGGCTCACAGAGACCCTCCGCAATCTGCGGAAGAAGGGCCAGCTCACCGCGGCCGACGTCGACGGGACGGTCCGTGAGATCCGGCGCGCCCTGCTCGACGCCGACGTGGCGCTGCCGGTCGTCAAGGAGTTCACCGCCGCGGTGCGCGAGCGCGCCCTCGGTGACGAGGCCAACCGGGCCCTCAACCCCGCGCAGCAGGTCGTGCAGATCGTCAACGACGAGCTCATCGGCATCCTGGGCGGCCAGCAGCGTCGTCTGCAGTTCGCCAAGAACCCCCCGACCGTCATCATGCTCGCCGGTCTCCAGGGCTCGGGTAAGACCACGTTCGCCGGCAAGCTCGCGAAGATGCTCGAGAAGGACGGGCACACCCCGCTCCTCGTCGCGTGCGACCTCCAGCGCCCCAACGCCGTCAATCAGCTCCAGGTCGTCGCCGAGCGCGCCGGTGCCGCCATCTACGCGCCCGAGCCCGGCAACGGCGTCGGCGACCCGGTCAAGGTCGCCCGCGACGGCGTCGCGCACGCCACGCGCCAGCAGCACGACATCGTCATCATCGACACCGCCGGTCGCCTCGGCGTCGACGCCGAGCTCATGAAGCAGGCCGCCGACATCCGCAAGGCCACCCAGCCCGACGAGGTGCTGTTCGTCATCGACGCGATGATCGGTCAGGATGCCGTCAACACGGCCAAGGCCTTCCAGGACGGCGTCGACTTCACCGGTGTCGTGCTGTCCAAGCTCGACGGTGACGCGCGCGGTGGTGCCGCGCTGTCGGTCGCATCCGTCACGGGCCGCCCCATCATCTTCGCGTCGACCGGTGAGGGACTCGACGACGTCGAGCCGTTCCACCCCGACCGCATGGCATCGCGCATCCTCGACCTCGGTGACATCCTCACCCTGATCGAGCAGGCGCAGAACGCGTTCGACGAGGCCGAGGCGATGAAGGTCGCCGAGAAGCTCGCGACCGAGACGTTCACGCTCGAGGACTTCCTCGAGCAGATGCAGCAGATGAAGAAGATGGGCTCCATGAAGAAGATGCTCGGGATGCTCCCGGGCATGGGAAACATGAAGCAGCAGCTCGAGGACTTCGACGAGCGTGAGATCGACCGCACCGAGGCGATCATCCGCTCGATGACCCTCGCCGAGCGCCGCAACCCCAAGATCCTCAACGGCTCGCGGCGCCTGCGCATCGCGCGGGGTTCCGGTATGACCGTCACCGACGTCAACCAGCTCGTGCAGCGTTTCGAGCAGGCCGCCAAGATGATGAAGACCGTTGCGCGCGGCGGTGTGCCCAACATCCCCGGCATGGGTCCGGTCGGCGGCAAGCCCGGGGCGTCGTCCAAGCGCGGCAAGCAGCAGAAGGCGAAGGGCTCGCGCTCGGGCAACCCGGCCAAGCGCGCGGCCGAGAACGCCGGCATCGCGGCATCCAGCGCCCCGACCGGGTCGGGCTTCGGCCTGGGCGGTCAGAAGATGCCGAGCGAGGCCGACCTCGCCGAGCTGCAGAAGATGCTCGGACGCGGCTGACCCCTCCCGTCAGGGGAGGACGTGTGCGTCCTGCAGCGCGGACACGACCGTCTGCTCGATGGCCTTCTGGCCCCGGGGGGTCGGGTGCACGTCGTCGTCCTGCAACCACTCGGGGTGCCTGACCAGCGGCTGTCCGAGGTCGATGTAGGTGCCCCCGATCGCGTCGATCGCATCGTGCAAGGCGTCGGAGGTGACCGCTGTGTCGTCCGGCACGTCGGGGTCGTCGTTCCAGATGGTGCTGAGGCCCACGATGCGGGCGTCCGGGGCCGCCTGGCGCAGTTGATCGATCGTGCTCGCCGTGGCGAAGCGGATCTCATCCGGGTCCTGCCAGAAGTCGTTGCTGGAGGACTGCACGATCAGCAGCTGCGGCTGCAGGGCCGCGATCGCGGGGGCGAGACCCGCGTAGGGTGTGCCGCACTCGCCCGGGACGACGAAGCCCATCCCGCCGCACCCGAGGTTGGTCAGATCGAGGTGCTCCCGGCTCTCCATGAGATCGGGCCAGGCCTGACCGATGCTCAGCCCCGCCCCTGACATCAGTGAGTCGCCCAGCGTCACGACGCGCAGCGGGGGCGGATTCGTCGACGTCGATGCGGGCGTGGGGGAGGACGCGGCGAACGTCAGCTCGGGCTGGGAGGGCACCGGTTCCGGTGCGCAAGCGGCCAGGGTCGCGGCCAGACCCGCCAGAAGCACTGCCACGAAGACGGCTGAGCGGGGTCGTGCGGTGGTCATGGCGCGATCCTAGAGGCGGGTCCCTATGAGAATCCGCCGAGCGGCACCGGCCTCAGACGCGCAGAGCGGCGAGGTGCTCGCGCAGCGTCGGACCGGCGCGGAACTCCCGGATCAGGTGCTGCACGACCTCGCGCAGGTCTCCATCGGCCGCGTCGGCGACGGCGATCTGCCGCGCCGAGCTGCCGCCCGTTGACAGGATCGTCTCGAGGCCCGCGAACTCCCGCGCGCACTTGAGCTCGACGGCGACGTCGGCCAGCTCCTCCATGGTCTCGCGCAGGTGCTCCACGACCGGGCGCTGCGTGCCCTCGCGGTCGACGATGACGCGCGCGTCGAGGCCGTACCGCGCCGCGCGCCACTTGTTCTCGCGGGCGTACCAGGGGTGGATGCCGGGGAGTTCCTTGCCCTCGTCCAGCAGGCGCGAGAAGTGCTCCACGAGCGTCTGCGCGAGCGCCGCGACGGCGGCGAGCTCGGGGAGGGTCGACATCCCGTCGCAGGCGCGGATCTCCACGGTGCCCCAGCGCGGCGCCGGTCGGATGTCCCAGCGCACCTCGCTGGCATCCGCCATCACGCCCGTGCGGACCATGTCGTCCAGGTACGACTCGAACTCGTCCCAGGTGTTGAGGTGCCACGGTAGCCCGGCGGTCGGCAGCTGCTGGAACACCAGCGACCTGTTCGACGCGTAACCGGTGCGTTCTCCGGCCCAGAAGGGACTGGATGCCGACAACGCCTGCAGATGGGGGAGGAAGACGGTCAGCGCGTTGACGATCGGCAGCACCTTGTCGACGTCGTCGACGCCCACGTGCACGTGCACTCCCCAGATCATCATGTTGCGCCCCCACCACTGGGTGCGCTCGATCAGGGTGCGGTACCGGGTCTTGTCCGTGACCTGCTGGTCGTACCACTGCGCGAACGGGTGGCTGCCCGCGCACAGCAGCTCGATGCCCCGCGACTCGGTCTCCTCGCGGAGGGCGCAGATGGCGTCGCCGATGTCGTCCACGGCCTCGGCGACCGTGGCACCCACGCCGCTGGTGACCTCGACCGTGTTGGTCAGCAGCTCGCCGGTCACCGTGAAGCGCTCCAACGCGGTGCGTTCCTCGACGAGGTCGAGGATCTCGGGGGCGCGGGGGACGAGATCGCCCGTCGCGCGGTCGGCGAGCATGAGCTCCCACTCCAACCCCACGGACGAACGCGTCGATGAAGCGAACTGCAGCGTCATGCGGTCAGTCTGACACGGGGACACACGGCGCTTCGTGTTTCGCGCCATGCGGTGTCATCTGGCAGAATAGAGGGTCGGACCAGGCACTCGACCCTCTATCCAGTGCCGGCCCGCCTTTTTTGAGCTTCCGCCGGGTGTGCACCCCACGCTCCAGGCGATCAGTTCGTTCGCTTTTCACCACTCAGGAGAAAATTCGTGGCTGTCAAGATCCGTCTCAAGCGTCTCGGTAAGATCCGTGCGCCCTACTACCGCATCGTCGTCGCCGACTCGCGCACCAAGCGCGATGGTCGTGTAATCGAGGAGATCGGCAAGTACCACCCCACCGAGGAGCCCTCGTTCATCGAGGTCGACTCCGACCGCGCGCAGTACTGGCTGTCCGTGGGCGCTCAGCCCACCGAGCAGGTCGCCGCGATCCTCAAGCTCACGGGCGACTGGGGCAAGTTCAAGGGCGACAAGGACGCCGTGTCGACCGTCAAGGTGCGCGAGCCCAAGGCGGCCTTCGAGGCCGAGGCCGGCAAGAAGTCGGTCGTCAAGCCCAAGGCTGAGAAGAAGGCGGAGGCCCCCGCGGCCGAGTCCGCCGACGACGCCGAGACCTCGGCCGAGTAAGTCCCGTGCTGTCTGCCGCGCTCGAGCACGTCGTCAAGGGGATCGTCGATCACCCGGATGACGTGACCATCCGTTCCAGCACGTCGCCCCGCGGCGACGTGTTGGAGGTTCGCGTGCACCCCGATGACCGGGGTCGCGTGATCGGGCGCGGCGGACGCACCGCCAAGGCGCTGCGCACGCTCATCACGGCCCTCGCCGATGGGCGCCGCGTGCGCGTCGACGTCGCCGACGACTGATGGCGGCCGGCGACACCGCGGGCGAGCAGCCCGCCAAGACCCAGCTCCGCGTGGGGCGGCTCGTCAAGGCGCACGGCCTGAAGGGCGCCTTCAAGCTCGAGCTGTACACCGACGACCCCGAGGGTCGTTTCGTCCCGGGCAACACCTTCACTCTGCAGGTGCCCGAGTCCTCGCCCTGGCACGGTCGTCCCTTGACCGTCCGCGAGTTCCGCTGGATGAACTCCCACCCCGTCGCGTTCTTCGAGGGGGTGGACGACCGCACCGCCGCCGAGGAATTGGTCAAGGCAATCCTGTGGATCGACCAGGACACCGCCGACGCCCCCGCCGAAGACGACGCGTGGTACGACCATCAGCTCGTCGGGCTCGACGTCGTGCGCGATGGCGCGGTCATCGGCCGGGTCGTCCGCGTGGACCACTTCCCCGCGCAGGACCTGCTCATCGTCCGTCCCTCGGGCGAGGACCGCGAGGTGCTCGTCCCCTTCGTCAGCGCCATCGTCCCCGAGGTCGACGTCCAGGGTGGACGCGTCGTCGTCACACCTCCCGCCGGTCTGTTCGAAGACCTGCCCAGCGACGAGAACGACGAGCCGGAGTCCGCCGCGAGTGCGTCCGACGCCGACGACTCCGCGTCCGGTGGCGACGAGTCCGTCGACACGGACGAGACGCACACGTCCCGCGAGGGCTGACGTGCGCATCGACGTCGTCTCGATCTTCCCGACGATCTTCGACGCCCTCGAGGTGTCGCTGCTGGGCAAGGCCCGCACGACGGGACTCCTCGACGTGCGCGTGCACGATCTGCGCGACTACACGCACGATCGCCACCGCACGGTGGATGACACCCCGTACGGCGGTGGCGCGGGCATGGTCATGAAGCCGGAGCCCTGGGGCGAGGCGCTCGACGACATCGTCGGCGACGCCACCGAGCGTCCCACCATCATCTTCCCCTCGCCCGCGGGCGAACGGTTCACCCAGGCCATCGCGCGCGAGCTGTCGACGGCTCCGCACCTCGTGTTCGGCTGCGGCCGCTACGAGGGCATCGATGAGCGCGTCTTCGACTACGCCGCCGAGCTCGGAGACGTCCGTCTGCTCAGCCTGGGCGACTACGTGCTGAATGGGGGAGAGGTCGCCGTGATGGCGATGGTCGAGGCCATCGGACGTCTCATCCCCGGTGTGGTCGGCAACCCCGAGAGTCTCGTCGAGGAATCGCACGAGGACGGCCTGCTCGAGTACCCGTCCTACACGAAGCCCTCCGTCTGGCGCGGGCGAGAGGCCCCGCCTGTGCTTCTGAGCGGCAACCATGGCGCGGTGGCCGCCTGGCGTCGCGAGCAGCAGCTCGTCCGCACGCGCGAGCGTCGCCCCGACCTCCTCGCCGACTGACGTCCCGCAGCGGGCGTGGGCCCGAGGGGCGGCCTCCGGATGCCAGGCCCCGAGGCCGTGGCATCCGGGATCGGCCGTCAGTCGACGCCGAGGAACGACCGGTCGGTCAGTACGATCGGGCCGTCGGCCGTGATCGCGACGGTGTGCTCCGAGTGGGAGCCGCGCGAGCCGTCGGCGCTGCGGAGGGTCCAGCCGTCGGCGTCGGTGATGAGCTCGTCGGTCGTCTGCAGGAACCACGGCTCGAGGGCGATCACGAGTCCCGCGCGCAGGGGGTAACCGCGGCCGGCTTTGCCGTCGTTGGCGACGTGCGGGTCGCCGTGCATGGTGCGGCCGACGCCGTGGCCGCCGAAGTCGGTGTTGATGCTGAGGCCCTCGGCGCGGGCGACCGCGGCGATGGCGGCGGAGATGTCGCCGATCTTGTGCCCGACGGTGGCGGCGTCGATCGCGGCAGCCAGAGCGCGCTCGGTCGTGTCGATGAGCGCGAGATCCTCGTCGCGCGGGGTGCCGACCACGAACGACACGGCCGAGTCGGCGACCCAGCCGTCGACGGATGCCGCGAAGTCGAGGGTCACGAGGTCTCCGTCGCGCAACACGTAGTCGTGGGGGAGGCCGTGCAGCACGGCGTCGTTGACCGAGGTGCACAGCACCTTGCCGAAAGGGCTCGCGCCGAAGGACGGGTGATAGTCGATGTAGCAGGACTCCGCGCCCGTCGCCCGGATCATGTCGTGCGCGCGGCGATCGAGGTGAAGGAGGTTGGTGCCCACCTTGGTCTCGTCGCGCAGCGTGGCCAGCACCTCGGCGACGAAACGGCCGGCCGGCCGCATCGCCTCGATCTCGGCAGGGGTGCGCAGTTCGATCATCGGTGTTTCCCTTCGTCGACTTCCCATTCTCCCCGATGCGGATGCGCGGTCCGTCGCATCGCTGCGCCACCCGTCGCATGCCTTCGTCACTCATAGCCGGTGCACAGTGTCCGTGCGTAGCCTCGGAGCATGATCGTTCGCCGCGTGTTCCTCCGCTGGATGTTCCCGGCGGCGTTCCTCCTGCCGCTGTGGCTGTTCGTCGGGTGGATCGTCTTCGCCCACGGCAGCGGGTGGGCACTGCTCTGGCTGCTCATCGCCGCCCCTACCGTGTTCGTCTCGCAGACGCTGCTCACCCTGCTCGTTCGGGCGCGCGGGAGCGTGCGGGTGGACGGGGTGGCGTCCTGGCGGGATGTGATCGGCCTGGGCCTCTGGCACGTCGCGATCATCCTGCTCGGCTTCTACGATGCGCGGTCGTTCTTCGCTCTGCTGGCGCTCAGCGTCGTGGGGGCGCTCGTCCTGTTCTGGTCGTCGTTGGCGCAGTTGTGGAACGAGGCGCGCGGTTCGGTCACCGTGCTGCACGCCCAGGACGGTACGGCGTACATCCCACCCACCCCGCGGCAGGCGTCGCCCGGCGTCGTCGGGGACGTCATCATCGTGCCCGAGAGTCGGCCGCGCGACTGACCCGGTTTGGCCGGGTTGGCCGGACGTGGCAGAATAGTTGTTTGTGCCCTGACCGGCTCTGCCTCAGGGGAGTCTCGCCGCATCCGCGGCCTCGGGCACGCCTCACCTTTTTCCCTTTTATCGTGCGATCGACCTGTGGCGGTCGCAGGAAGTGACGATCATGCAGATCCTCGACTCCGTCGACGCGGCCTCGCTCCGCTCCGACATCCCCGCCTTCGCCCCCGGCGACACCGTCAAGGTGCACGTCAACATCACCGAAGGCAACCGCTCGCGTATCCAGGTGTTCCAGGGCGTCGTCATCGGCCGCTCGGGCGACGGCGTGCGCGAGACCTTCTGCGTCCGCAAGGTCAGCTTCCAGGTCGGCGTCGAGCGCACCTTCCCGGTCCACAGCCCCGTGATCGACCACATCGAGGTCGTCACGCGCGGTGACGTGCGTCGCGCCAAGCTCTACTACCTGCGCAACCTGCGTGGCAAGAAGGCGAAGATCAAGGAGAAGCGCGACCGCTGAGTCCGCTCTCTCGAACGCCCCGTGGCTCTGCCGCGGGGCGTTCGGCGTTTTCATCGACTCCGCCGTCGGGTGCACGCGTTCCGATGTGCGACCCTTGTTCAGGGGGTTCTCCGGCGTGCGGCGGACCCGGTGAAGGATCTCCATGACTGACCAGACCGCGTCGACCCCGGATGCCGCTGTCTCCTCCATCTCCCCCCGTCGGCGACGCGGCTGGGGGGCGTTCCTGCGCGACATCCTGGTGATCGTCCTCGTCGCGCTCGTCGTGTCGTTCCTGGTGAAGACCTTCGTCGTGCGGTCGTTCTACATCCCGTCCGCGTCGATGAACAACACCCTGATCGAGCAGGACCGCATCCTCGTCGACGAGCTCACCCCGCGCTTCGGAGCGTACGAGCGCGGCGATGTCGTGGTCTTCCGGGACCCTGGCGGATGGCTGCCCGTCTCCACCCAGCCAACGCGCCCCCCTCTGGTGGAGGCGGCGGACTGGGCGCTGTCGCTGTTCGGTCTGTCGGCCCCCGACAGCGACGACCACCTCATCAAGCGGGTGATCGGCACACCGGGCGACCACGTGGTCTGCTGCAACGCTCTCGGGCAGACCTCGGTCAACGGCGTCCCGCTCGACGAACCGTACGTCAAGCTCGCCCCCGGTGCCACCGCCCCCGAACCCGTCCCATACGACATCACGGTGCCCGCCGACTCGCTATGGGTGCTGGGCGACAACCGCAACAGCTCGAAGGACTCGCGCTTCAACCAGGACCAGCCGGGGCACGGCTTCGTCCCGATCGACAACGTCGTCGGACGCGCCTTCCTCATCACGTGGCCCTTCTCGCGCTTCGGTCTCATCGACTTCCACCACGACGTGTTCGCGGGGGTGCCCGCACCCGAGGCGGCGCCGTGATCGAGCCCACCCTCACGCTGGAGCGGCGCCTGCTGAAAGAGCACGCGCTGATCATCGCGTGCGACGAGGTGGGGCGTGGTGCCCTGGCCGGGCCGGTGGCGGTGGGCGCCGCGGTGATCGATCCGACACGTTCGCGCAAGCGCGTGCCCGCGGGGCTGCGCGACTCCAAGCTCGTGCCGGAGGCACGCCGCCCCGAGGTCGCGGCGCGCGCCGCGGCGTTCGTGCAGCACAGCGCCGTGGGGTGGGCCAGCTCCGAGGAGATCGACGAGATCGGCCTCATCCGGGCCCTGGGGCTCGCGGCCGTCCGGGCGATCGCCGACCTCCGGGCGCACGGCGTGGTGCCGGAGGACGCGCTCGTGATCCTCGACGGCAACCACGACTACATCACCCCGGCGGGGGAGCGGGGGCTGCGGGTGCAGCCCATCGTGAAGGCCGACCGGGACTGCGCGAGCGCGGCCGCGGCATCCGTCATCGCCAAGGTGGCCCGCGACAGCGTCATGACGGTCCTGCACGACGATCTGCCCGCCTATGGTTGGGTGCGGAACAAGGGGTACGCCAGCCTCGACCACCGTGAGGCTATCTCGGCTCACGGCATGAGCGTGCATCACCGGCAGTCCTGGGCCATTCAGGCGGCGCCGACCCTCTTCTGACGGTGTGCTGGACGAGACGCGCCCGGCGGTGTCCGCCGTGCTGCCCCGGGCACGAGGCGCGCCTAGGATGGAAGCACCATGGATGACGACGTCTTCGAGGATTACGACCGCGAACTCGAACTGGCCCTGTACCGCGAGTATCGCGATGTCGTGCAGCAGTTCCAGTACGTGATCGAGACCGAACGCCGGTTCTATCTCGCCAACGACGTCAACGTCGTCCGCCGCGACACCGAGCACGACTTCTACTTCGAGATCTCGATGTCCGACGTGTGGGTGTGGGACATCTACCGGGCGGACCGTTTCGTGAAGTCGGTGCGCGTGCTCACGTTCAAGGACGTCAATGTCGAGGAGCTCTCGCGCCGCGACTTCCAGCTGCCGGAAGAGCTCTCGCTCGACAACTGAGGCCACGTGATGCGCGCGGACGTGCGCCTGTTCTGCACAGGCCGCCTGTGAAGGCATCCGTCCACCGAAAGGCCTTTCCGCTCCGCGGCTGACGGCGTCGACCTGCCACGCTCTCCGGCATGGCAGCGAAAGACGACCTGGGACGAGCCGGCGAAGAACGGGCCGTCGACCACCTCCGACGGAGCGGATACCGCATCCTCGACCGCAACTGGCGGTGTCCGCAGGGCGAGATCGACATCGTCGCCGAGCATCACGGTGCGCTGGCGGTCATCGAGGTCAAGACCCGCACGAGCGAAGCCTACGGCCATCCGTTCGACGCGATCGACGCCCGGAAGGCGTCGCGTCTGTGGCGGCTGGCGATGGCGTGGATCGCCGCGCACCCCGACGAGGCGCGGGGACGGCACCTGAGGGTCGACGCGATCGCCGTGACCGGCGCCGATCCGGCCACCGGCCGCCTCGAGCATCTCGAGGACGCGCTGTGACGGTCGCCCGTACGTGGGCGGTCGCGCTGTCGGGCCTGCGCGGCGACCTCGTCGACGTCGAAGCCGACGTGACGCAGCAGATGCCGGAGTTCGCGATCATCGGCCTGCCCGACAAGTCGCTCGGCGAGGCCGGGCGCCGCGTCCGCAACGCGTGCGCGAACCGGGGGCTCGACCTGCCGAAGCGCCGGATCACCGTGAACCTCTCGCCCGCGAGCCTGCCGAAGCGGGGCTCGAGCTTCGACGTCGCGATCGCGGTGGCGGCTCTCGCGACGACCGGAGGGATGGATGCCGCCCGCCTCGCGGCGACCGCGCACATCGGCGAGCTCGGGCTGGACGGCCGTCTGCGTCCCGTCCCCGGCGTCCTGCCTGCCGTGGTGGCGGCGCATCGTGCCGGTCTGCGGCGCGTCGTCGTCCCCGCCGCGAACGCGCGCGAGGCGGAGCTGGTGGGCGACATGGACGTGTTCGCGGCCTCGTGCCTGGCGGAGGTCGTGCGCTGGCACGGGGGCGTGTGTGAAGCGCCGGAGCTGGAGCCGGTGCTCGCCGCGTCACCACCGAAGGAGGACCGCGCGCCGCTCGAACTCGCCGACGTGGTGGGTCAAGCCGATGCCGTCGACGCGCTCGTCGTGGCCGCTGCCGGCGGCCATCATCTCCTCATGAGCGGCCCTCCCGGGGCGGGGAAGACCATGTTGGCGCGTCGTCTGCCGGGCATCCTGCCCGACCTCGACGACGAGGCCGCGCTGTCGGTCGCGTCGGTGCGATCCCTCTCCGGCGAGACCGTCGTCCACCTGTCGCGAACCCCGCCTTTCGAGAGTCCGCATCATGGCGCCAGCGCTGCCGCGCTCATCGGGGGCGGTTCGGGCGTCGTCCGCCCCGGTGCGATCGCGCGGGCCAGTGACGGCGTGCTTTTCCTCGACGAGGGCGGCGAGTTCCCGGCGTCGGTGCTCGATGCCCTCCGTCAGCCCTTGGAGAGCGGCGTCATCCACCTTCATCGGTCGGGGGTGGCGGCGACCTACCCCGCGCGCTTCCAGCTCGTCGTCGCTACGAACCCGTGCCCGTGCGGTCAGTACGGCGTCCCGGGGGGCTCATGCGAGTGTGCGCCCCAGGCCATCCGGCGGTACACCCGTCGCCTGTCGGGGCCGCTGCTGGACCGCATCGACATCGACCTGCGTCTGCAGCGAGTGTCGGCCGTCCGCCGCGACAGCCAGGGACCCACGGTGACGACGCAGCAGGCCCGCGAGATCGTCGTGACGGCCCGTGAACGCGCCGCGCGCCGCTGGGCGGAGACGCCGTGGTCGCGCAACGCCGACGTCCCGGGCACGTGGTTGCGCGGACCGGCGGCCCCACCCGCCGAGGTGGTCCGACCCCTCGACACGGCGCTTCGCCGCGGTGCGTTGACCCTCCGGGGATACGACCGTCTGCTTCGGGTGGCCTGGACCGTGGCCGACATCGCGGGCCACGACGAGATGACCGTCGATCATGTGGGACGAGCCCTCTACCTGCGCCGGGGAGGGAACGCATGAGCCTGCCAAACCTGTCACCGATCGCTGCGCGCACCGCGCTGGAGGGTATCGGCTTCGCGGGGGAGGAGACCGCGGCCTACGCGCGCGTGATCTGGAACGTCATCGCCGAGCCCGGCGACGGTGTCGCGGGGACACTGATGGGTGCGGTCGGTCCCGTCGAGGCGCTCCGGATCGCCGCGACACCGGCGGAGGACGGGTGGGCCTCTGCTCGGGCTCGGTGGACCCCGCGGCTGCGACCGGACGCCGTGCGCGCGGCCCTGGACGCGGCCCGTCGCTCGGGCGCGCGGCTGGTGATCCCCGGGGATTCCCGCTGGCCGACGCGCCTCGACGATCTGGGCGTCCACGCGCCCAGTGCTCTGTGGTTGCTCGGCCGTGCGGACGAGGCGGACACTCCGGCTGCCGCCATCGTGGGAGCACGAGCGGCGACGGCGTACGGCGAGGGTGTCACGGCTGACCTCGCCGCCGAGCTCGGGGCCTCCGGTGTCACCGTCGTCTCGGGCGCCGCGTACGGCATCGACGGAGCGGCGCACCGGGCCGCGCTCTCAGCCGGAGCGGCGACGGTGGCGTTCCTCGCGGGCGGAGTCGACCGTGCCTATCCGCGGGGACACGAGGGGCTGCTCGCCCAGATCGCCCGAACCGGCGCGGTGTGGGCCGAGACCCCGTGCGGCTCGAGCCCGACGAAGTGGCGGTTCCTCTCCCGCAACAGGCTGATCGCCGCGATGGCGGACGCCGTCGTGGTCGTCGAGGCCGGCTGGCGGAGCGGATCGTTGAACACCGCAGCTCACGCGGCCACTTTGGGTCGGCCACTCGGGGCCGTTCCGGGACCCATCACCTCGGCAGCGTCGGCCGGATGCCATCGCATCCTCCGCGAATACGGCGGGGTCTGCGTGACATCGGCGGAGGACGTCCGGGAGATGATCGGCGGCCTGTCGGGTGCGCAACCCGTCCCGACATCGGTCCCGATTGTCGGTGCGGGTTTGAGCGGCGCAGCTGCGCCGGGGCCGAGGGGGAGGAGCCACGACCCGATACCGGCGGAGGGAGGCGGATCAGGCGTCGTCAGGTCGGTCGTCGACGCAGGCGCGTCCAGGCCGGACCGGACGGACGACGCGACCCGCGTGTTCGATGCGCTGTCTGTGCGATTCGGGCGGGAGGCGGAGGAGATCGCCCGCCGCAGCGGCCTGTCACCGGCCCAGGTGCGGACCCAGCTCGGGTTCGCCGAGCTCGCCGGCCGGGTGGTGCGCGACGAGGACGGCACGTGGAGAGCGCGGCGGAGCTGACGACGGTCGCGTGGGGGTCGATGGTGGAGCGCGACATCGACGGCCCTCGCGCGTCGTCCGCCGTCGCGGGCGGCGGGGAGGCACCCTGGAGATATGCGCATCTCCGTCGCCACCGAGGCCTTCCTCGAGCATCTCGCGACGGTGCGTCGGCTCTCTCCGGCGACGGTGCGCGCGTACGCGTCCGATCTGGCGGAACTGGCCCGATCGACGGGCGACGCCCCGGTGACGGAGCTGGACATCGATGCTCTCCGCCAGTGGCAGTGGGAGACGACGACGGCGGGATTGTCGAAGGCCACCGCGGCGCGGCGGACGTCCGCGGCGCGCGCTTTCCTCGCGTGGGCGAAAGACGAGGGCGTCATCGACACCGACCCGTCGCCGCGACTGGTCGCCCCGAAGCGCGGGCGGACCCTGCCCGCGGTCGCCACGGCGACGGCCCTCACCGACGTTCTGGCCGAGGCGGGCGACCGCGCCGCGGCGGGCGACCCGGTCGACTTGCGCGACCACGCCCTCCTCGAGATCCTCTACGGCTCGGGGGCGCGCGTGTCGGAGGTCTGCGGACTCGACCTCGACGACGTCGATCGCTCCCACCGGACGCTGCGGGTGCGCGGCAAGGGAGACAAGGAACGCGTGGTGCCCTACGGCCTCCCCGCTGAGAAGGCACTGGACGCCTACCTCGTGCGCGGGCGGCCCGTGCTCAACGCACGCGGAGAGGGCGCTGCCGGAGCAGCGGTGTTCCTCGGCGCCAAGGGGGCACGGCTCGGCCCCCGAGCGGTGCACGCGCTCGTGTCTCGCGTCGTCGCTCCGGCCGTCGGAACGGAGGTGCTCGGGCCGCACGCCCTCCGCCACTCGGCCGCGACCCATCTGCTCGACGGGGGAGCGGACCTGAGATCGGTGCAGGAGATCCTCGGCCACGCGAGTCTGGGGACCACCCAGATCTACACGCACGTCTCGGGGGAACGCCTGCGCGAGGCGTACCGTCTCGCCCACCCGCGCGCGTGAACTCGGCTGCCCGGCGCGGTCTTGTTCCGTGAGTCAGGGCACCGCACGCTCTGCCGCGGGACCGCTGCCGTCGAGCGAGCCCGGCGGTAGCGCCGCACCGTGGCACGGCTCTACCGTAAGGCTGTGGGTGCGCGTCGACGAGTGGTGGGACTTCTTCCTATGGTGCTCGTCGCCGTGATCGCCGGATGCGCGTTCATGCCGCAGCCGACCGTCACGCGCCTGCCCCCGGCCGCCTCAGGTGCAGCGGCGGCCCCCACGGTGACCATCCCCTCGCCCTCGGTCGTCCCCGCGAGTCCGTCCGGCACCTCGGCGCCCATCGTGTCCTCTGCGCCGAGCGACGTCCCGGTGGCCGGCGATGTCGTCGTGTGTGCCGACGGCGAGTCGCGATCGATCTCCGGGAGCGAGCAGAGCGTTCGCGTCGAGGGCTCCTGTGCGCAGCTGTCCGTCTCCGGCAGCGCTCTGACGGTGGATGCCACCGCCGCGCGCATCGGCTCACTCGCGGTCGCGGGCGACCGTGTGCGGGTGGGGGCCGCCGAGATCGAGAAACTGTCCGTCCAGGGCAACGATGCAACCGTCGCCTCGGCCGCGACCATCGGTAGCGTCGACCTGAGCGGCGATCGCACGCGGGTCACCGCCGCCGGCGCCATCTCTTCGGTAGCCGTTCGCGGGCAGGACAACACCGTCAGCGCCGGTGGCGGCGTCGGCGACAGCGTCATCGAAGGACGCGGCAACCAGGTCGGCTGAGGGCCGGCAGTCTCCTTCCGCACCGACTCGCCCGCACAGCCGCTCCCGCGTCCTCAGCAACAGGGGAGGAGAACCGCACGGGGGACCCCGCCGAGAAGCCGCAAAGGATTGATGTACGCGCCGTCGCGCCGGACCCCGAAGTGCACCGTGCCCGGACCGACATGCCCCGGCGTGGACACGACACCGACCGGTGACCCCCGCGCCACCGCATCCCCGGCCGCGAGCTCCGTCGACACCGGCTCGAGAGTCGTCACGAGGCCGTCGCCGTGGTCGATCGTCACGATCGGGCGACCCGCCACCAGTCCCGCGAAAGCCACATGGCCGTCGGCGGGGGCTCGCACGACATCCGCGGATCCCAGGTCGATCCCGCGATGACCGGGACCGTACGCGTGCGCGGGCGCCTCGAACCGCCGCACCAGCTGCACCTCGTCGACGGGCCACACCCAGCCGCGCCCGGCGAGCTCGTCGCCCCCACCGGACGACGTTGCGCCGATCGTCAGGACCAGCACCAGGGCCACGACGGCGCTCACGGATCCGAGGGGGAGAACAGTCATGGCTCCAGCGTGTCCTCACCGGTCGTGCCGGCACCGGAGGAAACGGGACGGATGGGGAGGAATCCGCCGAACACGCCGCGGTGGAGAGGGCGCGGGTCGAGCGCGTGGTGGACGCCGTCCTGTACACTGAAGACCGCATCTCGATCACTCGGGATGACTCCGCGTGCCCAGAGCGCAGCGCGCCGCCCTCCGGGGCAGCGCATCGCGTGGCATCCACACCCCATGGTCTTCCGCTCCGGCGGTGGCGGGTGTGCGCCGGGCACCAGGCTCGTCGGACGACTCGTTCGGCGCGATCAACCACAACCATGGCGCGCGAGCGCCCAGAAACAGGAGTACGACCATGGCCGTCGTTACCATCCGCCAGCTGCTCGACAGCGGCGTTCACTTCGGACACCAGACCCGCCGGTGGAACCCGAAGGTGAAGCGCTTCATCCTCACCGAGCGCAGCGGCATCCACATCATCGACCTGCAGCAGTCGCTCGGCTACATCGACAAGGCGTACGAGTTCGTCAAGGAGACCGTCGCGCACGGCGGCACCATCCTCTTCGTCGGCACCAAGAAGCAGGCGCAGGAAGTCCTCGCCGAGCAGGCGACCCGCGTGGGCCAGCCCT
>Ga0308171_1000337_pt1 | contig 114120 bp, 107 predicted proteins | sample PhyGR1_FD_202135 | JGI IMG/M metagenome (GOLD analysis project Ga0308171, IMG submission 202135) | Phyllosphere microbial communities from UC Gill Tract Community Farm, Albany, California, United States - DLSLSG.R1 | ecosystem: Host-associated > Plants > Phyllosphere > Unclassified | place...
AGCACCACGACCGGGCACATCCTCACCATCGAGGACCCGATCGAGTACCTGCACAAGCACAAGATGTCGATCGTGAACCAGCGCGAGGTCGGCCTGGACACCCACGCCTTCCACAACGCCCTGAAGAACGCGATGCGCGAAGCGCCCGACGTGATCCTGATCGGCGAAATCCTGGATGCCGAGACGATGGAGGCGGCGATCGCCTTCGCCGAGACCGGGCATCTGTGCCTGGCCACCCTGCACTCCAACAACGCCGACCAGACCATCGAGCGCATCCTCAACTTCTTCCCCGAGAGCGCGCACCGCAACGTGCTGATGAACCTCTCGCTGAACCTGCGCGCGGTGGTCTCCCAGCGCCTGGTCAAGGGCAAGGACGGGCGCCGCCTGCCGGCTACCGAGGTGCTGATCAACACCCCGATGATCCGCGACCTGCTGCGCCGCGGTCAGGTGCACGAGATCAAGGCCGCCATGGAGGCCTCGCTGGAGGAAGGCATGGAGAGTTTCGACCAGTGCCTGTTCCGCATGGCCAAGGGCGGCATCATCGAGCAGGAGGAAGCCCTGCGCGCGGCGGATTCACGCGATGGCCTGGCGCTGAAGTTCCGCCTTTCCGAAGGTGGCAGCGGCGAGCACGATCCGTACGCGGATTATTCCGCCGCGACGCCCCCGTCGATCACGCACGGGTTCTGAGGCCAGCGCATCCACGCCACGCGTGGGTGCCGTGCGTGGGTGCCGTGCGTGGATCCGTGCAGCGCGTGGATCTACGCCGCGTCGATCTGGTTCTCCGGCCGCGCCGCATCGAAGGCCGGCAGCGCCAGGCAGGCCGCCTCGATCCGCACCAGGGTCGGGTAGGCATCCAGAGCCAGGCTGAAGCGCCGCGCGTTGTACAGCTGCGGCACCAGGCAGCAGTCGGCCAGGCCGGGCACATCGCCATGGCAGAACCGGCCGGTCTCCACCGATTCGACCAGCATCCGCTCCATTGCATCGAAGCCGACCCGCATCCAGTGCCGGGTCCAGTCCTCGCGCTCGGGCTGCGGCACGCTCCAGGTATCGCTGAAAAACTGCATCACGCGCAGGTTGTTGAGCGGGTGGATGTCGCACGCCACCAGCTGGGCCAGCGCGCGCACGCGGCCCCGGCCCGGGGCGTCATCGGGCAGCAGCGGCGCGTCCGGGAACACCTCCTCCAGGTATTCCAGGATCGCCATCGACTGGTACAGCACGCAGCTGCCATGGCGCAGCGTGGGCACCAGCTCCTGCGGGTTGAGCGCCGCGTAGGCCTCGCTGTGCTGCTGCCCGCCGTCGCGCACCAGGTGCACCGGGGTGATCTGGTGCGGCAGGGCCTTCAGGTTGAGCCCGATCCGGACCCGATAGGCGGCGCTGGAACGCCAGTAGCTGTAGAGCTCGATCGGGTCCATGCGCGTGCGGTCCATGGAAGTCAGGGCGTGCTGGCCTGCTCGATGCGCTGTTCGATCGCACCGAAGATGCTCTCGCCGGCCGCGTCGAACATCTCGATGCGCACCAGGTCGCCGAAGGACAGGAACGGCGTGCTCGGCTTGCCGTCGCGCAGGGTTTCCACCGTGCGCTGTTCGGCGAAGCACGAGGCGCCCTTGCTGGTGTCCTCGTTGGCGATGGTGCCCGAGCCGACGATCGCACCGGCGCCCAGCGGGCGGGTCCTGGCCGCATGCGCGACCAGCTGGGCGAAGTTGAACTGCATGTCCACGCCGGCTTCGGGCGCGCCGAACCAGGTGCCATTGATGTGGGTGACCAGCGGCAGATGGACCTTGCTGTCCTGCCAGGCCTCGCCCAGCTCGTCCGGGGTGACGAACACCGGCGACAGCGCCGAGCGCGGCTTGGACTGCAGGAAGCCGAAGCCCTTGGCCAGCTCGCCCGGGATCAGGTTGCGCAGCGAGACGTCGTTGACCAGCCCGATCAGCTGGATGTGGCCGGCCGCCTGCGCCGGGGTCACGGCCATCGGCACATCGTCGGTGATCACCACCAGCTCGGCTTCCAGGTCGATGCCGTACTCCTCGCTGACCACCTTGACCGCATCGCGCGGGCCATGGAAGCCGGCGCTGGTGGCCTGGTACATCAGCGGGTCGGTGTAGAAGCTCTCCGGCACCTCGGCGCCGCGCGCGCGGCGCACGCGGGCCACGTGCGGCAGGTAGGCGCTGCCATCGAGGAACTCATAGGACCGCGGCAGCGGGGCGGCCAGCGCCTGCAGGTCGATGTCGAACACGCCGTCGGCGTCGCCCTCGTTGAGCGATTCGTACAGCGCGTTCAGGCGCGGCGCCAGGTGGCTCCAGTCCTCCAGCGCCTGCTGCAGGGTGCTGGCGATGCCGGTGGCGCGCACGCCCTGGCGCAGATCGCGCGAGACCACGATCAAGGTGCCGTCGCGGCCGCCTTCCTTCAAAGAACCAAGCTTCATGGGTGGGTATCCGGGATCGCGAAAACAGGTTTCAAGTGTAATCAATTGCACCGGCCGCCGAACGCTGCGGCGCGACAGAAACCACCATAAACGATCCCGCTGCGGGGCGAGCCGGATCCGGGCCGGTCCCCACCTGCCCCGGGTGCGTAACTGAACAGGGGTATTTGGTATGGATCTCAAACTTCCGTTAGACTAGGCGGGTCTGCAGCGGCCGTCCGTTTCCCTTCGGGATCGCCGGCGATATGGATCAACGATCCGTCGCCCGCCCCCACTCCGACGCCATTCGTCATGCATTCCAGTCTGCGCACCGCGTCGACTGCACCCAATTCTCGCAGCGCGGTTCACGGGAACGCTCCGAGTCAGCCGATCACATTCTGATCTGCCTCGCGTCCGGCCATTCGGCCTGGCGTTACTTTGTCTTTGGAGCTTCCACCCGATGTCTTTTGAATCCCTGGGCCTTGCCCCGTTCCTGCTGCGCGCGTTGACCGAGCAGGGCTACGACACCCCCACCCCGATCCAGGAGCAGGCCATCCCGCTCGCCCTGGAAGGCCGCGACCTGCTGGCCGGCGCACAGACCGGTACCGGCAAGACCGCCGCGTTCGGCCTGCCGCTGCTGCAGCACCTGGGCACCAACCCGCAGGCCGTCAACGGCCCGCGCAAGCCGCGCGCCCTGGTGCTCGCCCCGACCCGCGAGCTGGCCACCCAGGTGCATGACAGCCTGCGCGGTTACAGCAAGTACCTGCGCATCCCGAGTGCCTGCATCTACGGCGGCGTCGGCATGGGCAACCAGTTCGACGTGCTGCGCCGTGGCGTGGACCTGCTGGTGGCCTGCCCGGGCCGCCTGATCGATCACATCGAGCGTCGCAGCGTCGACCTCTCCGGCATCGAGATCCTGGTGCTGGACGAAGCCGACCGCATGCTCGACATGGGCTTCCTGCCCTCGATCAAGAAGATCCTCGCCAAGCTGCCGCGCCAGAACCGCCAGACCCTGCTGTTCTCGGCCACCTTCGAAGAGAGCATCAAGCAGCTGGCCCTGGAGTTCATGCGCGATCCGGCGCAGATCCAGGTGACCCCGAAGAACACCGTCGCCGAGACCATCACCCACCGCGTGCATCCGGTCGATGGCGCGCGCAAGCGCGAACTGCTGCTGCACCTGCTGGCGCAGGACAGCCGTGAGCAGACCCTGGTGTTCGGCCGTACCAAGCACGGCTGCGACAAGCTGGCGATGTTCCTGGACAAGTCCGGCATCAAGACCGCGGCGATCCACGGCAACAAGAGCCAGGGCCAGCGCCTGCGTGCGCTGGGTGACTTCAAGGCCGGCCGCGTGACCGTGCTGGTGGCCACCGACATCGCCGCGCGCGGCATCGACATCAACGAGCTGCCGAAGGTCATCAACTACGACCTGCCGATGGTGGCCGAGGATTACGTGCACCGCATCGGCCGTACCGGCCGCAACGGCTCGACCGGCCAGGCGATCTCGCTGGTGGCCCAGGACGAAGCCAAGCTGCTGCGCCAGATCGTGCGCCTGCTCGACAAGGACATGGACATCCGCGACGTGCCGGGCTTCGAACCGCAGACCCCGATCCGCTGGGGCAACAGCGCGCCGGGCAAGGCCGAAGTGCCGGGTGGCGATCGTTCGCCGCGCAAGCACGCGCGCCGTCCGCACGCCGAGGCCCCGCGCCACGCCCATGCCGGCCCGAAGAAGTCCGGTGGCGGCCAGCGTGATGGCGCCGGTCGTGGCGCACCGCGCGGCGGCCAGCCGCAGGGCCAGCGCCGCGGCGGTGGCAATGCCGGTGGTGGCCGTGGCCAGGGCAGCGGCGGCGGTCGCGCCAGCTGATCCGTTCGCGATCCGCGTGCGGGTCGTTGAATGAAAAGGGCGACGCTCACGCGTCGCCCTTTTTTTTGCCCGTTCCGGGGCGCGCGTGATCAGCCCCGTGGCTTGGTCGGGTTGAGCTGGTTGCCGAAGAAGATCGCGTTCAACAGCAGGCGCTCGGTGCCGTGCCAGTACTTGCGGTGCGCCGGATCATCGGCGAACAGCACCACGTTGCCCTGCCCCTGCGGTGACACCACCAGCCACGCGGCACCGGCCACGCGGCTGCGGTTGCGCTCGGACAGGTAGCCGTTGACCTTCGGTGCCTCGTCGATGCGCACCACGGTGGAGAACGGATTGCGGCTGGGCTGGAAGCTCAGGCCGTTCTCCTTGTTCACCGCCAGCTGGCGGCGCGCCACGCCGAACGCGAGCGGATGGCTGATGTCCACATCGGCACTGAGGATGTTGCCGCTGACCCGCTCGATCGCCGCGATATCGCGCTGGTCGCCGAAGGCACGCCGCGCCGCGTCCGGTTCCTGCTCCTGCGGCCCCAGTACTTCGTCGCTGAGCTTCTGTTCGATCGCCCAGCGCGCGGCGGTGCCGTAGGTCACCAGCGTGCCACCGGCGTTGATCCAGCGCTTGAGCGCGGCCACGGCCGCCGCATCCACACCGGTATAGGTGCCGCCGGCCAGGACGATCGTGGTGTAGCGATCCAGCGTGATCCTGCCCAGCTGGGCCGGGTCGATCTTGCTGGCCGGCAACTGCAGGTGCTGGTCCAGCAGGAACCAGGCCGAGCCGATCTCGGTCGCGCTGACGCCCTCGCCCATGACCAGGGCGACCGCCGGCGTGCGCAGCGCCTTGACGCTGTCACTGCCCAGATCGATGCCCGCCCGGCTCTGCCCGCTGGACAGCGCCTGGATCTGCACGCCACTGCTGCGCGCGGCCGCATCGACCGCGGCGAGCAGCTCGGCACCGGCCAGCGGCTGCCCCGCCACCGGCACGATCACGCTGCCGTAGCCGAAGGACTGCTCGCCCTGCGCGGTCGCCGCGGTGAACGGCTGGAACGCGGCGCGGGTCTGCAGCCCCTTGGCCTGCAGCGCGTACAGCGCGCGGCTGGCGTTGTAATCGCGCCAGTCGAACACGTATGCATAGCCGGCCTGCCCCCCCACCACCGCACCGGGCGGCGCGGCGACGCTGCTGATGCGCTCGCCACCGGCGATGCGGCTGCGGCTGCCCGCAAAGGCGACGCCGTAGGCGGGCGCGATCGCATAGGAGGTGCTGCCGTAGAACACATCGCCCTTGATCGGCGGGGTCTCGGCGAAGATCGAATGCACCAGGCGGAACTGCGGCTGCGCGGTCGGCACCACGTACGCGCTGCCCGGCTCGAAGCGCTGCCCGTCCACCGTCACCGGGGCGGTCAGGGCCTGCACGGTGATCTGGTGCTGCAGCAGCAGTTCCAGCAGGCGCCGGGTCAGGCCGGGATCATGCGCGTCGCCGAACACGAACGCCTTCACCGGCTGCTGGTTGGCCTGCTTCAGCGCGGACTGGAAAAAATCCTTCTGCAGCTTCAGCAGCCCATCGCGTTCGGTGACCGCGCCGCGCACCGTGCCCAGCCCGGTGGCGACCTGGTTGCGGATCGTGAAGCCGAACGTGAGCGGGCCGTTGACCGATTCCTGCACGCGCCCGCGCGAGCTGGCCTGTTCGACGGTCACGCCGACCGCGCCGTGGAAATCGGGATAGGTCGAGCCGTACACCGGCGAGAAATTGTCGAAGTTCTCCCCGGTGTAATACAGCGAGCCGAGCGCATCCAGCGCCTGGGCGTGATACTTGGCCAGGGTCTTGTTGAACGCGTACGACGCGGCCGGCAGCAGCGGGCTGTGCATGCTCGCTGGCGAGGGTTCGAAGTAGTAGGTGCTGTCCTTGCCCATCTCGTGGAAGTCGATCTGGACGTTGGGATACCACTGGTGGAAGTAGGCGATCTTCGGCCGCGTGTCCTGCTGGGTCAGCGCCAGCCAGTCGCGGTTGAGATCGGTGAAGTAGTGGTTGGTGCGGCCCTGCGGGAACGGCTCGACGTGTTCCTTGTCGGCCGGGTCGGCCGAGGCCGGCGAGGAGGCATAGGCGTTGTGCCAGCTTGCCGCGCGATCACGCCCGTCCGGGTTCTGCGCCGGGTCGAACAGCACCACCGCCTGCTGCAGCCACTGCGCGGTTTCCGCGCTGCGGCTGGCGACCAGGTAGTACGCGGTGAGCATCGCCGCTTCGCCGCTGGAGGTTTCATTGCCGTGCACGCTGTAGCCCAGCCACACCACCACCGGGCTGTTGCCGGCGGCCGAGAGCGGCTGCGCCGGATCGGCCAGGGTGACGTGCTGGCGGCGCAGCGCCTCCAGGTTCTGCAGGTTCTGCGCCGCCGTCACCGTGGCGATCAGCAGCGGACGACCCTCGTAGCTGCGGCCGATCTCTTCGACCTTGATCTTGTCGGAGTGGCGGGCCAGTTCGTTGAAATAGGCCACCAGCTGATCGTGCCGCGTGTAGCGGCTGCCGATCTCGTAGCCCAGGAACTGCTGCGGGGTGGGCACGGCGGGATCGAAATCACCGCCGCCCGGGAAGAAATACGCGCTCTGCGCGAAGGCCGGCGTGGCCAGCAGGAGCAGCGCCCAGGCCAGCCAGGCAGTGGGCGTGAACAGACGACGTTGGAAAGACACAGCGGTTCCCCGAATGGCGGGCCGGTTCCCTCCGGCCCTGGTGGATGCGCACGCTCCGGTGCGGCGAACGACGACGCGCAGGGCCGGCCGCAGCCCGCCCGCGGCGTCAGAAGCGGTAGTCGAAGCCGACCGTGAAGTAGCGGCCGCGCAGGTCGTACTGGCTGAAATCGTACGGCGCGCGGATACCCGGGAAGGACGCGTCGTACGGCGGTGCTTCATCGCCCAGGTTCTGGATCTTGGCGTACACGGTCAGTTTCTCCAGGCCGGTCCAGGCCAGGTACAGATCGAACTGGCTGTACGCATCGATGCGCTCCTGCACCGCCGCGGCCGCCGCACTGGCCTTCTGGTCGTAGCCGCTGGTGTAGTACCAGCTCAGTGCCGTGCGGAAGTCGCCGTAAGCCCAGTCCAGCGTGGTGGTCGCCTTGTTCTTGGGCAGCGTCGCACCCAGGTTGCTGCCGGCGTAATCCACCAGCGGGCCACCGACCACGGTCGGGCGGCGGTAGTCGCGCACATGGGTGAAGGCGCTGCTCAGGGTGAAATCACCGGCGCGTGCGGTCGGGAAACGCTGGCGCAGTTCCACATCGAAGCCGGAGGTCTTCAGGTCGCTCAGGTTCTGGTAGCGGTTGTAGACCGCCAGCAGCTTGCCGCGCTCATCGCGCAGCACCGCACCGTCCACGTCGTTGGTGACCAGGGTCTGGGTGTTGTTGGTGCCGACCAGGTTCTCCAGCTCGATCTTGTAGTAATCCACGCTCAGGCTGGTGTTGCTCCACGGCGACAGCACCACGCCCAGGTTGTAGCTGCGGGTACGCTCGGGCTTGAGGTCGGTGTTGCCGACGGTGAAGAAGGTCGGGTTCTGGCGCGAACCCGGCACATCCGGATCGAACGGATCCACCACGCTGCCGTAGGCGATGCTGGTGCTGCTGGAATTTTCCGACAGCGACGGCGCCCGGAAGCCCTTGGAGGCGGCGGCACGCACCAGCAGGATGTCCAGCGGCTGCCAGCGCAGGCTCAGCTTCGGCGAGAACGCATCGCCGAAATCGCTGTAGTGGTCGGCGCGCGCGGCCGCCTGCAGCTCCAGGCGCTCGGCCAGCGGCACGCTGACTTCGGCATAGGCGGCGGTGACCTTGCGCTCGCCGTGCACTTCGGCGATGGCCGGGCGGATCTGCAGGCCGGCATCGATCTGCCACGGGTTCTCCGAATCCAGCTTCTCGCGGCGCCATTCGGCACCGGCGGCGAAACCGATATCCCCGGCCCAGGTACGGCCCAGGGTGCCGGAGATCTTCGCATCCACGCCCTGCAGCACCGATTCGGCCGGTCGCAGCGTGCTGATGTTGATCGCATCGAGCACCGTCTGCGAGGTCGCCGACGGGTCGAGCAGGTTGTAGCTGCCGCTGGCCAGCGCATCAGCCAGCGCATAGCGGTTGGCGAAGCCGCCGGAGACGGTCTCGCGCTCGCTGCTGCGTGCGCCGAACGCGCCCACTTCCCAGTCCCAGTTCTGCAGGCTGCCGCGCAGCCCGACCAGGCCGCGGTAGGCCTGCGAACGATTGGTCTTGATGGTGCCGCCCAGGTTGAAGAACGTGTACTCGATCGGCACCGCGCGGCCATACGGGTTGTACGGGCTGCTGGCCGGCAGGTTGGAGGAGACCGGTTCGGCCAGGCCGGTATCGGCGTTGAGCGCGAAGCGGCCGCTTTCCAGGGTGAAGAACGGGCTGCTGCCGAACCAGGAAACGCCCTTGATGTCGCTGTAGATGACCTCGCCGAAGGCTTCGACGGTGTCGTTCACCCGGAAGGTGCCGTTGACGTAGGCCTGGTAGCGCTTGGCCGACGGAATCAGGGTGGTGTACGGGGCCTGGTTGAAGCCGCAGGTATCGCCGGCCAGGCCATCGATCGGCGCGCTGGCCACGCGCGTGGTGCCGTCCGGGCAGTTGCCCTGCGCATCGAGCATCGGCACGGAGGTGCCATTGATCAGATAACGCGCGCCCTTGGCCGACCAGCCGTTCCAGCGTCCGCCGGGCTGGTCGGAGTAGATGCCGGACCGGGTCAGGTCGCGCTCGTCCTGGTCCAGGCGGTCGCGGTTGTAGCCCTCCAGGCTGACCAGGATGTTGTAGCCATCGGTGTCCAGATCGCCGATGCCACCGATGAACTTCACCTTCTGTTCGTCCAGCCCGCCCTGGTCGGCGGTGCCGACGCTGGCGCCGAGTTCGGCCCCCTGGAAGTTCTGGCGGGTGATGATGTTGACCACGCCGGCCACGGCATCGGAGCCGTACACGGCCGAGGCGCCGTCCTTGAGCACTTCCAGCCGTTCAACGGCGACCAGCGGCAGCGCGTTGAGGTTGACGAAGGTGTCCGACAACCCGCCGGCCGGGAAGCCGTAGTTGGCCAGGCGGCGGCCGTTGAGCAGCACCAGCGTGTTCTTCTGCGAGAGGCCGCGCAGGCCGATGCCGGCCGAACCGGAGGCCCAGCCGTTGTTGGTGGTTTCGTTGTTGGCATTGCCGGTGTTGGCCGAGATCGAGCGCAGCACGTCGGCCACGGTGGCCTTGCCGGTGGCTTCCAGTTGCTGGCGGTCGATCACCTGGACCGGATTGGCGGTCTCGGTGTCGGTGCGCTTGATGTTGGAGCCAGTGACCCGCACCGCAGCGAGGGTCTTGCTCTCGCCGGCGGCATCGGCGGTGGGGGAGGTTTCAGCGGCGGCAGACAAAGGCGTCGCCAGAGCGACGGCCAGCGCCGCTACGAGAAGAGTGTGCTTGGGCATGACTTCAGTGGGGTGGTGGGCGACAAGTTCCTCAGAATCCATGCCTGGCTGAACCGCAGCCAATAACATCTCTTCATACGGATATAAGAGAAGCTAACATCTCTTCATCCGGATGGAAATTATTTCGTTAGCAACAATTAACGCCGTGCCCCGCCGCCGCCGCCCTGCCCACCGCTACAATGCGGCCATGGAAATCTTCAAAGTCTTTACCCTGGAAGCCGCGCACCGGCTCCCCAACGTGCCGCCCGGCCACAAGTGCGCGCGCCTGCACGGCCATTCGTTCCGCGTGGAGCTCAAGGTTGAAGGCGAGCCCGGCGAGCAGACCGGCTGGATCATGGATTTCGGCGATGTCAAAGCCGCCTTCCAGCCGATTTACGACCGCCTGGACCACCATTACCTCAATGACATCCCCGGCCTGGACAACCCGACCAGCGAGCGGCTGGCGATCTGGATCTGGAACGAACTCAAGCCGGCCCTGCCCGCGCTGAGCGAAGTCACCGTGCACGAAACCTGCACCTCGGGCTGCCGCTACCGCGGCTGATCCAGCAGGGGATGCGCTGCCATCCCCTTGATTCTGAAGGGTTCACGGAAAACCGTACCGGTTCAGGAAAATTTTTGTTGCGCTGCAATATATTTGGCGTATGCTGCATTGCATCAACGTTCTCGAGCCGTCCTGACCATGACGTCCGCGTTCACCGAGTCCTTCAGCGATTACACCCGCCAACTGGCTGCCGCAGCCACGCGTGCCAACCGGCTCGCACTGGAAAATGCGGAAAGCATGTTCGGGGTGCAGTTGAAGACGCTGGAGAAGAACCTCACCGCTACCGGCGGGTTCTTCGGTGAAATCGTGCAGTCACAGGATTCAGGCACGCTGCAGTCGCTGCTGCCCAAGGGCGCGCAGCTTGCACGTGACAACCTCGCCCGTTGGACCAGCGCCCACCAGGAAGTGGTCGGGCTGGGGCTGAAGGCTTCCGAAGCCTTCGGCGAACTCGCCCGGCAGCCGTTCGCCGGTGCCAAGGCCAGCGCAGGCCGTTCGCGCGGCTGAGGCAACAGACATCGAATTTGCGTGGGTCCCTCCCCCCACGCAATCCCAGACCCGACAGAACCCTCCCTCTGTCGGGTCTTTTTTTGCCTGTCCTCCGGGCAGGTGGGCCGACGGCCTCCACGCCGGGGCTGGATCAGGTCGGCAGCGTGAACACGAACAACGCCCCTTCCCGACTCTCCAGCAGGCGGATCTCGCGCCCGTGCAGCTGCAGGATGCGATGCACGATCAGCAGCCCCAGCCCGCCACTGTCCGGGCGCTGGCTGCCCAGCGCGGCCGGCGTATGGAACAGCCCCGCGCGGCGCTCCGGTGGAATGCCCGGCCCGCTGTCGGCGATGCTCACCTGCACCTCGCCCGCCTGCGCGCGCAGCACCACCTCGATGCGGCCGCCCTCCGGCGTATGCCGGATCGCGTTGTCGAGCAGGTTGGTCAGCACCCGCTCGATCAGCGCCAGATCGGCGACCACCGGTGGCAGACCGGGTGGAATCCCGGCACTGAGCGTCTGCCGGCGCGACTCCGCCGCCAGCTCGAATTTCTGGAACACGTCCTGGACCAGATCCGGCAGCGAGAAGGCCTGCAAGTCGAGCACGACCCCGCCATGTTCGAGCCGCGCCAGTTCGAACAGGGCCTGTGCCAGACGCCCGACCTTGTGGCTCTGCGAGAGCGCGATGCCGAGATACCGCTGGCGCTCTTCGGCGCTGAGCGTGGCGTCCTTGAGCACCAGCGTTTCCAGGTAGCCATGCAGCGAGGACAACGGCGTGCGCAGGTCGTGGGAGATATTGGCCACCAGCTCGCGCCGCTGCAGATCCTGCTGGCGCAGCTGCTGCCACTGCTCGCCGAGCCGCTGGGCCATGTGCCCGAAGCTGTGCTGCAGGATCGCCAGTTCGTCGCGTTCCCCGGCCGGTACCGGCGCCACCGGCAGCGGCGTGTCCGGCTGCGCGGCATCCACGTCGAAGGACTGGATGCGCCGGGTCAGCCGGCGCAGCGGGCGGGTCACCCAGCCGAAGGCGAACAGCCCGGCGATCAGCCCCACCGCCGCCACGATCGCCAGCGACCACAGCGTGGTATGCAGGGTGGTACCGGCGGCGATGTTGGCCGCCAGCGCCTCGCGCTGTTCGCCCACCAGCACCACGTAGATGTAGCCGGCCTGGCGGCCCTGCACCCACAGCGGCGCGGCATTGAACACCTTGCGGGCGCGCAGGCTGCGCGGATCATCGCCAAGGATCGGCAGCGGATCGTTGCGCAGCAGCGCCTGGATGGGGCCCAGCGCGACGCGGTCGCGCTTGAGATGGCCGTCCGGCGCATCGTGGCCGAGGATGCGGCCCTGGTCATCGAGCAGGTACACCTCCACGCTCGGGTTGACCGCCATCAGCTTGCCGAACAGCGCGCGCACTTCACCATTGCGCATGCCGCGCGCATCCATCAGTTCGCCGCTGCGCGCGATGTGCTCGGCCAGCCCGCGCGAGAGCCGCTGCACGGTTTCCTGCTCATGCAGCACGGTGCTGCGCATCTGGATCCAGGCCAGCGCGGCGCAGCACAGCAGCAGCAACGTGCAGAACACCAGCGACAGGCGCTGGGACAGGGTCAGGCGCTTCATGCCGGCGCGCTCCCGCCGCTGACCAGCTTGTAGCCGCGGCCCCACACCGTCTGGATCCGGCTCGGGTTGGCCGGGTCACGCTCGATCTTGGTGCGCACCCGGTTGATGTGGGTGTTGACGGTGTGTTCGTAGCCATCGTGCTGGTAGCCCCAGACCTGGTTGAGCAGGTCCATCCGCGAGAACACCTCGTCGGGGTGGCGGGCGAAGAAATACAGCAGGTCGAATTCGCGCGGGGTGAGGTCCAGCGCGCGCCCGTCGACCTGCGCGGTGCGCGCGACCGGATCGATGCGCAGGCCGGCCACCTCGGTTTCACCGGCATCGATGCGCGCGTTGGCGGCCATCGCTTCGACCCGGCGCAGCAGCGCTTTCACGCGTGCCACCAGTTCCAGCATCGAGAAGGGCTTGGCCAGGTAATCGTCCGCGCCCAGCTCCAGACCGAGGATGCGGTGCACTTCACTGGCGCGCGCACTGGTGATGATGATCGGGGTGTAGCGCGTCATCGCGCGGGCGCGCTTGCAGATCTCCAGGCCATCCACGCCCGGCAGCATCAGGTCCAGCACCAGCGCGCTCCACGGCTGCGCCTCGAGCAGGGCCAGGCCCTCGTCGCCGGTGGCGGCATGGGTGACCTCATAGCCTTCATCGCGCAGGTGCATGCGCAGCAGGGTGGCGATGTGGACATCGTCTTCGACGATCAGGACGCGCTTGGCACTGCTCATCGGCTCAGGGGGCGGCAGGAGGGCATGGCGCATTGTCGACGGATCGCGAGCTGAATGTGTCACGGAAAATTTAACCCTGCGTGAGGATTCGTTGACCGGGCCGGGCGCAGCATGGCCGCATCGTCCCCGTACCCGGAGATCGGCCATGCGTTACACACGTCGCACTGTGCTTGGAATGGGTGGAATGGCCGCCGCGGCCGGCCTGTTCGGGCTCAGTGCCTGCAGCGGCCCCGCACCGGCCGCACCGGCGTCGCCCGCGCGGCGCTTCGAAGTGATGCGCAGCGAGGCGCAATGGCGCGAACAGCTCAGCCCCGCGCAGTACGCGGTGCTGCGCCGGCAAAGCACCGAGCGCCCCTTCAGCAGCCCCCTGAACAAGGAACATCGGCGTGGCACGTTCACCTGCGCCGGCTGCGCGTTGCCGCTGTTTTCCTCGTCCACCAAGTTCGACAGCGGGACCGGCTGGCCCAGTTTCTGGGCGCCGCTGCACGATGCCGTCGGAGAAGACCGCGACACCACCCTGGGCATGGTCCGCGTGGAGGCGCACTGCAGGCGCTGCGGCGGCCATCTCGGCCATGTGTTCGATGACGGCCCGCGCCCGACCCGCCTGCGCTACTGCATGAACGGCGTGGCCATGAACTTCACCGCGGCCTGAGCGCCGCACTTCCCTGCGTCATAGAAGGACCTCTCCATGCTTCTGCTCGTGCTGGCCTACCTCGGTGGCGTGCTCACCATCCTCAGCCCCTGCATCCTGCCGGTGCTGCCGTTCGTGTTCGCCCGCTCCGATCGCCCGTTCCTGCGCAGTGGCCTGCCGCTGCTGATCGGCATGGCCGTGATGTTCGCCGGGGTCGCCAGCCTGGCGGCGGTGAGCAGCCAATGGGTGGCGCAGGCCAACCAGATCGGGCGCTGGATCGCGCTGGCGGTGATGGCGGTGTTTGCGCTGGCGCTGCTGTGGCCGGCGCTGGCCGACCGCCTGCTCTCCCCGTTCCAGCGCCTGGGCGCGCGGCTGAGCGCCTCGGCCGATGCCGCCAGTGACGCCGGCCGCGGGGGCGTGGGCACCTCGCTGCTGATCGGCATCGCCACCGGCCTGCTGTGGGCGCCGTGCGCGGGCCCGATCCTCGGCCTGATCCTGACCGGTGCGGCGTTGCAGGGCGCCAGCGTCGGCACCAGCGGGCTGCTGCTCGCCTATGCACTGGGCGCGGCCACCTCGCTGGCCCTGGCGATCTGGATCGGGGGCCGCGTGTTTGCCGCGCTCAAGCAGCGCCTGGGCGTGGGCGAATGGGTGCGGCGCGGGCTCGGCGTCGCCGCGCTGCTGGCGGTGGTGGCGATCGCGCTGGGCTGGGATACCGGCGTGCTGACCCGGCTGTCCACGGTCAGCACCGCCAGGCTCGAACAGGGCCTGCTGGAGGTGCTGCCTGGCGGGTCGCCGGCCGGCCCGGCGATGGCGCGCAGTACCGAGGCCGGTAACGGTGCACCGCTGCCGGTCGAAGGCAGCCTGCCCTCGCTGGCCGGCGCCACCGGCTGGCTCAACAGCCCGCAGCTGGATGTCGAGGGCCTGCGCGGCAAGGTGGTGCTGATCGATTTCTGGACCTACTCGTGCATCAACTGCCTGCGCGCGATGCCCTACGTGCGCGAATGGGCCGAACGCTACCGCGACCACGGCCTGGTGGTGATCGGCGTGCATGCACCGGAGTTCGCCTTCGAGCGCAACCTCGGCAACGTACAGCGCGCGGTGAAGGACCTGAAGGTCACCTACCCGGTGGCGATCGACAACGATTTCGCGATCTGGCGCGGCTTCAACAACAAGTACTGGCCGGCGCACTATTTCATCGATGCGCAGGGCCGGATCCGTGCGCATCACTTCGGCGAAGGCAATTACGCGCAGTCCGAGCAGATCATCCGCCAGCTGCTGCGCGAGGCGGGCCATACGCTGCCGGGCGAGGATGCCGCCACCGTCGCTGCGCGTGCAGCCCGCGACGGCGTGGAGCGCCAGGCCGACATGCGCAACCTGAAATCGCCGGAGACCTACCTCGGCTACGCGCGTGCGGAAAACTTCGCCTCGCCCGAGGGCCAGCGCCGCGACGAACCCGCGCAGTACCGCGTGCCGGACACCCTGCAGCACAACCAGTGGGGGCTGGCCGGCCGCTGGACGGTGGGCAACGAAGACGCGCGGCTGGAGGCAACGGGCGGGCGCATCGCGTTCCGCTTCCACGCGCGTGACCTGCACCTGGTCCTGGCACCGGGCGAGGACGGCAGGCCGGTGCGCTACCGCGTGCGGATCGACGGCCAGCCCCCCGGCGCCGCCGCCGGCGGTGACATCAATGCCGCGGGCGACGGCACGGTCGGCGAACACCGGCTCTACCAGCTGATCCGCCAGCCTGGCGAGGTCCGCGAACGCACCTTCGAGATCGAGTTCCTCGACCCGGGCGTACACGCCTACGCCTTCACCTTTGGTTGAACCAGGAGCACACCGATGAAGCTTGGGATGGACAAACTCGTTGCCGGCGGTATTGCCGCCGTGATCGCGGCACTGACCGTCACCGCCGCGGTCGGCCTGCTCGACCGCCCCGTGCACGCCGCCGAATCGCAGGTCGTGCTGCCCGCACCCACCGGCGCAGCCGATCCGCGCCCGCCCGGCGTGAAGCGCGCCCAGGTGGTGTTCGCCGGCGGCTGTTTCTGGGGCGTGCAGGGCGTGTTCCAGCACATCAAGGGCGTGGACAACGCGGTCTCCGGTTACATCGGGGGCAGCGCCGCCGATGCCAGCTATCCGCGCGTGGGCAGCGGCCGCACCGGCCATGCCGAGGCGGTGCAGGTCACCTACGACCCCACCCAGGTCAGCTACGGGCAGCTGATGCAGGTGTTCTTCTCGGTCGCGCACGATCCTACCCAGCTCAACCGGCAGGGACCGGACCGCGGCACCCAGTACCGTTCGGCCGTGTTCGCCGATGATGCCCTGCAGCGCGAAGCGACCCAGGCCTACATCGCCCAGCTGCAGCACGCCCGCGCGTATGCCGCGCCGGTGGTGACCCGGATCGAGGGCGGCAAGCGCTTTTTCGCCGCCGAGGGTTACCACCAGAACTACCTCACCCTGCATCCGGAATCGCTGTACATCCGGGTCAACGACCTGCCCAAGGTCGCGGCACTGAAGCAGCAGTATCCGGCGCTGTACCGCGAAAAACCGCGGCTGGTCAGCACCACCATCCAGGCGCGGTGAAGCACGCCGCCGGGCGATGCGCCGGATGAAAAAAGCGCACGGCAGAACGTCACTGTGCCGTGCGCAGGGAAACCGGTCGGATGCGCAGCCGGTCGGGCCGGTGCGCGGGCAGTGCCATGCTAGGCTGCGGGCAACCGCGGATACAGGGCCAGACCGGCCTGATCTGCACGGTTACAGATTCCCGTGGGATGCCCGCCGCGATGGCCACCAACCTCTACCAGTCCCTTGCCGATGAACTGAGCGCGGCGATCCACGCCGGGCGCCTGCCGGCCGGCGCCCGCCTGCCCTCGCTGCGCAGCGTGGCCCTCCAGCGCAGCCTGAGCCTGAACACCGTGATCGCCGCTTACCGGCAGCTGGAAGACAACGGCCTGGTCGTGGCGCGGCCCAAGGCCGGCTTCGTGGTCAGCGCGCGCCTGCCCGAGCCCACCCGTTCGCTGCGCCAGGCCCCGGCACGGCCGACCGCGCGCGGGCAGCAGGCCATGATGGAACGCGTGCTGCTGGCCCAGCAGCAGCCGGGCATCGTCGATCTGGCCTTCGCCGGGCCGCGCGGGCGCCGCTTCTACCCCGGTGCGCGGCTGGCCCGCTGCACCGCGCAGGTCCTGCGCCGCAGTGCCGGGATGGTGGAAACCTACGCCCGCCAGAACGCGGCCACGCGCCTGCTGGCGCAGATCGTCCGCCGCGGCCCCCGGCTGGGCCTGCACACCACGGCCGCGCGCCTGGTCCTGACCCACGGCGCGATGGAGGCCCTGCAGCTGGCCCTGCGCGCCGTCACCCGCCCCGGCGATGCGGTCGCGATCGAAGCGCCCTCCTACTTCAACATCTATCCGCTGCTGACCAGCCTGGGCCTGCGCGCGATCGAACTGCCCACCCACCCGCGCGACGGCCTGGACCTGGATGCGCTGGAGGCGCTGCTGGCCGCCGGCGGGATCGCGGCGATCATGGCCATGCCGACCGTGCACAACCCGCTGGGCGGCAGCATGCCGGTGCCCAACAAGCAGCGCTTGGCCGCGCTGGTCAACCAGTACCAGGTGCCGCTGCTCGAAGATGCGGTGTACGCCGAGCTGCAGTTCAACGAACCGCTGGCGCCGCTGGTCAAGGCGTTCGATACCGACGGCTGGGTGATGGTGTGCAGCGGGTTCTCAAAAACGCTGGCCCCCGATTACCGGATCGGCTGGCTGGATGGCGGCCGCTTCGCCGCCGATATCCAGCTGCTCAAGTTCCACTCCAGTGGCGCCGAATCGCGCCTGCTGGGCGAAGCGGTGGCGGCCTTCCTCGAAGAAGGCAGCTACGAGCACCACCTCAGCCGCCTGCGCCGGCTGTACCGCGACCAGGTCGGCCAGGTGCGCAGCCTGATCGCACGCCACTTCCCCGCCGGCACCCGGGCCACCCAGCCCAGCGGCGGTTTCCTGGTGTGGGTGGAACTGCCGGCGGCGATCGATGCGGCCGCGCTGTTCGAGCAGGCGCTGGCGGCCGGCGTGGTGTTCATGCCCGGGCAGGTGTATTCCCAGGGCGCGCGCTACCGGCACTGCCTGCGGCTGTCGTGCTGCCAGCCGCTCGATGAGGCGTATGTCGGGGCGATCGCCACCGTCGGGCGGCTGGCCGGCGAACTGCTGGCCGCCGCCGGGCAGCAGATGCACGCCCCGGCGTGATGCCGGGCCGGGATCGGCCGCGTCCCGCAGCAGGCGTGCTGCTTGGTAGACTGCGGCCATGTTCGATACTTCCACGCTTACCGGCAGCAAGCCGGAACAGTACGGCCAGCTGCTGGCCCAGGCCCGTGCCCTGGTGCACGGCGAACGCGACCGGATCGCCAACGCGGCCAATCTTTCGGCGCTGGTGTACCACGCGCTGCCGCACCTGAACTGGGTCGGCTTCTACTTCTACGACGGCACCGAACTGGTGGTCGGCCCGTTCCAGGGCCTGCCCGCGTGCGTGCGCATTCCGCTCGACAAGGGCGTGTGCGGTGCAGCGGCATCGCAGCGCATCACCCAGCGGATCGAAGACGTGGATGCCTTCCCGGGCCACATCGCCTGCGATTCGGCCTCGCGTTCGGAGCTGGTGGTGCCGCTGGTCAAGGGCGATGCGCTGATCGGCGTGTTCGATCTGGACAGCCCGGCGCTGGCCCGCTTCGATGCGGACGACCAGGCCGGTCTGGAGGCGATCGCCGCTGTGTTCGTCGAGGCCCTGGGATGAGCGCGGCGAAGCTGCGCAACATCGGCCCGAAGAGCGCCGCCTGGCTCCGCCAGGTCGGCCTGCGCACTGCCGAGGACCTGGCTGCGGCCGGTGCGGTCGGTGCCTTCGTGAAGGTCCGGCGTGCCGGCTTCAAACCCAGCCTCAACCTGCTCTATTCGCTGGAAGGCGCGCTGGTGGACTGCCACTGGCAGGAACTGCCCGAGGCGCGGCGTACCGCGCTGGTCGCCGCCTACGAGGCGGCGATCGCCGAACAGCCGTTGAAGAAAGCGCCGCCGGCGTCCGGGCCGGTCTACGACCGGACCGCCGAGCGCCGCGATGACGACAGTGACACCGACGCCGACGATGCGTCGCCGTTCGCGCGCGACGACGAACACGCCTGAGGGCACTGTTCCACTCAAGGCTGCTGCAGCTCCAGCAGCTCACCCCACAGCCGGTCGTCCTCGCGTTCCACGCGCAGCTGCAGCCGCGTGCCGTAATCGATCCGCAGCGCCCAGCACATCGCCATCGGCAGCCCGCACACCTGCGAAAGCACCATCCGCAGCGGTCCGCCGTGGCTGACGATCAGGGTCGGCACCGGATCGGCTTCATCCAGCAACCGGTGCAGGCCCCGCGCGATGCGGCGTTCGAAGTGACCCCAGCTTTCGCCGTGCGGCGGCGGGTTGGCATGCGGATCCAGATGGAACGCCGACACCTGCGCCATCGGCAGTTCGTCCAGCTGCACCCCATCCCAATCGCCGAAATCCAGTTCGGCCCATTCCTCGTCGGGCTGCGGCTGCAGGCCGCGCGGCAAGGCCAGCGCTTCGGCGGTGGCCACGGCGCGTTGCCGCGGTGAACACAGCACCCGCTCCCATGCCAGCGTGGGCGCGGCGTAACGCGCACACAGCGCATCGCTGCTGCCGGCCTCCAGCGCCGGATCGGTGCGCCCATCCAGGTAACCATCGCGCCCGGTGCTGGCGTGGCGGATCAGATCGAGGATCATGCCCGGCCCCGCGTGCTGCCCGCTGCAGGCGGCCGGTGGTGGTCACGGGTACGCGCGCCGGGGGAGTGCAGGCAGGCTGGGGTCATGGCGATCACATCGGAAAAAGCGAGGCATATTCTACCCGCTGCGCGCCACCGGCCCGGCCGATGGCTTAGACTGCGCGCACTTTCAGGTGACCCGGGGCTGCAATGCCGCCGGGTTGAAACGGGAAGCCGGTGACGCATCGCAGCCGCAAGACTGCCGCCACTCCGGCGCTGCCCCCGCAACGGTAAGTGTGGAAACGTCAGGCAACACGCCACTGTGCTCCGGCATGGGAAGGCGCCTGGCACGGTGCCCTGCACCGGCCCGCGAGCCCGGAGACCGGCCTGGAAGATGACTGGTTGCGATGCGGCGGGCATGGCGGCGGCAAGCCGGCGCCGTGCGTGCGCCCGGCTACCGTCCCTCCCGTGCCGTCGCAGCCATCCCCTACCCTTGCCGCGCGGGCGTGCGCGGTGCCTGGAGTCGATGATGAAGCTGCAAACCCGCGTTCTTTCCCTGGCCGTGCTGTCGGCCCTGCCCCTGCTGGCGTCCGCACAGGACCCGGCCACCGCGCTGGACCAGGTCCTGGTCACCGCCACGCGTACCCCGATCTCCCTGCAGGACAGCATTTCGCCGGCGCAGGTGATCGACAGCGCACAGATCGAGCGCAGCCAGGCGCCGTCGCTGCAGGACCTGCTGCGTGGCCAGGCCGGTATCAACATCACCAACAGCGGCGGCCTGGGCAAGCAGAGTTCGCTGTTCCTGCGCGGCACCAATTCCTCGCACACCCTGGTGCTGGTCGATGGCGTGCGCATCAACACCGGCGATTTCGGCCTGGCGATGCTGCAGGATCTGCCGCTGGCACAGATCGAGCGCATCGAGATCGTGCGCGGCCCGCAGTCGAGCCTGTACGGCGCCGATGCGATCGGGGGCGTGATCCAGATCTTCACCCGCCGCAACGCCGGCGCGTTCGCGCCGCACCTGCAGCTCGGCGGTGGCAGCAACGGCCTGCGCGAGGCCAGCGGTGGTTTCGGTGGCAGCGGTGAGCGCGGCTGGTTCGGCACCGACATCGCCTACCAGCACACCGATGGCATCAACGCCTGCCGCGGCGATGCCGCCACCTTCGCCGGCTGCGGCGCCGATGAGCCCGACCGCGACGGCTACCGCAACCTGTCGATGAGCCTGCGCGGCGGCTATGCGCTGACTGACACGCTGAGCCTGGACGGCACCGCGCTGCGCGCCGAAGGCGAGAACCACTACGACGGGTATTACAACTACTCCGAGACCCTGCAGCAGGTGCTCGGCGGCAGGCTGCGCTACACGCCCAGCGAGCGTTTCAACCTGACCGTGAACGTCGGCCGCGCCGACAACGAATCGGACAACTTCAACGGTGATACCTGGCTGGGCAACGCGCAGACGCATCGTGACAGCGCCTCGGTGCAGGCCGATCTCGGCCTGGCCGAGGGCCAGCTGCTGAGCGCCGGCGTGGACTGGAGCCAGGACAACCTGGACGGCAGCAGCGCCGGTTATCGGGTCGACAGCCGCGACAACACCGGCGTGTTCGCCCAGTACCAGGGCCGCTTCGGCGCGCATCAGCTGCAGGCCAGCGTGCGCAACGATGACAACGAACAGTTCGGCAACCACACCACCGGCAGCCTCGGCTGGGGCCTGGCGCTGGGTGGCGGCTTCCGCCTGACGGCCAGCTACGGCACCGCGTTCAAGGCGCCGACCTTCAGCGATCTGTACGACCCGTGGAGCGGCGTGCCGAGCCTGGACCCGGAAAAGTCCAAGAGCGCGAACATCGGCATCGCCCAGCAGGGCGACGGCTGGCGCTGGGGCCTGGATGTGTACGAAACGCGCATCGACGACCTGATCACCTACGACGCGGCCACCTTCATGATGGCGCAGGTGGAAAAGGCCCGCATCCGCGGCGCCGAACTGACCGGTGCGATCACCGTGGCCGGTGTCGATCTCACTGCACAGCTGAGCCACACCGACCCGCGCAACCGTACCGCGGGCAGCGCGCAGTTCGACAACGCGCTGGCGCGGCGTGCGCAGAACGCCGCGCGCCTGGACGTGGACCGCAGCTTTGGTGCGTTCCGCGCCGGCCTCACCGCCGAAGGCACCGGCAAGCGCTATGACGATGCCGCCAACGCGGTGCGACTGGCCGGGTACGGCACGCTCGACCTGCGCCTGGAATTCGCACTGAACCGCGACTGGTCGCTGCTGGGCCGGGTGAGCAATGTGTTCGATCGCGAGTACGAAACCGTCGCCTGGTACAACCAGCCGGGCCGCGAGTACCGCCTGAGCGTGCGTTACCAGCCGAAGTAATGGCGCGGGACGGCGGCCCTGCCGCCGTTCCCTGCCGGGTGGGTGCCGACCGCGGGTCGGCACACGCCCAACGCGTTACAACGCCAGCAAGGCCTGCAGGTCATCCACCACCGCAACCGCGGCGACGGTGTCCAGATCCAGCCCACGCGGATACCCATAGCGCACCAGCGCCACCGGCATGCCCGCATCCACGGCGGCGCGGTAATCGGTGATCGAATCGCCCACCATCAAGGCAGCCCCGACGGCCACGTTGAAGTGCGCGGCGATGTGCCGCAACGGCTCGCCACTCGGCTTGCGCGCGGGCAGCGAATCCCCGCCCAGCACCAGCGCGAACACATCGTGCAGGCCGAAATGCTGCAGCAACGGCGCCACCAGCGCGGCGGGTTTGTTGGTGCAGATCGCCAGCGTCACCGAGCGCGCGCGCAACCCGGCCAGGGTTTCGGTCACGCCGTCGAACAGACGCGGGCTGCGCAGCAGGCACGCCTCGTAATGCTGCATGAAACCGGGCATCACCGCGTCCAGATCGATAGCGCTGCCGGCGGCGGTGAACGCCTGCTCGACCAGCCGGCGCACGCCATCCCCGATCCACGTCAGCACCGTCGTCTCCGGCACGCGCGGCAACTGCCAGTCTTCCAGCGTGCGGTTGAGCGCTTCGGCGATATCGGCCGCGCTGTCCACCAGCGTGCCATCCAGATCGAAGACCACCAACGGATACGGATAGGACAAAACGAGACTCACTTCAACGACGTGGGACGGGCATTGTACGGCGGCATCGGCGCGCCTCCGCTCATGCGCCGTTGACGGTGGCCGCTCACAGCAACGCCAGGAACTGTGGGCTGCTGAAGCGTTCCACCAGGAAATCCAGGAAGCTGCGCATGATCGCCGGCAGCTGCCGGCGCGAGGCGTACACCGCGTGCAGGCCCAGCATTTCCACTTCATGGTCCGGCAACACGGCCACCAGTTCGCCCGAGCGCAGCAGCGGCGCGATCTGATACATCGGCAGCATCGCGATGCCGGCGCCGGCCCGCACCGCTTCGAGCAGCAGCGAGGCCTCATTGGCACTGATGTTGCCGCCCACCGCCACCGCGATCTTGCGTCCGTCGCGCTGCAGGTGCCACACGCTCTTGCCGACGTAGTGGTGGGTCAGGCAGTTGTGCGCGGCCAGGGCGTCGGCGGTGGCCGGCGTGCCGCGCTCGGCCAGGTACGCCGGCGCCGCGCACAGCACCGACCGGCACGGCCCCAGCGGGCGCGCGATCAGGCTCGGATCGATCGCGCGCGAGATGCGCACCGCGATGTCCACGCGCTCCTCGACCAGGTTGACCACCCGGTCCACCAGCAGCAGCTCCACGCGCGTGAGTGGATGCCGTTTGACGAACGCCGCCACCGCCGCCGCCAGGTGGATCTGCCCGAACGAGACACTCGCGGTGACCCGCAGCAGGCCATGCGGCTCGGGGTTCTCCGTGGCCAGTTCACCGCGCAGCTCATCGCCGATCGCCAGCATCTGCCGGAAGCGCAGCAGCGCCGCCTCGCCCGGCCCGGTCAGGCTGATCCGCCGCGTGGTCCGGTGCAGCAGCCGCGCGCCCAGCCAGCGCTCCACCTCGGCCAGGTAGCGCGTCACCATCGCGCGCGACATCTCCAGTGCGTCGGCGGCGGCCGTCAGGCTGCCGCGCTCGGCCACCTCGACGAACACGTTCATGGCGGTCATCCGATCCATCTGATCGATCCGTGCAACAAATTAGGCCGTTATACGCGGTTTTTCGTCCGATTCCAGCGGCATACGCTGGCCGTCCTTCCTCAACGGATCTCCGCCATGAAAATCGCTCTCGTTGGTGCCACCGGCAACATCGGCTGTGAAATCGCCCGCCAGGCCCTCGCCCGCGGCCATCAGGTCACCGCCATCGTCCGCCGCGAGACCGACCTGCCGGCCGAACTGGACGGCGCCCAGCTGGCCGTGGCCGCGCTGGACGACACCGATGCGCTGGCGGCGGTGATCGCCGGCCACGATGTGCTCGCCAGCGCCTTCGGCCCGCGCCCGGGCGATGCCCCCGGCACGGTGACCACCACCAGTGCCGCACTGGTCGCCGCTGCGCGCCAGGCCGGCGTGCCGCGCTTCATCATGGTCGGTGGCGCCGGCAGCCTGGAGGTCGCCCCCGGCGTGCAGCTGGTGGACACCGAGGGCTTCCCGGACGCGTACAAGCCGGTCGCCCTGGCCGCCCGCGAGACGCTCACGCAGCTGCGCGCTGTCGAGGACCTGGACTGGACCTTCTACGCCCCGGCCGCTGAAATCGGCCCCGGCCCGCAGCGCGGGGGTTTCCGCACCCAGGCGAAGAATTTCCTGGTCGGCGATGACGGCCACAGCCGGATCAGCTACCCCGACTACGCCGATGCCTTCGTCAGCGAGATCGAAACGCCGCAGTACCTCCGCCAGATCGCCACCGTCGCGTACTGAGCCCTGCCCGCCCCGGCGATCCGCGCCGGGGCCCTGGATGGAACACTCCCATGCCCCAGCGCGCCCGCACCTCCCTGGCCCTCAGCCTGGCCCTGTTGACCGGCCTGACGGCCCTCACCCCGGGCATCGGCCACGCCCGCCCGGCCGCGACCGCCCCGCCCCAGGCGGCCCCGCTGGCCGTGCAGCCGTACCACCCCGGCGACGACGCGCTGTTCGCGGTCTCCTCCACCCTGATCACCGGCCGCCACGACGCCATCCTCGTCGACGCCCAGTTCGCTGCCACCGATGCCGCGCAACTCGTCGCGCGCATCCGCGCCTCCGGCAAACGGCTGACCACGATCTACATCAGCCACGGCGATCCGGATTACTACTTCGGCCTGGCCACGCTGCAGGACGCCTTCCCCGGCGCGCGCATCCTCGCCACGCCGGCCACCGTCGCCCACATCACCGCCACCCAGGCCGCCAAACTCGCCTACTGGGGGCCGCAGATGGGCGCGGGCAAACCGGCCCGGATCGTCATCCCCACACCGCTGCAGGGCGACACCCTCACCCTCGAAGGCCAACCGATCCGGATCATCGGCCTGCGCGGCCCCACCCCGGACCGCACCGTGCTGTGGATTCCCGCGCTGCGCACTGTGCTCGGCGGCATTCCGGTCGTGGCCGGCGAACACGTCTGGATGGCCGACACCCAAAGTGCGCGATCGCATGCGCACTGGCTGCAGACCCTGGCAGAGATCACCGCGCTGAAGCCGGCCCGCGTCATCCCGGGCCACTACGCGGCAGGTGCCGCGCTGGACGTCAGCGCAGTGGCGTTCACCGCCCGCTACATCCGCGCCTTCGATGAAGAAACCTCGCGCAGCACGGATGCCAACGCACTCATCGCGGCGATGCGCACACGCTATCCGGGCCTGGCCGGCGAGAGTTCCCTGGCGGTGAGTGCAAAGGTCGCCAAGGGCGAAATGCAGTGGCCGTGAGCACGCATCCGCGGCACGCACCGGACGGGCCGTGCACGGCACCGCAGGCTGCAGGCGGTCACGCGCTCAGCCATCGCCCAGGTGATCGAACAATCCCGGTTGGCTGACCGGTTCGCGCTCGCGGAACCCGCCCAGCCCAACGCCCACCAGCCGATAGCGCGTGTCCGGTGAAAGATCCACCCGCGCGCGCAGGGCGAGCGCGATATCGCGCAGCTCCTCCATGGTTTCCGGCGGGGATTCCGGGGTGAAACTGCGGGTGATGATCCGGAACTGCGCGGTCTTCAGTTTCAACACCACGGTATGCCCGACGCGGTCGGTCCGGCGCGTGGCCTGCCAGGTTTTTTCCGCGAGCTGCACGATCGCCGGTGCCAGCGCCTCCAGCGGTACATCCTCGGCGAAGGTGTCTTCCGAAGAGATCGACTGCACCGGCTGGTCCGGCTCCACCGGGCGCTCATCGATGCCGCGCGCGCGGTTGTACAGGCGCGCACCGAACGTGCCAAAACGCGCTTCCAGCTGCTCGCGCGGCAGGCCGCGCAGATCCCCCACCGTGGCGATGCCCAGCTCGGTCAGCTTGGCTTCCATCACCTTGCCCACGCCCGGCACGCGGTTGACCGGCAGCGGCGTGAGGAACTGTTCGATGCGATGCGGCGGCACCACGAACTGACCGTCGGGCTTGCGCCAGTCCGAGGCGATCTTGGCCAGGAATTTGTTGGGTGCGATACCGGCCGAGGCGGTCAGCCGGGTTTCATCGCGGATCTCGCCGCGGATGATCTGCGCGATCTCGGTGGCCACCTGCAGGCCCCCTTTGTGCACGGTGACATCCAGGTACGCCTCGTCCAGCGAGAGCGGTTCGACCAGGTCGGTATGGCGCAGGAAAATCTCGCGCACCTGGCGCGACACCGCTTTGTAACGCACGAAATCCGGGGGCACGAACACCGCATCCGGGCACAGCCGTTCCGCGCGCAATGCCGGCATCGCAGAGCGCACGCCGAACACGCGCGCCTCGTAGGATGCCGCGCACACCACCGAACGCGCACCCCGCCACGCCACCACCACCGGGCGCCCGCGCAGCGAGGGGTCGTCGCGCTGTTCCACCGACGCGTAAAACGCGTCCATGTCGACGTGGATGATCTTGCGCAGGGGCGGCACGGTCGCAGGCACTCGGAGTCAGATGAACAAGATTACAGCCACACGCCGAAGTATGGTCGTTGCATAACAACAACATGCGTTTTTGAACCTGAAAACACTACGCCGGCGTACGGTTAAAACGTTTGATTGAATCACTTTTTGTCATGCACTCTTGGGGACTTCTTCTTCCTCTACCGTGCCTGGCGCTGCCCGGTGCGACCCGATGAAACCTTCTTCAGGAATGCGCTTTCCATGACTCGTCTCAACGCGTTCTCGCGCGAACAGCTGCTGGCCAGCGCCCGCGGCGAATTGTTCGGCCCGGGCAGCGGCCGCCTGCCCAACGATCCGATGCTGATGTTCGATCGCATCACCACCATCTCCGATGACGGCGGTCCACATGGAAAGGGACTGGTGCGCGCGGAACTGGATATCCGCCCGGACCTGTGGTTCTTCGGCTGCCATTTCATCGGCGACCCGGTGATGCCCGGTTGCCTGGGCCTGGATGCGATGTGGCAGCTGACCGGCTTCTACCTGACCTGGCTGGGCGCCCCCGGCCGCGGCCGTGCGCTGGGCTGTGGCGAGGTGAAGTTCACCGGCCAGGTGCTGCCGAGCGCCTCGCTGGTCACCTATGAAGTCGACATCACGCGCGTGATCAACCGCAAGCTCGTGATGGCGCAGGCCGATGCGCGCATGCTCGTGGATGGCCGCGAAATCTATTCCGCCAAGGACCTGCGTGTGGGTCTGTTCACTTCTACCGAGAACTTCTGATGCGTCGTGTCGTCATTACCGGAATGGGCATCACTTCGTGCCTGGGCAACGATCTGGACACGGTGTCCTCGGCCCTGCGTGAGGGGCGCGCCGGCATCCGTGCGCTGCCCGACCACGCCGAAGCCGGCCTGCGCAGCCACGTGGGCGGCAACATCGAGCTGGACCTGGATGCGCAGATCGACCGCAAGCTGAAGCGCTTCATGAGCGATGCCTCGGCGTACGCCTACATCGCCATGCGCGATGCGATCGCCGATGCCGGGCTGGACGAGGCGCAGGTCGCCAACCCGCGTACCGGCCTGATCGCCGGGTCCGGCGGTGGTTCCAGCCAGTGGCAGGTGGAATCGGCCGACATCCTGCGCGCGCGTGGCGTGCGCAAGGTCGGCCCGTACATGGTGCCGCGCACGATGTGCTCGACCGTGTCGGCCTGCCTGGCCACCGCGTTCCAGATCAAGGGCCTGAGCTATTCGCTCTCGGCCGCCTGCGCGACCTCGGCGCACTGCATCGGCGCCGCCGCGGATCTGATCCGGCATGGCGCGCAGGATGTGATGTTCGCCGGTGGCGGTGAAGACCTGCACTGGTCGATGAGCGTGATGTTCGATGCGATGGGCGCGCTGTCGACCCGTTTCAACGACACCCCGGCGACCGCCTCGCGCCCGTATGACAAGGACCGCGATGGCTTCGTCATCGCCGGTGGCGGCGGCATGCTGGTGCTGGAGGATTACGACCACGCCGTGGCGCGCGGTGCACGCATCTATGCCGAGCTGGTCGGTTACGGCGTCACCTCCGATGGGGCCGACATGGTCGCCCCGTCCGGCGAAGGCGCGGTGCGCTGCATGAACATGGCCATGGAGCACGTCAGCGCCCCGATCGACTACCTCAACACGCACGGCACCTCGACCCCGCTGGGCGATGTCACCGAGCTCAAGGCGGTGCGTGAAGTGTTCGGCGAGAACATCCCGCCGCTGTCCTCGACCAAGGCGCTGTCCGGCCACTCGCTGGGCGCGGCGAGCGTGCACGAGGCGATCTACTGCCTGCTGATGATGCGCGATGGGTTCATTGCCGGCTCGGCCAACATCGGCGAACTGGACCCGGTGGTGGACGGTTTCCCGATCGTGCGCGAGACCCAGCCGGCCCGCTTGAACACGGTGATGTCCAACAGCTTCGGCTTTGGCGGCACCAATGCGGCGCTGGTGTTCGGCCGCGTCTGATCGCAGCCGGCGTGGCACGAAAAAAAAGCCCGGCCTGGTGCCGGGCTTTTTCATGGGCGGCCGCCGTTGCCGGGCGGCGCTGCTAGCGCGCTGCGCCAGCGCCCGCCGGCAGCAGCGGCAGCAGCAGCGCGTGGGCATCGCCCAGCGAATCGACGATGCGGTGGCCGAGCGCACGCAGCGTTGCATCCGGGTGGACCAGATCGGGGACCTGGATCGCGGTCATGCCCGCACTCACCGCCGCGCGGATGCCGGCCGGAGAATCCTCCAGCGCCAGGCAGCGGGCCGGGTCCTTGCCCAGTTTCTGCGCGGCGAGCAGGTAGATATCCGGGGCCGGTTTGGGATGGGCCACGTCACTGCTGGTCACCACCACCTCGAAGAACGGCAGCAGCCCCGCCGCGGCCAGCTTGCGCGAGGCGCGCGGCTGCCGGGTGGAGGTGGCCACCGCACGCGGCACCGCGTGCGCCTCCAGCAGCTGCAGCAGCGCCAGGATGCCCGGGCGCAGCGGCAGGCCCTGCTGGGTGCGGGCCTCGTACAGATCGTGGCAGCGTGCGAACAGCGCGGCGATCTGCGCCGGCGGCAGGCGTTCCTGCAGCAGGCGCTCGCAGTCGCGCTCGCCACACCCGACCATGCGCAGCCAGAACGCGTCCTCGATGCGCAGCGACATCTCCGCCGAGGCCTGCGCCCAGCACGCGATCGAGACGCGCTCGCTGTCGATCATCAGCCCGTCCATGTCGAACACGACGGCCTCGGGCAGGAACGGCAGCGCGGCGATCGCGGTCATGCGGCGGGGTCGCGCCCGGCGTTGAACAGCGTCTCCAGATCGGCCGCATCCAGCGCGCGCCACTCGCCTTCGCCCAGCGTGCCCAGGGTCAGCCCGCCGATGCGGCTGCGGTGCAGCGCCTGCACGTGGTTGCCGACCGCGGCGAACATGCGCCGCGCCTGGTGGTAGCGGCCTTCGTGCAGGACCAGCTGCGCCTGGCGCGGGCCATGCACGTGCAGTTCGGCCGGCAACAACGGCTTGTCGTCCGATTCCAGCAGCAGCGTGCCACTGGCGAAGCGCGCGGCTTCATCGCCGCGCAGGTCCTCGGCCAGCGTGACCTCGTAGGCCTTGTCCAGCCGCGATTTCGGCGAGACGATCCGGTGCAGCAGCGCGCCATCGTCGGTCATCAACAGCAGGCCGCTGGTATCGCGGTCCAGCCGGCCCACCGAGGACAGCAGCGGCGCGCGTTCGCGGAAGCGCGGCGGCAGCAGATCGTAGATCAGCCGCCCCTTGTCCTTGGTCGAACAGGTGTAGTCGCGCGGCTTGTGCAGCATCAGGGTCAGCCCCTGCGGCGGGTCCAGCGGCTCGCCCTCGACCCGGATCGCCTCATGCGGCACGGCGTCATCGGTGTACAGCACCTCGCCGTCCGCATCGGTGATCAGGCCCTCGCGGAACATCCCCTGCACCTGCTTGCGGCTGCCATAGCCCAGGTTGGCCAACAGCTTGACCAGCTTCATGCGCGGCCTCCGCGGCCCCACGTCGGCTCGGTGCTGCGCGGCGGGCGGGCGGGGGTGGCGCTCTTGCTGGCCTTGGTCGCTTCGATCAGCTTGAAGCCATCGCGTTCGGCGGCCACGCGCACCTGGCCGAAGCTCTCATTGAGGATCTGCTCATACGGCAGGTGGCGGTTGGCCACCAGCCACATCCGGCCCCCCGGGCGCAGCGCCTGCGCGGCCACGGCGATGAAGCGCTGGCCGATATCCGGGCGGTCGGCACGCGAGGGCGTGTGGAACGGCGGGTTGGTCACGATGAAGTCGTACTGGCCCTCGATCCCGGCGGTGACGTCCTGCCAGTGGTAGGCCAGCGCGGCCGGTTTGCCGAGCGCGGTGAGGTTCTCGCGGGCCAGCGCCAGCGCGCGGCCCTCGGCCTCGAACAGGTCCAGCCCGGTCACGCCGGGGCAGCGGGCCAGCACTTCGGCGGACAGATAGCCGAAACCGGCGCCCAGATCGGCGCCGCGCCCGGCCAGATCGGCCGGCAGCTGTTCCACCAGCAACGCCGAGGCCGGATCGATGCGATCCCAGGCGAAGATGCCCGGCCGGCTCTGGAAGCGGCCGCCCAGGATCGCGCGCGGCGCATCCAGCGTGGCCCAGCGCTGCGCCAGCGCGGTGTCGTGCTGGCCGTTGAGCGGCGCGGTCCAGTAGGCGCGGCAATGGTTCTTGGTCAGCTTGCCGCCCAGGCCGGTGAGCTGCTGCAGGTCGCCTTCGCCGGAGCGGGCGCCCTCGTTGTTGTGCTGGCAGGCCACCACGATGCCGCCGGGGGCGGCCAGCGCGACGGCGCGGGCGAACAGCGCACGCGCTTCCTCACGCTGGCGCGGCGGCAGCACCAGCACCACCGCGTAGCGGGTGGCGTCATCGGCCAGCTGCTGCTCGTCGCGGACCGTCCAGCCACTGGCCTGCAGCGCATCGGCAAACGGGCGGAAGCTCTGCTCGCACACCAGCTGGGCAGGCTGGGCATGCTCGCGCAGCGGCCAGCCATCCCGGGCGCGCAGGAACAGCACCGGGCCGGCGGGCCAGGACAGCACGCCATTGGCGAACGGCAGGAACAGGGTTTCCAGGGGAGCGTCGTGCTGGGCAGCCATGCGGGGGCACATCTTGAAAGAGAGCGCCATTCTACCGTTTCGCCCCCGGGCGCCCCGATTTGCGTTTATTCAACGTCCTGTTGATGCCGCGGCAACATCCAAACCGGCAGGGTGGAGGCTCACCTCAAGTGGAGATGGCTCATGCGTGCATTGTTCGTCGGCGGTGTCGTGGACAACAGCGAAATGGACCTGGAAGGCAGCCAGCCGCCGGTGCACTACCCCGAAGATACCGGCGGCGGCCATTCGCGCTACCGCCTGCACCAGGTCGGCAAGACCGCCGATGGCGCGGTCGCCTACGCCGTGTACGGCGCGCCGGACATGGCCGACGAGGACGTGGCACGCATTGCCGATGAGCGCGCGTATGCGCGCCGCTTCGAAGCCGAGCCCAGCGAATTCCAGCACTGAGCCCAGCCACCCACCGCGGGCTTACTCGCGGTGGGGCAGCACCCGGACCGCCGCGATGCGGTCCAGCCAGACCCGGTGCTGCTGTTCGGTGTCATCCAGGTCTTCCAGCCGCAGCTGGCCGTTGCTGCCCTCGTTCTGTTCCGCGTCCAGGTACTGCTGCACGGTCGGCTGGACCACCACCGTGCCGCGCACGTGGCTGCCGTCATCAAGGGTGAGCTCGACCTGGGTCTGGCCGCGCAGCTGCGGCAGCAGGGCTTCCAGTGCGGCGATCTGGACGGGGTCGGTATGGACGGTGGGGGCGTGGCTGGACATGCGGGCTCCTGTATCGTTCACGCCAGTCTGCCGGAGCCGGCGTCAACAGCCCGCCAAGGCAGGCGCGCCCGCGGGGGTTCAGCGGCGAGGGTTCAGCGGCGGCCGAGCACGCCGCGTACGGCCGCGACCAGCTGCGCCACCGAATACGGTTTGGCCACGTGTTCCTGGAAGCCGGAGGCCAGTGCGCGTTTGCGGTCATCCGCACGCGCCAGCGCTGTCACCGCCACCGCCGGCAGTGCATCCGCCTCGACCCCGATGTTCTCGCGCAGCGTGCGCACCAGCCCGTAACCGTCCATGCCCGGCATGCCGATGTCGGTCAGCAGCACATCGATGCCTTCATGGCCGCCATCATTGAGCAGCGCCAGCGCCTCACCCGCCGAGGCGGCCGCAGTCACCGAGGCGCCCTGCTCTTCGAGCATGCGGCGCAGGTATTCCAGCACTTCGGGCTGGTCTTCCACCGCCATCAGGTGCAGGCCCTTGAGCGGATACGGCTCGACGATCTGTTCGGTGATCGGACCGCTGAACACTTCGCGCAGCGGGCGGCCATCGGCCTGCGGCTGGTAGCGCGGCAGGCGCACGGTGAAGGTCGCGCCCTGGCCATGGCCCTCGCTGGCCGCAGCCACGCTGCCGCCGTGCAGTTCCACCAGCTGCTGCACGATCGCCAGGCCCAGGCCGAGCCCGCCATGCCGGCGCGTGGTGGTTCCATCGGCCTGGCGGAAGCGGCTGAACAGATGCCGCAGGAATTCGGGAGCGATGCCGTCGCCTGAATCGGCCACGGTGATCATCCAGTGGTTGCCATCGGCCGCCAGGGTCAGCGCCACCCGGCCATCGGCCGGGGTGAACTTGATCGCGTTGGAGAGCAGGTTCCACAGCACCTGCTGCAGGCGCGTGGCATCACCGAGCACCAGGCAGTCCTGCCCGTCGTCGGGCAGTGCCAGGACCATGTCCAGCGCCTTGCCTTCGGCGGTCAGCTCCTGCGCCCGCGCGGCCTGTTCCAGCTGCACCCGCAGGTCCACCACTTCCACTTCCAGCTGCACCTTGCCCAGCAGCATGCTGCTCAGGTCCAGCATGTCCGAGATCAGCCGCTTCTGCGCCATCGCGCTGCTGGCGATCACGCCCAGGCCCTTGTACAGCGGGCTGGTGGCATCCACGCGCTGCAGCAGCAGTTCGCTCCAGCCCAGGATCGTGGTCAGCGGCGTGCGCAGTTCGTGCGACAGCGTGGCCAGGAATTCGTCTTTCAGGCGCGCCATGTTTTCCGCGGCGCTGCGTGCGGCGCGCTCGGACTGCAGCAGCTCCTCGCGCGCCATCTCGATTTCACGGCGATCGGTGACATCCGGGCTGCTGCCGGCCAGGCCGATGAAGCGCCCCATCCGCGAGAACCGCGGGCGGGCATTCATTTCCAGCCAGCGCCACTCGCCATCGGCGCGGCGGCCGCGCACCAGCGCGTGCATCGAGCGCTGCGAGCGCAGGGCTTCCTGCAGCTCGAAATCGAATACCGAGGCGTCATCGGGATGGATCAGTCCGCGCCAGACGTCTTCCGGCACGCGCTGTTCGTCACCGCCGAAGAACTCGCTGAAGGCGCTGTTGACGAACCGCGAGTGACCGCGCTCGTCCAGCACCCACACCGGCATCGGCAGCCCATCCGCCAGCGCGCTGAAGCGCGCCTCGCTCTCGGCCAGCTCGACCTCGACCTGCTTGCGGCTGGTGATGTCGAAGAACAGCACGCCGACCTGGTTCTCGCCCGGCCCGCCCACGCGCACCGCTTCCACCGAGTACCAGCGGCCCAGCGCGCGCGCCTCCATCTCGAACTGCCGCGCCTGCCCCGTCACTGCCACTTCGCCGTACAGCCGGTACCACTCGCTTTCATGCGCCGGCTGCAGGCTGCTCATCTGCTTGCCGCAGACGTTGTGCAGGCCGGTGTTGCGCTCGAAGGACTCGTTGACCTCCAGGAACCGGTAGTCGACGCCGACGCCGCCCTCGAGGATGACCTCGATGATGCAGAAGCCCGCCTGCAGCCGCTCGAACATGCGCTCGTACAACACAGGGTTGGCCGCCGCCGCCGCGTAGGGGGTGCGTTCAAGCGAGGTGTTGGGCAGGCTGGGCAAGGGCGTCAAAGGGGGCAACTGGGGACAGGAAGGTACACAGGATCGGCCAACGCGCGTATTCGCAGCGTCAAGCCACGGCACAGCGGCGCTGACGGAGGTGAATTGGCGGCAACCGCCAGCCCGGCAGCATACACGGCCGATTGTTCCGCATCCGGATCAGGATCACACTGGGTGCATGGTCCCTGCCCGGGACCGCGATGCGGGAGTTGTCATGAAACACCGTTCCCTGATCGGCGGCACCCTGGCCTGCCTGCTGGTGATCGGCAGCGCGGCGGCCGCCCCGCGCACCGTCACCGACCCCGACGCGCCACGCGCGCTCACGGCGCAGGGCCCGGTCCAGGTCCAGTGGACCGATCCGGCCGAATTCACCGAGATCCGCCAGAGCACCAACCGCTTCGAGGCGGTGCGCGGCAACTGGGTCCACCAGCTCGCCACGTATGTGCAGACCACCGCCGGCAAGCAGCTGCAGCCGGGCCAGACCCTGGCGGTGACCCTGACCGACATCAAGCGCGCCGGCGATTACGAGCCGTGGCAGGGCCCGCGCGCCTCGGACATCCGGATCATGCGCGACATCTATCCGCCGCGGATTTCGCTGACCTACACGCTCAAGGATGCGGCCGGCCAGGTGATCGGCGAAGGCGAGCGCAAGCTGATGGACACCAGCTACCTGCACAACCTGGGGATGCAGCGCGACACCGACCCGCTGCGCTACGAGAAGAAGCTGCTGGACGACTGGATCCGGCGCGATCTGCGCCGCGAGGCGATGGCGAGCAACTGAGGCCCGCCCCACGCACGGCGGCGGCACCCCGGTGCCGCACGCCGGTCGCCCGGCAGGCGCTCAGTCGCCCTGGTACTGGCGCACGACCCGCTTGACCCCGCACGGCAGCTGGTAGGCACTGACGCCGCACAGCGGTGCCAGCGCCTCGATCCGCGGCGCCTCGCCCCACAGGGTCACGGTGCTGCCCACGCCGGCCTGCGGCAGATGGGTCAGGTCCACGGTCAGCATGTCCATCGAGACCCGCCCGATCACCGCCCCCGGTGCACCGTCGATCCGCACCGGCGCCCCGTTCGGCGCGAACTGCGGATAGCCATCGGCATAGCCCAGCGCGACCACGCCGACCCGCGTCGGCCGCTGGGCAACGAAGCGCGCGCCATAGCCGACCGGCTCGCCGACCGCGATGTCACGCACGGCGAAGATCTTCGAGTGCATCGTCATCACCGGCCGCAGGCGCTCGGTCAGGACCGAATGCCCCGGCATCGGGTTGATCCCGTACAGCATCAGGCCCGGGCGCACCCAGTCGCTGCGCACCTCCGGCCAGCCCAGCAGGGCCGGCGAATTGCACAGGCTGGTCTGGCCCTCCAGGCCGGCGATCGCCGCAGCGAAGACCGCCGCCTGCTCGCGGGTCCGCGGGCTGTCCAGCTCGTCGGCGCGCGCCATGTGGCTCATCAGCACCATCGGCGCCACCTGCGGCAGCGCGCGCAGGGTGGCGTGCGCGGCGCGGAATTCGTCCGGCCACAGGCCCAGGCGATGCATGCCGCTGTCCAGCTTCAGCCAGATCTGCAGCGTGGCGGTGGTCTCGAACGCGGCCACGGCCTCGACCTGCCACGGCGCGCCGACCGCGAACCACAGATCGTGTTCGACGATCAGCGGCAGCTCATCGGCATCGAAAAAGCCTTCCAGCAGCAGGATCGGGGCAGTGATGCCGGCCGCGCGCAGCTCCAGCGCCTCTTCGATGCAGGCCACGCCGAACGCATCGGCCTCGGCCTGCAGCGCGCGGGCGCAGCGTACCGCGCCGTGCCCGTAAGCATCGGCCTTGATCACCGCCACGGCCTTGCCGCCACCCAGTTCGCGGGCGAGCCGGTAATTGCCGCGCAGCGCCTCCAGGTCGATCAACGCGCGGGCTGGGCGCATGTGGCGTGCTCACTGTGACGGACGGAAGCGGCAGCGCCGCCATAACGGAAGATATCCAGGCCTTCGGTGCTGATCTGCGGCTGGCGCGCGCTCATCAGATCGGCCAGGTAGCGGCCCGAGCCGCAGGCCATGGTCCAGCCCAGCGTGCCGTGGCCGGTATTGAGGAACAGATTGCGGTACGGCGTGGCGCCGATCACCGGCGTGCCGTCCGGCGTGGCCGGGCGCAGGCCGGTCCAGAACTCGGCGCGGGTCAGGTCGCCGCCGTGCGGGTACAGGTCACGCACCACCTTTTCCAGCGTGGCGCGGCGGCGCGGAGCCAGCGAGAGATCGAACCCGCCCACCTCGGCCATGCCGCCCACGCGGATGCGGTCATCGAAGCGGGTCACGGCCACCTTGTAGCTTTCGTCCAGGATGGTCGAGGTCGGTGCCATCGCCGGGTCGGTGATCGGCAGCGTCAGCGAATAGCCCTTGAGCGGGTATACCGGCAGCTGCATGCCCAGCGGCGCGACCAGCGAGGGCGAATAGCTGCCCAGCGCGACCACGTAGCGGTCGGCGGTTTCGAGTTTGCCATCGATGCGCACGCCGGTGATCCGGTCGCCCTCGGTCTGCAGCCCGGCGATGTCCTGGTCGAAACGGAACTCGACCCCGGCATCGACGCACATCTGCGCCAGGCGGCGGGTGAACAGCTGGCAGTCGCCGGTCTGGTCGCGCGGCAGCCGCAGCGCGCCGACCAGGGTGTCGGCCACGCCGGCCAGCGCCGGTTCGTGGGCGATGATCCCGGCACGGTCCAGCACTTCGTAGGGCACCCCGTACTGGGCCAGTACCTCGATGTCCTGCGCCGAGGCATCCAGCTGCTGCTGGGTGCGGAACAACTGGGTGGTGCCCAGGTCGCGCCCCTCGAACTGGATGCCGGTCTCGCGGCGCAGTTCGTTCAGGCAGTCGCGGCTGTACTCGGACATGCGCACCATGCGCGCCTTGTTGATCGCATAGCGCTCCTGGGTGCAGTTGCGCAGCATCTGCGCCAGCCAGCGGTACTGGTGCCAGTCCAGGCCCGGCCGGATCGCCAGCGGGGCGTGCTCGGAAAACAGCCACTTGATGGCCTTCAGCGGCACCCCGGGGGCGGCCCATGGCGAGGTATAGCCGAACGACAGCTGGCCGGCGTTGGCGAAACTGGTTTCCAGCGCCGGGCCGGGCTGGCGGTCGACCACCGTGACTTCAAACCCGGCCTGCCGCAGGTACCAGGCACTGGTCGTGCCGATCACACCGCTGCCAAGGACTAGAACGCGCATGACACCTCTCCAACCCGATCATTCCCTGCGCAGGAGCACGCCGGGACCATAATTGAGGAAGTATAGTCAGGCCAAACCAATCAATTCGCCTGTTTTTAGGAGTCGTGGCAGGATATTGTCCTGCAAACCCACCTGACAGGTTGACGCCGATGGCCGTGCGCTCCCGCGAACTGGACAAGATCGACCGCAAGATCCTGCGCATCCTGCAGGATGAAGGCCGGATCTCCTTCACCGAACTGGGCGAACGGGTCGGGCTCTCCACCACGCCGTGCACCGAACGCGTGCGCCGGCTCGAGCGCGATGGCGCGATCACCGGCTACTACGCCAAGCTCGATCCGCATTACCTCAAGGCCAGCCTGCTGGTCTTCGTGGAGATCAGCCTGGCCTACAAATCCGGGGATATCTTCGAAGAGTTCCGGCGCGCGGCGCTGAAGCTGCCCAACGTGCTGGAATGCCACCTGGTCTCGGGCGATTTCGATTACCTGCTCAAGGCGCGGATCAGCGAGATGGCCTCCTACCGCAAGCTGCTCGGCAGCACCCTGCTGACCCTGCCGCACGTGCGTGAATCCAAGAGCTACATCGTCATGGAAGAGGTCAAGGAAACCCTGACCCTGCCGATCCCGGATTGAGGGCGGCGCGGCCCTGACAGGGGCCCTGACATGCGGAAGGCGGCGCGCGAATGCGCACCGCCCCCCTTCAGTGCATCACCTTGCGGTGTGCGTCAACGCTGCTGCTTCTGGTCCTGGTGGCGCGGGTCAGGCTGTTTGCCACCTTTCTGGTTCTGCTGGTCCCACTGCTGCTGGTCCTGCTGGCCGGGCTTCTGGTTCTGTTGCTGACTGCCCTGCTGGTCCTGCGGCGACTTGCCGGGATTGCGGTTCTGCTGGTTAGTCATGATTGCACTCGTCTCGAAAAACCTCGGGGATGCGCCACGTTGCCGCGCCCGTACAGGGTCCCGCCGGAGCGGTTAATCACAGGCGAAATTACGGTGAGCGCCGGCGTTGATGCAGATGACTGCGCGGCCAGCGCGGTAAACCATTCAGGCGCGACACGGGCTACGGCTTGATCTGCTGCCCATTGCCGCTGGGGACGCTGTCGTAATACTTGCCGGTGCGGGTATCGAGTACCCGGTTCGCCCCGGCCGGTTTCACCCCGGGGATGATCCGGCCGTTGCGGTCGTAGACCTTGGGCGTGGCGGCCGGGGCCTGGATCGGCGTGACCTGCCCGGGGCGGGTGCTCTGGATCGGCTGGGTGCGCAGCTGCTGCTCGGTCCGCGCGTTGGACTGCACCGCGGTCTCATCGGCACGCGTGCGGTCGGCGTTGACCGCGCGCGGCAGCGGCGTGGGCGCCGGTTGTGGCATCACCGTGGGCCGCGTGGCGGTGGGCTTGGGCGGCGGACCGATCTGCGCCACGGCCGACAGCGGCAGCAGCAGGCACAGGACGGCGGCAAGCGGATGGGGACGGTACATGGCGATCTCCCGGTGGCTGGGTCAGGGCTTCACCATGCGCCCTGGCCGGTATCAGCACGATGAATGCCGGCCGTGCCGCACCGCTTGAAGCCGGCCGCCGCGGCCCAATCTAGAACGCATCCCCCCGCGAGGACCGCCGCATGACCGCCTTCGACCTCTCCCCGCCCACCGATGCCCAGCGCCAGGCCCTGATTGCCGGCCTCAGCGCGGACGAGCAACGCGTGCTGCTGCACCACGGTACCGAAGCGCCGTTCTGCGGTGTGTTCCTGGACAACAAGCAGGACGGCGTCTACGGCTGCCGGCTGTGCGGCCTGCCGCTGTTCCGTTCCAGCACCAAGTTCGATTCCGGCACCGGCTGGCCGAGCTTCTTCGCCCCGTTCGACCCGGCCCACGTGCGCGAGATCCGCGATGTCAGCCACGGCATGGTGCGCACCGAGATCACCTGCGCGCGATGTGACAGCCATCTCGGCCATGTCTTTCCCGATGGCCCGCCGCCGACCTTCGAACGGCACTGCCTGAACTCGGTCTCGCTGGGCTTTACCCCCAACGGAGCGCCGTATCCGGATCCGCTGCAGCGCGGCGGTGCCGAGGCCGCCCCGGCCGGTTGAATCGCAAAAGTGTGACGTCGAGCGAACGCCACCCTTCAGGAAAACGGTGAACGGGCCGACATGGAGGTAAGCCCTTCCCCGCGCGTCTGCCCCATGCTCATCATCGTTGGTCTTCTGGTCGTCATCCTCAGCGTGCTCGGCGGCTATGTCGGCGCGCACGGCAAGCTGGGCGCGCTGTGGCAGCCGTACGAGCTGGTCATCATCGGGGGCGCCGCGCTCGGCGCCTTCCTGATCGGCACCCCGATCAAGACCGTCAAGCAGACCCTGCAGGCCACCGTGGGCGTGTTCAAGGGCCCGCGCTACAAGCAGCAGGACTACCTGGACGTGCTGAGCCTGGTCTACGAACTGCTCAACAAGGCGCGCCGCGAAGGCTTCATGGCACTGGAAGACCATGTCGAACGCCCGGCCGACAGCGCGATCTTCGCCAACTACCCCAAGGTCCAGGCCGATCACCACCTGATCGACTTCATCACCGACTGCCTGCGCCTGATGATCGGCAGCAACATCGAGCCGCACGAGCTGGAGCCGTTGCTGGAGATGGAGCTGGAAAAGCACCATGCCGAAGCGCTGCAGCCGGCCGCCGTGCTCAACAAGGTCTCCGACGGCCTGCCCGGCTTCGGCATCGTGGCCGCGGTGCTCGGCATTGTGATCACCATGGGCTCGATCGGCGGCGAGATCACCGAAGTGGGCGCGCACGTCGCTGGCGCGCTGGTCGGCACCTTCCTGGGCATCCTGCTGGCCTACGGCTTCGTCGGCCCGCTGGCCGCCGCGGTGGAAGCGCGCGCCGAACAGGACAGCCGCATCTACGAATCGGTCAAGACCGCCCTGCTGGCCTGCCTGCGCGGCTACAACCCGAAGATCGCGCTGGAGTTCGCCCGCAAGACCCTGCCCTCGCACGTGCGCCCGGGCTTCAGCGAATTCGAAACGCACCTCAAGACGGTCAAGTAAGGCAGCGCCATGGCCGAGAACAAACCCACCGTCATCGTCCGACGGGTCAAGAAAGCCGGGCATGCCGCCCATCATGGCGGCGCCTGGAAGGTCGCCTATGCCGACTTCGTGACCGCGATGATGGCCTTCTTCCTGGTGCTGTGGCTGATGGCGGCCACCTCCAAGCCCGAACGCGCGGCGATCTCCGAATACTTCCGCAATCCCAGCCCGCTCAGTGGCCAGAGTTCCACGCCCGCGCCGGGCATGGCCGGGCCAGGCGGCGCGAGCACCTCGATGATCAAGCTGGGCGGCGCGACGGATGTCTCGCGCGGCAACAGCAACGACCCGTTCCAGAACCAGCAGGCCGAGCGGCCGGTGCCGCAGCAGGACGAGCGCGAGCGTGAGAAGAAGCAGCTCGAGGCGCTGAAAACCGAGCTGGAAGAAGCGATCAGCAAGAGCCAGGCGCTGGAGCCGTTCAAGGACCAGCTGCTGCTGGACCTGACCCCGGAAGGCCTGCGGATCCAGATCGTGGACAAGCAGAACCGCCCGATGTTCGACATGGGCAGCGCCGCGCTGAAGCCGTATACGCGCACGATCCTGCAGGAGCTGTCGCAGTTCATCAATCACGTGCCGAACCGGATCAGCATCACCGGCCATACCGACGTCACCGCGTACAGCACCACCCATGGCTACGGCAACTGGGAGCTCAGCGCGGACCGGGCCAACGCGGCGCGCCGGGCCCTGCTCGATGGCGGCATGAGCGATGAAAAGGTGACCCGCGTGGTCGGGCTGTCCTCCTCGGTGCTGTTCGACCGCACCCAGCCGACCAATCCGATCAACCGCCGGATCAGCATCGTGGTGATGACCAAGGCCGCCGAGGCTGCGGCCCTGGCCGGCGCCGGGCAGGAGGTGGCGCTGTCCGCGACCGCGCCCGACGCCGACGTGCAGGCCGCGCAGGGCGTGGCAGCGCCCGCGCTGCCGGCGCCGGTGGCCGCACCGGCAGCCGCACCGGCCGCGCGCTGAGCCGGGGCGCGGGCAGGCGGCAGCAAGGGCCACTACAATGGGGTCTTTCCCTTTGTAGATAGGCCCCGCCCCATGTCCAAGCAGTCCAAGGCCAAGCGCGACAAGCGCAAGAAGCAGCAGCCGAAGCGTCCGATCAACCGCCTCAACGCCCAGCAGCCGGTGCAGAACCACGCCGTCCTGCAGAACGAGGAAGGCCAGGTCGTCGCCGCGATCGGCCTGCAGGGCACCGAATGGCTGCTGGCCATCGGCGGCCAGACCATGGGGAACGCCGACAACCCGATCCCGATGCTGGCCATGCTCAAGCACCTGTCCAACGTGCAGGAGAAGGAAGGCCGCAAGGTCATCCTGGAATACTCGGCGGCGATGCAGCAGATGATCGACGACCTGGCGGCCGAGGAAGGCAAGACGGCCGATGAGTACCTGGCCGTGCTGGTGTCCGAGTTCGAAGGCGTGGAAGGCATGGAAGGCGACGACGCCGAGACCGTCGAAGGCGCCGAGGGTGCAGAGGGTGCCGAAGCTGATGCCGCCAAGGCCGACGCCGAAGCCGAAGCCGAAGCCGATGCCGAAGCCGCCCCGGCGGCTGACGACAGCGCGCCGAAGGCCTGAGCCACGGCGAGCCGGTGACGGTCTATATCGACGATGCGGTCCATCCCTGGCGCGGCGAGCGCTGGGCGCATCTGATGGCCGACACCCTGCCCGAGCTGCACGCCATGGCGGCGCAGCTCGGGATCCCGCGGCGGGCGTTCCAGAACCGCCGCAGCGGGGCGCACTACGACGTGCCCGCCCCGTTGCGCCTGCAGGCCATCGCGCTGGGCGCGCAGGCGATTTCGCGGCATGACGACCGCGCCCTGGTGAAAGCGGTCATCGCCAACGCGCGCGACCAGTACCAGCCCTAGCTCAGAACGGATCGCTGCCCGGCCGGACTTCCACGCCCAGCAGCGAACACAGCGCCAGCATCGCATCGTCGTCGCGGTTCAGGGCCATCCAGCCGGCCAGGCCATCGTTGCCGGTGTCCACGCTCCACAGCGAATAGTTGTGCTCGCGCAGGCGGTCGTAGGCCGTGGCCATCAGCATCGGCGCGTCCACATCGGCCGCGAAATCCTCATCGTCCAGGTCGCCGCCCCAGTCGATCTGCAGGTTCCAGCGCGCGGACAGCTCGTTGACCGCCGAGACCAGCGCATCCGGATCGCCGCGCTCGACCTCGAACCCGGACTGCCAGGCGATCGCGGCCATCAGCGGCGGCAGCCAGTCGGCCTCCTCGTCGATTTCCTCGCCGTTTTCCAGCAGCACCTCGCGCCAGCGGTTGAACTGCTGCAGCGCCAGCTCCTCATCGCCCGGGTTGATCAGCACGAACAGGTTCCAGATCCGCGCCTCGAAGTCGTCTTCGTCGAAATCGCGCTCTTCTTCCTCGAAGTCGAAATAATCGCTGTTGTCGGGCATGGTCGTGGTTCCTCAAGGCAGGCGCGCATTCTGCCGTGCGCGGGCGTTGGCAGGAAGCGAAAGTTCGGCCCGGGGCGCGCGGCGGTTTATCCTGTAGGGCATGAAGGCGGCCTTGGTGGTCGCCAGCACACCGTGACCATGAGCGATACTCCTCCCGATCATCTGGCGATCAACCCGACCAGCCCCTTCCACGATGCCGCTGCGCTGGAGCGCGGCGTGGGCATCCGCTTCAACGATGTCGAGCGCGACAACGTCGAGGAATATTCGGTCAGCGAAGGCTGGATCCGCGTGCAGGCCGGCAAGGCCCGCGACCGCCGCGGCAACCCGATGACGATCAAGATCAAGGGCACCGTGGTCGCCTATTACCTGGATCAGAAGCCGGACGCCTGATCCCGCGCCCAAGGCAGAGCCGCCCCTGCGGGTGGCTCTGCACCGCCGCCGGTCAATCGCGCTGGCGGGTTTCCAGCAGATCCAGATTGCGGATCAGCTTGCGCGAGATCTCATCGGAGATCTTGCCGCGCCGGGTCAGCCGGAACAGTTCCTCGCGTTCGGCGGTCAGCCCGGCCGTGCGCAGCTGGCGGTAGCCCTGCTCCATGCGCCGCACCTTGCCCGGATCCGCATCGGGGCCGTGCTCTTTTTCCAGGTTGCGCTGGTACAGCAGGCTGACCCGCGAGGCGGCATCGTTGTACAGCTGCACGTTCTCGGTGGTCTGGTTCTGCACCAGCTGCTGGCGCATGCGCTCCACGCCGGACAGCGCCGCCTTGGAGGCCAGCTTGCGGGCCAGGTCCTCTTCTTTCCGCTCGCCCGAATCGGCCGGCAGTTCCAGCCCCTTGAGCAGGCGCGGCAGCGCCACGCTGGCCCCCACCAGCGACACCAGGATCACCGCCGCGGCCAGGAAGATCACCAGGTCGCGGGCCGGGAACGCACTGCCGTCGGGCAGGAACAGCGGCAGGGTCAGCACGCCGGCCAGGGTGATCGCCCCGCGCACGCCGGCCACCGAGGTCGCCACCACGATCCGCCACGAGGTGCCCTGCCCGGCCTCGCCCCGGCGGCGCGCGCGCAGCAGGTTCCAGCGCAGCGACAGCCACACCCAGACCAGCCGCAGCGTGACCAGCGCCACGTTGATCACCACCACATACACCAGCAGCCACCAGGCGCTCTGGTGCCCGCTCTCGCTCATGGTCTTCATCGCCCGTTCGACGATGCCGGGCAGCTGTTCGCCCAGCAGCACGAACATGATGCCGTTGAAGCTGAACTGCAGCATGTTCCAGACCGCCGCACGCTGCACGCGCATGCTGCCCGAGACCCGGCCGGTGAGCTCGACGTAACTCATCGTGATGCCGGCCGCGACCGCGGAGAGGATGCCCGAGGCATTCGCCTCTTCGGCCAGCAGGTAGGCCGCAAACGGAATCAGCAGATTGACCAGCAGCGCCGCGCCGGGTTCTTCACCGAAGCGCCGCCACAGCCAGCGCTGGAACGTGGAAACGCCCAGCGTCACCGCCACGCCGATCGCAAGGCCGGCCAGCGCCACCCACAGGAAGGTCACCGAGGCGGTCGCCAGCGAGAACGTGCCGGTCATCACCGCCGCCACCGCGAAGCGGAAGCAGACCAGGCCGGAGGCATCGTTCAACAACGATTCGCCTTCCAGGATGTGCATCAGCCGCTTGGGGATCGGTGCGCGCGAGGCGATCGAGCTGACCGCGACCGGATCGGTCGGGGAGATGATCGCCGCCAGCGCGAAGGCCACCGCCAGCGGCATCACCGGGATCATCCAGTGGATCAGCAGGCCGGCACCGATCACGGTGAACACGACCAGCCCGAAGGCCAGTTCAAGGATGGCGCCCTTATCGCGGAACAGGCCCTGCTTGGGGATGCGCCAGCCATCCAGGAACAGCAGCGGCGGCAGGAACAGCAGGAAGAACATCTCCGGTTCGAGCGCGTGACCGCGGTTGAACACGCCGGCGATCACCGCGCCCAGCCCGATCTGGACCAGCGGCAGGGGCACCGACAACGGCAATACGCGGACCAGGTAGCCGCTGGCGACCACCGCCACCAGCATCGCCAGGACGACTTCAATGGTATGCATGCATTTTCCAGAAAGCAGCGCGTGGGGGGCTGCAGGCAGCCGGCGCCGGAAACAGGAAAAAACGTATCACACCCGTGCCGCGCCGCGAATCCATCGCGCCGTGCCGGCTCAGGACGCGGACAGCAGCTGGCGTGTGCTCCACGCGGTGAAATCGGCCTGCATCTGCGCGGTCAGCGTGTGATCGGCCGCGTAGCCGCGCAGCTCGAACGGCACGCCCAGGCCCTGCAGCGTCGCCGCTGCGGCGATCGCCAGTGCGTACGGCAGCGTGCTGTCCTGGTGGCCGTGCAGGATCAGCCCGTGCACGCCGCGCGTGGCGATATCGGCCGGCACATGCGGCGCGATCTCCGGCAGGATGCGCCCGGAGAGGGGTCCAGCGCCTGCGCCACCGACAGCAGCGAACGCTCGTTGCTGCCCACGCCGTGCATCAGCAGCACCAGCCCACGGGCGGGCCCCACCGAGGGGCGCACCCGCGCGTGCAGCGTGCTCATGCCGCGGCCTGCGCGGCATCGCCGCCATCGAAGCGGTAGATGTCCATCGCCAGGAACCCGGCATCGATGCCGGCGTCGATGCGCTGTGCACCGAGGGCATCGCCACCGGCCGCGCCCATCGCGAAATGCAGCGGCTGCAGGTGCTCGTCGGTGGGATGGGCCTGCGCCGCGTGCGGGGCAAGGCGGCGGTACGCCAGCACTGCGTCGCTGTCGTCCTCGCGCAGGCGCTGTTCGACCCATTCGATGAAGGGACGCACATACGGCGCCTCCTTGCCCTCGGCGTAGCTGCCCCAGTCGTGCAGGTTGTGGGTGATGCTGCCCGAGCCGATCAGCAGCACGCCCTGCTCGCGCAGCGGCGCCAGCGCGCGGCCCAGCGCGAACTGATGGGCCGGGCCGAGCAGCGGCTGGATCGCCAGCGGGACCACCGGAACATCCGCCTGCGGGTACAGGAACCGCAGCGGCACCCAGGCGCCATGGTCCAGGCCGCGGCGGCGGTCGATCACGGTCGGCAGCCCGGCCTCGCCCAGGCGCTGGGCGATCTCCAGCGCCAGCGCCGGATCGCCCGGCGCGGGGTACTGCAGATCGAACAGGGCCTGCGGAAACCCACCGAAATCATGGATCGTCGGCGGCAGCGGGTGGGCACCGACCGCCGGCTGGTGGGTCGACCAGTGCGCGGACGCCATCACGATCGCGCGCGGGCGCGGCAGGCGCGCCGCCAGCGCGGCCAGGCGTTCGCCGACCACCCCAGGCGCCAGCGCGGTCATCGGCGAGCCATGGGAGATGTACAGCGAGGGCAAGCGGGACATGGGTTCCTCCAGGCACCCGGCGCGGAGGGCGCACGGGGCACGATGCATCAGGGCGCTCAGGTTATTGCGTCCGTCCCGGCCAATAAATACGATCGCTTGACCCTGTTTGTTTCGGAATCGGAAACAATGGATACCCTCGATGCGATGCGCGTGTTCGTGGCGGTGGTGGAGCGCAACGGCTTCAGCGCGGCCGCGCAGGCCCTGGATCTCTCCACGGCCGGGGTGACCCGGCAGATCGCCGCGCTGGAAAAACGGCTCTCGACCCGGCTGCTCAACCGCACCACGCGCCGGGTCAGCCCGACCAGTACCGGCGCGCTGTACTACGGCCAGTGCGTGCAGCTGCTGGCCGAATTCGATGCGCTGGAGGCCAGCATCGGCGCCCAGGCGCTGGAGCCGGCCGGACGCCTGCGCATCAACGCACCGGTCAGCTACGGCATCGCGCGGCTGGGACCGCTGCTGGCGGGCTATCGCGCGCGCTACCCGCAGGTGCAGCTGGATCTGTCGTTGTCTGACCGGTTGGTGGACATGGTCGAAGAAGGCTACGACGTGGCCATTCGGATCACCCGGCAGCCGGGGCCCTCGCTGATCGCACGGCAGCTGGCCGTGGCCCGCATCAGCCTGTGCGCATCGCCGGCCTACCTGGCCGCACACGGGCAGCCGCGCGAACCCGAGGACCTGGCCACGCACCAGTGCCTGAGCTACAGCTACTGGGGCGGCGGCGATGCGTGGCAGCTGCAGGGGCCGCGCGGGGAGGTCTCGGTGCCGGTGCAGGGGGGTGTGCGCGCCAACAATGGCGATGTGCTGCGCGAGGCGGCGATCGCCGGGCTGGGCATCGTCGTGCAACCGGATTTCCTGGTCGGCGATGCGCTGGCCGACGGCCGCCTGGTGCGCGTGCTGCCCGAGTGGGAGGTACCGCCGATCGGCATCCACGCGGTGTATACCAGCCGCAGCCACCTGGCGCCGAAGGTGCGCACCTTCATCGACTACCTGGTCGAGGCGCTGGCCGAGGACCCCTGAGCACGCGGCTCAGGCCTCGGCGGTCTCCAGCCGCGTGATCACATCGCGCAGCGGCGCAGGCCGGCCGAGCAGGTAGCCCTGCACCTGGTCGCAGCCATGTGCGGCCAGCCAAGCGTGCTGGCCGCGGGTTTCCACGCCCTCGGCGATCACGGTCAGGCCCATGCTGTGGCCCAGCGAGAGCAGCGCGCGGCAGATCGAGGCGTTGCGCGGGTTGGTTTCCACATCGGCGACGAAGCTGCGGTCGATCTTGAGGATGTCCAGCGGCAGGTGCTGCAGGTAGGACATGTTCGAATACCCGGTGCCGAAATCATCCAGCGAGATGCAGATGCCCTGTTCGTGCAGGCGCTGCATGGTCTGCTTGGCCTGGGCCGGTTTGCGCATCAGGCTGCTCTCGGTCAGCTCCACGTGCAGCGCACCGTGGGCCAGCCCGAACTCCTGGCTGGCACGTGCGAACTCGGCCACCAGATCGCTGTTGAAGAACTGCACCGCCGAGACGTTCACCGCGATCGGCAGGTCCCAGCCGGCGTCGGCCAGTTGCCGCTGTGCCTGCGCCGCCGCCCGGATCACCCAGCGGCCCAGCGCCAGGATCAGCCCGGTGTCTTCGCACAGCTGGATGAACTCACCGGGCGGAATGAAGCTGCCATCGGCCTGCGGCCAGCGCAGCAGTGCTTCCAGTGACGCCGGCGCACCATCGCTGGCATGGCAGATCGGCTGGAAGTACAGCTCGAATTCCTCGTCGATCGCGCTGTGGATGCGCCCGGCCAGGCGCAGCCGTTCGGCCATCCGCGCGCTGACCGCGCTGTCGTACCACGCGATCACGCTGCCTTCGTCGCGCGCGGCGTGCGCGGCCTGGGCGGCCATGCCGATCACCTGCTCGGCACCGCAGCCATCGCCGGCGAACTTCACCGCCACGCCGATCCGCGGCTCGAACTGGTGCAGCCAGTCCTGCCCGCGCACCGGTTCGGACACCGTCTGCAGCAGCGTATCCAGCGCACTCTGGCGGTCATGGTCGTCGCGGATGGCGAAGATGAAGTCTTCGGCCGGCTGGTAGGCCAGCAGTCCGTAGCGCACGCCCAGCCCGCCCAGCCGCTTGGCCATCGCCTGCAGCACCACATCGCCGACCTCACGGCCCAGCGTGTCCGCGACCAGCTGCAGCCCGCGGAACTGCACGTAGGCGATGGTGTAGGTGGCGCCTTCCTCGTCCAGCTGCGCCGCCAGTGCCCGCGTGTTGAGCAGCCCGGTCGCCGGGTTGTGGGTCGCGTGGTAGGCCAGGTCGCGCTCGTAGGCCATGCGCTCGCTGACATCCTCGGCCAGCACCAGGCAGGCCACGCGCCCGTCGAACTCCAGCCGCGCCAGGTGCGAGCGCACCTCGAACAGGGTGCCGTCCTTGCGCCGGTGCATGCGTACCTTGGCGTCCACATCGCCGATCGATGCCTGCCGGATCGCACCGCGGATCTCTTCCCAGCCTTCGCGCGGGCGGATGTCCAGGATGCTCATCGCCAGGAATTCATCGCGCGTGTAACCGTACTGGCGCTCGGCGGCCTTGTTGACCTCCAGGAAGCGCAGCGTGTCCGGATCGAACACCCAGAACGGCGCCGGGTTGCGGTCGAACAGCAGGCGGAACTGCTGTTCGGCCTGCTGCACGCGCGCCAGCGCCTGCACGCGCTCGGTGACATCGCTGAGCGCACCGATCATGCGCCGCTGCCGCTCCACCACCGCCACCCGCTGGCCCCGCACGGATACCCAGCGCACCGCGCCGCCCGGCAGCACCAGCCGGAACAGCTCGTCCAGCGCGCTGTTGCCGGAAAACGCCGCATCGAACGCCGCCTGCAGCCGCACCACGTCATCGTGGTGCACCCGGGCGAAGAAGTCGGCGACCGGCACGCTGTCGATCTGGATATCGAAGATCTCGCGCGCCAGCGGCGACCAGCGCAGCAGGAACGCATCCTCATCCACGTACCACGTGCAGACCCGGCCGACCTGGTGGGCCAGGCGCAGTTCGGCATGGCCGGTGCGCAGTTCCTGGTTGAGGCTTTCCTGATCGCGGGTCGCGCGGCGCAGGCTGAAGAACACCGCGGCGAACAACGACCAGTACAGCGCGAACACCGCCACGGCCACCTGCACGTACGGCCACCACGGCGCCAGCACGTCGCGCCGGCCGAGCCCGGCATAGACCGCCACCGGGTACTGGGCCAGCGTGCTCAGGCTGGAGATGCGCTCGATGCCATCCACCTGGCTGACCTCGGTGCCCAGCGCGGTCATCGCATCGCGCCGCAGCATCTCGCGGTTGGGCAGGCTGAAACGCGCGCCCACCACCCCCTGCGGATCCGGGCTGCGGGCCAGCATGTAGCCGTCGGCATCGGTGATCGAGACCACCCCGGCGTCGCCGGTGTCCATGCCGCCGATGATGGTCTGCAGTTCCTGCGTGCGCAGCCGCGCCAGCAGCCAGCGGTCCCCGCCCATGCGCACCGCCAGCGGCAGCACCCAGTGCGGGGCGTCCAGCGGCTGGGGCGGGCCGATGTAGAGCGCGCTGCCCTCCCCGCGGTGGGTATCGGTGGTCCACAGCGGCAGGTGCAGATCGCCGCTGCCGCTGGTCAGCGCGCGGCCGTGCGAATCGACCACCACCAGGCTGTGCAGCTCCGGATGCCGTTCCAGCACCCCGCCGATGGCGGCATCGAGCAGGTCCGGCGCCTGCTGCGGGACCCGCTGGAACAGCTGGGCGCCATCCTCGGCGATGCCGAGCATGGCCCGTTCCAGGTTGCGCAGTTCCAGCCGCAGCAGCCGCTGCGAACCGGTCGCCAGCGCCGAACTCTGCCGCTGCGCGGCCTCCTGGCGACGCTGGTAGTCATTGGTCAACATCGCGGCCAGGCCGGCGGCAAGCAGCACGCCCAGCACAATGCCCTGCCACACGATCGTCCGCACCGGACGCGCCAGGGCGCGACTCAACGCAGGCATCGCAGACTTCTTCCCCACTGCTGGGCTGACTTCATCGATAACGCATCCCTGGTTCCCCAAACCTGAGCGGCCGAAGCCCCGGATTCTTGACGGCCGATGCGCTGCAGTCCCCATCGGCGCGCACACGGCCGGTCTCCGGCGATGCCCAGCATGCACCAGCCCGGGCGGCACGGGAAGGCCCCGGCAGCAGGCGATGCGGTGCGCCGCCACCGGCGCCCGCCAACGGCGGTGGCCCACCACCGGTTCCGGCACATCCACGGCACCCGGCCGGGATTAGACTTGACGGTTTCCGTTGCCGAGAAGGTCGATGACCACACTGCGCCGCCCCCTCCTGATGCTCGCCATCGCCGCCAGCCTGTCGCTGGGCCTGGCCGCCTGCGACCGCGAGTCCACGCCGCCGGCCGCCACTACGCCTGAGGCCGCCGCCCCCGCTGCTCCCACCCCGCAGCTGGGCAGCTTCGGCTTCGACAGCGCCGGGATGGACCGCAGCGTGGCCGCCGGTGACGACTTCTTCGGCTTCGCCAACGGCACCTGGGTCAAGAACACCGAGATCCCGGCCGACCGCTCCAGCTACGGCAGCTTCAATGTCATCTCGGAAAAGACCCTGGCCGACACCCGCGCCATCCTTGAAGGCGCCGCCAACGATGCCAACGCAACCGGCGAGGCCAAGCTGATCGGGGATTACTACGCCGCTTACATGGACGAGGCCGGCATCGAGTCGCGCGGCCTGGCCCCGGTCACGCCCGCGCTGGAGGCGATCACCGCGATCGGCGACAAGGCTGCCCTGGCCAGCGCGCTGGGCGGCGGCCTGCGTGCCGATGTGGACCTGCTCAACGCCACCAATTTCTACACCGACCGCCTGTTCGGCGTGTGGGTCTCGGTCGATCTGCTGCAGCCCGACCGCACGGCGCCCTACCTGGTGCAGGGCGGCCTGGGCCTGCCGGACCGCGATTTCTATCTGGAAGACGGCCGCATGGCCGAGATCCGCACGCAATACCAGGCCTATATCGGCACGCTGCTGGACCTGGCCGGCGTGGCCGATGCCGCGGCCAAGGCGCAGCGCATCGTCGCGCTGGAAACCAAGATCGCCCGGGCGCACGCCACCCAGGAAGAAACCAACGATGTCGCCAAGGGCGCCAACGCCTGGACGCAGGCCGACCTGAGCGCCAAGGCGCCGGGCATGGACTGGAGCGCCTTCCTCGGCGCGGCCGGCCTGCAGGGCCAGCAGGACTTCATCGTGTGGCAGCCCAAGGCCGTGGCCGGGATCTCGCGGCTGGTCGCCACCGAGCCGCTGGAGGCCTGGAAGGACTACCTGACCTTCCACGCGCTGGACCGCGCCGCAGCCTACCTGCCGAAAAAGATCGCCGATGCGCGCTTCGCCTTCCACGGCACCACGCTCAACGGCACCCCGCAGCAGAGCGAGCGCTGGAAGCGCGCGGTGGATGACAGCAACCACGCCGTCGGCGAAGCGATCGGCAAGCTGTACGTCGAGCGGCATTTCGATCCGGCCACCAAGGCGCGTGCCGATGAGATGGCCAAGAACATCATCGCCGCATTCGCCAAGCGCATCGATGCACTGGAATGGATGTCGCCGCAGACCAAGGCGCGGGCCAAGGCCAAGGTCGATGGACTGACCGTCGGCATGGGTTACCCGGACACGTGGCGCGATTACACCGGCCTGGAGATCAAGCGCGACGACGCGCTGGGCAATGCCGAGCGCGCCGAACTGTTCGAGTACCGCCGCAACATCGCCAAGCTGGGCAAGCCGGTCGACCACAGCGAGTGGGCGATGCTGCCGCAGACCATCAATGCGATGAACGTGCCGCTGGAAAACCGCCTGGTGTTCCCGGCCGCGATCCTGCAGCCGCCGTTCTTCGATGGCGCTGCCGATGATGCGGTGAACTACGGTGCGATCGGTGCGGTGATCGGCCATGAGATCAGCCATGGCTTCGACAATGCCGGCGCGCTGTTCGATGAAACCGGCAAGCTGCAGAACTGGTGGACCGCCGATGATCTCAAGCAGTTCAACGCCGCCGGTGACGCGCTGGCCGCGCAGTTCAGCAGCTACAGCCCGTTCCCGGGCGTGTCGGTCAATGGCCGCCTGACCCTGGGCGAGAACATCGCCGATGTCGCCGGCCTGTCCACCGCCTACGATGCCTACCAGCTCTCGCTGCAGGGCAAGCCGGGCCAGACCATCGAAGGATTCACGCCGGACCAGCGCTTCTTCCTGGGCTTCGCGCAGGCATGGCGCAGCAAGGCGCGCGAGCAGGCGCTGCGTAATTCGCTGCTGACCAACGTGCATGCGCCGGGCCAGTTCCGCGCGTTGACCGTGCGCAACCTGGACGCGTGGTACCCCGCGTTCGAGGTGAAGGAAGGCCAGAAGCTGTACCTGGCGCCGGACAAGCGGGTCAAGGTGTGGTGATCGGTTTCACCGCACAGCGGTGAACACGGACACGGGCGCTTCGGCGCCCGTTTCTGTTTGCGCCGCCGCACCGCGCCCAGCCCCTAGCTAAGCGCCGGCCACTGCGCCAGCAGCTGCGCCGGCCGCCCCATGCGCGTGCAGGCGCGCGTCGCCAGGCCATCCTGCAGCGCACGCCGGAACAGCGGCGCCATGCCCTTGAGCAGCACTGCCGAAGCGCCTGCCTGCGCCCGTTGCACACCGGTGCGCTGCAGCTGCGTGGCCGCCCAGTCCGGCAGCAGTGCCGCGCCCGCGCCCAGGAACAGCTCGCGCGAGAGCCCGGCCATCGGCACCGGCAGGCGGATCCCGGACAGCACCGCCAGCACCTCGCGCGACCGCGCATCGAACACCAGCTGCGGCTGCTGCCGCGCGAAGTAGGCGTCCACCTCCGCTTCCGAGGCGGGCACGTCACGCGCCCCGAGCGCCTCGGCCACGCGCTTGTACTCGCGGTAATACCGGTCGGCCACCGCGCCGGGCACCGCGCGGCAATAGCGCCGGCAGCCCTGCAGGAAGCCGTAGGCCTCGGTCACATGGACCCAGGTCAGCAACGCCGGATCATCGGCCGCATACGCCCGGCCATCGGCCGTCTGGCCGCGCACCCGCGCATGGATGCGGGTGACCTTGGCGATCAGCGCCTCGACCTCGTGGGTCGGGGCATAACTGGTGCCCGCCACGAATGCCGTGGTGCGGCGCAGCCGCCCGACCAGATCGTCGCGGAAGTTGGAATGGTCATAGACCCCGGCCAGCGCCAGCGGATGCAGGGTCTGCAGCATCAACGCACACAGCCCGCCGGCCAGCATGCCCGGGAATTCGGCATGCACGCGCCAGGTCACGCTGTCCGGGCCGAACCAGCCCGGATCGCCGTGCGGATGGTCGTACTCGATCCCGCTCTGGCCCCGCGGGAAGGCACCCAGGACCCAGCGCCGGATCGGGGCGGTGGCAGGGCGGGCAAGCGTGCGCAGCAACGAAGTCATACAGCATCCAGGGCATCGAACGGACCGCGCGGTTTCGCGCGGATGCCTCGATTCTGCGGGATGGCGGCGGCGCTGGCGAGCCGGAAACGTCGCCCGGCCGCGGGATGTGCAGATGCAGCACGGCGCGGTTCAGCAGCCCGGATTTTCCCGCCGGTTTTTCATGCCGCACCGCGCAAAACGCAGCGGATTGTGCGTATTCAGGCAGGCGCGCTGCCGAATCTTCGCGTTTTGCTCATTGCACCGCTCCGGGAAAGTGCTAGAACTGAATCCGCCTCACGTCGTCCAATGCGTTTGCCGCACGTTCCAGAAGGAGCCCGTCATGATCGCTTTGTTCAAAGGTTTGGGTCTGCTGTTGCAGGACAACGAGCTGTACGGCAGCCCGTTCGAGAAACAGGTCGCGCATTGGCGTAACAAGAGCGAACAGCAGATCCGCGAGGAAGTCGCGGTGCTGGCCAAGGCCAAGGGCCAGTGGCTGATGGCCTCCATCGTGGGCTGGCAGGCGGCATCGCTGCTGATCCTGGGCCTGATCAGCAACTACCTGTGGAAGGACGACTTCCATATCACCTTCACCCGCGTGGTGATCGTGCTCGGTTCGTGGGTGTCGATCCTGTTCGTGATCTGGTTCATGGCCAACATGTTCGATCACAAGGCCGGTTTCGAACGCTGGATGAAGGCGTTCAACAGCCGCGCGCGGATCACCGCCGATGCCGACACCGTCGAATGCGTGGCCGAAGCGCTGGACATGGCCCAGCACTATCCGGAAGTGCTCGATTACAAGCAGATCGTCAGCGCCAAGCGCGAGCTGCGCCACGAGGACATCCGCATCATGCGCGAGATCGGCCGGATGAAGCAGCACACCGAACTGGTCGGCCAGCTCAACCACGTTGGCGAACAGGACAAGACCGGCAACCTGCACCTGCAACCGGCGTTCTGAGCGCTCCGCAATCCGGGGGGATCCATGATGCCACCGTGATCACTCACGGTGGCATTGTTCTTCCTGGACCTGGCTGACGCACTGGCCAAAGCCCTTCGGCAGGCCCGCTACCTGCTCGGTTCTGCCTGCCGCCACGGCCAGCCGGCGCAGCGGCGGATGCGGGCAGGCTGCGCCGGCATCGCAGCGCGGGTCCAGCACCAGGTAATGGCATTGCCCGCTCGCGCTGGCCAGGCAGGCGAACGCCGCCACGCCGTTGTCGACCGTGGTCCTGCTGTACAGCGCATCCACGCCATTGGCGCGGATCCGGGTGACGGAGGTGTTGCTCGATTGCTGGCAGGCGGCCAGCACCAGCACGCACACACTGGCGAGAACGGCGATACGCATGACGTGCTCCAGAAAAAGGGGGATCACATGCCGCGGAACAGGCTCATGAAGGGTTGGCTGACGTTGAGGACTTCGGCGCGGTGCTTCAAGCGCAGCTGGCCGCGGCCGGTGTCGTCGCGGGTCACCGCGGCAACCGCTTTCATGTTCACGATGGTGGAACGGTGGATCTGGCGGAACCGTTGCGGATCGAGTGCGTCCAGCAGTTCGCGCAGCGAGGTGCGCAGCAGGCTTTCGCCCTGTTCGGTCACCACGGTGGTGTACTTGCTGTCGGCACGGAAGTAGATCACATCTTCGAGCATGATCAGGTGCGTGTCGCGCCCGTTGCTGGCGGTGATCCACGCCAACGGCGGCGTGCCCGGGGCGGCGGCCGGTGGCTGGCCGAGGCGTTGCAGCAGCTGCTCGAGCATGCCGCTGTCCGGGCGGCCCAGCTGCATGCGCGCCAGGATCCGCTCGCGCGTGGCCAGCAGGCGCTCATCGCTGACCGGCTTGAGCAGGTAGTCGATCGCGCCCTGTTCGAACGCATCGATCGCGTACTGGTCGTAGGCGGTAACGAACACCACCTGCGTGCGCGGGCTGATCTCCGGCAGTGCACGCGCCACCTCGATGCCGGTGATGCCGGGCATGCGGATGTCGAGCAGGGCCAGGTCGGGTTTCAGTTCGGCCAGCCGTTCCAGCGCGCTGGCGCCATCCTCGCAGGCGGCCACCAGCCGCAGTTCCGGCCACAGGCGCTGCAGCTGCGCGACCAGCGACTGGCGCAGCAGGTCTTCGTCTTCGGCAATGAGCGCATCAAGCTGCATGGATCGCCTCGCGTGCATCGCGCGGCAGGGTGATGGTGGCTGCCACGCCGCTGGGGAAGTTGGACACGATCGCCACGCCGGCGCGTTCGCCGCAGGTCAGGCGCAGCCGCTCGCGCAGGTTCTTCAGGCCGATCCCGGTGCCGCTGCTGCCGCCGTGGCCGAAGCCCAGCCCATCGTCGGCCACGGTCAGGGTCACGTGGTCGTCGAACGCACGCGCGATGATCCACACCGTGCCACCCCCCGGCTTGGGCTCCAGCCCGTGCTTGATCGCGTTTTCCACCAGCGTCTGCAGCGCCATCGACGGCAGCGGCAGGGGGGTCAGCGCCGGCGGCACATCCACCTGCAGGGCCAGCCGCGCGCCCATGCGGATCTTGAGGATTTCCAGGTACGCCTGGGTGCGCTCCAGCTCCACGCCCAGCGTGGACATCGATTCCTCCACGCTGGGCAGCGAGCTGCGCAGGTACTGGATCAGGTGGCCGAGCATCTGGTCGGCGCGCGGCGGATCGGTGCGGGTCAGCACCTGTGCGTTGGCCAGCGTGTTGTAGAGGAAGTGCGGCTCGACCTGCGCATGCAACAGGTTGAGCTTGGCCACCGACAGTTCCTTCTCGGTTGCGGTCTGCTCGGCGGCGGCCTGCTCATCGCGGCGCTGCTCGGCCACGCGCCGGGTGATCGCGCGGGTGACCGCCTCGGCGTTCTCATGGTTGCGGCCTTCATCCACGGCGAGCAGATCCGCCCACACCCCGGCATCGGGTTCGAACAGCAGGGTCACGCTGCTGGTGCCCTGCCCCGGCGTGACCGTGGCCAGCACGCTGTTGCGCTTGATCGCCAGCCGCGCGGGCAGGTTCCAGCGCGACGGCGGGCGGCCATTGTAGGGATCCACGCGGCGCACATAGGCGCGCACCTGCAGGCTGCCCGGCGCGCTTTCGATGTCTTCCACGCGCGGCAGCTCGGCGATGGCCGCTTCCACCAGCGCAAACGCGGGGCCGGCATCGAGCGGCACTTCGATCTGGCGGCGCTGGCGGCTGGACAGCGTGGTCGCGTCCAGGCGCCCGGCCACCAGCCGCACGCGGCGGATATGGGCAAGCGTGCTGCCCAGTGCGGTCACCACCACGAACAGCGCGATCAGGCCGAACACCCAGCCCGGGCCTTCGTCCATGCCGTGGAAGAAACCGCTCCAGACAAACCCGGCGACCACGAGGGCCGCGGCCCAGGCCGAGAGGATGCGGAACATCAGAGCGAGGCTGGCGAACACGGGGGCGTCTTCTCAGAGGGAGTGAGGCGAGCATAGTCCTGCCACCGCCGGGAACAAGGGCGATGCGACGAAGGCGGGGTTTGACGGGACGAAGCCGCATAGCGCCACCCCGGGGGGCGGCGCTTCGTGCCAGAACGGCGAAACCACGCAGGGCGTGGCGCTGCAACGGGGCCCCGGGCGGGGCCCCGCGGTGCTTACCTGCGCTCGGCGGCGCTGGCCTCACGTGGCGCGCGGAACTGGGAATCCTCGCTCCAGTTCGGCCAGGTGCGTGCATTGGCGAGCTGGTTGCCCAGCGTGTACAGCACTTCCAGATCGCGCGACGCACCGGCGAAGGTCCAGTCCGGCGCCCATTCGTCGCCCTGCTGGTGGTAGCGCTTGGCGGTGTAATCGTCCGATGCCGCCTTGCCCGCGGCCACGCCACCGTTCACCCAGTCCTGGCCGGCCGAGTAGGACACCGCCGGCACGCCACGCTTGGCGAACGGGAAGTGATCGGAGCGGAAGAACAGCCCGGCTTCGGGCTTCGGATCGGGCGTGTAGCGGATGTCCCAGCCCTTGGCCACGTCCTTCAGCTGGTCCAGCAGTTCCAGCTTGGCCGAGCCATAGATGCCGAAATCACGCGACGGACTGAACGGCGCCATGCCGTCCATGTTGATCACCGCCACGGTCTTGCCCAGCGGGTACAGCGGGTGGCTGGCGTAATACTCCGAGCCCAGCAGGCCCTTTTCTTCGGCGGTCACCGCCAGGAACAGCACCGAACGCTCCGGGCGCTTGGCCTTGGCGAAGCCGCGGGCGAGCTCGATCAGCGAGGCGGTGCCGCTGGCATTGTCCAGCGCGCCATTGAAGATGGTGTCGCCGTTGGCGTCCGGCTTGCCCACGCCGATGTGATCCCAGTGCGCGCTGTAGATCACCGTCTCATCCGGGTGCTTGCTGCCTTCCAGGCGCGCGGCCACGTTGTGCGAGGTGATCACCTCGGTCTTGACCGCGTACTTGGCCGAGAAGGTCTCGCCCTTCAGCTCGACCGGCTTGAAATCGCGGGTCTGCGCCTGCTTCTTGAGCGCCTCGAAATCCAGGCCCGAGCGCTTGAACAGCTCCACCGCCAGGTCGCGCTGGATCCAGCCTTCCAGCAGCGGATGCGCCTCGGCCGGGTTGTCGCGGACCACATCGAACATGGTGTTGGTATTGGAGCCGGCCACCGTGGCCCAGCCGTAGGAGGCCGGTGCGGTCTCGTGCACGATCAGCACGCCCAGCGCGCCCTGGCGTGCGCCTTCTTCGTACTTGTAGGTCCAGCGACCGTAGTAGGTCATGCCCTTGCCGTCGAAATCGCCCTGGCCGGTTTCAAAATCCGGATCGTTGATCAGCACGACCGCGATCTTGCCCTTCAGGTCCACGCCCTTGAAGTCGTCCCAGTTGCGCTCACCGGCCTTGACGCCGTAGCCGAGGAAGACCAGCGGTGCATTCCTGATATCCACTTCGCTGGCACCGTTCATGGCGGCGCGCACGGCGATTTCCTTGCCCTGGCTCAGGGTCTGCGGCGTGCCCTTGCTGCTCAGCGACAGGCTCGGGGTGCCGACGATGTCCCCCTTGAGCAGCGGCACCGCCTGGGTCCACAGGCGCTTGCCATCCTTCAGGTCGCCGCCGGGCTGCAGGCCCGCCGCCGCGAATTGTTTGCTCAGGAACGCGATGGTCTTGACCTCGCCTTCGGTGGCCGGCGAGCGGCCTTCATAGGCGTCGGAGGCCAGTTCCTTGACGTCGGCGGAGATCCGCGCGCCATCGAATTTGGGCGTTGCCGCCATCAGGGCACCGGACACCGACAGGGCCAGCACGCTCAGTACTACTCGCTTCATCGCTCTCTCCACAACGGGACCAACAGAAGCCCCGAGTGTAGGCGATGCGGGCAATACCGCGGGAGTGACACCGGGCCTGCCCCACGGCAGGCCCGGTCGCTTTGCGGTCAGCGTGTTACCAGTTTGGATCTTCAGCCGGTGCGGCCGGCTTGGGTGCCGGCCTGGCGGCCCGCGCCGCCGGCTTGCTTCCTGCCGCCGCCGCGCTCGCCGCCGGCTTCACGGCCGCCGCCTGCTGGCGCAGTTCGATCGAACCCGGCGTGAAATCGGCACCGGCCAGATCCGCGCCGCCCTCGAGGGTGCCGTAGGCGGTCTGTGCCGCCACGCGGTCGATGCGGATGGTGCAGCACGGGCTTTCGGTGCGGCCCAGCGAACGCCCGGTCTGCGGGTCCTTCAACGCCTCGCCCAGCATCACCGCCTGCCAGCGCTGGCCGACCTGCAGCGTGTCGCCGCCCTGGCTCAGCACCACCTGGTCACCGCGCATCGACACCACCGAGACCGGGAAGATCTCGGTGATGATCGCGCTGCCGATCTGGCCGGACAGCGACTCCATCATCGCCGCGGCCATGCCCTTGCCGTCCACCACACGCGGCAGCGTGCTCGGGCCGGTGGAGGCCAGCTGGTGGTCGAAGCTGTCGGACATCACCACTTCACCGGTGGCGGCGTTGATCAGCCGCAGGGTGATGCGGCCACCGCCGGAGTACGAGCTCACCTGGCGATCGGACATGCGCAGCTGGCGCACGCTGCGCGGGTACTCGAAACGCTCGATGCTCGGGATCAGGATCAGGTCGGTCGCCAGCTGCTGGCCCAGCCGTGCGGTGTCCTGCAGGCGGACATTGCCGCTGTTGATGTGATCGATCTCGGCCTGCATCTCGTCGCCGAACTCACGGTCCAGCACGATGAAACGCTTGGTCTGGGTCAGCGTGTCCGACAGCCGCGCACGGATCGCGCGCGCCACTTCCTCGCTGTCCACCCGGCCATCGCCCACCGCATAGGTGGCCGAACGTACGTGCGGCAGGGAGACCACGATCTTCGGCCGGCCCTGCTCATCCGGTGCGCGGTACTTGGCGATCTCCGCACGGATGCGGACCTTCCAGTAACTACGCATGCGGCGATGGCTGAGGTCGGATTCGTACGAACGCGCCCCCTGCTTCGCGTCGACCTTGGCGCTTTCCTTGTAGCTCTGCTTCGCGCTGGCCGAGGCCGAACCGCCCTGGCCGCTCACCTGCGCCTGCGCCTGCGCCGCGCCACTGGCCGAGGCCGACGCGGAATAGGTGAACCCGGCATCGCTGGCACGCACGCGCTCGATCACTTCCTCATCGAGCTGGCTGATCTCTTCCTGGGAAAGGATCTCGTAGCCGAGCACGGCACCCTGCGAGGCGGCGATCGCCTGCTGGGCGAACGCACTGGCGTCGATGCTGCCCGCATGCTGGCCGTCCACATCGACATCCAGGCCGGCGCGCAGGGTCTGCATCTGGCTGGCCACGCGCACGCCGTTGACCTGTGCCACGGCGGACTGCAGCGCCGCCAGTACCGCCAGTTCCGGGGTGCTGCCGATGCCGTCGGCCTCACGCGCGACCTGGGTGGTGCCCCCGAAATCCGGTGCGCCGCGCAGCGGGGCCGCATCGGCCGGTGCGGCCGGGTCCAGCCTGGAGCCGGCGCTGGCCGCGGGCGTTTCCACCGGCGCCTCCTGCTTGCCGCACGCGGCAAGCAGGGTAGCGGCGATGGCCAGGCTCAACAGTCGTGTGGAGATCTGCATGCGTGGCCGTCCCGGATCAGTTCAGGCCGTCGAGCATCGCGTCAGCGTTGCCCGGCACCTTGATCTTGCTGGCGCGGGCGAAGGTCATCGCCGACTTGGAGGTGTCGTACAGGCCCTTGAGGTAGCCCGGCGATTCCTTGGCGACCCATGCGCCGGCGACCAGCTTGCGGCCGACCGTGGCCAGCTGCGCCGGGCCCAGGTTCTTCATGCCGCTGGCGAAATTGCTGGCTTCGCCGCTGAGCTTCTGGCCTTCGGCGGCCGAGGCGATCAGCGAGACCAGGCCTTCGGTGTAGTACTGCTTGGATTCGGCGCTCAGTTCCGGCTGGGCGGCCACGCGCTCATCGATCGCCGCCTGGGCCGCTTCGCTGACCGAGACCGACTTCTTCATCTTGCTCACGTCCACCGCACCGGACGACAGCGCCTGGCGCTCGGCTTCCAGCAGCTGCACCTGCTCGGCCAGGCCGAAGGCCTTGGCGAAAGAGGTCTGCGCGGCCAGCGAATGCGACTGCGAGGCCACGAAGCGGCGCACCAGGGCTTCCTGCGCGGCTTCGTCCGGGGCGCCGGCGGCGCTGGCTTCGGTGGCGGTCGCGCCGCCGACCAGGCCCTTGAGCTTGCCCAGCTGGGCGTGGGCCGGGGCGGCGAAGGTAGCGGCGATGGCCAGTGCGATGACGGTGGTACGGATCATGGGTGGATTCCTTGAATGAAGTAGGTGCAGGAGGACTGCCGCGGGCCGCTGGAAATCAGCGGACCGCCTTGACGTTCAGTTCGTTGATCATCTGCTGGGCGGCCTGTTCGGCGGCCTCGCGCAGCGCATTGGTGCGGGCCACGGTTTCGTTCGGGCCCAGGCCGGCGTACTGCACCGGGCCGACCGAAGAAACGGTGCGCGGGAAGCGGCCGGTCACGTCCAGCACCTTGCCGGTCACGGTCACGTACACGCGGGTGTTGCCCGAGGCCGGGTCGCGATCGCGCATGCCGATATCCAGCGTGCCCACGGCGATGTACGGGATGTTGGCCGCACGGATGCCGTTGGCGGTATCGCGCAGGGTGGCCGCGGACAGGTCGTTGCCGGTGCTGAAATCCTTGCGGATGCGCTCGATGCTGAGCAGGCCGCGGCTTTCGCCTTCCACGTACTCGGCTTCGACCACTTCATAGCCGGCGCTGCTGAAGGCACCGGTCATCGCGGTATTGACCTCGGCGGCGTTGGCCACCTTCCAGCTGATGGCATTGCTGCGCGCGGTGGTGCTGCCGCCGCTGGTCATCGAGACCGAGGCGTTCTGGTTGACGCTGCCGCTGGTGCTGACGGAATTGCCGCGGAACGCATCGCCTTCGCGGGTGTTCTCGTCATAGCTGCGGCTGGCGTCCACGCGGCGGTATTCCTTGTCCTGGAACGACTGCACGGTGTCCTGCGAGCGTGCCATGAACAGGAAGGTGAGCAGCGAGCGTTCGTTGCTGCGCGCACCGGCCACGGCCGAACCGGCATCGAGCTTGGTCTGCAGCAGCGTGGTGTTGATCTCGGCGCGCACGCTGATCGTGTACGTCTTGGCCTTCTTGTCTTCGTTCTCCGACAGGGTCACGGTGGAGAGCACGAAGCGGTCGATCTCGCCGATGAACTCCGGCCGGCGCGATTCGAACAGGCGCAGCTTGGCCGCGCCGGATTCGGCGATATAGGCCTCCAGCGCGTTGACCTTGGCCTTGTTCAGGGCCTGGGCGCGGGTATCGGCACTCAGGCGCAGGCCATAGCTGGCCGAGCCCATGCCGCGGGAACTGGCGGTCTGCGCCGCGACCGGCGCGGTGACCATCAGTGCAATGAGAAGCAGCAGAACGGCACGAATCAACGACATGACTTGATCAACTCCTGGAGGGCCTGGATCTGTTGTTGCAGGGGGCGTCCGCCCGGCTTCTGCTCATCGAGCCAGGCGCGCGCATCGGCACGCTTGGCGGCAGCGCCAGCGAAGGCATCAAAGCCGGCCAGCACGGTTTCGTAGCTGGCCGACCACTGGTCCACCTGCCACTGCGTCACCGGCACCACCTTGGTGGCGCCCTTGCGCAGCGGCTGGTCGAAATACACCTTGCCGGAGAACGGCTCGGTCACGGTCACCTGGAAGAACGCGCCGAACAGCATCGTCTTCATCGCGGCGGTTTCGTTGACCACCCCGCTCTTGATCGCATCCAGCTGCAGCTTGACCACGTAATCCGGCTCGGGAATCTTCAGCTGGTAGACCTTGCCATCGGCAAAGCGCGCGGCCATCGCACCGCCGATCGCCTCGCCGGTGGCCGGCGGCAGCAGGCCGATCCCGGTGTTGGAGGACAGCGTCTTGGACAGCTCGTGCGCGAGCGTGGCGCGCAGCGGGCCCTCCATCGCGGGGTCGGGCAACTTGGCGCGCGCCGCATCGGAGAGCGTCACCGCGCCCACCTGCAGGCGGCGCATCGAGGCGTTGGGCAGCTGTGCGTTGGCCAGCGTCTGCGCAAGTGCCTGCGGCAGATCGGTCGCCGCACCGCCGTACAGCAGCTCGGCGACGATCGCCTCGATATCCTCGTCGGAGGGGCGGTACGCATGCAGGTCGATGCGCTGCAGGGTGACCGGATAGGACGCGATCACCTGGCGTTCGCGGAAATCGAAGAACAGCGCCTGCAGCGCCACTTCCACCAGCACTTTGTACTGGTCGCCGATCGGTTCCACCGAGACCAGTTCACGGTCCAGCGCAGCTGCAAGGACCGTGGCGCTGGTGGTGCCATCCAGTCTGGCGAGCTGGTCGCTGATCAGCTGCAGGTGCGCCGGCGGCTGGCGACGCAGGGCACCGGCCAGCTGCTGGTTGAGGGCTTCGGCACCGCGTTCGGCGATGACGGCAGTGCTGTGCGGGGCGACATCGCTGCGGGCGGCCTGTTCACCGGTGAAGGCGAAGCCGGCCCAGTACACCTGCTGCGCCTTGTCCGCGGCCTGCGCGAACGGGATCACCAGCAGCGCACACACCAGCAGCCACGCGCGCAGCGCGCGTGGCGGTTTCTTCCCTGAAGCCATCATGCGTCCTTGTGCCAGCCGGCCATGGAATGTCCAGGGCCGTGCTCGAATTGGGCGCAACGATAGCTCCTGAATAGGGCGCGGGCAAGAACTGATTGCGTCAGTGATCGCCCAGCGCCCGGGCGCGCGCCAGCAGCAGCGTCCGCTCGCGCAGGTTCCCGGTCAGCGCCGCCGCCCGTTCAAACGCGGCCCGGGCGTCGGCCCGCCGGCCCATCTGCGCCAGCAGGTCGCCCTGCACCACCGCCAGCGGCGCGTAGTCCCGCAGCCGCGCGTCCTCGCTCAATGCCTGCACCAGCGGCCAGGCCGCCAGCGCGCCCTCGGCACGCGATACCGCGACCGCGCGGTTCAACGCGACCACCGGCGAAGGCTGCACCTGCGCCAGCCGCGCGTACAGCGCGGCCATGCGCCCCCAATCGGTGTCCTGCGCCTGCCGCGCGCGTGCATGACAGTCCGCAATCGCGGCCTGCAGCACGTACGGATCCTCACTGCCTCCCAGCGCCAGCGCCTGCTGCAATGCGGCCTGCCCGCGCGCGATCTGCAGCCAGTCCCAGCGCGCGCGGTCCTGCGCCGGCAGCAGGATCGGATCGCCCGCCGTATCCACCCGTGCCGCCGCACGCGAGGCCTGCAGTTCCATCAGGGCCAGCAGCCCCTGCACCTGCGGCCAGGCGGGCAGGCGCTGGGCCAGCACGCGCCCGAGCCGCAATGCGTCCTCGCACAGCGCCGGCCGCATCCAGTCATCGCCGCTGCTGGCCGCGTAGCCTTCGTTGAAGATCAGGTAGATCACCTCCAGCACCGAGGCCAGCCGCTCGGGCAACGCAGCCTGGCGCGGCACCTCGAACGGCACCTGTTTTTCGGCGAGCGTGCGTTTGGCCCGCACGATGCGCTGGGCGATGGTCGGCTCGGCGGTGAGGAAGGCACGCGCGATCTCCTCCGTGGTCAGGCCACCGAGCAGGCGCAGGGTCAGTGCCACGCGTGCGTCGGCCGGCAGCACCGGGTGGCAGGCCACGAACATCAGCCGCAGCAGGTCATCGCCGATGTCGTCTTCCAGCGCATCGCTGTCGTCCGGTGCCGGCAGCGGCGGCGGTTCCAGCGCGCTGCCGTACAGCGCATGCTGGCCGGCCACGCGCTGGTGGCGGCGCAGCACGTCGATTGCGCGGTGGCGCGCAGTGGTCATCAGCCACGCTCCCGGGTTGTCCGGCACCCCGTCGGCCGCCCAGTGTTCCAGCGCGGCCAGCCAGGTGTCCTGGGCCAGTTCCTCAGCACGCCCCACATCGCCGCCCATCAGCCGGCTCAGCCGGGCGATCAGCGCGGGCGCCTCCATGCGCCAGATCGTTTCCAGCCGGGGGCCCAGGGCGGTCTGCATGCTGCCGATCACAGCACCGCCGGCAGGCCCGTACAAGTCCCCACGCTCAGGCCGGTTTCATGCAGTTGACCATCCACGGCTTGCCGTAGCGGTCGATCAGGAAGCCCCAACGCTGCGCCCAGAAGGTTTCCGTCATCGGCATGCGCACCTCGCCGCCCTCGCCCAGTGCGGCGAAGATGCGCTCGGCGTCGGCCACCGTATCGACCTCGATGTTGATCGTGGTGCTGCCCTGGTCGGGCATCGGTGGGCCATCGGCGGCCATCAGGCACGCCGCCCCCACCTCCAGCTGGCTGTGCGCGACATGGTCGAGCGTTGCGGGCGGCATGTCAGCGCAGCCTTCGGCGCCGTCCATCGGCGGCATGTCGCGGTACAGCAGTTCCGAGGTCACCGTGCCACCGAGTACCTGGGCATAGAACGCCATGGCCTCGTGGGCGGTGCCGGTGAAATTGAGGAACGGGATCAGTTTCATGTCGGTGCTCCAGGTATCAGCGGGTCGGGTCGTGGGTGTCGATCTGGTCGCGCAGCCGCTGTTCCTGCGCGCGCAGCTCCGGGGTAAGGGCCGCACCGAAATCCTCCGGGCCGAGGATCGGCCGCAGCTCGACCACATCGTCAGGCCCGAACGGCGCGCGCTTGAGCCATTCGGTGGCTTCGTCCAGCGAGCGCACCTGCCACAGCCAGAAGCCGGCCACCAGGTCGCGCGGGCCGGCAAACGGCCCCTCGATGACCTGCGGCGCACCGCCCCCGAACGCCACGCGGCGCGCCCGCGAGGTCGGGTGCAGGCCTTCGCCGGCCAGCATGATCCCGGCCTGCACCAGCTGCGTGTTGTAGGCGCACATGGCGCCGATCTCCTGTTCGGTCGGCAGGCGGCCGGCCTCGGTAGCGGCGGTCGCCTTGACCAGCACCATCACTTTCATCGCTGTCTCTCCCGGTGGGCCGCCCCTGCGCGCCCTTCACCCACTACAACGCTGCAGCGGCCCGGGAATCGACAGCCCGGAGAAAAAAAGTTTCCTGCCCACCCTGCGGCGCTGCAACACGGCGCATGCCCGGGCTGGGGCATCATGGCCACCTTCCCCCTCCGGGCGCCGACCATGCAGTTCCTGCTGTTGATCTACATCGACGAAGCCCTGCTGCAGGCCCTGCCTGCGCAGGAATACGACCAGCTGATGCGCGACTGCCTGCGGCATGCCGATGCGCTGCAGGCCGAAGGCACGCTGGTGCTGGGCCAGCAGCTGCAGCCGGTGCAGACCGCACGCACCCTGCGCGTGCGCAGCGGCGAAAGCCGCGTGCTGGATGGGCCGTTCGCCGAAACCCACGAGCTGCTGGCCGGCTTCAACCTGATCAACGCGGCCGACGCTGCCGAGGCGATGCGTATCGCCGGCCAGTTTCCCTGGTCGCGCTTTGGCAGCATCGAGGTCCGCCCGCTGGCCGACATGGACGCCGAGCGCCGCCGCGTCGGTGCCTGAGCGGTGGTCTACGGCAGCAGCGTGATCTTCAGATCGCGCGGCCCGACCGCTTCATTGCCGCTGTAATCGCGGGCGCTGGCCCGCAGGATGTACGCGCCGGGCGCCAATGCATCGGGCTGCCAGCGGCCGGTTTCGACCCGACCATCGCGCACCGTGTTGCTCACCAGATAACGGAAGCGCGTCACCGCGCTGCCATGCACGGTGATGCCACTGTCCGGCGCGTAGGCGACCACGGTGGCGCTGCGTTCGCGCGGCATCCGGTTGAACACCAGGTTGAAGCGCGGCTGCTCGTAGCCGGGCAGCGGCTGCCCCTGTGCATCCAGCACCTGGTAGCCCACCTGGTACAGGCCGAGGCGGCGGCGCGGCAGATTGCGGTCGACCTGGTCCCACGCTTCCACCACGATCTGCACCCCCGGGCCCTGCCGCGGCACCGGCACGCGGCCATCGGCCGCACGCGCGATCGGCTGGTCCAGGTCGTCCAGCAGCGCCACCCCGGTGATCCGCGGGGCAACGCTGTCGGCGTACCCGGTGAATCCCAACGCCACCGCATTGCGCTCGAACCCGCTGGCGCCCACGCTCAGGTGCACGTGCGCCATCCGGTTGATCGTGCCCAGCGGATCGCCGGCGGCAAAGCGCGTGCCACGGCGCACCCGGATCCGCGCGAGCTGTCCGTCGGCATCCATCTGCTGCGGCCAGCGTGCGTTGAACGGGCGGTCGCGCGGATCGCGCCCGACCTTCATGTGGATGTAGCGCAGCCGGTCCAGCGACAGACCCTCCGCCTGCCCGCCCACCGACCAGGTCGGCGCGGGGCTGCTGACCTTGCCATCAGCGATCGCAAGTACGATCTGGCCGACATCGCCGCGCACATCGAAGCCGTCGTGCAGATGGTGGCGGCTCTCGCCGGAGAACGTGCCGCGCACTTCGCCCAGCGTGCCCACCACTTCATGCCAGCCCTGCTGCGGCGCCAGCGGCCAGCGCCCCGCGGTGACCGGCAAGGGTGCATCGGGCGCCGGCCCGATCAACGCCGGGGTTGCACTCGCGCCGGGGGCGAGCGGCCGCAGGCGATGGACGCGGTAGGAGGCGGCATCGGCCAGGTACAGCCCGCCCTGCCCGTCCAGCGCCAGCGCGGTGGGTCGCGAAAACCGCGGCTGTGGCGCCACGCCGGCCAGCGCCACCTGGTGCCCGTGCGCGGAAATCTGCACCACCTGGCCGTTGATGTCGCTCGCGTACAGCACATCATCGAAGGTGACCGCGATCGCCAGCGGGCCACTCAACACGCCGCCCTCGGCGACCACCGTCTCCAGCACGCCATCGGTGCCCAGCCGGCGCACGGCGTTGTTGTACAGATCCGCGATCAGCAGCCGGCCATGGTGGTCCAGGGCCAGCGCCACCGGCGTATCCAGGCGCGCCAGCGCGCCGGCCCCGTCCAGCAGCCCCGGTTCCGGGCCACCGGCCAGCGTGCGCACCTGGCCGTCCGGATCAATCACCCGGATGCGGTCGTTGTAGGTATCGGCCACGAATACCCGGCCCCCGGCGTCGACCGCGATGCCCATCGGCGCATCGAAACGCGCCTGCCGCGCCGGCCCATCGGCGAAACCGCGCTGACCGTCGCCTGCGATGGTGCTGACCGTGCCATCCACCGCGATCCGGCGGATCACGTTGTTGCCGGTATCGGCCACGAACACATTGCCTGCGCCATCCAGCGCGATGCCTGAAGGCGTATTGAACTGCGCGTGCTGTGCCGCGCCATCGCGCCAGCCTTCGCCCTGACCGGCCAGCGTATCCACGCGCCCGTCCGGGTAGACCCGGCGGATCCGGTTGTTGTCGCCCGCATCGGCGATGTAGACCACGCCGTCCGCGCCCACCGCCATGCCATACGGATCGGCGAAGCGCGCCTGTGCCGCCACGGCCGCGTCCTGCAGCCCGCCTACGCCATCGCCGGCAACGGCATCGATCTGCGCCGCCCAGCCCAGCGGCGTGGACGGCGGCGCCACCGGCACCGCGGGCGCGGGCGCGCGCAGGAAGGTCCACGCCAGCAACGCCAGGGTCGCCACACCGATCACCACCGCCCACGCGCTGCGTCCCATCGCCATCCCTGCCTTCCGAAGGGCACTGACGATAAGCGCTGTGCGCGGATCTGCAAACCCTCGCCGCACGGCGCTTGTGCCGCCACGCCTTCCCGGGTTCCAATCAGGCTTCATTCCATGGAAGGACGACGTCATGCCGCGTCTGCAACGTCACCGCATTGCCCTGCTGATCGCCTTGGTGCTGGCCGGCAGCGCCGCCGTGCATGCCACGGTGGATACCCGCGCGGTCGCACGCGGTACGCAAACGCAGGCACTGCAGAGCGCGCTGCACGAGGCCGCCCAGCAAGGGGCGCAGGGCGACACCCTGGGTGCGCTGATCGCGTTCGAGCGCCTGCTGGCCGATCCCGGCGTGGCCGCGCTGCCCGAGGCGGACCGGATCGAATCCTACGTCGTCGCCGGCTGGATCGCGCTGCAGAGCCGGCAGCCCGCCGCCGCTCGTGGCTACCTGGAGCGCGCGCAGGCGCTGGCACCGGACGAGCCGCGCGCGCTCTATCTGCGCGGCGTGCTGGCCTCCGGCGACGGCGACCACGTGCAGGGCGTACGCCTGATCACCCGCTCGCTGCAGCTGTCCGACCAGTTCATGCCTGAGGTCAGCGCGATGCAGGCCGGTTCGCTGGGCCAGTTGCTGCAGGGCCACGATGCGGAGTACCGCGATTTCCTGCAGATCCTGTTCGAACGCGACTGGAAGCCGGACGGTGTCGAGCCCGCCGACTTCTGGCGCCGGCTGGCCCTGCTGCAGATCGAGAGTGGCCAGGACGATCGCGTGGCGGCCACCGTGGCGCGTATCCAGCGCCCGCTGTCGATCCTGGCGCTGCGCGCCGACAAGCGCTTCGATCGCTACATCGACCGTGACGATGCCCGCTTCGATCCGGTGCAGGCGGCCGTGCGTGAACTCGATGCGCTGCGCGTCAGCACCTTGCTCGCACCCGAGCAAAGCAGCGCACTGCTGGAGATGAGCAACACACTGCTGGTGCTGGGCCGCCACGAGGAAGTGCTGGCCATGACCGAGCGCGCGGCGGCGGCAGCGGCGGACGCCACGGTGCCGCGCACGTTCGAGAAATCCGGCGACGTCGCCTGGCTGCTCAACAACCGTGCCATCGCACAGCGCCGCCTCGGCGATAGTGCGGCCGGGCTGGCCACCCTGGCACTCGCCGCGCAGTTCCATGAAGAGGGCAGCGTCAACGTCAGCCAGCGGTTGAACCTGGCCGCATGGCAAGCGGCACTGCTGCAGCCACAGCTGGCACTGGAGACAGCGGCCAGCGCCGGCGCCAACCTCAGCCCCTACGGCGAGGCGGTCCAGCAGTGGGTCCGCTTCATCGCCTACCGCCAGCTGGGCGATGCCGCGCAGGCAGACACGGCCAAGGCCTGGCTGATCGCCCATGAGGAGATCGCCGGGCTGTTCGTGGTGGAAACCCTGCTGGAAGACAACGCACTGGATGCGGCGGCCGCGCGCCTGATCGCGCGCCTGCAGTCCACCGAACAGCGCAGCGACGCGCTGATGGAGGTGCAACGCCTGCGCACGGTGCCTTCGCTGCCCGGCGACGCCGAACGCGACCGGCGCTGGTGGCAGGTCGTGGCACGGGCCGATGTGCAGGCGGCGCTGAATGCCGTGGGCCGCAGCGAGCAGCACGCACTGTTCGGCCCTGGTTCGTCGCGCTGAGCCGTCCTACTTGGCCGGCGTCTCCACCTTGAAGCCCATCGCCTCACGGTACCGCGCATACAACGCGCCGACCTTTTCCACGTAGGCCAGGGTTTCGGCATACGGCGGCACGCCCTTGTAGCGCGTCACGGCGCCGATGCCGGCGTTGTAGGCGGCCGCTGCCAGCACGCGGTCGCCTTTGTAGCGCACCAGCAGCGCCTTCAGGTAGCGCGCGCCGCCGTTGATCGACTGCTCGGCCGACAACGGGTCGGCCACGCCCAGCTCGGTGGCGGTATCGGGCATCAGCTGCATCACGCCCTGCGCGCCTTTGGGCGATACCGCCCCGGCATTGAAGCCGCTTTCGGCATGTGCGATCGCGCGCAGCCAGGCTTCGTCCACCCCGGTGGCTTTCGCGGCGGCCTTGAACTGCCTGGCATGGCGGTTGAGCTGCGGCGCACCGACCTTGCCCAGCCCCTCATGCGCCGGCTCGCCCGGCGGGGTGGCCACGGTGAACTTCAGGAACACGCGCGAGCCCGGCAGGTTGCGGGTGGAATACACCAGCACGCCGTCCTGCTCGCGTTCGTACAGGGTGCCGCTGAAGATGCCCATGTTGCCCCACAGGTTCGGGGTCTGCACCGCGTTGTCGTCGATCTGCTGCGCGGTGCATTTCGAGCCCGGCTCGGGCGCGGTGGCCATGCTGACCGTATGCCCCTGCACGCAGCGATACACGGTGCGCGCCGATGCCGCGCAGGGCAACAGCAGCGCGGCCAGGGCCAGCACGGCGGGCAGGTTCGGTTTCATCGGCTCGGATCAGGGCACGCAGGTCGTGCGGCGCGATCATCCGGCCGGGGGCGCGAATTGGGGGTGAATACCGGGCCGGCCGCGCGTGGCCGGCCCGGTTCCGGTTCAGCCGCCGCGCGCCAGCAGCCGCTTGCCGGCGTAGCCCAGCCCCAGCAGCGCGAACCACAGCGGGCTGATTGCCAGCGCGTACAGGGTGTCCGGCTGCAGGGTCAGCAGCACCAGCACGAACACGAAGAAGGCCAGGCACACAACGCACATGGCCACGCCGCCGGGCATCTTGAAGCGCGATGCGGCATGCAGCTGCGGGCGCTTGCGGCGGTACACGATGTACGAACACAGGATCAGCGACCAGACGAACATGAACAACACCGCGGCCAGCGTGGTCACCAGGGTGAAGGCGGTGACGAGGTTGGGAATCATGTAGATCATCATCGCGCCCAGCAGCAGGCACACGCACGAGAACAGCAGCCCGCGCGCCGGCACCGCCGCGCGCGACAGGCGCGCGAAGAAGCCGGGGGCATGCCGTTCTTCGGCCAGCCCGTACATCATCCGGCTGGTCGAGAAGATCCCGCTGTTGGCCGACGAGGTGGCCGAGGTCAGCACCACGAAGTTGATCAGGCTGGCCGCCGCCGGGATGCCGGCCAGCACGAACAGCTCCACGAACGGGCTCCTGCCCGGCACCACCTCGCGCCACGGGGTGACGGCCATGATCGCGATCAGCGCCAGCACGTAGAACACGATGATGCGCAGCGGGATCGAGTTGATCGCCTTGGGCAGGTTGCGCTCGAGATCGGCGGTTTCCGCCGCGGTGGTGCCCACCAGCTCGATGCCGACGAAGGCGAACACCGCAATCTGGAAGCCCGCGAAGAAGCCGGCCAGGCCCATCGGGAACACGCCGCCGTCGTTCCACAGGTTCGAGAACGAGGCCACGTGCCCCGACGGTGCGGTGAAGCCCCAGGCCACCAGCCCGAAGCCGGTGATGATCAACGCGCAGATGGCGATGATCTTGATCAGCGCGAACCAGAACTCCATTTCGCCGAACAGCTTCACCGTCACCAGGTTCAGGCTGAGCAGCAGGATCACGCACAGCAGCGCCGGTATCCACGGGGCCAGCTCGGGGAACCAGAACTGCGCATAGGCCGCGATCGCGATCACATCGGCGATCGCGGTGATGATCCAGCAGAACCAGTAGGTCCACCCGCAGAAAAAGCCGGCCCACGGCCCGAGCAGGTCGGTGGAAAAATCGATGAAGGATTTGTACTGCAGGTTGGAGAGCAGCAGCTCACCCATCGCGCGCATGACGAAGAACAGCATCGCGCCGATGATCAGGTAGACCAGCACGATCGACGGGCCGGCCAGGCTGATGGTCTTGCCCGAGCCCATGAACAGGCCGGTGCCGATCGCCCCACCAAGGGCGATCAGCTGCAGGTGGCGGTTGGAGAGGCTGCGCCGGAGGTGGTCCGGCGGGACGGCGGGATCGGACATGGACGGCGTCTGCGTGGGGGCAAGGCTGCGACCATAGAAGACCGCTGGCAACGGCGCCAGTAGCGGATCAGGCGGGTCGTGCATGGCCGAAGCCGGCCGGATATGACGTTTTCAACTCGTCTGGCCCGCGATCGTGCGCCGCGGGGCGTGGTCTCGTCAGCCAAGGCGAATCCCCGGGTTTCCTTCCGGCCCCGCTGATGGTCATATAGGGCGTCAGGGCCATGGAGCGGTCTGCTGCTCCGCGCCATCGCCGGCCCTCCCCTGCCAGGCATCGAGGTACGCTTGAACCGCGCCAGCACCATCGCTGCCACCGTACTGTTGGGCCTGCTGGGCGCGCTGTTGCCGATCGCCACGGTGGTGTACTTCACCTGGGACAGGGCGACCGACCTGGAGCAGATCCGCCTGCAGGACACCGCGGCCCGGACCCTGCTGCGCGCCGACCGCGCCTACCAGGGCGCACTGGCCGCCCTGCGCCAGCTCAACCAGAGCACGCTGGCACCCTGCACCCCCGAACACCTCGCGCTGATGCGCAGCATGACCATGAGCACGCGCTCGGCCGAACAGGTCGGGTTCTTCGACCAGGGCCGGCTGCGCTGCACCTCCTGGGGCCCGGTCGCCCGCGAGATCCTGCAGCCCACCCCGCACTATGTCACCGCCGACGGGGCCGGCATCACCCTGGGCGTGCGCCCGCTCGCCGGCGGCGGCCGCCCCATGCTGGCGCTGCAGTTCGGCGATTACGACATGCTGATGGACCCGGCGCGCTACATCGATGTGATCGCCGATCCGAACATCCGCCTGGCCGTGGCCAGCCCGGACGGGCGGCTGATCGCGCAGGACCCGATGGAGGACCAGGCACTGCTGGAGCGCCTGCTGCGCGAACCGGCCAGCGGCGTCCACGGGCAGACCCTGTACGCCACCGCGCAGGACCAGCAATGGCTGGCGGTCGCCACCGCGCCGCGGACCGACCTGCTGGCGGCCTTCCAGCAGCAGTTCAAGCGCTACATCCCGCTGGGCGTGGCCGGCGCGCTGCTGGTGATCGGGCTGGTGGTGTGGCTGACCCGGCGGCGGCTGTCGCTGCGCGGCGAGCTGGTCACCGCGGTGCGGCGCCGCGAGTTCTTCATGCATTACCAGCCGATCATCGAACTGGACACCGGCATCTGCGTCGGCGCCGAAGCGCTGGTGCGCTGGCGCCGCCCGGACGGCAGCCTGGTGCGGCCGGACCTGTTCATTCCGCTGGCCGAAGAACACGGCCTGATCCAGGCCCTGACCGACCAGGTGATCGAGCACGTGATCACCGACATGCGGGCGCTGCTGGTGCGCGACCGCAGCGTGCATATCGCGATCAACCTGTCCGCCGAGGATGTCAGTAGCGGCCGCGCGTTGAAGGTGATCGCGCGCAAGCTGCAGGGCACCGGCATCCACCCGCAGCAGATCTGGCTGGAAGCCACCGAGCGTGGCTTCATCGACATCCAGCGCGCGCGCAGCAGCATCGCCGCCGCCCGGCGTGCCGGCCACAGCGTGGCGATCGACGATTTCGGCGTGGGGTACTCCAGCCTGCAGTACCTGCAGCAGCTGCCGCTGGACGCGTTGAAGATCGACAAGTCCTTCATCGATGCGATCGGCACCGACAGCGCGACCAGCCCGGTCACCTCGCACATCATCGACATGGCCAAGACGCTGGGGTTGTTCACCGTGGCCGAAGGCATCGAAACCGCCGCGCAGCTGGCCTACCTGCAGGCGCGCCAGGTCGAGTTCGGGCAGGGCTGGCTGTTCTCCAAAGCCCTGCCGCCGGAAGAATTCATGGCCTTCCACCAGCAGCGCAAAGAACGCTACGGGCCGGCGCGCGAAGACATGCAGAACCCCAACAGCAGCAATCCGGACTGAGCCCGGCGGCGGCGGCACGCCGCCTCATTCGGCGTCGAGCCCGGCCAGCGTCATCACCCAGGCCGGCACCTCCGGCTCGCCGGCGTAGAAACCGGCCGGCCTGCGCTCGGCCATCGCCCAGCGATGGATCCAGCTGATGCCACCGGCCCCGGTGTAGCCCTCGGCGTGCTGGTACGCGGGATCGCGCAGGGCCTGCTCCAGCGTGATGAACCGGTAACCGCGGCGCTGCGTGGCCGCCACCAGTTCGCCCACCGTATCGGCAGCCAGCGCGTTGGCGTGGATCAGCCACACCTGCGCCGGCAACCGTCCCAGCAGCTGCTGCGATTGCGCTTCGTAGTAGTCCAGCTTGTTGAGCATGTATGGCACGTAGCCACGGCGCAGCTGGCGCAGGCGCGCTTCGCGCTGCACCGGGTCCGGTTCGGTATCGCGCACGCGGTCGTACGCGAACGCCCAGACCCACTCGCTGTTGTCCACGGTGACCGGTGCGATGCGATACCCGTGCTGCTGCAGGAACGCGCTCACTGCCTCGCGCTCGGCCACGCTGCGGCCGGTCCGCAGGTAGGGATGGCGGAACCAGCGCGGGACCTGCCCACGTTCGGCCAGCAACGGGCGCAGCGTGGTTTCACCCTCGAGGATGTCCTGCTCGAAGGCCGCCCGTCCGACCGCGTGCAGATCCACATGGCCGCGGGTGTGGTTGCCCAGCTCGAAACCGGCATCGCGCCAGTGCCGCAGCAGCTGGACGCGATCGGGCTGCACCACGCCGGCCTGTTCCAGCTTCACCTCGTTGACGAAGCCCACCACCGGCACGCCGCTGGCGCTCAGCGCCGCCAGCAGCTGCGCGTGGCGCTGCGCCAGTTCGGGCTCGGCACGCTCGTCCAGTCGCTGCCAGGGCAGATCATCGAGGGTCAGCGCGATCTGCCGCACCGGTCCGGCGGCCTGCGCCGCGCCGCCTGCACACAGCAGTGCCAGCAGTGCACTGCACATCCATCCTTTCCGCACGTGTCGCTCCCGGTGGCTGCCCGGCGCCAGCATAGCGCCGGGCAGCCACGCGGGACGTGCGCAACGCGGCCGTTGGCGGCGCACTCACGTGCGCACCGGCTCCCACGCCTGCGGCTGGCGCAGCACCACCGCCAGGGTCGCCGCGAGCAGCACCACCAGCAGGGCCGGCAGCCAGCGCTCGCCCAGGGTTTCCAGCATCACGCCGCCGGCGATCCCGCCCAGGGCGATGGCCAGGTTCCAGCCGGTGACCACGAACGATTGCGCGATGTCCGCCGCCTCGCCTCCCCGCCGTGCCACCGCCGTCTGGAACTGCGTGGGCACCCCACCGAAGGACACGCCCCATACCACCGTCGCCACCACCAGCACCGCCACCGAGTGCGGCCACGCGGCCAACGCCAGCGCAGCGGCCGCGAACGCCAGCGTGCTCAGCACCACCAGCACGCGCAGCCAGCGGTCCACCAGCAGCCCGGTGATCCAGATGCCGAGCAGCGCGGCCACGCCGAACACCAGCAACAGGCGATCCAGCCACGTCGCCGCGCCGGACAGGGCCGCGAACGGTTCGATGTAGGTGTAAAGCACGTTGTGCGCCAGCACGTACAGGAACATCACCGCCAGCGCCGGGCGCATCCCGCGCAGGCGCAGCACCGCACGCAGCGGTTGCTGCGCGGCCGCGCCGGGGGCCGGCAACGGCGGCAGCGCCAGCCGCGCCCACACCAGCAGGCCCACGCTCAGCAGCGACATCAGGCTGAAGGCCCAGCGCCAGCCGATGGTCTGCCCCAGCAGCGTGCCCGCCGGGATCCCCAGCGAGAGTGCCAGCGGCGTGCCCACCATCGCCACCGCGATCGCCCGGCCCTGCAGCTGCGGCGGCACCATGCGGCTGGCATACCCGGCCACCAGCGACCACAGCAGGCCGGCGCTGATGCCGGCGCAGAAGCGCGCCACCAGCATCACGCCGTAGTGGTGGGTGAACGCCGTGATCGTGTTGACCACCACGAAGCCGGCGATCGCGGTGAGCAGCAGCGGCCGGCGCGGCAGCCGCCGGGTCAGCGCGGTCATCGGCAACGCGGCCACCAGCGAGCCGATCGCATAGATCGTCACCAGCTGGCCGACCAGTGCGCGGCTGACGCCGAGATCGGCACTCATCGGCGAGAGCAGGCCCGCCGGCAGCGCCTCGGTGAGGATGGTGATGAAACCGGCGCAGGCCAGCGCCAGCAGCCCGGCCAGTGGCAGGCGGGGGGACGCCGTGGCGTCGGGGCCCGGGACAGAGGCGGTGGAAAGAGGTGACGGCGGCGCGGCTGACATGGCAGGACCCGGCAGGAAGGAGGACGCCATCCTGGGCCGCCGGGCCGGCGGCAAACAGCCGGTCGCGGCTCCACTCATTCCGGAGCGGCCGGTCCGCAATCCTGGAAGGCCTGATCCTGGCAGGGGCGGCCACGCTGGGCGTCGTTCTGCACCGCAGTGTTGCGCGCGTCGGCTGCATCGCGGGTGCCGCAGCGCGCGGCCGGCGGCTAGAGTGTGCGCTTCCCCCTTGCGCGCCCCGCCCATGTCAGCCCTGGACAACCTCGGCAACCTGCAGACCTTCGTGCAGGTCGCCGATACCCGCAGCTTCGTCGAAAGCGGCCGCCTGCTCGGCATCTCCGCCTCGGCCGCCGGCAAGACCGTCACCCGGCTGGAACAGGCGCTGGGCGTGCGGCTGTTCCACCGCAGCACCCGCAGCGTCACCCTCACCGCCGAGGGCGAGCGCTTCCTGCTGCGCTGCCGGCGCATCCTCGATGAGCGCGATGCCGCCCGCGACGAACTGATCCAGCAGACCGAAGCGCCCCGCGGCGTACTGCGGGTCAGCCTGCCGCTGGTCGGCGATCTGTCGCTGGGTCTGCTCACCGAGTTCATGGCCGCCTACCCCGGCATCCGGCTGGAACTGGATTTCGACGACCGCCTGGTGGATGTGATCGAAGAAGGCTTCGATGCGGTGCTGCGCGTGGGCGATCCGGTGGACTCGCGGCTCAGCGCGCGCCGGCTGGGCGTGTTCCCGCGCTATCTGGTGGCCTCACCGGCTTACCTGGCCCGGCGCGGCACGCCGCGCGTGCCCGACGACCTGCTGCAGCACGACTGCCTGCATTACCGGTTTCCCAGCAGCGGCAAGCTGGAGCCGTGGCCCCTGCCGGTCACGCCCGGCGCGGCACCGGTGGAGCTGCCCGTGTCCATGGTCAGCAACACCATCGAAGCGCGGCTGGCCTTCGCGCTGGCCGGGCGCGGCATCGCCTACATTCCCGAGCACTCGGTGCGGCAGGCGCTGGACGAAGGTCGCCTGCAGCGGGTGATGGCCGACCAGATCCATGCCTGCGGCACCTTCCACCTGCTGTGGCCCTCCGGCCGGCATGTGCTGCCCAAGCTGCGCGTGTTCATCGATTTCATCAGCGCCCGGCTGACCGGCGTGAGCTGCTGAGCAGCGCGCGTTCATCGCCCTTGCGCCGGGTGGTTTTATACTGGCCGCGCGGCAGCCAGCCGCCTTTGTTGCCGAGGTAGGCCTGCATGCGCCATTGATGCCGCCGTCGTCTGACGGCCCGTCTCCACCCACCTGTTCCGCAGGAGGGGAGTCCTTGGCATCCATTGGAGGTCGCATGACCGCGTTCACTCTCACGCTCGATCGCGTGACGCATACCCTACCCGACGGCCGGGTCCTGTTTTCCGAACTGTCCGCCGCGTTCGACGGCACCCCGACCGGCCTGGTCGGGCGCAACGGCGTGGGCAAAAGCGTGCTCGCACGCGTGCTCAGCGGCGATCTTGCGCCCAGCTCCGGCCGCATCCTGCGCAGTGGGCCGGTGCACCTGCTCACGCAGCACAGCGGCGTACCCGAGGGCCGGATCGCCGATCTGGCCGGGGTCGGCGCGGTGCTCGATGCCCTGCACCGCATCGAAGCCGGCAGCGTCGATCCGGACGACTTCGCCCGCGTGGGTGAGCGCTGGGACCTGCGCGAGCAGCTGCAGGCGCAATGGCAGCTGCTCGGGCTGCCCGCACTGGATCCGCTGCAGCCGGCGGCCACGCTCAGTGGTGGCCAGGCGGTGCAGGTCGCCCTGGCCGGCGCGTTCCTATCCGGTGCCGAAGGGCTGATCCTGGACGAGCCCAGCAACCATCTCGACGCCGGGCATCGCGCGCGCCTGATCGACGCGCTGCAGCGCTGGCAGGGCGGCCTGATCGTGATCAGCCACGACCGCACATTGCTCCGGCAGATGGCACGCATCGTCGAACTGACGCCCGGCGGCCTGCGCCAGTACGGCGGCAATTACGATCACTACGCCGAACAGAAGCAGGACGAGCGGCGCAGTGCGCAGGCCCAGCTGGCCCTGCGCAAGCGCGAGCGCCGCCAGCAGCAGAACGAGCTGCGCGATCAGCGCGAGCGCATGGAGCATCGGCAGGCACGCGCCACCCGCGAGGCACGCACCGCCAACCAGGCGCCGATCCTGCTCGGTGGCATGAAGAACCGCAGCGAGCACAGCGCCGGCCGCTGGCAGGCGCAGCAGAGCGCGCGTCGCACCGAACTGGATGCGCGCGTTCGCGAGGCGGCCAACGAGGTGGAGCAGGACATCGAGATCGCCCTGCTCGCCCCGGCGGTCCATCCGCCCGGGCCGCAGCGCGTGGCCGAACTGATCGCCGTCGAACTGCCGTGGGTGCGCGCGCCTTGGAAGCGCCTGGATCTGACCGTGCAGCGCGGGCAGCGGATCGGTGTGCAGGGCCGCAACGGCAGCGGCAAATCCACGTTGCTGCAGGTGATGGCGGGCACGCTGGCGCCGGTGTCGGGGCAGGTCGAGGTGGCGGCCCCTGTCGCCCTGCTCGATCAGTCGCTCACGCTGCTGCCGGACGACGCCTCCGCCGTGTCAGTGCTGCAGCGCGCGCACCCGTTGGCCAGCGAAGGGACGCTGCGCACGCAGCTGGCCCTGCTCGGCCTGGATGCCGAACGCAGCCTGCGGCCGCTGGCCACGCTGAGCGGCGGCGAGCGGTTGAAGGCGGCACTGGCCTCGGTGTTGTACGCGCAGACGCCGCCGCAGCTGCTGCTGCTCGATGAACCCGGCAATCACCTCGATCTGCCCTCGCTGACCGCACTCGAGCAGATGCTCAGCCACTACACCGGCACGCTGATGATCGTCTCGCACGACGCCGCATTGCTGGAGGCGATCGGCCTGACCCACACCCTGCTCGCCGCCGATGAGGGATGGCGACTGACCGCGGTCTGACGCCGCGCGATTACGTGCGTGCCCACGCCGGGAACGCGTCGGGCAGCAGCTGCCACAGCAGCGGCCCGGCGCGCAGTTCCTCGTCGTTGAGCAGGCAGGCATCCAGCTCGGCCCGCACCGCGTGCTCGTCCATCGCAACGCCGATCACCGCCAGCTCCTGGCGGCGGTCGCCCCACCAGGGATGCCACAGCCTGCGCATCGCCTGGTACTCGCCGGCATCGCCGACCTGTTCCACGCTGGGCAGCGGGGCGGTCCAGCAGGCCGCCTGCTGGCGGGCCCAGCCGATATCCGTATAGGGCACGCGCGTGGGCGGCAGCTCGGGCACGGTATTCTCCAGGCCCGCCTGCATGCGCTCGCGCGAGGCGTACCAGACCCCGGCGACCGAGGTCTGCGTAGCCGCACCGACACTGGAGAGCTCGCCCACCGCGTCCATGCGGTTGGCCAGCCAGAAGAAACCCTTGCTGCGGATCACGCTGCCCAGCCCGGTTTCCAGCAACCCCGCAAAGCGCTGCGGATGGAACGGCCGGCGTGCGCGGTAGACGAAACTGGTGATGCCGTATTCCTCGGTCTCCGGCGTGTGCTGCCCGCGCAGCGCCTGCATCCAGCCCGGTGCCAGCTGCGCTTTGACGAAGTCGTAGCGGCCGGTATCGAGCACCTCGTGCAGCGGCACGTTGCCGTGTTCGGACAGCACCAGCCGCGCCTCACGGTTCATCGCGCGCAGCACGGCCAGTGTGGACTGCAGCGTGTCGTCGTCGATCAGATCGCACTTGCTCACCACGATCACGTTGGCGAACTCGATCTGCTCGGCAAGCAGGTTCACCACGCCGCGGTCGTCGTCCTCACCGGCCTGCTGCCCACGATCGATCAGCCGGTCGCTGGAGCCGAAATCCTGCAGGAACTGCGCACCATCGACCACCGTCACCAGGGTGTCCAGCCGCGCGATGTCGCTGAGGCTGAAGCCGTCCTCATCACGCACCGAGAAGGTCGCCGCGACCGGCATCGGCTCGGCGATCCCGGTCGATTCGATCAGCAGATAGTCGTAGCGCCCCTCCGCCGCGAGCCGGCGTACCTCGTGCAGCAGGTCATCGCGCAGCGTGCAGCAGATGCAGCCGTTGCTGAACTCCACCAGCGTCTCCTCGGTGCGGCTCAGCGCCGCGCCACCGTCGCGGACCAGTTGCGCATCGACATTGATCTCGCTCATGTCATTGACGATCACCGCCACCCGGCGGCCCTCGCGGTTGCGCAGCAGCTGATTGAGCAGGGTGGTCTTGCCGGCACCGAGAAAGCCGGACAGCACCGTCACTGGCAGACGGGAATCGAAAGAGGCAGCAGAGGCAGTCATGGCGCAGCAGGTCTGGAGTGGAATTGAAATGTTACTATATAACATTAACGGACCAGGACCCCACCCCCCATGAAGCGATCCTCTGCCCTGTTGGATGCCGGCGCCATTGCGCTCTCCGGCCTGTGCCTGCTGCACTGCCTGGCCCTGCCGCTGCTCGCGGCGATGCTCCCGCTGATGGGCGTATGGGCCCAGGCCGAATGGGTGCATGCCCTGTTCGTGGCGATCGCCGCGCCGGTGACCGGCTTCGCACTGTGGCGTGCGCACCGCCAGCATCGCCTGCCCGTGCTGGCGATGGCCGCCGCGCTGGTCGGGCTGCTGTTGCTGCTGGCCGGTGCGATGGGCTGGCCGAGCCATGCGGCCGAGACCCCGATGACGGTCGTCGGCAGCCTGCTGTTGGCCAGCACGCATGTGTGGAATGCCTGGCGGCGGCACCGGCACTGAGCGTGCGACTCAGTGCAGCGGCGCCGCCACGCGAAACGGAGCGCTACGGGATCCGCTGTCTACACGGGATCCTGCGTGGCGGTGCCTACAATGCCCGGACACCCGCCGCCCGGATCTGCCATGCGCGTACTGACCAGTCTGCTCGCCCTGTCCCCGCTCCTGCTGACCGGCTGCAGCAAGGACAACAGCGCCGGCGTGTTCTCCTCCGATCCGATGCTCGGCTGCTATGCCACCCACGCGCGCAAGCCGGCCGAATTCCGCATCGAGCAGCAGAGCGGCCAGTACTACGTCTCCTTCAACCGCGATGAGCAATGGCAGCGCGACGCCACGCCGCTGCGCGAATCCAGCCGCGCCGAGATCGCCCAGTTCTTCCGCGACGATGCCGATCAGATCAACAAGGCCCTGGTGCGCCCCAACGGCGGCTTCGGCGTCTTCAAGTTCAACCCGGGGGCCACGCTGAAGGGCAAGGACAAGGACAGCGATTACATGGCGCTGGTGCTGATCGGTGCCGGGCCCGTTTACAGGGTCGACTGCGGCTGAGCCCGCCGCCTGCCGCGCTGCGATTCAGCACGGCGCCTCATCCCCGGCCGGGCTGCGGTGGATCGAACTGTAGGGCCACGCGCAGGCCTCGCGTACATGCCCGTGCTTGACCGGCTCCTGATGCACGTGGGCGATGTACCGCTGCAGGTCTGCCGCGTCGCACAGCCGATGGGTACGGAACTCGGTCTGCCACAGCAGCCGCAGGTTGCGATCACGGCGCAGCACCGCGCGCGGCGGGCCGACCGGTAACTGGCGCTCGAAGACCCCCTGGATCTGCGCCCAGCGGCTCTGCCCATCCTCATCGCCCTGCGGCAGCGACCACACGCCGTGCAGGTGATCGGGCAGCACCACGATCGCATGCAGCCGGAACGGCCGCGCCTGCTGGGTGACCCGGAATGCCAACCGCAGCGCCTGCGCTTGTTCGATCAACAACCGGCTGCGACGGTCACGCAGGTGCGCACTGAAGAAAAAGGCCACGCCGGGCAGCCAAGGGGCAGGGGCAGAACGCATGCCGCCAGTGTGCGAGGCGTTCTGCCGGGCGTCGTATCAGCGCAATGCGTGCACCCCGGTCAGGGGCGCACGCACCGCCACGTGGGATTACTGGAATTCCAGGTCCCGGGTCGAGCGGCACGCGGCCGGGATCGTCCGATCCGCCGCGTGCAGGCCGAACAGCGCGCGCTTGCCGTCCGCGGCCACCACCTCGACCTTGCGCCGCGTCTTGAACGCGTCGATCACCGCGTGGAACGTGGCCGAGCATGCGTGGCATTCGGTCTGGAACAACCCCTGCTCGTCCAGTTCAAGCGTGCGCGAGGGGTTCTTCTCGCCGTCGAAGAACAGCCGCACCGGCCCGGCCGCCTGGCGCTCATCCAGCGTGAAACCGATCGTGCTGTCCACCTGCCCGCGCGGCTTCACTGCGCAACTGACGGTGATCGCACTACCGGGGGCAATGAACACCTTGGCGAAATCCACGTCCGGCCCCATCCCGGCCTGCCAGCTGCCGGAAACGATCTCACCGTCGTTGGCGTCTTCCTCGGCCATGGCCTGGGCCGTGGCCCGCATCGCCGCGTCGTACTGCGCCTTCGCATGGTCCACCGGTTCAGGCGCATCCTGCAGGGCCTGCGGCGTGGGCTCGGGCCCACAGCCCACCAGGCACAGCAACATCGGTACTGCATACCATCGCGTTCGCATTGCATTCCCCCCTGGAAACAGGCGCGGATTATCCGGCCCCGGCGCTGCGGCAACAAGCGGGGCCACCCGCGCGCGGCGGCCGGCCCCGGCCTTCTCAGGTACGATGCCCACCCCTGACTGCTACGCCCGGCTGCCCCGCAGTACGGACGCCCGACTCCCGTGCCCCATTACACCGGCCCCCTGCTGACCCGCCCGCTTGCCGAGGCACTCACCCGTGCCCGCGCTGCCGGCGCCACCGAATGGCACGGCTCGCTGGATCTGGGCCGCTCGACCGGCACCGCCACGCTGGGCAACGACAGCTGGCAGTGGAAGGGCGAGATCTATGCCTACCCCGGCAAAACCAAGGACCGCACGCTGTACTACTGGGATGGCGAGGAATTCCTGGCCATCTCGCGCTTCGGCTCGGCCCTGATCAAACTGGTGCCGACCGACTGGGACGCACCGACGTTCGAGATCGACGGCATCAAGATGCTGCCCAGCGCGCAGGTGTCCCCGTTCGAGGATGCGCGGCGCAAGGTCGCCCTGATCGCGCCGGCCGGCAAGACCGTGCTCGATACCTGCGGCGGGCTCGGCTATTTCGCCGCCTGCTGCCTGGAAGGCGGCGTCACCCGGATCCAGTCGTTCGAGAAAAACCCGGACGTGCTGTGGCTGCGCACCTTGAACCCGTGGTCACCCGATCCGCAGGCCCAGAGCAGCGGCGGGCGCCTGTCGCTCACCCAGGGCGATGTCTCGCAGGCTGTGGAAGCGCTGGAGAGCGCCTCGGTCGATGCGATCCTGCACGATCCGCCGCGCTTCGGCATCGCCGGCGAGCTGTATTCGCAGGTGTTCTATGACCAGCTGGCGCGCGTGATCCGTAAGGGCGGGCGGATGTTCCATTACACCGGCGCACCGAACAAGCTCACCAGTGGCCGCGATGTGCCACGCGAAGTGGCCAAGCGACTGGAAAAAGCCGGGTTCAAGGCCGAGCTGGCGCTGGACGGCGTGCTGGCGGTGAAACGCTGAGCACGGCCGCCAGCAGCGCCTGCGGCCGGTAACGGCTGCAACGAAGAACGGCCGCACGCAGCGGCCGTTTTTTTCATCCCGCGCGCGCGGCGAGCAGTCGTTCAGTCGCCGCGCGGCTGGCCCTTGGCCCACATGTTGTCCACCAGGTTGGGATACCGCCGCCCGTTTTCCTCGGCGCGTTGCCGCGCGGCGCGTTTCTGCGCCGGCGACAACGGCTGGGATTTACCGGCCGAGGGGTTGGGTTTCTTCCACGGCGGTGTCCGGGTCTGGCGCATGGGCCGGGGCGCCAGGCTTACTTGGCCAGGAACGCGACCAGCGCCGCGTTGAACTGCTCGGCATGGCTCGCATTGCAGCCGTGCGGTGCATCTTCCAGCACCACCACCTCGCTGCCCGGAATGGCCGCATGCGTGCGCTTGCCGGACCCTTCGAACGGCACCGTGCCATCGCTGTCGCCATGCAGCACCAGCGTCGGCACCGTCACCTTCTTCAGATCCTCGCGGAAATCCGTGGTGCCGAAGGCCTTCATGCAGCCCAGCGCCGCGGTCTGGTCGGACTGCTTGCAGAGCGCGACGGCCGCCTGGCGTTCTTTCTCGCTGACCTTCAGCTCGCCATTGGCGCTGAAGAAATCCTTGGTGAAGCCTTCAAAGAAGGTATCGCGGTCCGCTTCCAGGCCCTGCTTCATCTCATCGGCCTTGGCCTGGGTCAGCGGGCCTTCGGGGTTGTCCGGGGTCTGGAGCATGTACGGCGGCACCGCCGAGGCAAACACCACGCTGTGCAGGCGCGACTCGCCGTGGTTGGCGATGTAGCGCGCCACTTCGCCGCCGCCCATCGAGAACCCGACCAGGCTGACATCGCGTAGGTCCAGATCTTCGATCACGCCGGCCAGGTCGGCCGCGAGGGTATCGTATTCGTAGCCGTCGGCCGGCTTGTCCGAGCGGCCGAAACCGCGGCGGTCATAGGCGATCACCCGGTAGCCGGCGCCTTCCAGGGCCGGGACCTGTGCCTTCCAGGATTCGGCAGACAGCGGCCAGCCGTGGATAAGTACCACCGGGCGGCCGGCGCCACCACTGTCTTCAACATGCAGACGTACGCGCGGTGCAGTCATGGGAACTCCTCGGTGCTGGGAAAGTAACTGGATCCTAGGCAGACCCGCCTGCGCACCCTGTGAAGCAAATCCGCCGCGCCGTGACATCGCCTGCACGCAGCGCGGACGAGCGCACCACGCACCCGGGCCCGGCGCCGCGGTAACCGGAAGTTAACCCTGTTGCAGGGCCGCTGGCTTACGCTCGACACTTCAGCTGAAGACCCACAGGTACCCTCCTCCATGAGCCTGAGCACCACCGCCGTGACCGATGAAACCGAGCGCCAGCGCGCCCTGGACGCGCTGCATGTCGTGGGCGGTTTGCCTGAGCCTGCGTACGACGACATCGTCAAGGTGGCCGCCGCGGTCTGCGGTACGCCGATGGCCCTGGTGACCCTGATCGACCGCGACCGCCAGTGGTTCAAGGCCCGCACCGGGCTGGAAGGCACCCAGACCGACCGCAACGTGGCCGTGTGCGACCACGCCATCCGCCAGCCGGACCAGCTGATGGAGGTCGGCGATCTCGCCCTGGATGCCCGCTTCGCCGACAACCCGGTACTGAAGGAGCTGGGCGCCCGGTTCTACGCCGGCATGCCGCTGGTCACCGAAACCGGCGCAGCGGTCGGCAGCGTGTGCGTGGTCGATCTCAATCCGCGTGAACTCAACACCACCCAGCGCGAGGCCCTGCAGGCGCTGGCGCGGCTGACCATGACCCTGATGGAAAGCCGCAGCCGCGAACGCGAGCAGCAGGTCACTGCGATCCTGCAGCAGGGCCTGGCCGAGGAAACGGCCGTCGCGCCGGACGCGGCCGGTGCCTACACCGTGGTGATCCTGGAGCAGCAGGATCTGGCCGGCGCGGCGCAGCGGCTGGGCGAACGCGGGCTGGACCGCCACCTGCAGCAGCTGGATCAGGCGCTGGAGCAGTGCCTGGAGAGCGCACGCGGGGACAGCATCAACCGCGTCACCGGCAGCGGCGAGTTCATCGCGGTGCTGGGCGATTACGAGTGCAGCCAGACCCTGGCGAAGTTCGAACAGGTTGCCGAAGAGGCCGCGCAGCGCGCGGGCGCGGCCCTGCTGATCGGTGCGGCCGCCACGCAGCACGGCGAAGCCACCACCGCGGTGTTCCTGCGCGCCGACCAGGCGCTCAGTGCACGCAAGGATGCGATGGTTCAGGCGCAGTAACACCCAGCGCGCCATGCGCCTGCACCGGGTTCATGGCGTGCACGGCTGCCACGGCGTGTGCACACAGCCCACGCGGCAGCCGCCCGGCCTGATGGCGGGCCGGCCGTTTCAAACTAATTGCATGGGATTGCAGCGCAGGGCCTGATCCACTGGGACTCCCTGCCGTATCAGCCGAGTCCCCGCCCATGCGTAATACCGGCATCTTCACGATCGCGCGCCCCGCAGGCGATACCACCGCCGCCACGCCGAACGCCGCCACCGTCTGCGCGCTCGCCATCACCTGCCTGCGCTGCGACACCCAGTCCACCGTCACCTTCGCCAACGGCCTGCAACGCGTACCCGGCGGCACCGTCATCACGTGTTCGGGCTGCCAGGTCCGCCAGGCGATCAGCAACGCCGGGCTGGACGACATCAACGGGGTGAGCTTCCTGCGCGCGCATGCCGACCCGCGCGATCCGCCGGGCGGCGTGCTGCACTAGGCGGCCGCGCCGCGCAGGTCCTGGGGCACGGGCGGCAGCGGGCTGTTGAACGCAAGCACCGTTTCCACCGCATCGGCCACCGCGTCGAAGCGCTTCTTCTGGAAGTAGGCGTTCACCGCGAGAAACGCCAGCGCCAGCCACGATGCCGCCGGATTGAACCAGAAGCCGACGATCACCAGCCCCAGGACCGGCAGCAGCAGCCAGTTGCACCAGCCGATCACGCGGATCCGGCGCCGCCGCCGGTCCAGCACGATCAGCCCGCGCATCATCGGAAACACGCGGACCCAGCCGCTTTCGCGGAAGGCACAGGTATCGGCCGACAGCGGCCGGCACACCATCGGCAGCCGCGGCGACTGCACGATCTCGCTTTCCACCTGCTGCAGCCGGAAGCTGGCCAGGGCGGCGGGCCGCGCGGCGATGCGGCGCTCGTACACGCGCAGGCCCCAGCTGAAGTACGCCCGGTTCCAGAGCAGGCTGAGCATCAGCTCGGTCGCCATCACAACCATCATCAATGCGAAGAACATCCGTGCTCCGTCAGGGGTGCGCCAGTGATAGGGATAGGGACCGCGGCCACCGGCCATCGGTCCACCCACTATAAACGCGGCGGCGCCCTCGGAAGCATCCGTGCCCGGCCGCCGCTGACGTCGGCCGGCCCGGGGCCCGGGGCCCGCTCAGCCCTGCGCGGCGCGATCGGGCTGCGCGGTCGGCAGCCGGGCCAGCGACTGCTGCAGATCCCGGATCCGGAACGGCTTCTGCACGCCGTAGCGGCCCCGGTACGGTTCGGGCAGGCCAGAGGGGTCGTAGCCACTGACGAAGATGTACGGCACGCCGCGCGCCTCCAGCGCATCGGCCACCGGGAACGACGGCGTACCGTCCAGATTGACGTCCAGCACGGCCAGATCCAGATCGCCGCGCTGCACCGCCGCAAGGCCGGCCTCCACGCTGCCCACCGTGGCGATGACCTCGTAACCCAGTTCGGCCAGGCAGTCTTCCAGCAGCATCGCCACCAGCGACTCGTCTTCCACCACCAGCACCCGCGGACTCATGCGTGGGCCGCGGCCGACTCGGCCGGCAGCGGCATCGAGACGCGGAAAGACACCCCGGCCGGGTCGAAATCGAGCGTGACATCGCCTTCCAGGTCGTGCTTCAGGCCCCGCTCGAGCAGCCGCGAGCCGAAGCCTCGGCGCACCGGGGGCTGCACCACCGGGCCACCGGATTCCCGCCAGACCAGGTCCAGCCGCTCCCGCCCGTCCACCTGGTGGCGTTCCCAGGCGATGTGCACGCTGCCGGCCGGGCTGGACAGCGCCCCGTGCTTGACCGCATTGGTGCACAGCTCGTGCAGGGCCATGGAAAGCGCCAGCGCGCGGCGGGGGTCCAGCCGGCACGAGCTGCCTTCCAGCGTGAACCGCACGCTGTCGCCGGGATCGCACAGATCCGCCGCGCCCCGGGTCAGTTCCAGGATGTCGGCGCTGTGCCAGTTCTCGCGGGTCAGGGTGTCGTGTGCATTGGAGAGGGCCATCAGGCGCGCATCGATCTTTTCGTTGGCATCTTTCAGGTCGGCGGCATGGGTGAACGATTGCCGGGCCAGCGACTGCACCATCACCAGCGAATTCTTGACCCGATGGTTGAGCTCATTGATGAGCAGCTGCAGGTGTTGCTCATGCTGCTTGCGCTCGGTCACATCGCGGGTCGCACCGGCGATGGCCTCCACCGCCCCATCCGGCCCGAACACCGGGGTGAAGATGTATTCGTAAACGCGCAGGCCCTTGCTGGTGTGCGGGAACGGCACCTCGCCGCGGATCGGCTGGCCGGTGGCGATCACCGTGTCGATTTCCTCATCGTGCATGGCCGCGTGCCACGGCTCGTACCCCAGTTCCAGGCAGGTCTTGAACTGCGCAGCCTCCCACTCCATGCCCCACATGGCCAACAGCGCTTCGTTGGCGTAGATGAAACGATGGCGGGTATCGAACACATACAGCAGGTCCGGCGTGGCCTGCAGCAGGGCGTCATAGATGCGCCGTCGGGCGGCCTCTTCTTGCTGCACGGGTTGCACGTCTCGGAATCCTGACAAGTGCTCCGGACAATAGTCCCGGGCGCGTGAAAGCCGGATCAGCGGACATTGCGGGCCCGGACGACCGGCGCGGCGGGCCGGTTCGGGTCGGGTCGGCGGCGGCCCGGGGGACGTTTGCGTCGCGCAGGCGGGCGCCTCCACCAGATTGCAACAAGTTGCATATCACCGGGGTAGGCAGAGTCCTACAGTTCGCGCCTCTCCCGCCCTGGCAGCCCCTCCAATGACCTCCCCGATCGCGTCCTCCCCGCAGCGCCTGCACCTGCTTGCCCTGGCCATCGCGGGCGCGCTTGCCTGCACGCCCCCGCCGGCGGCGGCGGCGGCGGCGGCGCAGAGCCTGGGCCCGGTGGTCGCCGATGGCGATCAGCTGGACGTCATCGAAGGCAGTTACGCCTCGGCCGACGACGGTGCCGCCGGCTATGTGTTCCATGCGCTCAACCGCGGCAGCATCGGTTCGGCAGGTCCTGTTTCGCTGACGGCGACCGGCGCCAACACCTCGGCCGCGCGTGCCGAAAGCGGTGGCGTGCTGGTCTTCACCGCGGGCGACATCACCACCTCGGGCGACAATGCGACCGGGCTTTCAATCGCCACCAACGGCCGTGCCGAACTGTATGCCGATGGCACCGGGCGTGGCACCGCGGTCACCACGAGCGGCGTGCGCAGCATCGCCGCCCAGGTGGATGCGGGCAGCCTGTTCCTGCGCAACGCCACGCTGCAGACCAGCGGTGCGGCCGCGCACGGGCTGGCGGCGAACGCTGGCGCGCTGGTGGACGTGGTTGGCGGGCGGATCCATACCCGCGGCATGCAATCGCACGCAGTGATGGCCAACGGCGGCATGGTGACGCTGCAGCACGCGCAGATCCAGACCGACACGGCGGCCTCCGACGGCCTGTATGCCTTGAACGGCGGCGATATCCAGGCCATCAACGTGGATGTTGCCACGGCCGGCCATGGCAGTGCAGGCACCCTCGTGCACGGCGGCTCCTCGCTCACGCTGATCGACAGCCGCATCCGTACCCACGGCGAGAGCGCCCGGGGCGTCAGCGGTGCCGGTAAGGTGGTCGTGCTCAACACCGATGTACATGTGTCCGGCAACCAGACCCGGGCCGTGGAACTCAGTGCCGGCACCCTGATCATCGAGGAAAGCGCGCTGCGCGCCGACCATGAACGCAGCGATGGCGTCTATCTGTGGGACAACAACCAAGCGTATATCGCCCGCACAACGATCACCGCCGGCCACTACGGCATCAACATCAACGGCAGCGGCAACGATGTCTCGCTGCTCGATGTGGACATCACCACCGACGGCTTCCTGGGCGTCGGCATCTGGCTGCCGGGCGTGTCCACCCTGAACATGATCGGGGGCAGCATCACCACCACCCCGGCCGTGGGCGTGGCCATCGACAACCGCGCCAGCGCGGTCACGCTGCAGGGCACGCGCATCCACACGGCCGGCGTTTCCGCCCATGGCTTGTATGCCTCCATGGATGTCGGCCGCGGTCAGCCGGTGTTCGACGCCGATCGCGTGCAGCTCACCACCACCGCCGCGGGCAGCATCGGCGCCGTGGCGCGGCTGGGTGGCAGCATCCACCTGCGTGACAGCAGCCTGCTCACCACCGGCATCAAGAGCTACGGCGTTCTCACCGGCGGCACCGGGGTCCTGACCCTGCGCGATAGCCACGTGCGCACCCAGGGCGTTGAGACGTACGCCGGCGTGGTCAATGACAATGGCAGCCTGGATATCAACGGCGGCTCGCTGGTGAGCGAGCGCCATGCAGCACTGTGGGTGCGCACTGCGCGCCAGGTCACGGCACGCAACGGCGCGCAGCTGAGCGGCGGCAACGGCACCTTGATGGCGGTGGATGCGAGCTTCGCTGCACCGTTCGAGTTCAGCCTGGACCAGGATGTGCAGGCCGAGGGCGACATCGTGATCACTCCCGAGGACATCATCATCGGGCTGCCGGTGCTGGCCGATATCCGGGTGCGCCTGAACGGCCGTTCGCACTGGCGCGGTGCCACCGACGTGGTCAACGCGGTGGCCCTGTCCGATGACAGCCGGTGGACCCTGACCGGCGATTCGAAGGTCGGCCAGCTGGACCTGCGCGACAGCACGCTGGCGCTTTCCGCGCCGGGCGCCACCGCGTTCAACCGGCTCACGGTGGAGGGCGACTTCGAGGCGCACAACGGGCTGTTGATCTTCAAGGGTGCATTGGGCGCGGACGATGCGCCGATCGACTTCCTGCACGTGCGCGGTGATACCCGCGGCAACGCCGGCATCCAGGTCAACAACGTGAACGGCCTGGGCGCCAAGACCATCAACGGCATCCGCCTGATCCAGGTCGATGGTGCCTCCGATGCGACCTACACGCTGTCCGGCCGCGCGGTGGCGGGCAGCTACGACTACTTCCTGCACAAGGGCGGGGTGAACACCCCGGGCGATGGTGGCTGGTACCTGCGTTCGGAGCTGCCCCCGACCCCGCCGGACCCGTGCGATCTCGATCCGACCGGCCCGGGCTGCGGCACGCCGCCCCCGCCGGAACCCTGCGATATCGACCCCACCGGCCCTGGCTGCGTGGTACCGCCGCCGCCGGAACCCTGCGATGTGGACCCGGACGGCCCCGGCTGCGTGGCCCCGCCCCCGCCCGTGCCGGACCCCTGCGAAGCCGACCCGGACGCACCCGGCTGCGGTGTGGTGCCGCCGGATCCCTGTGAAGCCGATCCCAATGCCGCAGGCTGCGACCGTCCGCCCCCGCCGCAGATCCTGCGGCCCGAGGCCGGCGCCTACCTGGCCAACCAGGCCGCAGCGGTCGCGCTGTTCCAGCATCGCCTGCAGGACCGTCATGCCCAGGCCGCAGGCGATGAGGAGGGCGCCGGCTGGCTGCGCGTCACCAGCAGCCACACCCGCCAGAACGTCGCCGGGCAGCTGGCGCTCACCGGCCGCGCATCCATGCTGATGGGCGGCATGGACCTGCTGCACTGGGGCGGTGCCGGCCAAGGCAGCGCCGGCGTCCTGCTGGCCGCCGGCCAGGCGTCCACCGACGTGCGCTCGCAGCGCAGCGGCTACACCGCCACCGGCACCGTCAAGGGCAGCGCCGCCGGGCTGTATGCCAGCTGGGCGCAGCAGCCCGATGCCGGCACCGGCGCGTACGCCGATGGCTGGGTGCAGCACGGCCGTTACCGCACCACCGTGCAGGGCATCGGCCTGGCCAAGGAACGCCAGCAGGCGCGGACCACGGCGGCCTCGCTGGAAACCGGCTACGCCTGGGCGTTGCAGATCCGCGGCGCGGCGCGCCTGCTGGTGCAGCCGCAGCTGCAGCTGACCTACACCGATTACCGCGCCGATCGCCTCGTCGAACACAGCGGGACCCAGGTCGCCAGCGGCGGCGCCGGTGGGCTGAGTTCCCGCGTGGGCATCCGCGTGGCCGGCGATGTGGTCACCGACACCCATCGCGTGCAGCCGTTCGTTTCGGCGCATTGGCTGCGCGAAGGGGGCCACAACCGGGTGTGGATGGATGACACCGTCGTCGCCGGCGCCGTCCCGCACAACCGCTATGAACTGCGTGGTGGCGCAACCCTGCGGCTGGGCACGCGCTGGTCGGCGTGGGGGGATCTGGGCCTGCAGCGCGGCTACCGCGGCGCGACTGCGCAGCTGGGGCTGAAGGCCGGCTGGTAAAACCGGCCCGGGGGGGCCATCGCGGCGCAGGGCTATGTCCCGCTGCGCCTTCGCGCCGCGCGCTTCAGCGCGGCGCGGTCACCCGCTCCAGCCACGCCAGCCGGCCTGCATCGCCGGTCTGGCGGCGCACCGCGGCCAGGCCGTCGGTCCGATCAAACGCGTGCAGGGCCAGCGGGGCCAACCCGGCCACCGGCGATCCGGCCTGATCCAGGTCCTGCAGCAGCGAGAAGGTGCGCTCCTCGAACTCGTGCAGCACATCGGACCGGTAGCGCGCGGCATGGCTGATGCCGGAGAAGTACATCGCCTTGGCGACCTCATGCGCCGGCCAGTGCAGCGCCATCCGCAGCGGCCATTCGAGCATGTTGCGCTCGCCCCACATCGTGTCCTTCGGCACCATGCCGTTGGCCACCAGCGCGAGCATCAGTGACTGCGCCAGCGCGTTGAGGTACGGCGGCAGCTGTTCCACGTCCGGACGCGTGTACAGCCGATCGTGCGGGCGTGGCTGGCTGCCGCCCAGGTGCTGCAGCACGCGCTGTTCCAGCGCAAGCAGCGCGGGCTCGAGATCACCCGCGCCGGCCGAGACCGTTTCGCGGCCGATGACGGCCAGCGTGGCGGTCTCCCAGAGCGCCAGCGTGATCTCCCACCCGTCGCCCGAGCCGGCAATCGTGCCCTGCACCAGGACATCCGTGCGCTCGGCCAGCTGCGCGGCGGTTTCGCGCTCGCCCGCCGCATCCTGTGCACCGAACAACACCGGCCCGCCGCCCACGGCCACCGTAACCAGCGCTTCGGACTGCACGGCCGTCCACTCGTACACGCTCTCGGCCAGGTACAGCGGAATGGCGCGGCTCAGCCGGCCCAGATCATCCTCGCGCTGCGCCTCGGCCTGCTGCGCGCCCGTGGCCACCTTGCCTAGCATCAGGAAGCTCACCCGGCGCGTGGCCTGCGGCTTCGGTGCGAACAGCCACTGTGGATCGCGCAGGCCGTACATCCAGATCGGCAGCGCGAACGGCACCTGCGCGATCTCCAGCGCGTCGGCATCCACCGGGCGCGCCGGCTCGCTGTCGCGCTGCGCCTGCTGGTACTGCGCGGCCATCGCATCCAGGTGCTGCTTGAACGGCGGCAGGTCCAGCGCGTAGAGCGCGCTCAACACGGCCTCGCCTTCCTGCAGGCGCCCTTCATGCAGGCAGGCCTGCGCCACATTCAGGCCCACATGGGGGCCATGTTGTTCGGCCACGTAATGCGGCGCGATCAGATCGATGATGTCCGCGATCCTGCCCGCGTTGCCCAGCTCGCCGGAGACGGCCAGCAACGCATCGGTGTGGTACCCCGAACGCGCCAGTGCGTCGCGGAACAGCCCGAGCGCGACCTCGGGCGCATCGTGCGCCAGCCAGTACTGGCCCAGATGCAGCGTCGCGCGCCAGCTGCCCGGCAACGCCGCGGCCTGCTGGAGCGCGGCCAGGTGACCGGCATCGCCCTCGCGCTCGCGCACCCGCGCCAGCCACCAGCCCAGCCCGTTGTCCTGGTTGGGATCCAGGGTCAGCGCCTGCCACAGCGTGGCATCCACGGCGGCATCATCGCCGCGCATGTCATGCACCTTGGCCAGATTGGTCAGGATGGTGCCGGTTTCGCCCATCGCTTCGGCCGCCTTGCGCAGCACCTGTTCGGCCTCGTCCAGCGCATCGAGCTTCATCAGCACGATCGCGCGGATCACATGGCCGCGCTCGATCATCGGATCGATCGCCAACAGCCGTGCCGACGCCGGCTCCACCTCGGCGATGAAGTCATCGTTGAGGGCGTTGATGATCAGCCCATACAGCGCATCGGGGTCGTCCCACTGTGCCTGCAGCTGCGGGGTGAGCATGTTGTCGCGCCACTGCTCGCGCGTGATCAGGATCTCGCGGCCATGCACGTCATACGCGGTGATGAGGTTTTCCTGCGCGGTGGCAGGCACCGGTGCGGCCGGCGCGGCGGTGGCCTCGGCGGCGGCGCTGTCCTTGCCGGACAGGGCCTTGATCAGACGTTTGAACAAGCGGTTTCTCCGGGCGCGATCAGGGGGATGCGGGAGGATAGCAAGGGCGTGCATGCCCGCTGCGTGACCTCCCGCCGCCCCCGTGACCCGGCATCTTCAGCGTGCGCAGTCCACCGTCTGGTCGGCATCGGCGCCCAGGGCCACCTTGGTCAACGACAGCCGTACGCCCTTGCCGGCACGCAGCCCGAGCGGAATCCCGACCGCCGACATATCCACGCCCGCAGCCGCCAGGCAGCGCAGCGGCACGCCGATCCGCACCCATGCGCCGGGTTGCGCGCGGGCCAGCGCGGCGCCGATCGGCACCTCGCCGCGCGTGCTGGCGCCGCTGCCTGCGAAGGCGGTCACTGGCGCACCGGCCGGCAGCGCATCCACGCGAAGCTGCGCGATCACCTGTACATCGCCGTTGCTTTCGCGCGCCAGGTCCAGCGGCATGTTGGCGCGCAGCTCCAGCGTGGCGTCGTCGGCAAACGCGAACTGGCGCCCGCCTTCCTGCACATCGGTGTTGATCGCCGCCATCGTGATTGCGCCGTCCGTCGTGGCCGCGTTGGGATGCACGATATCCATCGCTTCGCCATCGGCGCCGATCAGCCGCAGCGTCAGCCCGGTGGTGGCCACGCCGCGGTCGAACCAGCTGCTGGTGCGCGCCTTCTCCGGATCGATGCCGGGGTCTTCCGACAACGGGGCCAGGTCACCGCGATCGGCATAGGTCAGGCCGTAGCCGAACGCGAACTGCGGGTCGTAGCCCGCCTGGCCCACGTTGTTGGCGAACTGGTCGGCCCGGCGCGGCCAGGAGAAGCTGAGCGTGCCGCGGAAATCATGCTGCGGCTTGCCATCGCGCCCGCGCAGCAGCACATCGGCGATGCCTGCGCCTTCCGAACCGGGCAGCCACGCGGCCACGAACGCATCGGCCGCGTTGATCTCCCGGTTCATCCACAGCGGGCGGCCGCTCAGGAAGACCGCGACCACCGGAATCCCCTCGGACTTGAGCGCGCGGATCATTTCCAGATCGCCGGATTTGCCGCCCTTGAACATCAGGTCGGGCAGGTCGCCCTGGAACTCGGCGTACGGGTCTTCGCCGAACACCACCACCGCCACGTCCGGGCGGGTGGTGTAGCGGCCATCGGCCGCCAGTTCGGCCTTGCCACCGGCCGCCTGGACCTGTGCCTTCAGCCCGTCCCAGATCGTATCGGCGTGCGGGAAATCCTCGCGCCGGGTGCCATCGCCCTGCCAGGTCAGCGTCCAGCCACCGGCCTGCCGGGTCATGCTGTCCGCGCCCGCGCCGGCCACCAGCACGCGCTGTTTCGGCTGCAGCGGCAGCACGCCGTTCTGGTTCTTCAGCAGCACGAGCGATTCACGCACGGCCTGCCGCGCCACCGCACGATGGGCCGGCGAGCCCAGCAGTTCAAAGCGGCCGCCCAGCGCACGCGCGGACGGCTTGGGTTTGTCGAACAGCCCCATGCGCATCTTGGCCAGCAGGATCCGGCGCACCGCATCGTCCAGCCGCGCCATCGGCAGGGTGCCGTCCTTGGCGTGTTTGACGGTGGTTTCGTACAGGCCCTTCCAAGTGTCCGGCGCCATCGCCATGTCCAGGCCGGCGATGAAGGTCTGCGCGCAATCGGTGTTGGTGCAGCCCTTGACCTGCCCGTGCCCGTTCCAGTCGCCCACCACGAAACCATCGAAGTGCATGCGCTGCTTGAGCACATCGGTCAGCAGCGCCTTGTGGCCGTGCATCTTTTCGCCATGGAAGCTGTTGAACGAGGCCATCACCGACTGCGCGCCGGCCGCGACAGCCGGCACGTAGCCGGCCGCGTGGATGTCGCGCAGCTGCGCTTCGGAGACGGTGGTGTCGCCCTGGTCCTTGCCGTTGGTGGTGCCGCCATCGCCCAGGAAGTGCTTCACCGTGGTCATCACATGGTGATCGTCCAGGAAGGCCGTGGAACCGGCCTTGCCCTGCAGCCCTTCCACGAACACGCCGGCGAAGCTGGCCACCAGCGCCGGGTCTTCGGAATAGCCTTCGTAGGCACGGCCCCAGCGGTCGTCCTGCGGCACCGCCACGGTCGGGGCGAAGGTCCATTCCATGCCGGTGGTGCGCGTCTCGGCGGCGGTGATGCGGGCGATCTCGCGCAGCAGTTCCGGGTTGCGCGTCGCACCCAGGCCGATGTTATGCGGGAACAGCGTCGCGCCGACCACGTTGCTCTGGCCGTGCATCGCATCGATGCCCCAGATGATCGGGATCGCCTGGCCACCGTCGCGGGTGTCCATCGAAGCCTCCCAGTACGCATCGGCCAGCGCCAGCCATTCGGCCGGCGCTGCGTTGTAGCGGCCACCGGGATCGGAGCCACCGCCGGCCAGCACCGAGCCGAGGCGATATCTGCGCACCTCTTCAGGGGTGATGCTGCCGATGTCGGCCTGCACGATCTGGCCGACTTTTTCTTCCACGCTCATCTTCGCCATGATCGCGTCGATGCGCCGCTGCAGGGCCGGTTCGGTCTTCAGCGGCCAGGCAGGCTGCGGCCACTGTTGCGGATCGATGCTGGCGCGCGGCGCGTCGCTGCTGCCAGGCGCGCGTGATTCGGACGGTTGCGTGGGCCGGTCGGTCGCCGATTGCGCGGCAACCGTCAGCGTTGCGCCTGCCATCAGTGACGCCAGAATGCCGACGGCCAGGATGTCCTGCCTGCGTGGAATCTTCATGCGTGCCGCTCCCCAGGGTGCTCACCAGTGCCCGCCACCGTGGTGGTGCCGGGTGCAGGTCGTTCTACGGCGGTGATGACAGCGCTGTCAATTCAACCGGGGCGTTTCACCGGCAAAGCGCGCAGCCGTGGGGACATCACGCAGTGGGCAGCGTTCTTTGCGCTGCGTCGCAACACATCTTTGGCAGGGTGGCAGGATGGCCGGGACAAGGCTGCGTGCTCGCCGCCTTGCGTACGCTCAGTTGAACACTTCGCGCACGTTGGACACTTTCCCATCGCGGAACTCGATCTGGATGGTCTTGCCGGACTGGTAATACTCCCAGCGCTCGCCCACGTTGGCACTGAACGCATTCTCTTCCTGGATCACGCGGTCGGGCTTGCCCGCGACCTGCATCACCTTGCCCGCACCATCACCGGTATTGACCAGTTTGTCGCCGAAGCGCGCACTGCCGGCCGCCATCGCCATGTCGGCGGCCAGGCATGCACCCAGCACCATGGGCAGCAGCAGCCCGGCATGGCGTCCCGGCGGCGTGGCCACCGCCTTGCGCGTGCAGATCCCCGGCACGCACCACAGGCCCTGCTCGTTGCGGTCCACCTCCCAATCCGGGCCTTCCAGCGTCTCGTTCGGCCCCTTCGGCCGGCGCAGCGCGCGTTGCAGTGCATCGGCCACGGCCTCCATCTCATGCCGATACCACCGGTAGCCGTTGACGCAGATCTCCACCGGCTGGTCGAACGGGCTCGGGTAGCCCGGCAGGATCTCGGCGAGTTGGGCCGCCGCCTGGCGCACGGTCAACCGGCGGAAACGTGGCATCGAAGCCCATTGATCGAGCTGGTGGACCACTGCGGGAGTCATGGCATCTGCTCCGGAGGGTTGGGTGCTACAGCATCGTGCATGCGGCGTCGCGAGCAGGCGACAGGAACGTAAACATTTCCTTAAATGACTGGAATCCATCACATTTCATGCCAAAACTGCGCTCACGTATGCCATGGCACAGTGGTGCCACGCCATCCGGATACCGAATCACGATGACTGCCCCCCACCGCCCGCTCTGCACGTTCGCCGTGCTCTCCCTCCTCTCCGTTACGGCCTGCGCGGCCGAGCCCGCGCCGTCCTCCGGCGCTGCGCCGCTCGCCACGCGCTACACCGACGTGACCGCCACCCACGTCCCCACCGATCCTGACCTGCACGCGCTCGATGCCGCGCTGCTCGATGTCGATGGGGACGGCGATCTGGATGTCGCGGTGGCCGTGGAGAACGGCGCCAACCGCCTGTACCTCAACGATGGCACCGGCATGCTGACCCATCGCGCCGGCGCGTTCGGCAGTGCACGCGGCGACAACGAGCACGTGCGCGTCGCCGATTTCGACCGCGATGGCCACATGGATGTGCTGTTCATCGCCGAAGAGGACGAGCAGCACAATCTGTTCCTGGGCGACGGCAAGGGCGGTTTTGTGCGCGCCAGCGAGCGCCTGCCGGCCAAGAGCCAGGCCAATGGCGTGGCCGTGGGGGATCTCAACGGTGACGGGTTCCCGGACATCGTGGTGGGCAATACCACCGAGGGGAAATCCGGCGCCGCCCAGACCTTCCTGTGGCTAAATGATCCGCGCCGCCCGGGGCATTTCATCGATGCCACCGCGCGCAACCTGCCGGCCCTCGATGTGCAGGCACAGGGCATCACCCTGGCCGACCTGGATGACGACGGCGACCTGGACATCGTGATCGCCAGCCAGGATCCGCTCAACCGCCTGTTCCTCAACGATGGCAGTGGGCGTTTCACGGATGCCACCGACCGCCTCGGCCCGCAGGTGCCGACCGAGACGCGTGAAGTGCACGCGCTCGATGCCAACGGCGATGGCCACCTGGACCTGGTGTTCTTCAACCTCACCAGCAACAACCAGGCGTGGGACAAGGACCCGCAGACGCGGCTGCTGCTCAACGCCGGCGATGCCACGTTCAAGGATGCGACCGCCGGCAACCTGCCTGCCCATCGCTTTTCCAGCTGGGGCGGCTCGGTGGTGGATTTCAACGCCGATGGTTACCCGGACCTGGTGGTCAGCGCGATCGATGTGCCCGGCTTCGTACCGCTGCAGGTGCGCGCGTGGCAGAACGACGGCCAGGGGCGCTTCCGCGATGTCACCGCAGCGGTGATTCCGGCGGCTACGGTGGGGCGCAGCTGGAGCATGGCCCGCGGCGATCTGGACGGTGATGGCAAACCGGACCTGTTCATCGGTGGCTGGCAGTCGCAGGCGCGGTTGTTGTTGAGCGGGGGCGCGGACTAGCCGGCCTGCGCAGCGGGCGGCCTGCGGTCTGGTGGCGGCGGTAAGGGCCGACGGCGCGCGCCGGTCAGCGGCGGGGTCCCGCAGCGCGCACGCGGCGCCGCTGCCACGCCAGGCCAAGTGCCGTACCGGCCAGCCCGAACAACAGCGAGACGATCGCGTCCAGCACTGCCGGCACGGGCGAGACCCCTTCGAAGTCCAACAGCAGCACGAGTACACCCGTCAGTATCTGGAGCAGCACGTAGGCCAGTATCGTGCGCAGCACGGCATGCTCGGGCCATCGGCAGGCGACCCACGCGCACACCCCCACGGCGATTACCCCGCCGATCAACGAGGGCAGCTCGTCCATGGCCCCCTCGCCGAGGGCGTGCTGCAGTTCCAGTTCGTAGACGCCGAACGGCAGCGCCACGATCACGGCGACCAGCACGAGCAGGCCGAACAGCACCAGCACGCGCCAGGCCAGCACCGGCAGACCCACCGTCGCCATGGGGACGCTCCGTTTCTCTCAGCACGGCCATCGGGTGTGGGACCCGTGACGCATCGCGCCGGGCCCCACGGTTCGAGGCCACCGTACCGCATTGCGGTCGGTGGCGGCCACTACCCGGCAGCGGGGCCTGGCTAGTGAAGGTGGCGCAGGCCGGTGTTGGCCGATCGCGTCTGGCGCTCCCACTCCTGTTTCGGATCGAGATCCCAGGCGAGGCAGCAGATATCGAAGGATGCGCGCCAGACCGGTCGGGACAGTTCCGGGGCCTGGTGGAACGCGGCGAAGAGTTCCCGGAGCAGGAAGTGTGGGTTCTCTGCGGTCATGGTGCGGGCTCTCTGTGTGCAACGAGAGGCAGAGGCGGTGCAGCGTTTTGCATGGCGGCTCTCTCCTGACGGCAGGAACATTCGCCCACGGCGAACAGGGTGTCGGGAGGTTCGAAACCGCATATGATCGGCGGGCTTATTCCCCCCTTACGGGGGTGTTGTATTCGCCGCCCTCCCGACGTATTGCACGTCGCTCTCGCTCATATGCGGAGTTTCGAAGCTCCGGTTGCCACGTTGAGACGAGCTGAAAGATTCTTGAAGTGGAACATGCCTTTGGCAGTCCACGTTCTTAAAGACAATACCTATAGCCAAGCGGAATGTGTGGCTGCATCTCGTTCTCCACGTGAACGCCTTCGCAGTTAAGGCTGCGATGCAACGCACAGTGCGTCTGAGAAGTGGCGCGATGGCGCGCTGTGCATCCGCGCTCTGTGACGCGATTGCCCCAGTCGGCGCGGCCGATCCGTCAGAGGCTGTGCGGGCGACCCGGCAGAAAAAAGAAGGGCGCCCACAGGCGCCCTTCTTGTTCACGGGATACCGCGCGTTACCAGGACCGACGCAGGCCGAGCTGGCCCGCCACTTCCTTGTAGCCGCCATCGCCGCGCTGCACGCGCATATCGCCCCAGGCCGACCACTTCAGGCCGAGCTTCAGCTGTGCACCGGCCTGCGCTTCGTAGCGGTTGGTCGGCAGCGTGGCGCGGGGAGTCCCGCCGAGCGCGGCGCGGAACGAGATGAATGGGTACGGCGGGAGGTGAATGGGCACGTGTGGCATCGATCCCACACGTCGTTCCCGGTCGCGGGCTGCATCCACCGGGTCTTCGGCGCACCGGCGCTGTGCCGGACGCGTCCAGCGAGGCGCGATGGTGATGCGCATGACCGACGGCCGCCATGCAACTAATACGAAACTGATCGAACTTCGGATTTCCATTCAGAAAGCGCGAGCATTCAGGCCTGCCTCCGCCTGCCGCATTCACCGTTCGTGGCATGCGTACTGACTGCGACGTAATCCGCAGAGGAAAGCGGCCACGGCCCCGGCTGTTTCCCGTGCGTGCTCCTGCCCGGCAGCGTCGGGAAACAGAAAAGGCGCCCGAAGGCGCCTTTCTGCGGCCACACCCCGCCGGCATCCGTCTCAGCCGGGGACCGGTGCCGCCTCGGGGATGAGCCCCTCGCGCTTGATCTCCGCCCAGAAGTCGGCCGGGATCTTCACCTGCATCGAGGCGATGTCCTCGCGCATCTGCTGGGCGTTACGGGCGCCGACCAGCACTGAAGCGACCACCTCCGGCGCAGCGGCGAACTGCAGGGCAGCGGTGCGCAGGTCGGTGCCATGCGCACGGGCGATGCGGTCCAGCCTGGCGCGGCGCTGGCGCAGATCCTCGGTGATCGTGCCGAGGTAGTCGATGCGCTCCACCCCGCACAGGAAGCCGACATTCAGCGGCGAGCCCACCACCAGCGAGACGCCGCGTCTGGCGCAGGCGGGCTGCAGCAGCTCCAGCGATTCGCGGTGGCGCACCAGCGTGTACTGCGTGGCCGAAAGGAAGATATCCGGGTCGCTGACCTCCAGCGTGCGCAGGATCGGCTCGATCGCATTGACGCCCAGGCCCCAGCCTTTGATCAGGCCTTCTTCGCGCATCCGCACCAGCTCGGGCATCGCGCCGGTGCGGGCCTGTTCGAAGTACTCGCCCCAGCGCGCGCCCAGGTCGCGGTTGTCCGGCGAGAGATCGTGGATGAACACCAGGTCCAACCGATCCACTCCCAGGCGCTGCAGGCTGTCTTCGACGGAACGACGCACCCCGGCAGCGCTGAAATCGTACTCGCGGTGGAACGGCGGCGGTGCTGGCCAGACCTTGCTCTCCGGCGGGTTGCCCGGCTTGAGCAGCCGCCCGACCTTGGTGGAGAGCACGTACTCGTCGCGGTTCTTTTCCGAGAGGAACTGGCCCATGCGGCGCTCGCTGCGGCCGATGCCGTACCAGGGCGAGGTATCGAAGTAGCGCACGCCACCGTCCCAGGCAACCTGCAGCGCACCCTGCGCATCCGCGTTGGAGGTGGGCTTGAAGGCGCCGGCCAGCGGCACCCCGCCCAGGCCCAGCGGCGAGGGCGGGCGGTAACGCGCGGTGGTGCCGCTGCGCGCCGGCGTGGCGGCGGTGGGGATGGGCGTGGCGGCCTGGGCGGCCATCGGGGCCGTGGCGGCGGCTGCGGCACCGGCGGCAAGGCCGGCGAGGAACCGGCGTCGATCGAGCATCATCGCACTCCGTCGTGGGGGAGCGTCCGACTATAACGGCCGGATGCTACGGATCGGCGTGTTCGATCTCGAAGGCATGCGCGCGCAGGTGGATCGCATCGCCGGACTGCAGCTGGATCGTCACCGCGAGCAGGCCATCGGCCGCTTCGCGCTGCAGCAGCACCTCATTGATGGAATTGCTGGGTCCCCACGGCTGCGATTTTTCCGTCCACAGCGCGCGCACGCCTTCGATCCAGACCGCGCGCTCTTGCGCTGTGTCATCGCGCACCCTCAGCTCGGCTTTGGCGCTTTCCCAGTCCAGCTGGACGGTCAACAGCGTCCAATCGTGCATTGAAACGTCCAACGTACCTCCTCCTCACGCCATCCGGTGTGCGGCGTGCTGCTGTTGTTCCTGTTCCTGCCGCTGCGTGTCCTGCAGCGCCTGCGTGTGCGCGTGGGCGGCAGGCTGCTGCGCCTGGGCCAGCTGTTCCACGCGCGCGAACGAGGTCTCCACCGGCGTCTGCGCGGCCACTTCGGTCAACATCGCCGCGCGCACGTGCGCTGGATCGTTCTGCGCGCCCTGCACGATGAAGATGTTGCGCGCCGCATCGGCATCGGGCGTGCGCTCGCTGAGCAGCACGTGGTCCACGCGCGCGAAGTTATTCTCCTTCGCCAGCGACAGCAGGCTGGCGCTGATCCGCTCGCTGGTGGCATCGAAACTGCGCCCGTTGGCGGCATCGAGCTGCGCGACCTTGCCGTTGAGCTGGGTGAGCAGCGCATGTTCGGGATGCGCAGGATCGGTGGGCGTGGTGGCGGCCACGGCACGGCCCGGGCTGGCCGGCGTTTCATTCTCGGAAAGGATGCGCTGCCAGACATCGCGCTCGGGCATCGCGTTGTGGGTCTCTTTGTTGAGGTCACTGCCCGGCACCGGCGGTTGGATGCTCTGGATCTCGGGCTGGTTGAACAGCACCTTGAGCTCGCCTTCGTAGCTGTTGTCCGCGCCCATCCAGGTCTGCCGGTGGATGCCGGCGTGGTTGAGTGCGGACCAGGCGAAATCGGTGCAGCTGTTGGTGGCGAACTGGTAGTTCATGTCGAAGCCGTGCTGCCGGGGATCGGCACCGAACTCGCGGATCTTCTCGTACTGGTCCTGGGTGATTTCCAGGGTGCGGGCGTAATACGGATTCTGGTAGCTGCGTGCATCGGTATCGGTGATCGCGCCAGGCACGGCGTTGGAGCCCTGCGCGGCGGCCTGCGCACGCGCATCCTCCCCCGCGGGCTGGAAACCGTAGCTGTCCCGATCCTTGCCGTGCGCCGTTTCCAGATACATGTGCCCGGTCAGCGACGTGCCGCCGCTCGCCAGGGGCGTACCGGGCGCCGCCAGATAGATGGTCACCGAGTAACGCGGATCCTCGCTCATTATTTCGCCGCCTTGGAATAGCCAACCAGTAGTTCAGCATCACGCCCGTGAAGATCCGGGCGATCCGCGGTGAGATCGACCGTCAGGCGGTAGCGACCCGGTGCCGCGTTGGGCACGTGCGCGAAATTGAGCGCGCCATATACAACGTTCGGATCGAACAACCCTGCACCGATCAGCATTGCGCTGTCGGCCCCCTGCGTGGTGGTGAACGGCACCTGGCCATCGGGGCCAACGGGCACGTCATCGCGCAGGTTTCTTTCGGTGCGCATGAGCGCCACCTCGGTGGCGGCGGTGCCTTCGATACGCTGCAGCTGCAGCCGTGCGGGAAGGTCGCCGGCGGTGATCAGGTCCTTTGTCGCCAGCATGGCCTTTGCCGTGTCGCCCTGCACGCGCAGCCCCAGCATCAGCGTGGTGGTGGCACCTTGATCCGGCGGCGGCAGCTCGAACTCCACCTCGGCGATCCTGCCGGCCTTGTCGAGCGCGACCGGGCGGGTCAGCGGGACGACCGTCCGGGCGGCGGCCTGTTCCTTTGTGAGCAGGACCGGCGCGGCCGGCGGCGGTTGCGCGGGTCCGCATGCGGCCAGCGTGGCCAACAGCGCCGCAACGCCGAGACTGCGCAGGCAGGGAACAGCAGGGATCGGCATGACGGGATCCTTCCGGGTGACGGGTGTCCACCGTGCCGGGCACGGCGGCGCGCACGGGGAATGATCGCACAGGCCGGTGAAGGGTATTCTGTCGTGCGGCAGACGCGTACGCACGACGACACGGCCATCAACGCGCAGCGTGCTTACATCCCACCCGTGGCCACCGCGGGCTCCACGCGCGAGGCCCGCCGGGCCGGTGAATACACGGCCAGTTGGCCGATCAGCCACAACAGCAGGGCGCCGATGGGAAGGTAGACCGCCGGAAGACGGGCCAGCTCATAGTGCTTCATCAACAGCTGGTTGATGCCATACGCGCCCAGCATTCCCACCGCGATACCGATGCTTACCAGCAGAAAGTTCTCCAGCTGGAAGTAGCGCAGGATCTGCCCACGCGTGGCCCCCAGCGCGCGCCGGATGCCGATGCTGCGCGTGCGCTGGGAAACCCAGAAACTGGCGATCCCGAACAGCCCGATGGCGGTGATCGCCAGCAGCCCGACCATCAGCGTGGCCAGCAGCCAGGTCATGTCGGCGTCCTTCTGGTAGTACCTGCGCATCACATCAGAAAAGGTGCCGTGATCCATGATCACGCGCCGGCTGCTGCTGCGCTCCAGGGCGGCGACCGCTGCCTTCTCGACCTCGGCGCGCTTCTCCGGGTCCACGCGCAGCGCGAACCGCCCCATGGTGACGTCCTTCATCGGCAGCAGCATCGAATGGCCGGCCGCGTCGGCCCCACCGAAATCGTTCGGCCGGATCAGCCGCTCCACAACGCCCACGATGCGGTGGGGCGAATTGTCGGGATTCCAGCTGTAGATCTCCTTGCCTATCGCGCTTTGGCCGGGGAACAGCCGTTGCGCCACCTCGCGGGTGATGATCGCCGAAGGCACGCGCAGCCCGGGCGCGCCACTGCTGAAGTGCTCCCAATCCACGTACTCGTCGGGCGTGAAGTCACGGCCCTCCAGCAGCCTCAGGCCCAGCGTATCCACCAGGTCCTGGCCCATGTACATGCCCAGCGTAAGGCTGGGTGCGCGCTGGTTCCGGTCCAGGTTGACGGTGCTGTTCCACGAGGAGTTGTCGAAGGGCACATGGTTCAGGCTCGTCGCCGATTTCACGCCGGGAATCGCACGCAGCTCGGCCAGGTCCTGGCGGACCAGCGCGCCCGGGCTTCCACTCTCGCCCACGCCGGCCACGTTGATCCGTACGATCTGATCGTCGGCCATGCCGGTCGCGCGCTCCATGCGCTCCATGCGCTGGCTGATCATGAAAATCGCATTGGAGACGATCGCACAGCTGAGCGCGATCTCCAGCACGATCAAGGCTGCCTGGGTCTTGTTCCGTTTCAGGCTGGCAAGAATGGGGCCGATACTCATGACGTCTCCGTAACAGGTAAATGCACGTTCTCGATCCCGCAGCGCCCGGGTTGTTACTGCAGCTTGGCCTGTACCGAGGGACTGACCTGCATGGCCCGCCACGCCGGGAATGCGCCGGCGAGCAGGCTGGCCGCGATCGAGAGGACGAAGGTGGTCAGCAGCATCGCAACCCCCATGTGGACTTCGGCGGCGTAACTGTGGGATTGCTGGCGCACTACCCACAGGCCGAGGTAGGCCAGCGCCAGGCCGACGCCCCCGCCCACCAGGCCGATCGCGCCCGCTTCCACCAGGAACTGCCGGAAGATCTCCTGGCGTGAGGCGCCCAGTGCACGCCGCACCCCGATCTCCGGCGCGCGCCGCATGAACTTGGCCATCAGCAGGCCGACCGTATTCAACAGGCACACCAGCAGGAAGCCGAAGGCCACCCACAACTGCAGCCGCACATCGGCGGGCACGGCGTTGCGGTGTTCCAGCCACTGCATGACGTTGTCCAGGCGCACATTGGCCGGCCGTTCGAAGCGCCCCGCGGTGCGCTGCTGCACCGTGTAGCTCTCCAGATAGCGGCGATAGCCAGCCACCTTCTCCGGTGTCCCCAATTCAACCCAGTACTGCAGCCAGGCGCAGGGCGCGTTGAGTGCCTGCGCGCCATCGGGATCGGCGTTGACATCGCCCCAGCAGTCCATGCTGCCCTGAATGCCCAGCTTCATCGACAGTGCGGTCCAGAACGGCAGGAACACCTGTTCCACATCACTGAAGCGGTCATTGGTCATGTCGTAGAACTTCGGCATCGGCCGCCACTGGTCCAGCACCCCGATGATGCGGAAGCGGCGGTCACCGATCAGCAGGCTCTTGCCGGTACTGTCTGTGCCGTCGAAGAGTTTGTTGTTCAGCGCCCGCGAGATCACCGCCACCTGTGCGCGGCCCTGGTCTTCATCGGGGCTCCAGCCGCTGCCGTAGCGGAACTGGGCCTCGAACATCGGGGGAAATCGGCCGAGGTATAGCGCGCGTCCACGATGATCGGCCGGACCTTGGCCGGATCCGATTCCACGGCCACGCTGCCGCCCACCATCACCGCCTGGCGGTCGGCCTTGCGATCACGCAGCAGCGCCTCCGCATCGAAGCGGGTCATCTGGTCGGCCGGCTCGCCGTCACTGGGCTGACCACTCATCGGGCGAGGATCGATTCTGGGATAGAACAGCCGATCGCTCTTGCCCGGGATGGGATCACCGGACAGCGTGGCAAACACCGTCAGAGCGGTCATGGAGCCGCCGATGCCGACCCCGATGGCGATCACCATCAGGGCGGTGAGGCCCCTGTTGCGCTTGAAGCTGCGCAGGGCCAGGTTTACGTAGTAGCCGAACATCCGTGATCTCCTATCTTCCTTGAGCACAGTTCAGAGCTGAAACCGCGCGCATGACTCCTTTCCACCACCACCACGTACCTGCACTCTGACCGGCCTCAGGGCGTAGTCCAATGCATCCTCGAACCCTACTCCGTTGGAACGCTCTCCTTCTACGATGCCAGCATGCATGGCCGCATTGCGTAGAACTCTGTCACAGAAAACATTCGAGCTGGAATATGGCGTTCGGAACACGCTTGAAGGACAAACTGCTGATGCCCGCCAGGTCATAGTACTTTCCTGGGGGAAATTCATCACTGACCTCAATGGTCCGCGTAGATGTTTCTTCGTCGGGAGCATCCAACTCACGAATCTCATGAAGGCGTATCGGTCTAGCACTGCACTAGGACGAGGATTAACCGTTTTCGCTCGTCTGCGTGTCCACTGAGCGCAACCTGGTTAGTGCACCTGCTGCGCCCGCCACCTCGAGTAGCGTCCAGAATGAGAGCGCCCCCATCAAGACAGAGACTACCGCCATTACTTTGGCTTCAAGCATTGGGGCGTAGAGCAGAATCACACCGGCCGCAACGAAACTCACGTAGAGCGCTAGAAGAAATAGCTGCTCCAGCGTACGAAACAGCTGGCGCTCCCTGTACTTCTTTTTCCACGCGAGATCCTGCAGCCTTGTGCCTTCAAAGTACCGCCAGTTCATCGCGAGATCATTCAGAGGACGGGAAGGGCTGCTTGCCATGACCGCCTCTCTAAGCAGGTCCGCGGGCGCGGGCCGTTGACCAAATCTGTGGTGGAAGAAAGACTCAAGCCAAAACGAATCGTCGATCTTGCTACGGTCCCAAAGCTCTAAGCACTCTCTACGCCCCTGCTTGCCTGCTTGGAACAGCTTGTAGAGCGCAGTCCCTATCGCAACCGCGACTAGAAACAGGGCTGAGGCAAAGCCTGGTATGCCCAGCTTTTCAAGCACCTCTGTATCAATCATCTAGATCTCCTTCCGTTGAGAACCAGTAGTATCGCCGGCCGGCGAGGGATGCTTAAGAATCTACGCGTCCAGACCAATTCGCATCTCCTCGCGGTCAATGCTCGTCCCATATGCCCTGTATTTCGCCACCCTCACCCTGATAGTCTTTGCCTACTGCAATCAGGGCGCAAGGATGACGAAAGCTATCTTCACGGTGTCGGAGAGCTCCGAGTATCGGGACGCAGTGGATCTTTACCACTTCCCGAAGACCTATCTCCGTCAAGTTGAGGCGGCAAAGGGTGATCTCGTCATCTTCTACCAGCCGCGCAGAAACGACGGGCCCCGCAGCGCAGGAGGCGCACAGTCCTACTTTGCTGTCGCGCGTGTCACGAACGTGCGCCCCGATCCCGAGGCGAGCGGCCTGTTTTACGCAGACCTTGCTGATCGCCTCGATTTCGACCACCTCGTGCCGTTTAAGCGCGGAGACTTCTACTACGAAGCGCTCCTCCGCCGCGAGGACGGCGAGACGAATCGCGGTGCCTTCGGTCGTTCGGTTCGCAATCTGACGGACGCCGAGTTCGCGTTGATCCTCAAGGACGGATTCAATCAAGAGCTTGCAGAGCCAGGCTTCCGATTGGAAGGGGTAGTCGATCCGGAGGAAGAGCCGCTCCCTGAAGTGGTACCGCGACCCCTTATCCAGCAGGTGATATCCAGGCGATTCCGCAATGCCGCTTTCCGGCGGCAGGTCCGTGAGGCTTACGGCAACACGTGTGCAGTGACAGGCCTGAGAATCCTTGATGCCGCCGGCAAGCCGGAAGTGCAGGCTGCGCACGTTAGGGCCGTCTCTGCAGACGGGCCAGATGTGGTCCGTAATGGGATCGCGCTGACGGGTACCGTGCACTGGCTCTTTGACCGCGGACTTATCTCGGTTACAGATGAGTACTCCCTGATGGTCTCCCCGGATGGCCTGCCAGATCAGCTTGATGCTTGGCTACAACCAGGGCGCGCACTGACCCTTCCTAATCAACCAGGGCTGCAGCCGCATCGCGGCTATCTTGCATGGCATCGGGAGCATTGCTTCCTAGGGTGACTCCTGCGTAGCAGCGGGCGGGGGCGTACTGATGCGCCCTGCGTTTATCGAGCCCACCTAGTGCACGTTGGAACGGCTTCTACTTGCCGCCCTGCACTCCCGCTCCCACTCTTTCCTGGGATCCAGATCCCACGCCATGCAGCAGATGTCGAACGACGCACGCCAGACCGGACGGGAAAGCTCGGGCGCCTGGGTGTAGGCGATGAAGAGTTCTTTGAGGGTGACGTACGGGTTCTCTTTGCTCATGCTGCGCCTCGGGCGGTCGGCGCAGGCTGCAGTGCGGAGGCCGATATCGGCAGGAGTGGGGGCATGGCGGTTCCTCCAGACGGCATGAACTCTCGCCCTGGCGGGCGAAAGGTAGTCGGGAGGCTAGAAACCGGATGTGATCGGCGGGCGTATTCCCCCCTTCCGGGGGTGTTCTATTAGCCGCCCTCCCGACGTATTGCACGTCGTTCCACTTCACACCGGAGTTTCTAGGCTCCTGACCGCCAACCCTCAGACACGGGCGAACGATCCCGAAATGGAATTTTTCTCTAGGAAGACTCATTGCCCAAGGCAATAGCTATCAGGGTAGCCGCACCACCAACTGCGCCTCCCTTTGAACGTGAACAGATCCGCAGTTCAAGCCGAAGAACCCGCCACAAGTCACGCAGGGATGGGCCAAAAAAAACCGCCCGGTGCACACAGGCAACCGGGCGGCATGACGCGATCAGCTCTTACAGCGCAATCCGGGCAACAGACTCTTCGCTGCCCTTGGCCTCGCTGTCGCCGTTCTTGACGGTCACGTACAGCACGTTCTTCTTGGCATCCAGTGCCAGGCTGTTCGGGTGCGTCGGCACCGCGTACGTCGCCACCTGCTTGTAGGTATCGCTGTTGTACGCGGTGACCGTGCCGCCATCGCGGTTGGTCACGTACAGGCGCTTGCGCGGGGCGTCCAGCAGGATGCCCAGCGGGCCGGCATCGGTCGGGATGCTGGCCAGTTCCTTGCCGGTGCTGCGGTCCAGCACCAGCACGCGCTTGCCCGGGTGCACCGAGGTCAGGCCCGAGCTGCTGGCCTGGTACTTGCGGATCATCTCCGAGCCCTGGTCGGTCACGAACAGGCGCTTGCCGGCCGGATCCAGCGCGATGTTCATCGGCTGCTCGGCACTGACCTTGAAGCGCTGCTCGACCTTGCCGCTGTCGGTGCCGACGGTGACGACCTCGGCCAGCAGGTTGGAGGTGTACACGCGCTTGGCTTTGGCATCCAGCGCCAGGCCCGGTGCCTTGGCGTTGCCCAGGCCCGGAATGGTGTTGATGACCTTCAGCGACTCGGTATCCACCACGAACAGCACGCTGCCCTCGCCGGAGTGACCGGTGACATACAGGCGGTTGTTGGCGCCATCGACGACCAGCTCGCGCAGATCGTGGGTGTAGGCGGCCTTGCCGTCCTTGCCGACCTTCTTTTCCATCAGCTGCACGATGCCGACGGATTTGTTGGTAGCGGTGTCGACCACGGTGACGGAGGTATCGACGGTGTTGCCGACGTACAGGCGGTTGTTGGCGTCATCCAGCACCACACCGAAGGCCTTGCGCTCCAGCGGGATGGCGGTTTCGACGGCCAGGGTTTCCGGGTTCAGGCGCAGCACCTGCGACGGACCGGCGTCATCACCGAAGCCGCCCGAGGAGGCCACGAACACGGCGTTCTGCTTGGCGCTGAAGGCCAGCTCGTAGAGGCCCTGGGCGACGGCCTTGCGCTGGACGGCGGTGGTGCTGGCCGAGGCGGCGGCCTGCTCGGCGGCGAACGCGGACGGCGCGCCAAGGCTCAGGGTGATGGCGAAGGCCAGGGCGGCCGAGCGGATTACGGAATTGCGGTGCATGCGAGCTTCCTTGTGAAAGGCTTCGGAGAGAGATCCTTGGCTCGCGTGGCCGCTGATAGCGGCCAGCCACACAATCGGAAGACGTGGGCAGGCTGGCTGTTTCGGTCATCTTAACAGGAGCGGCCCGGGGCGTCGGTTTCGGCCCGGTCCTGAACGGTGAGACGGCGCTGGCGTTCGGCAACGACCAAGATCGCGCGTCTGTGGTGTGGCCGCCGGTTGGGCTACTTTTGAACAGCTGAGCTCATCGGCCCATGCACTTGCATCAGGGTGAGTCCGGCCGGACCATTTGACAGGGTTCTTTCTCCAAACGTCATCGATGGGCTAGTGAGAGTTGCGTAGCCATCTGGATCAATTACTGCAAGATCTTGGCGGACCTCGGCTTCCTCAACCTCGCCGATCCCCCCTTACCGGCACCAGGCTGGCCAGCGGGGATGATTGCCCTGGGCCGCTCATGAGAGGTCAGCGAGTCAAAATTGCTGTTTGGGAGTATCTCTTCCCGCAGAATCCGAACGTGCTCCTCCCTGCTCAGCTGGTGAGCTTTGCTACTCATTGAAGAAGTGCTTTTACTTTTCGAAGTACTCCATGAGGTCCCTGTCTAACCGCATCCTCTTGAATTCTGCATGCGCATTCTTCACGTGCATTCAACACATCGAGACCAGCTGGAGCCTTACCGGCACCTCCTCTATAGTTGCCCCATCCAATGCAATGGAATGGCCCATGAGCGTGATGTCATCCGGGCGGTGCTTCACAGCTGCACTCGCCGTCGTCCTGAGCGCCAGCGCCTGTGCACGAACGCCGCCTACAGATCAGAAAGGGAACTCGAAGATGTCGGAAGCAACGGAAACCGGTCGAATCATCAATGGGCACACCTACACCGATGCATCGGTCGACGTAGAGCTTGGGCCGAATACCTTCCGCATTCCGGCCAACTACCTGGATAGTCAGATTGCGCCTTGGCCCGGTGGAGGTGTGAGCCTGATCCTTGAGTGGCCGGACATGAAGCCCTCTTCGCCAGGCGCTCGGGCAAGTCCCCGAACGAATGACTTCCGCAAGGAGATCGCGGTCTCTATCGATTATATCGACACCGCTCCCATTGAAACCTCACTGGAACGGCTGTCCTCCAATGAGGCTGTCACCGAGGCCGACTCGGTAGAGCGTGGAAATCCCAGGGATCGCCTGGACCTGCGCGTCGCTCAGCCTGAGACGATGGGGCTGACTCCCTACGCCATCGATGAAGCGAAGATGGCCGTGTACTCAGAGCAATACGAAGCCCGCTACCGCAAGTCGCATACCCGCAATCCGGGTTTCGAGGATGACTGGTACATTGCACGCGGTCCGAACGGCAGCCTCACGACCTTCATCAAGTGCGACAGCACCAAATTCCGCCGCGATGGTGTCCGGCTGGAGGGTCAGCAGGTCATCCATGAAGAGGGTGCAGTAGCCGCCGGTTGCGTCCACTACTTTTCGGATGTTGAGAACAAACTCTCGATCACTCTGAACTACAAGCGAGCATTCCTGAAAGACTGGAAGCGCATGGAAGACGCAGTGCGTGACCTCTTGGCCAGCACCAAGGCCAAGTGAATCAAGCATCTACAGGGAGTAGTAAATGAGTGGATTGACTCAGCGCGACATCAGAATTTTGAGCAGCTATGCGGACGCCGGGAACCGGGAGCTGTACTGGAATTACCTCTCCCAGCTGCCGGGCGCGGACGGCTATGGCACGCTGGCACTGGGCGTAGTTCGCAATGACAGCCTGCCCGGCCGGGTGGCAAATAGCTATGCACAGGACCATGCAAAGACTCAGCACGACAGTGGTTCGCGTCACCCCAATGCCGAGCTCAGTGAGCGCCAGTGGGAGGACTTTGGGCAAACGCTGCTCAAGCAGGATCTTGAACTCCGCAGCTACTGGATGGAACAGAGACAGCCTGACAAGGCGCTGAACCTCCCTGGCAAGGATGTCATGAGAGCGCATGACCGCGCGTTTGACCTTCACGAGCTGGATCCTAACTGCTGGACGCCCCGCGTCCTGCTGCAGGCCGCCCTCGAGAAGAGCGGACCTCAAAAGCTCGAGCAGATCTGGACGAACATGCTCGACAACGACTACGTCGGCGCAATCCGTGTGGGCAAGACAGGATATGACGCAATTGATCAGATGGGCTTGGTGGACGGTGGGCAATACTTGACCAAGCTCGGCGCCACGGAAGCCGCCCAGTTTCTTGAGGGCCGGTCCTCGACCAACCCCAACGTGATCGGCGGCAACAGCTATTACGCCATGTACTTCGAAGGCGAACAAAAGTGGGCCAATGTGAGCACCGGCGGCGGCCACCTTTCAATCAGGGAGGAGACCAATCCGGCTCGGATCGCCGAATTGAACGATGCGCGCGATGTGCGCCTGGAACGCCAGCAAAAGGCCACTCAGTTCCATGAGGATGATCCGTACCGTACGATCACCCGCAGCCCGATGACCGCATCCCTTGATGGCATGCCAGGCGAGCGGCAAGCACCTACCCGCTTGGCCGACATCGCCCCCGGCCACCCGGACTACGCGTTGGTACAGCAGGTCCGCGAAGGCGTTGCCGCCATCGACGCCAAGCAAGGTCGCACTCCGGACGAGACCAGCGAGCGCCTGACTGCAAGCGTGGTTGCGCTGGCGCGACAGAATGGATTGGAGCGCGCGGACCACGTGCTGCTGAGTTCGCAGACCGCGGATAGCCCTGCTGGCCGAAATATCTTTGTTGTCCAGGGCGAACCGGCCGACCCGGCGCATCGTCGCGCTTCAATGCCGACCGATGTCGCTGTGCAGACGCCGGTGGAGCAGTCCATGCGGCAGCTGGAGGTTGCCGGTCAGGAGCTACAGCAGCAGGCGTTGGCACAGACCACGCAGCAGGAACTGGACGCACGCGTTCGTGAATCCCAGAGCCAAGCGATGCGTATGGGGTGATGCGGCTCGGGAAGGGCCGTCCATCAGCCTCGGCCAGACTCCAACCGTAGCCCGGCCGCAATTCCAGGTTGAGTAAGCTACGCGGACTCAACCCTGTCCAGACAAGGAACGGTAATCGCCCATCAATCACAGGAAGCATCTGCCGCCGTCATGATTGATTGCGACAACGTGTCGCCGGAGATCGTTGATTTCGCAATGCTGATGGCCACGCAGGCAGGAAGAGTTACGGTCCGCCGGCGACGTCCCCCCGAGATTGAGTAGCGGAGCGGTTTGGAGTCCAATCCTCAATGACAAGGAGATTGGACGTGAAGAAGCGCTTTTCCGAAGAGCAGATCATCGGCTTCCTACGCGAAGCTGAGG
>Ga0308171_1000338_pt1 | contig 114060 bp, 91 predicted proteins | sample PhyGR1_FD_202135 | JGI IMG/M metagenome (GOLD analysis project Ga0308171, IMG submission 202135) | Phyllosphere microbial communities from UC Gill Tract Community Farm, Albany, California, United States - DLSLSG.R1 | ecosystem: Host-associated > Plants > Phyllosphere > Unclassified | place...
GCCTGCAAGTCCGTCGGGAAACCGGGGAATGGTTCGGTGACGACATCGACGGGGCGGATGCCGTTGCCGTTGCGCACGACGCGCAGGCCGCTCTCCGTTTCGGTGATGGTTGCGCCGGCAAGCTGCAACGTATCGATGGCGTTGTCGAGCAGCGAGGCGCGCGTGCCTTCCAGAAGAACGTCACCGCCTGTCATGGCGACCGCCATGGCGTAGGTGCCCGTTTCGATGCGATCCGGGAGAACGCGGTGGCGGGCGCCGGAGAGCGAGGTCACACCTTCGATGGTGATGGTGGACGTGCCGGCTCCCTCGATCTTCGCACCCATGGCGGATAGGCACTCGGCAAGATCCACGACTTCGGGCTCACGAGCCGCATTGTGAATGATCGTCGTGCCACGAGCAAGCGTTGCTGCCATCAGCATGACATGCGTTGCGCCGACCGAGACTTTCGGGAAGGTATAGGTCGCGCCGATCAGACCACCGGCGGGTGCGGTTGCGTTGATATAACCGCCATCGATTTCCATGGTCGCGCCAAGCGCTTCCAGTCCTTCGATGAAGAGGTCGACGGGACGCGTACCGATGGCGCAGCCGCCGGGGAGCGAAACGCGCGCCCTGCCCTCACGAGCGAGAAGCGGGCCGATGACCCAGAAGCTCGCACGCATCTTGGAGACCAGCTCGTAAGGCGCGGTCGTATCGACGATCGTCCGGCAGGTGAAATGCACGGTGCGGGAATAGCTTTCGCCCTGGCTTTCACGACGGCCGTTGACGGAGATGTCGACGCCGTGGTTGCCGAGAATGCGGATCAGCTGTTCGACATCGGCCAGATGCGGGACATTCTCCAGCGTCAGCGTGTCGCTGGTCAGCAGCGATGCAATCATCAGCGGCAGTGCGGCATTCTTGGCGCCGGAAATCGGGATGATGCCGTTCAGCTCATTCCCGCCTGTGATTCTGATACGATCCATTCGTCCCTTACGAGCCTTGCGCTCGCCTTTCCTTGATGCCGTTCAGGCATGTGTTGGTGCCGGCCTGCCGGCAAGCGACAGCACAGCTAAAAAAGATTTGATGCGCCCACTCAGACGAGAGTTGGCGCGAAAGATGAAACCCCTGTCCGTTTCAATTTTCCCCGGCTAAAGCGTATCGCGATCTTGCAGATTCGCTCATACGCTTTAGGTTCTTGTTACCGCATGTCGTTATCGCAAAACCGCTGCACACTTTTGCGCAACCTGCTTTCGTTCTTGTCAGCACGATTCGTTCGTTTTTGCGGCAGGAAGTCCGATTGTATCGTCTTCATCGCCCGCACGACGGGCGCGCAGCTGCTGTTTGCGGCGGGCAAGGTTTTCACGCAGCTTTTTTGCAGCTCGTGCCTTGCGTTCCGCTTCTCGCTGCTTTGCCTTTTCGCCGGGGCCGCTTTGCCCGGATGCGAGCGGCTTTTGCGGGGTTTCGTCCTGATATTCGTCCATGGGCGGTGTCATAAACGAATTTCGCGCCGTTCAACAGTGTCCGTCGCTTTTTTCAGAAAGGTATGGTGAAGTCGCACTTTGACGCTTGCACTCATCAAAAACCTATGGCAATAGGCGCCCACTTGATGTCGAGGCAGCGCTTCGGCGATAGATGCTGCGGTAGCTCAGTGGTAGAGCACTCCCTTGGTAAGGGAGAGGTCGAGAGTTCAATCCTCTTTCGCAGCACCATCTATTTCTCCCACAAGATCGAAGTTTTTTGCTCGATTGAGCACTGCGTTCAACGGACCTGATTGTCTTTTACGTCAAGCAGCACATGGTTCATCGCGATTTTTCCTATGGCTGAAGAAACCGTCTCGGCTTGGCACCTCTTCGGTCAATCGCCTGTTTGCCAAGCCCCCTCCACGATCAGTAACCTGGCTCAACTGGCCAGGACCACGTGCAACGGTTTTGCACGACACTTCGATGGCTGACTATTTACAAAATGGGAACGACAATACGGACGCGAATGAATGCCGCCCCTTGGTCAAGCCAAGTCTTTGAAGAAGCTTGACAAGAGGATCCGATCAGAAGCCGGACTGGATGCGGGAGAAAACCAGATTGGTGAAGAGCGAGATTTGCGAGCCAACGAAGGGCGCTGAAAAGGCAATCGCCACCATGACGGCGATGATCTTCGGTACGAATGTCAGCGTCATTTCCTGAATCTGGGTTAGGGCCTGCACGAATGCGATGATGATGCCGACTGCCATTGCGGCAAGGACGGCAGGTCCCGATGCCACCAGCACGGTCCATATGGCATTTTGCATGATATCGAGAGCGTCTGCCTCGTTCATCTCGATCCGCTCGTCTCATTCGGCCAAAGGATGCCGTACCTGAAACGGTGGGCATGGCCGCGTGATACGACCACAGAAGACGCTATATGATTCGACAGAAGGCGTTAAGACGCCGTCTGCGAGATTTTGATGCCCTGGCCGATCGCGATCGTCGATCCTGCCACCGTGGTTGCGGAGAGACCCTCGGCGGTGACTTCGACGGACTTCACGACGCCGCTGGTCTGGCCGTCGGCGCTGGTGATCGTCTTGCCGATATAGGAGGACGCGTTCGACAGCGACGATGCCGAGATCAGGCTTTCCAGATTGGTGTTCATCTTGATCGACTGCTCGACCTGAGAGAACGTGGCCAACTGGGCGACCTGCTGGCTCGGGTCCATTGGATTCGTCGGATCCTGGTTCTTCATCTGGGTGATCAAGAGCTTGAGGAAGTTGTCGTAATCCAACGACGCCTTCTTGGCGTCGGTCTTCGATGCCGAGGTTGTCTGCGTCGATGTCGCACCCGTTACGGCGTCTACCATGGTGCGATTTCCCTTCGCAGTTCGTTGACGACAGCCGGCGTGATTTCCTGACTGCTGAGAATGGTCTCTTCCTTGGCGTAGAGACCGCGAATAGTCTTCAATGCGTCGAAAGGACGGCCCGACGAAACGGTGGCATCGATACGCTTCAGCTCAGAACGGATCTCTTCGTTCTTGAAAGTCGCAAGCAGCATCGTGATCGACTTGCGGAAGAGGGTCAGAGACTGCTCCTTGCCTTCCGGATTGATCAGCATCATCTGTACGATGAAGTACAGCTGCCGCAGAGGTGTCGTCGTATCCTCAAGCTGCAAGACATGGTTCTCAAGGAGAAACGTCACATCGTTGAGGAATTCCAGGGAAACCTTCCTGTCGACACGAAGAACTGCGCCGTTGATGAAGATCTTTTCCCCAGACTTCAAGGAAATCCGCAGTGTACTTTTCATTTAAGTCCATCCTTGATGATGGTTGTCACGTCAATAATGCCTTGGTAGTTCGTCGAGTCGCGCTTGCGTATTTCTTCGCACTCTTTCAAAATCCAAATTGCGATGGAGATAAGGTTGGCTTTCAGCTCGACTGGCAGTTCGTTCTCGGGCTGCTGCAGATCGTCGATGAAACGGGTCCATACCTGTCGGGTGTAAAAGATCGCTTCTATCCCGTCCTTGCCATATCGCCCCTGGTTCTTGGCAATTTCCAAGAGCTCAATGGAGCGCTCCAAGACCTGTCTTTCCCTATTGCGAGCGACATGTGGGTCATCCTCCATTATCTCCGCATATGAAAACTGGAACATTTATCTTTCCTTCATGGCCCAATGTACCGCCCCTCATCGGCGTATAAGTCCCTCTAGATGAAATTGACGAGGCTAAGTCCCTGGATTTTCCCAGTTATTTTGTAAGATGTCTCAACCTGGTTCATCAGGGTCGTAAGGCGCGTGGATGCCTCATATGTGTCGATGCCAACCAAGCCGGTAAGCTGCGTGTCGATAATGGTCTTCTGAGCACCCATGTAGCTGTTCGCCTTTTCGACCCGCTCCTGTGACAGACCGATATTCGCACGCTGCGTGTCGATACCGGCAATCGCGGCCCCAGCAAGTTTGGTAGTGGTGTCGTTCACCGCAGCAAGCGCCCCAGGTCCTAGACCGGAGCCAACCAATTGCGAGGATATAACGCTGGCAAGTACGAGATTTCTGAACCCTTCAGAGGCGGCGCTAGCAGATGTCGACACGGTTTCCGACGTGCTGATACGGCTGCTCATCGTCGTTTCCGACGCGTTCGTCCAGCTGCCCCAATCAAAACCAGCCTGATAGTTCTGCAGGAAGTTCGCTACATCTGACGCCGTTGCTGTAGAGGGATCAGGAAACTCCGCGTCGAACCTGGCCTTGAAATCAGTGGTGACACTGTTGATGAAACCGTCATTGAGAGTTTGGGCGTCGGTGTTGATGCCGGAAAAAAGATACTCGCCGTTCACAGCTGTGTTGGCATAGCTGGTAAAATTCTCAAGCACCGACGTAGCAGTCTTCGCAGCGACGCCGATGCTGCTCGAGTCGGAACTGCCACCCAAAGCCACAATCGAATTGAGAAGCGTTTGAGCTGACTCGGACATGTTTTTCATCGCGAGCTGAGAAGCATCCATTCTCTGTTGCGCGACCGAGTTGGATTCGATGATGGACTGAAGCCGTTTGCTTTCGCGCGTGTAGTCGAGACTCGTCGATGTCCGCGCTCCTAGCTCCAAACCGACATCCGCGTAAGTGCCCGTAACGGCTTCCTTCTGCAGCTTGCTGATTTCTGCTTGCGCATTGGACACCGTCAAATGCATGGCCGTGCTAACACTTTGGGATGAGATTGAGGTGGTTTTCATATCAGTTCGCCGCCGCCAACAATGTCTTCAAAAGGTCATCCACAGTCGTCATCAGCTTTGCTGCAGCCTTGTAGGACTGCTCGATATCGAGAAGCTGGATCAACTCTTCATCGAGATTGACGCCTGTCGCGTTCGAGTAGGCTTCCTTCGATTTTGTCAACATGGCCGATGTATTGTCAGCCGCCGACGCGGCATTGCTGCGATACTGCTCCGCAAAGCCAACCGAGTCCGTTGCGAAACTGAGCAGCGTCGTGTTCCTGGAAATGCCCGCAGCGGGATCGAAATCCCTCTGCGTGTTCATCTCCTTCGCGTATCCGTAAAGCACGGTGGAATAGCCACTCGATCCGGCTGTGTTAGGACTGACGCCGGCGATGTTGCCGTCACGCAGTTTCGTGGGGGTTGCGACCGCATCGGCCGAGACCGAAATCAAGCCGGCGAGGCCTGGTATCTTCGCCGGGGTTTCGAAGTCGACTGTTGAACCATCGCGCGTTGTGAACAGACCGGCAATCGGATTTCCTGCGCCATCTTTTTCGGCGAAGGATCCCATCAAGCTGCGCGCGATCTCGTCAAGCTGAGCTTGATAGGTCGGGTAAACTTCATCACGTAACTGAAGAAGTGCCGGCAGGCTTCCCTTGGCCGTGGTATTGCTACCGGAGCCAGTCTTGACCATCACGCCATCTATGAAGATCGGCGAACCGTTTGTGCTCGCATCATACGCGGCCTTCGCGTCAAACGACACTTTCCTCGGCGTCGTCTCAAACAGCGTCGTGCCATCGGTCGTATAGATCGCAATATCGTTGCCGGGGCGCGTTGCCGTGGAGATACCGATGATACCGGAAATTTCCTTGAGCAGGCTTTCGCGCTTGTCGAGAGCATTATTGGGGTCCCGCCCGACGAGAGTAGCGTATTTGACCTGATCATTGGCTTGGCCGAAATCGGTCAGTAACTGGTTCAATCGCGTGATCGACGTATCGATTTCGCTATCGGCATCTGCCCTAAGTTGCTGAACTGCCTTAGTGGAGGTGTTCAGCGCGTTGGTCGTATCGGTAGCGGCACTGACGACGGCGGAGGCCAGCGTGATATCCGTCGGCGACGCGGCATAGGTATTCAGCGCGTTTTGCAGGGACGCGAGATAGGTGGATGGGGCAGCGGTGTACTCGTCACCTCCCATAACCACGCTCAACGACTTCATGCCCGCCAGCAACTTCTGTTTGCCCGCATCATCTGAGGCGGCGGAAAGATATTGCTTGAGAAGAGCACCATCTTCGGCACGCTCAATCTTGACGGTGATTGCGCCTGTCAGCGTATTGACCGTGGTGATCGCAGCCCGACGGTTATAGTCGCTTGAGCCTGCATTCGAGATATTATTCGAAACGACGGCACTTGAGAGTGACGTGTTACCCAGAGTGGCCTTAGCCGTATTAAGTGTCGTACTGAGCGCCATTCACCCGTCTCCAGAAGCTGTTATCGTGCCAGATTGATGAGGACGTCCATCATATCCGAACCTGTTTGGAAGACTTTTGAGTTCGCGGTGTAGCTGCGCTGGGCCTGGATCATTTCCGTCAGTTCGTTCGCGATATCGACGTTCGACTGCTCCAACTGCTTGGACGCAATCGAGCCATAGCCCGTCTGACCCGCGAAGCCCAAGGTGACCACACCCGATTCAGCAGTCGTCTGGAAGGCATTGCCGGAAAGGACCTTGAGATTGTCCGGGCTTGCCACATCGGCGAGCGGAACGCGGTAAAGCGCCCGCGGCGAGGACTTGGCATAGGTCGCATAGACCGTCCCGTCCGCCGTGATAGAGATCGACTGAACCGCTTCAGCCGCGTTACCGTTCACGCCGCCCTTGGAAATCGTCGATTTGTCTGCACCGAGCTGGGACATTCCCGAGAGATCGAATGTCACGTCCATGTCGTTGACGCTATCGGAGACAGTGATCTTGGGCGGATCGTTCTGCAGTTTTCCAGCATCGTAGGTCAATGTTTCGTTCAACAAGGCAGACTGTGAATAAGGGAAGCCGCCCGGATCGGTCGCGAACTTGGCGTCATACACGGAAACTTCCCACTCGTTGTCTGCGGTCTTCGTGAAGTAGAAATCGTACTTCACCGAATTGCCGAGCGGATCGTAGCCGGTGACAGACGTTTTCAACGTGCTGACCTGATCGACGACGACCGAGCTGTTGTTCGCGCTGGGGCGGTTGCCAGCAGCCACGATCGGCGCGGAAGAAGACAAGTTGCCCGTTAACGAGCCGAGTGTGGAGACCGTTGCCTGCATGCCGTCAGCCGATGCATTGACAGGAACGAGACCGTCATAGCTGTTAATCACGGTGGTTGGCGTGGTGCCATCATACTTGTAGCCCAAAAGCTTGAAGCCGGAGGCATTGACGAGGAAGCCGTCTTCGTCGGGAACGAACTGGCCTGCGCGGGTCAGGAAAACGTTGCCGCTCGGGTCCTCGACCACGAAGAAGCCATCGCCTTGAATGGCAATATCGGTCGGCGATTGCGTAGACTGTAAAGGTCCGTTCTGGGTGATGGAGTAGTTGACCTTCGTCATCACGCCGCCGGAATTATAGGTGCCGCCGTTCGCACCGAGCACGAGGGTCGAAAAGGATGTCGATGCACTCTTGTAGCCAGTGGTGCTGGCATTGGCGATGTTGTCACCGACGGTCCCGAGCTTGTTGGCCTGAGCGCCCATGCCGGATACAGCAGTTTTCATCGTTCCAAAAAGGCTCATGTCGAATCCTCTATTCCTGTTCCTGATGACGTTAGGATGCGGGCCTTGCGTGAGGCTGTCTGTTTTCTCCACCATGGAAATTTTCAGCGCCAAAGCCATCGAGGAGTGGAGACGTCCAGAAACGAAAAAGACCGGCGCTGGGGCCGGTCTTTAGGAATGAGGTTGCTGAAATGAATAAACAAATATCGCGGGCTTCTCGAACCCGCGATGACGTTCAGGACCAGTCGATGCAGTAACCGAGGAACCGCTTCGAGTCGATTGGATCGAAGCCAAGCTTCTTGCGAAGCTTTTTGCGAAGCTTGCTGATGTGGCTTTCGACCACGTTCTCTTCGACTTCCTCATCGAAGATGCCGTAGATCGCGTTGAAGATCTGCGCCTTGGAAACGCGGCGACCGCGGTTGGCGATTAAATATTCCAGAATGCGCCGCTCACGACGCGGAAGCGGGAACACTTCGCCATTCACTTCCGGATCACGACCATCGGAGAAAACCCGGATTGGTCCGACATCGGTAAACTGCGTGATGACATTGAGCCTGCGGCGAATGGCTGCCGCTCGTGCCAAGATCTCACGGGGATGTACAGGCTTGCGCACGACATCGTCGACGCCACAATCGAACAATGCAAGTGTTGCATCGAGGGAATGTTGATCGCTGACCGCAATGACAGGGGCCTGCGAACGATCACGGATCGTTCTTGGCAGTTCATGCGTTGTATCAGCCTGACCGATTAAAAATGCTTCAATCGCAGCGATGTCTGAATCCGCTGCGGTGTTTACCCATTCGCCAAATTCTGCTGGATCAAATCCAGTCGAGGGTATCCCCTCTCGTCCAAACAGGGCTGTATACCCTTCTTTAACGAGCTTGCGCTCATCAACTACCACGATCATTCGTCCGCCTCCGAATCAGTGTAGCTCACCTACGTCCTAGGGTGTACGAATCGGGGGAATCTCTAACAATTACAGGAAAACACAGGTAATTATTAATAGTTGATTAACCATATTGTGCCGATTTGGACTATATATAGTATGCGTTAACCAAATATGGGATATTTTTTCCTGGGATAAACATGTGGAAGATAATAGGGGGATTGACTCAATGAATTTGGCCCATTCTTGCCGCATTTCAAAAATGGGCAAAAACGGAGTCGGTGGATACAACTTAAGATTGGTTAAGCCTGGCAAAATTTGCGGGCGTTGACGGTCCACTGACCATAGCCTGTTGCGACCAGATTACTGATGACACGGCAGACATAGCGCTGTTGCGCGGGGTCATTATTGGGGCCGGCATGGTATCTTGCGACAGCCATCGTCCAGGTCTCATGCCGATCGTGGAGCTGCTTTAGGAAGCGCGCAGCATAGGCCACATTCTTCGCAGGTTCGAACATTTCGCCGATCGATCTGAACTCCGCCCCGTGAAAATAGACGTTGATCTGCATGCATCCGACATCAATCAGCTTCGCACCACGTGCCCGCGCCTCCTCCACCAGACGATAGGCTTCCATCCTGCTTTCAGGGAAAAAAGCCTTGCCTTCGATGTTGATCGCGTAGGGGCTGAGCGAACCCTTGCGTCCTGTTTCCGTCAGACCGACCGAATATAATATTCCTTCCGGAATGTTATATTGACCTGCGGCATCATGGATCTGCTGCTCGCACTCCACCGCAGCTACGGGCTGGGAGGCCTCACAGGTAGACGTGGTCAGGACGAGCGCTGGTATCGCGAGAAAGTGTTTCAGGCTGAGCCGAAATATCATTGCCATTGACCTCTTCGGGCACGTTGGGGCGCGTCTGCCGATAGAACTGCTCCTGCGATCGATCCTCGTTGCCACGCTGGCCGCCCTGCTGCGCACCTTGCTGGTTCAGATCGTTCGGCTGGCGGTTGTTGCTTGTGTTGTCCTGACGGTCGGATGTGGAAGAAAGCGAGACTGTTACCTGATCCACGCTGAAGCCTTGCGACTTCAAAGCATCGAGGATGGCGGAACTGTCTTTCTGCAGTTCCGCATAGCCTTTCAACGTATGGGCGGTCAGGTGGACACTCAGCTCATCACCCACCAGCTTCATGGCGGCCGTCACATGACCGAGTTCGACAGGGCTCATCTGGATCTTCAGCGTGTGAACGACCTGCCCAGTGGTGGTCACCAGAGGCGCTCCACTGGTCTTGGCAGCCATCGCCGTTGCCCAATCCGGGTCGGATGCCATCGACGCTGTGACGTTGGCGGCGTTTGAGGTTGGAGCAAGAGCGAGATAACGTCTGCTATCGAGTACCTGCACCACGTCAACGTTTGGAGCCGACGACAGCGATGCATCGACCTTCAACGATCCATCCTCATGCGATGCAATGTGAAGATCGATTGCCGGAGCATCCGCCTTGGCGAGCCTTACCACTGTCGCGGGCAAGGCCTGATCGTCACCTGATGATGGACCCACAGGAAGCAGAGTTGCGCCATCGATCGGCTTTGCCTTTGCATCGGCGTGCGCTGGCGTTACCGGCTGCTCCTTCGGCATGGTCGTGGCTGCGAGAAGCGACATAAGGTCGGCACTCGTGCTCGGAACGTCGGCCACATCAGTCTCGTCCGCAGACTTATCGCCTTTATCGCCCTCAACCGGTCCTTCGGTCGTGTTTGTCGCCTTGGTCAGTGTCTCGATGAATTTCACCAGATCTGCGAGCGAAGCTGCGGGCTCTTCGACCACCGCCGGCGCTTCCTGCGCCGCAGGCGTCACCGGCGCGGTCTGAACGCTCAGGCTCGGGTCGACAAGCTTCAAAAGAAGCGAAGGTTTGCTTTCCGACGCTTCATCGGTGACATCGTCCTTAGCGGCTGGTTGCTTACCGTCAGCGTTTGCGGCACGGGTTGGCGCATCATCCTGAGGCTTACTCGCAGGCCGGTCGCGTAAGGTTTGCTTGGTGTCGGTCGACACAGTGCTCGACGATGTGCTCTGGGCTCTATCGCTATCTTGCGCCTTGGACCTGGCGTTGGCATTGTTTGCTGGCGCAGGTTGCCGGCCGTTGCGATCGCCCGCCGCGCCGAGCGCGTCGGAGAAGCCGGATGCGCCTTGCTTGGACGATCCGCCACGGTCCCGACTGTTTGTAACCTTTACGGCCTCGGTATGGCTCGGCACCAAGTTGCTCAGGACGTTCATGTTATCCCCCTTCCTGCTTCAGCATGGAGTCGATCTCGTTCAATCGAGCGCGGTTCTTATCGAAAAATGTCTTCAATGGTGCGGCATCGGCTGCATGGGATGCAGCCTCCTCGGTCTGACCAGCATGTGCTGGAGCGTCTTCAACACCTCTAGCCGCGGGACTGCTGCCACTCGAAGCAGGCGGCGCGGCCGGGAGAGCGGCCGGCTGCATGATCTGCTTCGCAATGGTATTTGCCGCATCGCGCAGCGCCAGATCGCGCGGCGACAGTTCCGCTTCCGGTATGCTTGCCAGCTTTTTCTGTGCGCCAAGAACATCCTGTCCCGATATGTCGGTCAGTCCCGAATAGAGCTTGGAGAGAGGCTCGCGGGTCGTGTCACCCGTGTCCTCTGCAATTCTGTTGGCTTTCTCCGCCGCGAACTGGGCAAGCTCGGTCTTACCTTGCAAGGATGCCTGTCGGGCGATGCGCAGATAGATTTCCTGAGCCCTCTCCGGATCCATCAGCTCGGCGATCTCACCAATGTCCTTCGTCGTCACGGGGCCAAAGCTATCGACGGCAAGGCTGACAAAGAGATCGGCAAACTGCGATGCATAGGGTGAATGCAGAAACCGGACTGCGTATTTTCGGGCGTAGAGCATTCCCTTTTGAGGCTGCTTCAACTGCATCGTCGCCATGATGGAACGGCGCAGCGCCGCCTCCTCGATAATCGTACCCGGTGCGCTCAACCGAGCATCATCGAAGAATGGCAGTGCTGCAGCCGCATCTCTTGTATAGGCGATGTTGCCCGCAATTAGCGTGAGGTAAGGGCCCAGGCGGTTGTTACGATATTCCGGGAGCAGATCGGAAACGACCTTATCCACCAGACCGCCACGGCCACTCAGGTATTTTTGCAAGACATTGACCACACGGGAATCGAAGTATCCCTGCACGTCCTTGGCCACGAGGTAGTTGAGCGTCGCGGGATTGCCGCCGCTCATGATGTAGATCAGCGCCGCATCGGCATTCTTCGCATCGGAGAACACCGACATGTCCGACGTCCGTAACGTGGTGTCGAAAGTGCCCAGCAGAAATTTCTGCATGTCGCGCGCGGAATGGTCGCCCATGACGACGGAATCCTGCACGAACTGCAGCGACCGCAAGATCTTGGCGGGCGGCAGGTCGCTCTGGGCCTGGCCCTGGCCAGCCGCCAGAAGCCAGGATACCCCCATCAACAATCCAGCAATATGAGTGGCTCTCATCATCCGCTGGCCTCAACCGTCCTCGAGCAATATCTCGATACGGCGGTTCGCGCCGTTCATCGGGTCATCCGTGCTTTGCAGACGACGGTCGGCAAAACCGGAGAGCTGCTTGATCCGCCCTTCATCCAGTCCGCCACGTACCAGCATGTAATAAGCCGCATGGGCGCGATCCATCGACAGTGTCCAGTTATCCTTGCCACCGCTATTATAGGCTCTGCCATCGGTATGGCCGCGAATGACGACAGCACCCTTTTGCTTGCTGAGAACCTCGCCGATCTTTCCCATTGCCAGAACCAGATCGCGCTGGGGGACCGCGGAGCCGACGCTGAACATCGCACTGCTCGCCTTTTCCGAGATGGTAATCAGCGTGCCGCCTTCGGCAGGAGTCACAACGATGCCCTCGGCAAGCTTGCCAGCCACGCCGGAGACCTCCTGCGAGATCTCCGCGCGCAATGCGTCAGCGGCCTTTTCACTGGTCTGCGATACCTTGACGGGCGTGGCGGGTTCGCTGTCAGCGTCCTGCTTCGTCTGCGCATCCTGTTTTGCCGATTGTTTGCCGGAAACCTGATTGGGCTTTGGACTGGGGACCGGAATAGCCATTGCGACTTCGGTTGGCTTCTCCGCTTCCGCATCCAGATCGTCCGCCGCAACCTGCTCAACCTTGGCCGCTTTGGGGTCGGGGGGCGTTCCGAGATCGTTCGGGTCGCCGATGATGCCCGCAACATCCTCCTTGGGTGGCGTTTGCTTCACGCTTTCAGGTTTCTGCTCCTTTTCCGGAAGCTTTGTGTCCTGGACCACAATAGGAGGGTTCTGCTGAGCGGTGTCGATCTGCTTGCTCCAGAAATCCGGATCGAAGGGATCGCGGTAAGCTTCGCCACCGGATGCGCCGGTCGAGGGACCGGACTCGCTTGCGCCACCCTCACCCTTGGCGCTGACATTGGCCTGCTGCCCGACCTCCTGGGCAATCTCCGCGAGAACCGCATAGGGATTTTCGAAGAAGGCGGTTTCGGAGAAATTGACATTCTGGCCAGACGTCGTGGTCGAGTCCTCGCCGCTTGCGGCAGCGCTGCCCTCCGTCGACTTGGTCGTCTTGGTGTCGGATTTCGCGCTGGTCTCCTCCCCTCGCTCTTTCTTGGCAGGCTGCTTCAATCCACGTTCGGCAGGCTGCTCGTCCGTCAACTTGATCGGATTGAAATAGCTGGCGACCGAGGCTGTCGTCTTTTCGTTGGACGCGTTGACGAGCCACATGACGAGGAAGAAGGCCATCATCGCAGTCATGAAGTCGGCAAAGGCGATCTTCCAGGCACCCCCATGCGCACCGTCATGCCCACCCTTGTGCCGCTTGACGATGATGATTTCATTCTTGCCGTGATGGTGATTTTCGCTCTCACTCATCAGACAAGCCCCTCAAGCCTTGGAAGAACTCCGACAATCTCGTCATTAAAATTGAATTATCCATGTGAACCTGAATATCGATGTCGTCCGACATCTCGTAGTCGATGGGGTGATCAACACCCTCCAGTTCCCTACGCATCTTGGAAAGCAGTTCCTCCGGCCCGCTGATCTTGACCGTGCCAGCATAGCCATCCTGTATCTCGCGACGGACCTGCGCCGAAAGTTCGGCCGCCGTCTTCTGTGCGAGCTCATGTTCGACAAACTGGCTGAGAACCTTGAGACAAGCGGCCTCGACGTGCTCATTCATCACCTGCTTCATGGTGATGACCGAGGTCGCGAGGTGACCGGCGATTTCTTCCTCAAACCGGACACGTTGGGCCTCCAGCTCCTCCTCATGGCGCAGCTTCAAGGCGTCGAGTTCGGCCTGATGGTTCTCTTGGAGGCTCTGTCTTGCGGATTGCTCACCATCCTCGAACGCCTTCCGCTTCTCCTCCTCGAAATCGACCAAAGGCTCGGGAGCTGACGCCCATTCATTCTCGAAGGTCACCGCCGGCATCTCGAAATCGATCGCCACGGGTTCTTCAACCGGCACGAACTGGCTGAAATCCTTCAAGTATTTTGTCAGCGCTGCACTCATCGACGCACCTGGCGACAGACATGACATCTGTCTTTTCAATCCGAGAAGCCTTACCGCGTTTATTCGCGCAAGGTGTTCGCAGCTGCATCGTCTGTCCTGCGGGAGAACTGGAGAGGGCAGCTTTTCAGAAACGGAGAGTAAAGAGCCAAACTTGTGCGAGGATGAACCTATCCGCCGTTAGCCGAAGAGATCGTTGAGACTCCTGCGGAAGCTATTGGCCATGGACACCATTTCCACCGCTAGCTCTCGTTGAGATTTGTAGGCGGCAAGCTTTGTGGACTCCTCCGTCATGTCAGCATCAACGAGACGACTGACGCTTAGGTCGAGAGAATCGCCCATACCCTTGACGAAGGAGGTTTGTTGATTGATCCGGCGGGACATTGTGCCGAGCGAACTTCCCAGTCCCTGCACTTTTCGAGAGAGGTCACTGACAACAGAGATCATGTCGTCGAGCTGCTCTTGCGTTGTATCAGCCGAGACCTTAATCTCAGCACCCGCCGGTGCCGTCGTGCCATCAATGTGCAAAAGGTAATAATCTCTTGGGGTCGCTGTCCCTTGGGGATTGAGCGGGGCAGCGTCGACAGCACTTGTGAGTATACCACGCCGGGGATCGCTCGTATCGACTAAGGTCGTCTCGGAAGTTCTGATGGTAAGATACTGCAGTGTAATAGCTCCATCCGTTCCTTTTTCATAGGAATAAGGGATGGATTTGCTTTCCATCAGCTGCTCATTGTTGTTGTATAGCCAATTGTCTCCCGAAAAGCTTGCCGACTTGGCGACTGACTCAAGATTGCTTTTGAGCGAAGAAAGGGATGCATTGATCGCATCGCGATCGGCGCTGGACTCCTTGGCAGTCGTCAGCTGCGTTTTTATCTTGTCGAGAAGCTCAATCGTCGACGATACGCTTTCATAGGTCGTGTCTACTTTCGCCGCCCCCAGGGTCAGCGCATCTCCGACGCTGGTCAAAACCTTACCCTCGGATTTCAGCTTCTGCGAGGTCGACCAGTATCCGGCATTGTCTGCGGCTTCCGCGACTTTGAGACCGGAGCTTGCCCGCAGCTGCGTTTTTTGCAGATTGTCCGCGCTGAAGAGAAGCGTCTGTAGTGCGCTCTGCACATAGCTCGAGGAAAGAATCTTGGTCATGCCATTCGTCTCAAGAAGAGTGGAGTACATGCCATTTCTGGCGAATGCGCCTCTCTTCATGAAGAGGCTGAAAAGCCGGACACCGCGTTTATCAAACTCTGCGAATCACCGCGACACCAAATACACGAAGAAACCATGGTCAAGCTTGCGTGAGGCTGGAGATCGCTTAATGGATCGAAGGACGCCTTAATGAAGAAGGCCGCGTCTTTGGAAAAACGCGGCCTTTTGCTTTATGATCTGTCCAAATCCTACTGGCGGAAGAGCGAGAGCAGCTGCTGCGAGCCGGAATTTGCGATGGAGAGAGACTGGACGGCCAACTGTTGCTGCGTCTGCAGCGCAGAAAGCTTCGCGGATTCTTCTTCCATGTTGGCATCTACCAAGCGGCTGATACCGGATTTCTGGGCATCGCTGAGCTTCTTGGAGAAGCTGTCCTGCATGTCGATGCGGGTCTTCAGAGCGCCGACGGCGGCGGCACCCTTCACCATTTTCTTCAGCGCAGTTTCAACGGTGTCCAGATAAGAGTCGATGTTGGTCTGGCTCGTCGTCGATGTGAGCTTGATATTCATCACAGATCCAAGAATGCCGCCGGTACCAATGCCCGTTGCAGTGGCGATTGCCGAGAACATCGCATAGCTGCCGGCTTCGTAGGACGCCGTGGTGATCTTGACCGTGCCGTCGCTGTTGCGGATGAAGCCGTCAACGACAGACGAGCTGGAACCGGCGGCCTTGACGACCCAGTTTTCACCGTTGAAGGATGCAGACTGAGCGATCGAAGACAGCTGTTGCTGCAGCTTGGTGATTTCCAGCTGAACCTGCGTCTTGTCTACTGAGCTTTCACTTGCCGTCGACAGCTTGGCCTTAATTTCATTGACAACATCCTTGGCGCTGTCCATCGCAGCGTAAGCCGTGTCTACCTTCGCTGCACCAACGCCCAGAGCATCGGCAGCAGCGTTGAGGGCTTTGTTGTCGGACCGCATGGTCGTGGAGATCGACCAGTAGGCAACGTTGTCTGATGCCTTTGCAACGCGATAGCCCGATGACACGCGCTCCTGGGTGCTCGAAAGGCTGTTGTTGACGTTGCGAAGTGACTGCAATGCGGACATTGCAGAGGTGTTGGTCAAAATACTGGTCATCTCATTAGCCCCTTTGGCCTAGGTATAAGAAGGGACATTCCGGTCGTACCGGGAAACGCAGCGGGCAGCTTCATGCTTACCGAATGAATGGTTCGGCGTGCTGTTTCGATGGCCACAGAAAACATTGTTATGGTTAACAAAGGTTTAAGTGCAGGAAAGTTTTTACCTCGGTGAACGAGGCGTTAATGTCCTAACGCTCCCATCATCAACCAAGTTATTGATATTTATGCATTTTTTATTTTAGAAAGAAACCAAAGGAACATGGTCTTGGTGCTCGGATATATCAACGCTCTTAGGCCTCGCTTTAGTGTTAAAAATCACTGGTGGAGGCATAGCTGTCAACGAGGTACGAGCTGTTCAGCTTCTTGCTCTTTGCCCGCAGTATAGACCAATTTTTGAGACCGGTGGAGACCAGCACTTGTTGCGGTGATCGTCTGAAAAACAAGTCTGATAACCTTCCTTATCGAGACATCTGTAGAACACCGGATAATGCTCTGGACACAGGAGAGGGTATGCGGCGCGCAACACTGTCAAGCGGGCGAAGTTGCTTATCGGCTCAGGAACCCGAGTCATATTCGCCACATGTCAGGTCATCTCGAGATATTTTCAATTACCGGAGAGTTCTAGAAATGCAGAAGGCCGGTACATCGCTTGCGATGTACCGGCCTCAAGGTCGTTGCCGCGCGAAAGCGCGGCGTCGAATGGCTTTGAACTGGGCTTAGCCGCGGAAGAGCGAGAGAAGCTGCTGCGAGCTGGAGTTAGCGATTGAGAGAGACTGAACGGCCAACTGCTGCTGCGTCTGCAATGCAGAAAGCTTGGCGGACTCTTCTTCCATGTTCGCATCTACCAGGCGGCTGATACCAGACTTCTGCGCGTCGCTCAGTTGCTTGGAGAAGGTGTCCTGCATTTCGATACGCTTGGAGAGAGCACCAACCGCAGCTGCACCCTTCGTCAGCTTCTTTAGAGCTGTTTCAACGGTCGTCATATAAGTGTCGATCTGGCCCTGGGTCGTCGTGGCACTGAGGCTGATCGACATCACCGAACCCAGAACGCCACCCGTACCCACGCCACCCGAGATGGCCGAGAACATCGCGTAACTTCCGGCTTCGTAGGACGCCGTGGTGATCTTGACCGTGCCGTCGCTGTTGCGAATGAAGCCGTCTACAACTGTCGTGCTGGAGCCGGCTGCCTTGACTACCCAGTTTTCACCGCTGAACGAAGCCGACTGGCCGATGGAAGACAACTGTTCCTGCAGCTTGCCAATTTCAAGCTGAACCTGGGTCTTGTCGACGGAGCTTTCGCTTGCGGTCGTCAGCTTGGCCTTGATTTCGTTGACGACATCCTTAGCGCTGTCCATCGCGGCATAGGCCGTATCGACCTTCGCAGCGCCGACACCCAGCGCATCAGTCGCCGCCGACAGGGCCTTGTTGTCCGATTTCATGGTCGTGGAAATCGACCAATAAGCGACGTTGTCGGCCGCCTTGCCAACTTTCAGGCCACTGGAGACGGCGTTCTGAGTCTTGGAGAGATTGCTGTTAACGTTGCGAAGAGCCTGCAGTGCAGACATAGCGGATGTGTTCGTCAGAATGCTGGTCATAGTAAAACTGCCCCTATGGCACGAGATATTAAAAGGGACATTCCGCTCCTACCGGAAAACGACATATGGCATCATGCCCGCAGAAAGTATTAACCAGACCTTCAGCCGTCGTTTTGATAGGCTTATCTAACTATATTAAGGTTAAGCAACAAATAATATTTAATTAAAATCGAGTAAAATTTCAAAGAAAATTAATAGTGCTTTTTTAACTGAGATTAACGAATAAAAAAGGCTGAGCCTTCCGGCCCAGCCTCATTAATACTTTATTTAGAACGGGATTAACGGAACAGCGACAGGATGCTCTGCGAGCTGGAGTTAGCGATTGAGAGAGACTGAACGGCCAACTGCTGCTGCGTCTGCAATGCAGAAAGCTTGGCGGACTCTTCTTCCATGTTCGCATCTACCAGGCGGCTGATGCCAGCCTTCTGCGCGTCGGAGATCTTGCTTGAGAACTGATCCTGAAGATCGATACGCTTGGAAAGCGCGCCGAGAGCGGCTGCACCCTTCGTCAACTTCTTCAGAGCTGTTTCAACGGTCGTCATATAAGTGTCGATCTGGCCCTGGGTTGTCGTGGCGCTGAGGCTGATCGACATCACCGAACCAAGAACACCACCCGTACCCACGCCACCCGAGACGGACGAGAACATCGCGTAGCTTCCGGCTTCGTAGGATGCCGTGGTGATCTTGACCGTGCCGTCGCTGTTGCGAATGAAGCCGTCTACAACTGTCGTGCTGGAGCCGGCTGCCTTGACCACCCAGTTTTCACCGTTGAACGAAGCCGACTGGCCGATGGAAGACAACTGCTCCTGTAGCTTGCCAATTTCAAGCTGAACCTGGGTCTTGTCGACGGAGCTTTCGCTTGCAGTCGTCAGCTTGGCCTTGAGTTCGTTGACGACATCCTTGGCGCTGTCCATCGCGGCATAGGCCGTGTCGACCTTGGCGGCACCGATGCCGAGTGAGTCGGTTGCAGCGTTCAGAGCCTTGTTGTCAGACTTCATGGTCGTGGCGATCGACCAGTATGCTGCGTTATCCGACGCCTTAGATACCCTCAGGCCTGAGGAGATGACGTTCTGCGACTTTGCCAAGTTGCCGTTGACGTTACGTAGGTTCTGAAGAGCGGTTGTGGCGCTGGAATTGAAGTTGATGCTAGACATGATTGCCCCTTTTTACGAGATACTTTGGGAGGGACATGCCGGATTCCACCGGCGTAAACGGTTCGGCTTCATGCCACTCGGTTCCGTTCTTGTAGGGAAACCAAACCCGTCACGTGAGGATGAAAATGCCTGCCAAGCATTTCCAACTTCTTAATTTGATCGGTCGAATCTATCGTTCCCGAGCTTAAAGTTAACATTCGATTAACACCCGGAGGGATTGAACAAAGAGCTGAAACATCCCGCTTCGAGCAAGGTTCATCCGATAGGCTCGGACGAATTTTCTATAGCCTCAGCCGACGTGACCACACGGGGATATGGCGAGCAAAAGGATGCGACAGGTCGATGTTAAATGAAATCAGCTACTCGGTAGCCTCGAAACACTTCAAGGCAGGTAGATTCACCGAAGCACTGGCCGCGTTGAACGAGTTAATCGATGCCAAGAAAGATGCGCGAACCTACGCGCTGCTTGCAAGAACGCTGCGGCAGGTCGGCCTACCGGACCAAGCCGCTACCGCATATGAGCTTGCTTATCAGCAGGGCGGAATGGACGCGGAAGCGCATCTGGTGAACAGCATCAAGCTTTTCTACGAGTGCAAGCAGAACGACAAGGCACTCGCGCTCTCCAACAAGCTCATCAACCGCTTTCACAAGCATCCCGATATCGCTTTCATCGTCGGAAAGCTGCTGCTCGAGCGTGGCGAGAACCGCATTGCCCGGACGTTGAAAAACATCCTGATGAAGAGCGATAATATCGATCACATCCTGTTGGGCGCACGCATAGCGATCACCACATGGGATGTCTTCGATCCGAGCGACCTCGAAACGGCGCGCGTGCTGCTCTCGAGACTGCCGCGCGAAAATGCAGTGCGTCTGATGTTTCTCGTCTTCAGCCGGGAAAACAGCAGGTTCGACAATATAGAGATCCACCAACCCATTATCGATGCAGCAATCGCATCGGGCGATACGTCTTTCGTCGCCGATGACGGAACGTTCTTCAACCTCCACTGGACGGGCGACGAGCACCTCAACCAACTCGCGCGCAGTAATACGCCGTTCTTCACACCTGAAATGACAGCGCGGCGGCGAGCCCTGCCACATATGTGGGGTGACAAGATCCGGATCGGATACATGTCGTCGGACTTCTTTGATATACACGCGACCATGAAACTGATCCGCCGCGTACTGGAGTTACACGACCGTGACCGTTTCGAAATCACCCTATTCTGCCATACCGATCCCGTTCATCTTCAGATGAACGAGGCCGATCGCAGCCAATGGGGTGATGTTGTCACGATCTACGACATGAGTGACGAGGAGGCCTGCGATGAAATCAGGGCGCGCAATATTGACATATTGGTCGATCTGAAGGGTCATACTGCCAACAACCGTACATCCATCCTAAACCTCGGCGCAGCTCCTCTCCAGGTCGCCTGGATCGGCTTTCCCGGCTCGACGGTCAATGTCGATCTCGATTATGCGATCGGAGACCCCTACGTCCTCCAGGACAGTTCTAAGCCCTTTTACTATGAAAAGTTCGTTCGGTTGCCGGAATGCTACCAGCCGAATGACTCAGTCAACCGCCCACTCGCGCAAAAAGTCACCCGCGCGCAAGTCGGTCTGCCTGAGGACGCGTTCGTTTTCGCGTCCTTCAATGCCAACCGCAAGATCACACCCAAGGTCATGGACATGTGGTGCGAGATCTTGAAAAAGACGCCAAACAGCGTGATCTGGATCATGCAGAGCAGCCCTTACAGCTCAGCCAACATCCTTAAGAAATTCAACGCCAAAGGCATTCACTCGCGGCGTGTCTTCATCACAGGCAAGCTTGATTACGAACTTCACCTCAACCGCATCACCGCAGCGGATCTCGGTCTCGACACCTTCCCGGTCAACGGCCATACGACGACATCCGAGCAGCTTTGGGCGGGACTGCCGGTGCTTACCGTCAAGGGAACGAATTTCGCTTCCCGCGTCAGCGAGAGCCTGCTGAACGCTATCGGCACGCCGGAACTCGTGGCGGAAGACGACAAAGACTACGTGCGGCAGGCCGTGTTCTACGCGCAAAATCCGGATCGTCTGAAAGAAATCCGCGACCGCATCGACGCGAACCGCTTCGTCACACCGCTCTTCGATGCCGAGCGCTTCTGCCGTCACCTCGAAACTGCCTATGAGATGATGGTCGAGCGCGCAAAGCAGGGAGCCGAACCGGATCATTTCGATGTTCCGGCACTCCCGAAGCGCGACGGCCCCTTTCTCGAACGGTAATACCTCGATCGTTTCCTGTTAAGTGGATAGGTTCCAAATACGAAAATGGCCGCTTCGAAAGAAGCGGCCATTTTCGTGTCTGGCGTCGAGCAGCGGGGCTTGCTCTTCTTGAAGGCATGATGATGGACTGAGTTCAACTGGACTGGATCAGGCCTCGCGTGACATCACACCGCGGATTTACTCCGAGTAGAGCTCGCCGGCTGAGGTCACGATCTTCCACCGTCCGTCCACCTTGGTCATGGAGAGAAGCTTGCTTTCGTCCGGCAGGACCGACCCGATCTGAACCAGGAACATGCCGGACTTGTCCTCGATCAGTGCCCGTCCGTTTGAGACATGCAGCAGCTTGAAGTTTGCGCCACCCGGGAAGGGCTGCTGGGGCATTGGACCGTCTGAGTTGACATTCTTGTCGTTGGCAGGGACCGTCGCGGTTATGACGTTGTCGACGATAGCATCCTTGGACTGGCTGGCAGCGACGGAATTATCATTATGCGGCATAACCGCATCACCACCACCACCGCTGCGTTGCGGGACATTCATCAAAGCCTCCCAACCGCGACCGCTCATGCCGAATTTCTCCGGGTTGAGGAAGACATACCAAGGCAGCGCCGCTGCCGCTGCGGCCACCCCGATCAGGCCGCCTGTCAGCCAACGATCAAATTGCCTGGCGGCATCGGCCGTCGTGACGGTCTTGTTGCGCTTTTTGAACTTCATGGTCATGGTCCCCGTCGCTGTGCAGTCGCAGACTGGTTGTTTACGGGCGCATTTCGCAGTGCATTTGCCAGTTCTGCGTAGGCATCGATTACCGTCGGATCGCCCGGCGACTGCTTGAGAACTTCGTAGACAAAGGGCACCTGCTTGACCGCCATGTCGAGCTCGGCATCGACGCCCGGCCGATAACCACCGATCAGGCGCAGATCCTTCGTTTCCTCGAAATTGTGAATGAGTGATTTCAACCGCGAGACCAGCTTCTGCTGATCGGGCGTCCAAGCCTTGTGGGAGAGACGCGAGATGGATGCCAGCGGATTGATCGGAGGATAACGGCCTTCATCGGCGAGCGATCGATCGAGCACGATGTGGCCGTCAAGAATGCCGCGTGTGGAGTCCGCGATCGGATCGTTGTGATTGTCACCATCGACAAGGATCGAGATGATGGCGGTGACGGTACCCGTCCCCTCCTTGCCCGGCCCGGCGCGCTCCAGAAGCTTTGGAAGTTCCGTAAAGACCGAAGCTGGATATCCGCGCGCGATCGGCGGCTCGCCGGCGGCAATCGCCACTTCGCGGATCGCATGGGCAAAGCGGGTGATGCTGTCTGCGATGAAGAGAACATTTTCGCCTTTGTCGCGGAAGTGTTCGGCAATGGTCATTGCGACCAGTGGTGCCATCTTTCGCAACATCGGGCTTTCATCGCTTGTCGCGACAACGGCAATCGACTTCCTCATATTGTCGCCGAGCGTGTCTTCGATGAATTCGCGAACTTCGCGACCGCGTTCGCCCACCAGCGCGATGACCACCTTGTCGAAGGCATCCGCCTTGGCGAGCATGGATAGCAAAGTGGATTTACCCACACCCGATCCGGCAAAGACACCGAGACGCTGACCCAGACACAGGGGTGTAAAAATATCGATGGCCTTCACCCCTGTCCGAAAGCCGGTAATGACGCGGCTTCGGCTCATGGATGGTGGGGGCAAGGCCATGACGGAGCGTTTCCGTGCACCTTTCAGAAGTGGGCCTTTGCCATCGATCGGTTTGCACAATGAATTAATCGTCCGGCCGCACCAGCTATCGTCCGGCTGAACACGAAACTCGCCCTCTCGCAGCACGATATCGTTGACGCCGATCGGCTCGCCAGGTTCGATGGGGCAGACATAGATGAGGTCCGGCTCGACACGCACCACTTCACCCAGGTGCAGACCGGTCGCGCTTTTGTGGACGACGAACTCGCCAAGCCGAACATGTTCTGACAGGCCGCTGACCGTATAGTGGCCGGCAGCGATAGTGCGCACACGCCCACCGCGCGACACTGGCGCGCCCGAGACCAGTTGAGCAGCCGCGATCTGGGCCAGGGCATCCAGTTTATGAAACGGCGAAGGCTGCGGTTGGCTATCCATCTTGGTTCATGCCGATTACTGACCGCCACCCAGCGTGCGGAGCGCTTGGGAGAGATTGTCCTCCGTCGACTTCATCATCGACGAAATGCCTTCAAAGGCCCGGTTGACCTGGATAAGCTGCGTCATCTGCGAGACGCCGTTGATGTTGGAAGCTTCGAGATAGCCCTGCACGACACCGGCTCGATCTGCATCCACCACCGGCTGTGGCGGCTGGGCAAAGATCACGCCGCTGTTCTCATAGCGAACGAAGCCCTTCTTCGCATCGGCGGTGAACAATCCGATCTGGCCCATCGTCCGACCGTTCTGACTAATGCGACCATCGGCACCAACGGTTGGCTCCCCCGCAGCAAGGTTGAGCTGGATCGGCGCGCCGCCCGGATCAAGAACCGGATAGCCCTTGGTCGAGATCAATTCGCCAGTCGTGGACATGGAAAAGCGGCCATCGCGCGTCAGAACCTGGCCTGACGGAGTGTTGATGGCAAACCATGCATCGCCCTTGACGGCGAAATCGAAGGGGTTTCCAGTCCGCTCAAGTTCGCCATTGACCGTCGAAAGATAGTCGTTGCCCTGGGTCACGAAGGCGATGTTGGCACGCAGATCGTTCTTCGTCTGGGCCATCACCTGGTTAAATTTCACCTCGGTGCCACGAAAGCCGACCGTATTCATGTTGGCAATGTTGTCCGCGATGGTCGTGAGGCGACGTTCCAAGGCGATCTGGGACGAAATACCAACATAGATACCAGATTGCATGTCGTTCTCCTGTTCGGACTTCCAGCCAAGGACGTGCGCCCAAACCCGGCGCATCATGGCTTCAAAGACCTAGAGGGGTTTGCTTGCGCGAAACTTTTGGTCGCCTCTCCGCGATCGACCTTGCGAAGACCGAGCTGCATCAAAGGATGCCAGGGTTCGGGTAAACATGCCCGTCGCGACCATCAAGAAGGTGCGGCGCCAGTAGCGAAGCGCCTTAAGCCAGCCTCGCGCAAGGCATGATGCCTAACCATTCAGGAGAAAAATTGGCTGCAGGTGTGAGCGTCAGATGAATATCGTTATTGGACTGGTTATTACTTTCGGCTGTATTCTCGGCGGCTTCATGGCCATGGGCGGACACTTGGACGTCCTTATTCAGCCCTTCGAGCTCGTGATCATCGGCGGCGCAGGCCTTGGCGGCTTCATCATGTCCAACCCTATGAAAGTGGTGAAAGACTCCGGCAAAGCGCTTGGCGAAGCATTCAAATTCGCGGTGCCGAAAGAGCGTCACTATCTCGATGTGCTTGGTGTCCTCTACTCTCTGATGCGGGACCTGCGCACCAAATCGCGAAACGAGATCGAAGCCCATATCGATAATCCGGAGGAATCCTCCATCTTCCAGACTGCACCTTCGGTCCTGAAGAACAAGGAACTGACATCCTTCATCTGCGACTATGTCCGCCTGATCATCATCGGCAATGCGCGGAGCCATGAAATCGAAGCGCTGATGGACGAGGAAATCGAAACGATCCTCTACGACAAGCTGAAGCCTTACAACGCCATTACCGCAATGGGCGACTCCTTCCCGGCGATCGGTATCGTCGCCGCCGTTCTCGGCGTTATCAAGGCCATGGGTAAGATCAACGAACCACCTGCGGTTCTCGGTGGTCTTATCGGTGCTGCGCTCGTCGGCACCATGCTTGGCATTCTTCTTTCCTACTCGATCTGTAACCCGCTCGCCTCCCAGGTCAAAATCGTCCGCTCGAAGCAACACAGACTGTATGTCATCGTGAAGCAAACGCTGATCGCCTATATGAACGGCTCGGTTCCCCAGGTTGCGCTGGAATACGGACGAAAGACGATTTCCGGCTATGAGCGTCCTTCGATCGACGCCGTGGAGCAGGAAATGATGAACCCTGGCGGCGACCAGAAGGCGGCTTGATATGGCGATTGCTGCGGACCATAGCTCTTCCCTGGGAATGGAACCCTCGCTGCTCGCCAAGCTCACCGGCGGGCTTGGGGACAGCAAGACCGTCGCCAAGATCGGCAACGAGATCGGCCAAGTCTATGGCACCTTCCTCCCCGACGTCTTCCACAGTCAAACCAGCATCACCATTGAGGTTGATTATGAGGCTTGCGAATCCGGCCTGATGACCGATCTCATTGCGAAGCTCGGCAAGGATTACGCTGTCGCGGATTGTTCGCTTCGCAACTGGTGCAACAATTTCATGATCGGTGTCGGCAACGCATTCGTCATGGCGTTGATGGAACGCATGCTGGGGGCTGCGCCCGATACGATCATGGAACCGGAAGTCCGGCCCCTGTCGCCGATCGAGCTCGATCTTGCGGCTTTGATCCTCGACCGAATCGCTGGCGTGTTGCGCTCGGCGGTCAACGCTTCCGGCGGCTTCGAAGTGACGATCGAGCCGCCCTTCAATGCAACCGGAAAGAGCGCTTACGAAGAGGCCATGTTCGGCCAGTTCGGCATGCTGATCCGGATGAAGATCGCAATCGGCAAGATTGCTTCCGAATTTGCGCTGATTATTCCTCAGCGCACGCTTCTCAAGACCACGATCGTCACGCCGAAGCCTTCGGCCGGGGCCGTTAAGAAGCAAGAAGAGTGGATGGAGATGATTTCCGAACAGGTCAAGCGTTCCCAGGTAACGCTTGAAGCGAAAATCAGACTTCAGACACTCACACTGAAGACCATCTCACGCCTCGTGGAAGGAGACGTTATTCCTTTCCGGGACGCGAAGCAGGATGATATCTGCGTCGAAGTAAGCGCAAACGGAGCAAAGATGTATAATTGCGAGTTTGGGCGAGCCGGGGACCGCTACACGGTTCGGGTCAAGAACAACGTCTCCACGGATGACGAAATCCTAAGACACCTGATGGGTTGAGATCGCTCAATACTACCTTAGGTTTTAGGCAGGCTGACGCAAGTTTCAAAAGGAATAATTATCGCATGGCTACGAAAAAGACCCCTGTAACCGACGACGACCTGATGCCTTCGCTCGATGACACGGGCGAACTGGATCAAGCTATCGGTGGGCTGCGCGACGTCTTGAAAAGCGACGCGGATGGTTCGCTCTCCAGCTTCGGCGATTTCGGCGACTTTGATGGCGCCGCTGCAAGCCCGCTGGGCGATGACCTCGACGCGTTTGGCTTTGACGCGGGCGCAACCCCTTCCGCAGCGCCGCTTGGCAGCGGACTGGCGGATAATCTGGACCTGATCATGGACATCCCGATCGATGTCCAGATCGTTTTGGGAACCAGCCGCATGCTGGTATCAGGTCTGATGGGCCTGGAAGAGGGAGCAACAATTGCGCTCGATCGACGAATCGGCGAACCTGTTGAGATCATGGTGAACGGTCGTTGCATTGCACGCGGCGAGATTACCGTTCTGGAAGACGACGATACACGTTTCGGTGTGAAGCTGATCGAAGTGCTGAGTACTAAGAAGACCTGATCCCTGTGGGGACGGAGAGGAAAGACCATGATGGACTTTGAGGATTTCGGTAACCCGGTCTTAGGGAAACCGTTGTCTCAGGCTGAAAAGGCTGCCGCCGTGCTCCTGGCAATGGGCAAGGGCGTGGCTGGAAAACTGTTGAAGTTTTTCACCCAGGCCGAGCTTCAGACCATCATCAATTCCGCTCAGACTCTCCGTGTCATCCCTCCGGACGAACTTGCCCAGATCGTTGCCGAGTTCGAGGACCTCTTCACCGAGGGAACCGGTCTCATGGACAATGCCAAGGCGATCGAAGCCATCCTCGAAGAAGGACTCACGCCAGACGAAGTGGACGGCCTTCTTGGCCGTCGTGCGGCGTTCCAGGCGTTCGAGACATCCATCTGGGATCAGCTGCAGGATTCCGATCCGCAATTCATCGGCAAGTATGTGATGCGAGAGCATCCGCAGACGATCGCCTATATCCTTTCGATGCTGCCCTCCTCCTTCGGTGCCAAGGTTCTGCTGACCATTCCTGACGAACAGCGTGCGGACATTATGAACCGTACGGTGAACATGAAGGAAGTCAGCCCGACTGCCGCGCAGATCATCGAAAAGCGCGTCTTGGCGCTCATCGCCGAAGTCGAGGCAGAACGCAACGCAACCGGCTCCATCAAGGTCGCAGACCTGATGAACGAACTGGAAAAACCCCAGGTCGATACCCTTCTCAGCTCGCTCGAAACTCTCAGCCGGGAATCGGCGAACAAGGTCAAGCCGAAGATCTTCCTCTTCGAAGACCTCATGTACATGCCGCAGCGCAGCCGTGTTACGCTCCTCAGCGATATTACCAGCGATGTCCTCACCATGGCGCTGCGCGGCGCCACGACGGAAATCAAGGAATGTGTGCTGTCGAGCATCAGCCCACGCCAGCGCCGCATGATCGAGTCCGACCTTTCTGCCGGCGGTCCGAACATCAACACCCGCGAAGTTGCAGTGGCACGCCGCACCGTGGCGCAGGAAGCCATTCGCATGGCCAATTCCGGTCAGATCGTCCTCAAGGAAGCTGCTCCAGCCGAGGGTGAGCCAGCAGCGGCATAAGCTTCCCAGTTGATAACACTTGCTGCAGGACGCTGCCGTCTTGCAGGTTGCCTCCCAAAACTGTACCTTCTTTCGTAGACCTGCCAGGACAAGGCGGGTTTTTTCAGTTTGGGCGTCCCGCGATCTTTGTGTCGCGTCTGACGTTCAAGTCTTTGTCTTAACGCATTCCGTTATCGCAAAACCGCTGAAGATTTTGCGCGATATGCCTTAGGGAGGTCTTGCCTTGGCAGACGACGACAAAGACAGCAAAACAGAAGAACCATCAGAGAAAAAACTTCGCGACGCGGTCGAGAAGGGTAACGTCCCCGCGTCAACGGAAGCGTCTCTGTTTGCGTCTTCGCTCGCTTTCTACGTCTATCTCGTTTTCTTTGCGCCGGATGGCGCAAGGCGCCTCGGCGAATCCCTGAAGGACGTGATCGAGCGGCCGGAACAGTGGCGCCTGAATACGGCCGGCGATCTCGTGTCCCTCGGCCTCCATCTCGCAAAGGAAGCAGGCTCGCTGCTTCTGCCGGCGGCGATCATGTTCATCATTTTCGGCCTCGGCCAGTCTTTCGCTCAGAACCTTCCGCAATTCGTTCTCGATCGAATCACCCCGAAGGCCGAGCGGATCTCGCCGGTAAAAGGCTTCAAGCGAATCTATAGCGTCGACGGTCTGGTGATGTTCGGCAAATCGCTGTTCAAGGTCGCCATCGTCGCCATCATCATGACAATGGTGTTGAAGGGAGATTACTTCAGGCTTCTCAACGCGCTCAACACCGACCCGCAGATGATCGTTCCGACAGGCTACGAAGCGTTGAAGAAGATGATGATCGTCATTCTCTTTTCAACGGGCATCCTCGCGGTCGCCGACTATTTCTGGACCAATCATCGCTGGTACAGCAACCTCAGAATGACCAAGCAGGAAGTCAAGGACGAGCACAAGCAGTCCCAGGGCGATCCGGTCGTCAAGGCCCGCCAGCGCTCGATTGCGCGCGATCGCGCCCGCCGCCGCATGATCGACAGCGTTCCAAGAGCCACCCTCATCATCACCAACCCGACCCACTATGCCGTCGCGTTGCGCTACGTCAAGGAAGAGAGCGATGCGCCGATCGTCGTCGCAAAGGGCCAGGATCTGATTGCTCTGCGCATCAGAGAGATCGCCACGGAACACAATATACCAATTTTTGAGGACCCACCGCTCGCTCGCTCCATGTTTGCGCAAGTCTCGGTCGATAGCGTCATTCCGTCAGTATTTTATAAGGCTGTGGCGGAACTCATTCACAAGGTTTACGCCGCACGTCAGAACAAAAGACGGGTAAACTGATCGATATGAAAAAATGCCCATATTCGGCTCAACGAGAAGAGATAGTTGCACGCGCAATCGGTCCCGTAGCGGCCGAGCTTCGTCTGATTGACGCTGCTGATCTGATATCTCTTTTAAAGTTTGAATATTACAAAAGCTTGTCGGATCTCGTGGATTCGGCAGCCGAACTATACTTCCACCCGGGAACTGTTCATTTCGGAATTGGGGGAGATTACACGCTCGATTGGGACACCTATCCTTCGATCACGCTCGATCTTGAGATCAAGCCGAAGGGCGTCACGATCTACGCGCAGTTGATGCTCGGCAAGGATCATGCCGGCGTCAATATCAACTACATCAATTTCCAAAACCCATCGAACGACCCGAACGAAAACACCGCTTTTCTGGCGGATAGCCTGCGCTATGCCACCTTCTACAAGAACGTGGACTCCGCTGCGATGAATGCAGCGCACTAAAATCCTGACCGTTTCACCCGCATGAACATTTATCCTTAGACGACAAAAGAGGCGCATGGGACGATGCGCCTCTTTTGTATTGTCCATTGAACTCAGACCGGAAGCGCCTGCTGCGGGACGGCGTTCAATGCGTTTTTGCCGCATTGTCCCACGCCGAAGCGATCACGCCTCGGCTGGGAATGCTCTAGCCGGTGCCGGCGGCATCACGCCGACTTTTTCAATATGTAGTCCGACAGTCTTTCCGCGGCATCGGTAATCTGTGCTGGATCGCGCAGGAAGCAGGCGCGCAGGAAGAGCTCTCCGCCTGCGCCGAATGCCATGCCTGGCGCCAGTCCAACGCCGACCTTGTCGACAATATCGAAAGCCGCCGCGCGCGTGTCCGTAACGCCATCGATCTTTAGAAATGCGTAGAGAGCCCCATCCGGCTTCAAGGTCTCGACGCGGTTGGTAGCAATCAAGGCATCGCAGAGAATGTCGCGAGAGCGTGCCGCGCGGGCGAAATTCTGCGCTATGAAATCATCACCGTGATCCAGGGCCGCAATTGCACCACGCTGCATGAATTGCGCGACACCGGAGGTCGAATACTGGATCAGATTTTCGATCACCTGCCCGATTTCCGGCGGCGCGACCAGCCAGCCTACACGCCAGCCCGTCATCGACCAGTTCTTTGAGAAGGAGTTAGCGAAAACGATCCTATCACCCTCCTCCATGATATCGAGGAAGGAGGGAGCGCGGGCGCCTGCATAGTGATAGAGCGCGTAGATTTCGTCGGCAACAATCCAGAGGCCATGCTTTCTTGCCAATGCCAGAATGTCGCGCAGATTGTCCAAGCTTGCCGTCCAGCCGGTGGGGTTGGAGGGCGTATTGATGAAGAGTGCCTTGGTCTTCGGCGTGATGGCGCTTTCGAGCTTGCCGATATCGATGTTCCATTTGCCCTGGGTAAAATCGATCCCAACGGGCACGGCTGTCGCACCGGCAATGCCGATGGCAGCGACAATATTGGGCCATGTCGGGGTCAGGTAGATCATCTCATCGCCGGGCGACGTCAGTGCCTGGACGGCGAGCACGATGGCCTGCATGCCGGAACCGGTGACGTAGAAGTGCTCAGGCGACAGCGAAGCACCGAAATGCCGCTGATAGTAACGGCCAAGTGCATCGCGAAGCTCAGGAATGCCGCGCTGCCAGGTGTAGAAGGTTTCACCGGCGTTCAATGCGTCGGCCGCAGCCTTGGAAATAAAATCCGGCGTTGGCAGGTCACCCTCACCAACCCACAATGGCAAAAGATTTTCGCGGGCGTGGGCGTATTTCTTCACCTCGACGATACCGCTTTCAGGCGCGGCAAGAGAGCGGACACTGAGACTGTTCAAAACCGACATAGAAGGCACTCCATTCGAGTGCCTTCTTAGCGCATCGCTTGCGCGGTTTGCATGATATTCCGTGAAGAAACCACGGATTTTGCTGATGGGTGGAGGTTAGAGTGCAGCCCGATATTTCGGGTCGCTCCCTCCGCTTGAGGGCTTTTGTTTACCGTACGTCGTTATCGCAAAACCGCTTCCCATCTTTGCCTGGACCGAATTTTAGCGCGTCTTCAAAAGGTCGCGAATCTCGGTGAGCAACTTGACGTCTTCCGGCGGCGGGGCTGGCGCCTTCTGCTCTTCCACCTTCTCACGCTCGACCGACGCGCGGATCTTGTTCACACCCTTGACCATAAGGAAGATGATCCAGGCCAGGATGAGGAAGTTGATGACGATGGTAATAAAATTACCGTAGGCGATAACCGCACCCTGCTCGCGCGCGGCGGCCAAAGATGTGGCGGTCACGCTGGAGCTCAGCGGAATGAAATAGTTCGAGAAGTCGAAACCACCGAAAATCGCGCCAACGATCGGCATGATCAGATCGTTCACGACCGAATCGACGATCTTGCTGAAAGCCGCTCCGATGATGACGCCGACAGCCAGGTCCATGACGTTGCCGCGCGCAATGAATGTCTTGAATTCGTTGAGCATGAAGATGTCCCTCTTTGAAGCCCTCTTAATCTGCCGGGACGAAACGCCACCGACGTGTAAGCACTAGCACTCCGTTTGCTATTGTGCAGGTCCTAAAGCCTGTTGCGATCTTTCAGATTCGCTCATGCGCTTTAGCTCTTTCTTTTATCGCATGTCGTCATCGCAAAACCGCCCCACACTTTTGCGTGGACCATGCGTTATGACGCGCAATCCGTGTGTTTCGTTCCACACATCCTTCGGTTGATGTACGACCATGTGCTTGTCTGTTGAACTTTATGCCAATGCGGCGCCAATTCTCATTTTACTGGAAGTGTCATAAGCTTCTACGGAATGAGTGGAGGGGACACTGCATTGCTGCCCGGGTGGATCATATTCGTCTCGGCCTTCGCCTATATTCTGTTGCTCTTTGCAGTAGCGAGTTACGGCGATCGAAAGAGCCGAAGCAGGACCGCTCCCCACAAGGGGCGGCCGGTGGTCTATGCGCTCAGCCTTGCGATATACTGCACCTCCTGGACCTATTTCGGTGGCGTTGGCCTTGCCTCCGAACGTGGGCTTGAATTTCTCGGGATTTACACCGGCCCGATCCTCGCCTTCACACTGGGAATGCCCATCATCCGGCGCATCGTGGAACTGGCGAAAGCCGAGAAACTCACATCGGTGGCAGACTTTATCGCCGCACGCTACGGCAAGAACCCGGCCGTTGCCATGATCGTTTCGATCATCGCCCTGGTGGGTGCTATTCCTTACATCGCGCTGCAATTGAAGGCGGTTTCCAGTTCGGTCGCGACGATGGTCGATCCGCGCGATTACGGCATTGGCAGCGGCAATCTCCACTTCCTCGATCTTCCGCTCATCGTCACGGTGGTGATGGCAGGCTTTGCCATCATGTTCGGTACGCGCCATACGGATGCGACGGAACATCAGGACGGGTTGATCCTCGCCATTTCGATGGAGTCGGTCGTCAAGCTGGTGGCGATATGCACCGCAGGCATCTATGTCGTCTTCTTCCTCTTCGATGGGCCGTCGGCGCTTTGGCGCGTCGCTTCTGAAAACGCCCAAGTGATGGAAGCGGTCTCCTACCAGACGCCGATCAGCCGCTGGATCGTTCTGACGCTTCTCTCCGGCTTCGCCATCATCCTCTTGCCGCGGCAATTCCATGTCACGGTCGTGGAAAACCGAACACCGAAGGAACTGCGCACCGCAGGTCTTTTGCTGCCGCTCTATTTGATTGCTATCAATATTTTCGTGCTGCCGATTGCCGTCGCTGGTCTTCTGACGATCGGCAATAATGGCGATGCCGACCTCTATGTGCTGCAGCTACCGCTGTTTAACGGCGTGCCGCTCGTGTCGCTGATCACCTTCATCGGCGGCTTCTCCGCTGCAACGGCGATGGTGATCGTCGCTTCGGTGGCGCTGTCGATCATGGTCTCCAACGATATCTTGATCCCCATTTTCCTGCGACAGAAACTGCTGACCCGCTCGCCCCATAGCGACGACTTCGCCAAGACGCTCCTCAACATTCGCCGCACGGCGATCTTCATCGTCCTGCTGCTTGGCTATTTCTACTATCGGGCGGCAGACAGCACATCGGGTCTGGCCTCCATTGGATTGCTGGCCTTTGCCGCCATCGCGCAGATGGCCCCGTCGCTTTTCGGCGGATTGTTGTGGCGGCGGGCCAATGCGCGCGGTGCGATCGCAGGTCTGAGCTCGGGCTTTCTCGTCTGGGCCTATCTTCTCTTTCTACCGAGCCTCGGTGGCCCCGATTATTCCTATGTCGCGGCAGGCGTTTTGAGCTTCATTTTTCCCGGAACGGAGATGTTCAGCGGGCCGGGCGCCGATCCGCTCGTCAATGCAGTGACACTGAGCCTGCTCATCAATTCGCTCGCCTTCGTGCTCGGCTCGCTTTCGCGCAATCCACGTCCGGTGGAGCGCATCCAATCCGGCATCTTCGTCAAGCGCCATTCAAAATCGCAATTCGCCACACGCGGGTGGAAGACGCGTGTCAGCGTCGGGGACTTGAAAAGTGCGGTCGCCCGGTATCTTGGCGAAGAGCGCATGCTTCGCTCGCTCTCGGCCTACGAGAAAACCGCAGGACGAAAGCTAGAGGATGAGCAGCCTGCCGATATGGCGCTGATCCATTTCTCCGAACAACTGTTGGGGAGCGCCATTGGCTCCTCCTCTGCCCGACTGGTGCTGTCCCTCATCCTGCAAAAGGCAGAAGACACCAGCGCCGATACCGCCTGGTTGCTGGACCAGGCCAGCGAGGCACTACAATATAATCAGGATATGCTGCAAACGGCTCTGGCACAGATGGATCAGGGCATCGCTGTCTTTGATGCATCGCAGCAGCTGACGATCTGGAACAGACGCTTCCGCACCCTCCTCGATCTGCCGGAGCATTTCGGCCGCGTTGGTCTGCCGCTGACTGAAATCGTCGCGCTGCTCGACGAGCGCGGCGACATCGAGCCTGGCGATCATGGCGAACGGATCAACCAGTTTCTGACGATGGATCGTCCCTTCTCCTTGGTGCTCAGCGGCGGTGCGCGCATTATCGAGGTACGCTCCAATGCCATGCCGGACAAGGGTGTGGTCGCAACCTTCACAGACATCACACAGCGCGTGGCGAGCGACCAAGCCTTGAAACAGGCCAATGAGACGCTGGAGCAACGCGTGGCGGAACGTACCGGCGAACTCACGCGGGTCAATCGCGAGCTGGCAGAGGCGCGCGCAGCTGCCGATGAGGCCAATATTGGCAAGACCCGGTTCTTCGCCGCAGCCGGTCACGATATCCTGCAACCGCTCAACGCCGCACGTCTCTATTCTTCTGCACTCGTTGAGCGTATCGGCCATTCGGAAAATACCAGTCTCGTGCAGAATATCGACTCCGCGCTGGAATCGGTCGAAACGATCCTTGGCGCGGTGCTGGATATTTCTCGCCTTGATACCGGCTCGATGAAGCCGCGTATGGCGGCAGTGCCACTCAACGACCTCCTGAAGCGCATCGAAACCGATTTCGCGCCCATGGCGCGAGAGAAGAACCTCGAATTCGTGGTAATGCCGACATCCTTGACGGTGCGCTCCGACATCAATCTCCTGCGGCGGCTGATCCAGAACCTGGTTTCCAATGCCATCAAATACACCATGTCGGGCAAGGTCCTGGTCGGCGCACGTCGACGCGGTGGCGATGTGGTGATCCAGGTGATGGACTCCGGCATGGGCATTCCTGCCTCGAAGTTCCGGACGATCTTCAAGGAATTCACCCGGCTTGATGGAGGCATGAAGGCTGCGGCGGGCCTCGGTCTTGGCCTTTCGATCGTCGATCGTCTTTCGCGGGTGCTGCACCACCCTGTCCAGCTGTCATCCGTGGTCGGCAAAGGCACGTCGTTCCAAGTCCAGTTGCCGCGCGAAGCACAGAGTGACAGGCATGGCAAAGAGGCAGGACGCGCTACCCCCTCCTCTCAGCAGACCCGGCTATCCGGCTTTCATATCCTCTGTATCGATAATGAGCCAAAGATTCTGGAAGGAATGTCTGTGCTGCTGACCGGCTGGGGCTGCGAGGTCTCGCAAGCGGCCTCCGCTCATGATCTCGATGCCGTTCTCGGCAAAGTGAACATTCCCGATCTCATCGTCGCAGACTACCACCTTGCTGACGGTACAGGTATCGATCTCATTCTATATCTGCGCGAAAGGCTGATGTCGCAGATCCCGGCCCTGCTGATTACGGCCGACCGCACTCCTGAGGTCCGCGCCGAGGCCGAGAAGCACGGTATCGGGGTTCAGCACAAGCCGGTGCGCCCCGCGGCGCTGCGTGCTTACGTCACGCAAGTTTTTAACACCAGACGCGCCGCCGCGGAATAATCTTCTCAAGCGAATGAAGGAGGCCTTGAGCTTGCACGACAAAAGCCGCCCTTCAGACAAAGGGCGGCTTTTGTCATTACATCGTTCGGTTTGCTCAGGCTGCCCGGCCATACTGGCTGTGCCGCATGGCTCCGGCCTGCGACTGCTCCATGCGGAAACGCTGGAGAAGACCGAGCAATGCATCGACCTCATCGGCGAGCATCTGGCTTGCCGCACTCGACTCTTCGGCCATGGCGGCGTTCTGTTGGGTCATCTGATCCATCTGGTTGACGGAGCTGTTGACCTCCTGCAACGCAGACGCCTGATCATGGGTGGCGGTGGCAATGGTCTCGACATGCTTGCTGACGGTAACAATCTGCTGGCTGATCGAGGAGAGAACCTGACCGGCTTCCTGTACGAGAAGCGAACCCGAATTCACCTCCCGCGTCGACTGGTTGATCAGCGCCTTGATTTCGTGGGCAGCATCGGCGGAACGCTGGGCAAGTTCACGCACTTCCTGCGCGACAACGGCAAAGCCCTTGCCCGCTTCGCCTGCACGCGCGGCTTCGATACCGGCATTCAACGCGAGAAGATTGGTCTGGAAGGCGATGTCGTCGATGACTTCGATGATCTGCTCGATCTTCTGCGATGCTTCCTCGATGCGACCCATGGCATCGACAGCGTTCTTGACCACCGTACCGGAGCTGTCGGCGCTTTCCTGCGTGATAAGAACAGCCCTGTTGGCTTCGCGCGCACGTTCAGCGGAGGATTTGACCGTGACCGTGATTTCCTCGACGGCGGCAGCGGTCTGCTCCAGTGAAGCGGCTTGCGATTCGGTGCGGCGGGACAGATCGTTGGATGATTTGCGCATCTCGACGCCATTGTTCTGAATGACGAAGGTCCGTTCCCGCACTTGATGGAGCACATCCTTCAGATTGGCAAGCGAGGTGTTGAAGTCCACCCTGAGCTGTTCGAGACGGCCAGAGAAGGGCACGTCGAGCGTCTGCGTAAGATCGCCGTCGGAAAGCCGCGCAAGACCGGCTGCGAGCTGGCCCACAGCAAATTCGATTTGACGATCGGTGTTGAGCTTGTCGGCGTCGTTGCGGGCGCGTTCGGCTTCCGACTGAGCGCGCTCTTCGGCGCTTTGACTTTCGATGCGAAGTTTCTCGCGTGCATTGTCGCGGAAAACCTCCAAAGCCCGAGCGATATCGCCGAACTCGTTTTTCCGCTCCATATAGGGAATTTCAGTCTCGAGCTTGCCCTGGGACAGGGATTTGATCGCGTCCGTCAGATGACCGAGGGGACGCATGCTGCGTTTGATGAGGACATAGCCGAGAATACCGAAAGCGAGCATGACCGCCGCGCCGACCACAAGGATCATGTTGCGCAGGCCGTCAATATGTCCCTGATAGAAGTTCATGGGTACGCCGACGAAGAGGATGCCGACGGGTGCTCCTTTTTTGGACAGAACCGGCATATAGCCAGCCATGTAATCCCTACCGAACAGCGTGGCGGGGCCGTAGTACGATTCGCCCTTTGTGATCGCTGCAAATGCTGGGCTTTCCGGCAAAAGCTTCGTTCCGACGGCGCGCTCGCCTTTTTCGTTTTTCAGGCTGGTCGAGATGCGAAGGAAATCCGTACCCTGCGCCTGGAAAACGGTCGCCACGCCGCCATTGGCCATGCCGACGCGATCCACCAGGTCGAAGTCGAGCAAGGTGCCGATGCTGGGGCGGCTGACCGATTTCAGCTCTCCGTTTTCGATTGCGACAGTCGTGCCGCCGACTTTCATTTCATAAAGAATTGCCATGCTGCGGACGGCGCGCTCTGTGTCCATGAGAGCCGTCTGCAACACGTCTTCTTTCAACCGTACATAGGTCGAAACACCGACGGCAACGATACCAAGGAAAATGAGACCGATGGTCAGACATACGATCTGAAACACGATGGATCTCGAAACGAAACGCCCCATTGCTTAACCCCACTCCTACCAAGTTTAGGCAATTTGAAGTAAAAGGATTAATATTCAGGGAATTCTACAATAGGCTAAACTAACCCATCTCGCTTCCGGATCAACTCTAAGGCGCTGATTTCACGTCGCAATGTCTCAGAGAGCCATAACGACCGGGTCGGAAAAGAATGACTTTTATCAAAAAACTATAATTCCGAGCGGTGCGCGTGCGTCATACAAAGCCTGTCACCAGCGCGCTTTTCAAGCCACGCCGTGCATAAGCGTCGGGCGCTTCTGCTCACTGTACCGGCGGGGCGACTTAGAGGCGCCAAAGGCGGGACAGAACATCGCGGCGCGTGTCAGTGGATAAAACCAAGCCGGATAGCTTTGGCGATCGCCTGGATGCGATTAACGGAATCGAGCTTGATCGTGGCGGAGCCGAGGTAAGCATTGACTGTGTGAACCGACAGACCAAGCTTGGCTGCGATTTCTTCGCTGATCCGGCCATCTCCTGCCAATTGCAGGCATGCGACTTCGCGCTCGCTGAGTGCCTCCGACGGCGAGACGCGACGCTCATCCATGGCAAGGAGATCGATCATGATCTGCGTGGATTTAACGTGTTGCTCCAGCATCAGCTCATTATCGAGCAACAGGTTTCCACCGCAGAAGATGACGAAGCCGTTGCCCATGGTCCCAAGTCTCACGGGGAAACCGACGCCGGAATAGCCGAGAACGGTGTTGTCCAGGCGAATAAGAAGGGCTGGAACGTCCGGCAAATCCGCAAAGCCCGATTCGTGCTCGCTCATCCATGCGACGGGTAGCAAGGATGATTCGAGATGATCGAGGAGACGTTCACCGAGAACCTGAACCAGTTGAGCGCTATGTTCGCCAGCAGCCAGACCCAGATTTTCAAGTTCGCAGGAAAGCTTCCGCTTGTTGGGAAATCCGGCTGCGACGGCCCGCAGAACGATGAAGTTTTTGGCGCCTAAGCTTCTCTGCATCGCAACCAGTTTGGGAAACAGGTCGGAGCGAGTCACCGGGGGAACGGTTTTCGGCGTTATCGGGTGACCCGATCCCTCATTGCTCAAATCCTTGACAAAACCCATGATGCGCCCTTCAGACAAGGTTGTTGCGGACCGCGTAGGCAATGGCCTCCGAACGGGTCTTGGTTGCTGTCTTGCGCATGACGCTGGTGATGTAGTTGTTGATGGTATTGCGGGAGATGCCGAGGATCATGGCCATTTCATCGCTGGTCTTGCCTTCGGCAATCCAGAAGAGGCATTCAAGCTCTCTTTCGGTCAGATCGATATCGCGCTCGGTCTTGGTGCCCTCAACGATGCCGAAGCTTGCAAAGTAACCGGCCAGCATTCCAGCTTCACGAAGACGATCCTCTGCCGGCAGAACGCCTTCGGCAAACATCAAAAGCAACGAGAAGCGGATTCGTCCAACGCAGAAGGTAATCGCCCAGTACTGGCGGTCGATCCCTGCCGGCGCAACCGCATCGTCGGGAAGCGACAGCAGACGCGGCCTGAGCAAGGACAGGCACTTCTCCATTTCGCTGGAGCGGCTCTGTGTCCCGGTCAATTCATTGGCGAGCTTGCGCACCAGATCGAACGGCCAGTCGGAGGTGACGATGAAGCTGAGGCTTGCCTCCTGCAGGAGGTCTTCACGGGCGAGGAGATAATGCGAAGCGCCGACATAGGATGTCAGATGCTCCATCGCAGCGACGATGTCACTTTCCGCCGCTGCGGCTGCAATCTTGCGAATGAGTTGGTTGCGGGGCAAGGGCCTCGCAATCGTTTCAGTTGGCGCAGCAGACAGCCTGCGAATATCGACATCCACTTTCAATAGCCTACGCCCTCTCGTTCCCCTGGCGGGGATGCCTAAACGGGATGGAACTCATTTCCATTCAGAAGCGCCGTTTTCGACGAACACTCCTGGTGACCGAATCGTTATACTCTAGGAGACGCTTGAAGAAATGTACCCGTCTGTAACGACCTATCCACTCTTTTTCGCGTGCACTACAACCCTGAACATATACCCGTTCGTATTTGCGCACATCCGCCTTTTCAACATCCCCCACTGAAATCGGCGATTTGATGAACAAATACTAAATTACATATGCCAACCATCTACAGCAAGAATTTTAGAATAAACGAAAAAGGCCGGAGTTGATCCAGCCTTTCTTCCATCATGCAGCTTTTTCCACGGCCCATTTGCGGAGGATTTTTGCAGCGCGTTCTTCGCTGATTTCCACCATGCGCGAAAGCCTGCGTTCCGGCCCTTCGCGGACCCTGCGGTTGAAGTCGCCCTCGCCCGTGTCGCCACCAAGAAGATCGTCGGTGCTGTCGAAGCCGAAGTCCGCCCCGAAGCCTTCCATAAGCCCCCCGGGAGCGCCGCCGCCCATCGCCGGAGAGAAGTCCGGCAGTTCGAGCCCAGCCGAATCCTGCGCCAGTTCCGCGGAGGTTGAGGCGCCACCTGCCGACATGGAGCGGACGACCGGACGAACACCGAGCCAGACGACCAGGAAGGCGACCGCGACGAAGGCCAGCGAGTTGATGATGCCGGCAGAGTTACGGCTCAACACTTCGGTGATACCTGGGCCAGCGACGGCCTCGTCGAGAAGCTGTGTTTCGAGGAAGTCCATGGCGGTGATGGTTACCACGTCACCGCGCTCGGTCGAGGTGCCCGCAGCCGAGGTGACGATCTTTTGCATTTCCGCGAGATAGGCGTCGATCTTGGCCTGGTCGGCCGGATCGCCGATCATCTTTGCAAGGCGGCCTTTGTTGACCACGACGGCAACGGAAATCTTGTCGATCGAGTAACCGTTACGAACGGTCGCCACGGTCTTGGAGTTGATTTCGTAGTTGGTCTGCTCTTCCTTCTTCGCCGTCTCGTCGGACGACTTCGGACCGCCGCCACCGCTCTGCGGTGCGGCCTGCGGCACGTTCTGCTCGACCGTGGCTGCGGAATCCTGCTGGGTTTCCTGGGACTTCTGGTCTTCCTTGGTCGAGCGCACCGAACGCTCGACACGGGAGTTCGGATCGTAGACGGTTTCCTGGATCTGCTGGCTGTCGGTGTTGAGCGATGCGGTCACGCTCGAACGGAAATTGTCCATGCCGAGGAAGGGCGCAAGCGCCTTGTCGATCTTCGCCTCAAGTTCCTGCTGCACGTTCTGCGCCAGCGTCAGGGACCGGCTCATCGCGCCATTGCTGACATCGTCGCCTGACGCCAGAAGCTGGCCGGTGGAATCAAGAAGGGTCACATCATCGACTTCGAGACCCGGCACAGCGGATGCAACAAGGTGACGAATGGAAGCAGAGGCCTTTCGGCCCGCGGACGCGCTCGCCCGGATCATGACGGAGGCAGTGGGCTTCTGTTCCCCTCGCCGGAAGTTGCCGACCTCTGGCATCACGATGTGAACTCGGGCTGCTGCGATCCCGTCGATCTGCTGGATCGAGCGGCCGATCTCGCCTTCGAGAGCCCGCACCCGCGTCACTTCCTGCATGAAGGAGGTCAGACCGAGAGAGCCGACATGGTCGAACAGCTCGTAGCCCGCATTGGCGCTATCGGGCAGGCCGCGCTCGGCCAACAGCAGACGCGCCTTGCTGGTCATGCCAACTGGAACCTGAATGCTCGTTCCATCCGAGCCAACCTGAAAATCGACATTGGACTCGGCAAGCGCAATACTGATCTTGTTCAGATCCATGGTTTCCAGGCCAACATAGAGCGTTTCGTAGGCCGGTTTGTTCACATAAAGAGCTGCCGCGAGAATAATTGCCATGGACAGAACGCCCACACCACCCAGCACCAAAAGCCGCGTCTGGCCAAGGGCCGCGAAGTTTTTAAAAACCTGAGGGAGTTGATTTAACAGATTCATTCTGTTCCGCACCGTCATTCATGGGTTCGAGACCTTCTGATCCCGATGCCACCCTAGAAGACGAAGCTTGCGCGAGGATTTCCCATAGAACGCCCTGCGTCCTGTTGGACGCGCAAAGGACGCTCTATCTCCTTAGTCTGCTCATCATACATTCCAAAAATCGCCTCCGATTTTCGGGCCGATGCTGTCGCTGACGCCGCCCTCCGGGTGGAGGGCGGGAGTACAACCGCTGAAAGTTCACTTCAGGCGGCCAAGTAGGTGGAGATGACGGCTGCGACCTGATCGGATGTCAGCGCACGCATGTGGGTGTTGAGAAGCGCCGTGACCTGGGCACTGGAGAGGCTGACCAGTGTCTCAGTGGAGAGCCCGGCGACGCCGCTGGAACTGAAAGCGGCAATGTCCTCAGTCGAAAACTTGGCAATATTCTCCTTGGAAAGCGAAGCGACCTGCGCGGCGGTCAAAGCCCCGACTTGCGCAGGCGTCAAAGCCTCGCTCTGGCTGGTGGTCAGGGACGAGATTGCGCCGGTCGTGAGACCTGAGACAGCGCCACTGCTCAAGGCGACGATTTCATCGGTCGAGAAAAGGGCGATGTCGTCGGTGCCAAGCGCTGCGGCCTGAACTGCATTGAGACCGCCAATCTGTGCGGTTGTCAGCGCAGCAATCTGGGCGGTGCTCAGTGCCACGATCTGGTTATAGCCGAAGTTGCCGATCTGGCTTGGGCTGAGAACTGCGATGTCGGCGCTGGTCAGGGACGAGATAAGCGCGGTGGAGAGACCGCGGATCGCAGCTGTGCTGATCGCCGCGATATCGGTCGTCGAGAACGTGGCCATAGCCGCGGAGGAAATGCCTGCGAGGCCATCTGCGCTCAGCGCCGCAATCTGACCCGTCGAGAGGGCACCGATCTGATCGGGCGCCATGGCAGCGATTTGTTTGCTCGTCAGCCCGGCGATGGCAGCCGTCGCGAGGCCCGCGACTTCGCCGGTCGACAGCGCCGCGATGAAGCCGGTGGACAGGCCTGCAATGGCGGAGGCGTTGATCGCAGACAGCCTCTCAGGCGTAAAGGTGTCGAGCATCTGCGATGTCAATCCCGCGATGGCGCCAGAGGTCAGCGCGTTGATCTGCGCTGTTGACAGCGCATGCACCTGCTCGAGGCTCAGCGCCCCGACCTGCTCACTGGTCAGCCCCGGAATGCTGCCGGTGCTGAATGCAAGAATCTGGGCGGTCGAAAACGCTGACAGATCGGCGGTCTTCAAGCTGGCGATCTGCTTCGAAGACAAAGCGCCGATCTGGCCGGTGGAAAGAGTAACGAGGTGATCGTGAGAGAATGCCGAAAGCTGCGCGGTGGAGAGACCGGAAATGCCAAGCGTGCTGAGCGCAGCAATGCTCTCTGCCGACAGAGAGGCAATCGTATCCGTCGACAGACCGGCAATGCCCGTGGCGCTGATCGCACCGATATCCGCCGTCGAGAAGGAGCGCAATTGGGCCGCGCTGAGCGCTCCAATCTGTCTCGATCCCAGAGCCATGACCTGGGTCGGCGTAAAAGCCTCGACCTGATCGACACTCATCGCTTTGATCTGAAGCGTCGTCAGTCCGGCAATCCCGCCAGCGCTAAAAGCGCTAACCCTGTCTGGCGATAGAAGGGCAATGGCGTCGGTCGATAAGCCCGATATGGCGCTCGACGTCAGCGCCGCAAGGTCTTCATTCGAGAAGCGGGCGATATCATCCGTCCCCATCGCCGCGATCTGCGTGAAGGTCAAGGCGCCAACCTGTGCAGGATTAAGCGCTTCGACCTGATCGGCAGACAGCGCCGTGATGGATGCCGAAGAGAGCCCCGCGATGGCCGCAGTGCTCAATGCGCCAATCTGCTCGCGAGAGAGTGCGCCAATGCTTGCGGTGCCGAGAACGGCAATTTGTCGTGAGCCGAGAGCGCCTATCTGAGCCGTGGTGAGAGCTTCCAGTTGCTCTTTCTTCAAGACTGCTATCTGAGCGGTCGAAAGGCCAGCGATGCTCGCCGTTCCGAGTGTCGCGATGCGGTCCGCGGAAAGGCTGGTAAGTGTGTCGGTGGACAGGCCGGCAACCGCTGACGATGTCAACGCCGCCAGTTCCGCGGTCGAGAAGGTGCCAAGATCGTCGGTACCGAGCGCGCTGACCTGAAGGGAAGTGAGGGCTGCGACCTGGGCGGTGTTGAACGCCTCGACCTGGCTCGTGTTCAAGGCCGCAATTTGATCAGAAGACAGGCCTGCAATGCCGGCGGCGCTGAGAGCAGCAATCTGTGCTGTCGTCAGGGCTGGCATGTTGGCTGTGGAGATGGCGGCCACCTGTCTGGAGCCAAGCGAGGCGATCTGCGCTGTCGTCAAGCCGGCAAGCTGCGCGCTGGTCAGTGATGCCATCTGGCCTGTGGAAAGGCCTTGGATGCCACCCGTCGTTCCTAAAACGGCAATACGGTCGGCGGAGAGGCTGGCGAGTGCCGTGGTCGACAGGCCCAAGATCGCACTTGAACTCAGCGCCGCAAGCTCTGCGGTCGAGAGAACCGCCAAGTCATCCGTTCCAAGTGCGGCAACCTGCGTCGAGCTCAACAGGGCGACCTGCGATGTCTTGAGCGCTTCGATTTGCAACGTGCTCAAGCTCGAGATTTGCGCTGCGCTGAGACCCGGAATGCTGGCATCGCTCATCGCGGCAATCTGCGATGTGCTGAGAGTTGCGATGGCAGCCGTACCCAGAACGCCGATTTGGCGCGATCCGAAAGCGCCGACCTGCGACGTCGTCAGGCTACCCACCTGCGCCACGCTCAGCGCCGCAACCTGGGCGGTCGTCAAGCCGGATACCCCGGCGGTGGACAAAGCCGCGATTGCTTCCGTCGGCAGCGCGGCCAGCGTTGCAGTCGGAAGACCCGCAATCGCGCCTGAGGTGAAGGCTGCGAGATCCTTCGAAGAAAACGATTTGATCTGATCAGCCGATAGCGCTGCCACCTGTAAGGAGGTCAGCGTGCCAACCTGCTCGCTGGTCAGCGCTTCTGCCTGAAGCGTGGTCAGCTTTGACACTTGAGCTGCAGAGAGACCAAGGACAGCATCCTTGCTCAAGGACGCGATCTGTTCGAGTGTCGCGATACCTGCTGTGCCCAACGCGGCGATCTGCCGGGACGAGAGTGCGGCTACCTGTTTCGCCGTCAGTGATTTCAGCTGGTCGGCGCTCAGGACAGCGATCTGACCGGTCGTCAGTCCAGCAATTCCGGCCGGGCTGATCGCAGCCAGGTCTTCAGTGATCATTTTCGACACTGTTTCGGTGGACAGGCCGGCAACCGCCGATCCACTGATCGCGCCGAGCGCGGCCGCTGACAATGCGCTGAGATCGTCCGTTCCGAGAGCCGCGACCTGTTGGGACGTCAATGCAGCCACCTGCCTCGTCGACAAGGCAGCGATCTGGCCGGTGGTCAGCGCGGTCACCTGTCCTGTGGTAAGAGCAGCCACTGCTGCGGTCCCGAGAGCTGCGATCTGGCCGGTACTCAAGGCTGCGATCGTCTCGGTCGGCAGGGCGCCGATCATGGCAGGAGCGATGGCACCGATATCGGCCGTAGAGAATGTGGCGATGTTCTCCTTGCCCAGGACGGCAATTTGCGCCGAGGTGAGAGCGCCAACCTGAACAGCGGTCAGCGCTTCTGCCTGAAGCGTGGTGAGCTTGGCCATCTGGGTGGCCGTCAACCCCGAGACACCGTTGGTGCTGAACGCCGCCACCTGTGCTGTCGAGAGCGACGCAATGTGCCCCGTACCAAGCACCTTGACCTGATCGGCCGAGAGCGCTGCAATCTGTTTCGTTGTCAGCGAGCCGATCTGGACAGTCGACAGGACAGAAACCTGCTTTGTCGCCAAATTGCCGACTGCGCTGGCGTTCAACGCCGCGAGCTGAGCGGTGGTGAGCGCTGCCACGGCAGCGGTGGAGAGACCGCCGATCGCGCTCGATCCGATGGCGGCTATATCGCCTGTCGAAAACAAAGCAATGTCATCCGTACCGAAAGCCTCGAGCTGGTCGGCAGAAAGGGACGCGACCTGACGGGATGTCAACGCTTCTGCCTGCTCCGTCTTCAGAGCGGCGACCTGTCTTGCGGAGAGCGCGGCGATCGCAGCCGTGCTGATCGCTGCGATCTGGCCTGTCGAAAGTGATGCGACTTGCGCCGTTCCCAAGGCGGCGATGTGGGACGAGGTGAAGGCAGCGATTTGGGATGTCGACAAGACGGCCAGCTGAGCAGTCGTCAAGGCGGAGATATGGTCGGCAGGAAGATTGGTGACGGCGCTCGTTTTCAACGCTGCAATCTGATCGGCGGAAAGCGCTGCCAGACCAGCTGAACTAAGTGCTGCAGTCTGCACGGAATTCAGCGCTGCAACCTGTTTCGTCGTTAGCGCAGCAAGCTGGTTCGTCTTGAGTGCTTCGACCTGATCCGCCGTCAGGGCCGCGATAGCGCCAGTCGACAAGGCGGCAATCTTCTCGCTTGTCAGCGATGCTATCACAGCTGTCGACAGTCCGGAAAGGCCAGCCGCCGACAAAGCGGCTATATCGTCCGTCGAAAATGTCGCGATATCCTCAAGTCCCAAAGCCGCAGTCTGCGCGGAACCGAGGGCGGAAATCTGCCTCGTGGTCAAGACGTCCACCTGAGCGGTCGAGAGTGCAGCCACTTGCTCCGCCGTCAATGTCGCTATGGCCCCGGTGCTCAGCACTGCAAGCTTGTCCGAGGACAAGGCAGCGATGACCTCTTTCGAGAGACCCGCAACTGCCCCTGTCGCAAAAGCCTGTATGGCTGCGGTCGAAATAACGGCGATGTCTTCGGTACCAAGGCCCGCCAGTTGAGTGGATGTGAGCGCAGCAATCTGCCCCGGTGACAGCGCAGACACCTGCTCTGTCGACCACGCGCCGACCTGCTCAGAACTCAGGCCCTTCAGTGCCGTGCCAGTCAATGATTTAATCTGGTCGGTCGTCAGCTTGGCGATGGATGCCGTCGTCAAAGCTCCGACCTGAATCGAACCCAGGGCGCTGACCTGCTCTTTCGAAAGAGCGGCAATTTGGACGCTCGACAGGCTGGTCATTTGCTCAGACGTCAGTTTTGCAACAGCGCTGGGGTTGAGGCCCGCCAGCTGCCTCGTTGTCAGCGCTGCCATCAAACCCGTCGACAGACCGGGCACCGCCTTGGTGCTCAAGGCTGCAAGGGCGGCTGTCGAGAGGCCCGCAATCTGAACGGGTTTTTCAGTTCCTTCGGCGGGCAACCAGACATCTTTGACCTGATCCGGTTTTAGCGCCTCGACTTGTGCGGAGCTCATGACCGCAACTTGAGACGACGAGAGGCGAAACAACTGCGTCGACGACAGTGCCTCGACCTGTTCCGTCGTCAGCGCAGCCACTGCGGCGGTTGCCAAAGCGGCCACGCGATCTGGCGTCAGCAGGGCAATGACATCGGTGCTCAGTCCGACGACGGTCCGGGCGCTGATCGCATTGATATCTGCCGTAGAGAAAGAATTGATATCCGCACCATCGAGAACCGAAAGCTGGGCAGAGGTCATAGCCCTGACCTGAACGGAGGTCAGCGCCTCAAGCTGCGATGGCTTTAAATTGTCAACTTGGGCCGTCGTCAGATTTGCAACGGCTTCGGTGCTGAGCGCGGCGATTTGCTCATTTGTCAGAGCAGCGATGTCTTCGGCCGCAAGCGACTTGATCTGAGCAGCCTTCAAGGCATTGAGCTGGATGGTCGTGATCGATTTGAGCTGGTCTGACGTCAAAGCCTTGAGCTGGTCGGTGGAAAGGGCCGAAAAGGCGGCGGTCGACAATTTTGCGATCTGGTTTGTGGTCAGACCTTCGATCGCTGCGGTGCTGACGCCCAGTATCCCTCTTGTCGAGATGGCGGCAATTTCATCCTCAGTAAACGTCGCGATGTCGTCGGCGTGGAGCGCCGTCATCTGGCTGGAACTGAGGACTTTGATCTGCGAGGCGGTCAAGGCTTCGACCTGGTCTACCGAAAGTGCGCCAATCTGTTCGACACTCAGCCGCGATATAATCGCCGTGCTTAGGCCTTTCACCTGATCGGTCGTGAAGGCCTTAATGACTTCGATGCTGAGGCCCGGCATCGCCTTGGCGGAGAGCGAGCCGATCGCCGATGTGTTGAGCGCCTGGATCTTCTCTGAGCCCAGCACCGCAACCTGAGTGGATGAGAGTGCCGCGACCTGGCTGCTGGTGATTGCGCCTAGCTGCGCTGATGTCAGCGCATCGATCTGGTCGGTACTGAGCTTCGAAAATGCCGCACTACTCAGCGCTGCAATATTCGTTGTCGTCAGCGTCTCCAGGATGGCCGTGCTAAGGCCAGCCGCTGCGGCGCTGGTGATAGCGGCGATATCGGCAGTCGAGAAGGTGGCGATCTGCGCCGATGTGAGAGCAGCGACCTGATTGGAGTTCAACGCCTTAACCTGCAACGGCACGAAAGCCTCGACCTGGGCAGTTGAAAGCTTCTCAAGCTGTTCGGCGGTCAGGCCGGTGATCGCTCGGGAGGAGAGTGCCGGAATCTGTCCAGTGGTGAAGGCGGCGATGGAGTCCGTGCTCAAGGCTGCCACCTGGGCCGAGGTCAGAGCCTTGACTTGTGCCGAGGTTAAAGCGGTCAGTTGCGCGGTGGAGAACGCGCTGATTTGCTCCGTCGACAGCGACGCGACTGCGGTCGTAGACAGCCCTTGGATCGCACCGGCCGTCAGATTGCCGATGTCCTCTGCATCGAATGCCGCAAGCTGTGTGGGCTTCAGTGCCCCCAACTGCAGCGACGTCAGAGCCTTCACCTGAGTTGCACTCAGGGCTTCGAGTTGAGCCGTTGTCAGACGGGGTATCGCCTTCGGACTGATTGCCGCAATCTTCTCGGACGATAACGCCGCGAGCAATTCAGGCGTCAGCCCCGGGATAGCACGGCTGGAGATTGCCGCAATATCTTCCGTGGAGAATGTCTTGATGTCTTCCGGGCTCATCATCGCCAGTTGATCGGAGGTCATCGATGCGACTTGGGACGACGTCAAAGCTTCGGCCTGCGCGCTTGTCAGTCCCTCTACCTGTTCGGCCGTCAAGGCACCGACCTGTCTGCCGGTGAGACTTGAAATCGAGATACTGTCCAGGACCGCCAGTTGAGCAAGCGTCAGCCCAATGATGGCGTTGGTAGACACTGCGCTGAGTTGGCTTGGGTTGAAGGCCTTGACGTCCTCGGTGTCCAGTGCGGCCACTTGGTCGGAAGAGAGGGCTTTGATCTGCTGCGAGGTGAGAAAAGAGATGTCCTCGGTGCTCCAGGCAGCAACCTGATCTGGCGTGAGACTTCTGATCTGGTTGATGCTCAGCGAAGATACGATCGATGTCATTGATAAACCTGACCAAAGCTCAGACGGGCAGTGTGCCCCTCTATTCTACCTCGGATACATCCCATCGACGGAATACGTCCGGCTATAACAATCCTAGGTGTAGTTGCTTGTGCGAAACTGTCAGCTTTCGGAAGGACCCCCTCTATCACAGTGGAGGGTTGAGAAAGGCCGGCATGCGTTGTTGCTTGTTGCGGAGCGACAGAAACAGTCGCGCGGTATCCAGCGCCTCTCGGATGGTGACATCCATGTCGAGATATCGGTACGTGCCCAGTCGCCCCACAAAGCTGATGCCGTCTTCGGCGTTCGCAAGAGCGACATAGTCGGCCAGCTGTTCTTTTTCCTTCACCAGCCTGATGGGGTAATATGGTGTGTCGTCCGGACCGCATTCGCGGGCGAATTCACGGTAGCAGACCGATCCTTCATGCTTCTCCCACGGCGAAAAATGCTTGTGTTCGGTGATACGGGTATAGGGAACGGAGGTTTCGCCGTAATTCATCACCGCGCAGCCCTGATAGTCGCCCTCATAGGTGAAACGTTCGAAATCCAGGGTGCGATAGCCGAGGCGGCCTTTCGCATAGTCGAAGTAGCCGTCCAGCGCACCCGAGTAGAAGGTGTGGTCGTAGTTACCCTTGTCCGCCTGTTCGAAACCGGTCCTCAGCCGGATCGTGATGCCCGGATGATCCAGGATGCCGTCCACCATTTCGGTGTAGCCGTTTTCCGGCATGCCTTGATATTTGTGGAAGAAATAGTCGTCGTCATAGTTGAAGCGGACCGGCAGGCGCTTGAGGATGGAGGCTGGCAGATCCTTCGGCGAGCAGCCCCACTGCTTTTGCGTGTAGCCCTCGAAGAACGCCTCATAGAGGCCGCGTCCAACGAAGCGCAGCGCCTGTTCCTCGAAGGTCTGCGGATCGGTAATCGACGTATCGGCCTGCTCTTCGATGAAGGCTTTCGCCTCATCCGGGCGCAGGGTCTTGCCAAAGAACTGATTGATCGTATGCAGATTGACCGGCAGGGAAAAAACTTGGCCGCGGCTCGTCGTCTTTACCCGATTCTTGTAGGGTTTGAAGGTCTGGAAGCGGTTGACGTAATCCCAGACTTCCGCATCGTCGGTATGGAAGATATGCGGGCCGTAGACATGCACCATGACGCCGGTCTCAGTGTCGCGCTCGGTATGGCAGTTACCCGCAACATGCTCCCGCCGGTCGAAAATGACGACCTCGTGACCGGCTTCCGCCAATTCACGGCCGATCACCGCACCGGAGAGCCCGGCGCCTACGATTGCAATTTTCTGTCGGGACACGGCGGCTCTGCCTTTGTTCAAGCGGTGGCGGATGCTTGCGTCGTCCACAAGCGGTTGTCATGATGGATGGGCGAGAAAGCGTTCCAGTCCCGCAGCTTTTGAACGTAACGATCGCGGTAGGTTGCCTCATCGACGTATTCGAGGTTCTCCGAGACAAGCTCGCTGCCGATCTCGTAATAGACATCGAGATTGCGAAGATCGGGGACAGGCGTTTCACCCCGTTCGGCTTCGCCCTGCATCTGCCAGTAAAGATCTTCGAGCCTTCGCGCGGTGCCAGGAATATCGCGCAGGACACTCGTCTCCCGTTCCGCTTCCAGCTTCCTCCTCACGGCCTTCAGGCTTGCAGGCGTCTTTGCAAAAGCAATCGCCTTGGCGACATAGTCCTCGGGGCTGGCGCAGATAAGCTCCGAACAACCCGTTGCGGCAACGACGCTGCTGCAGAAGCGCGCTGGGAAAGACTTGCCCGGGAATGTCAGAACCGGAAGACCGACGGTTAACGCATCCGCTGCGGTCGAGTGGGCGCCATAGGGGAACGTATCGAGGAAAAGATCTGCCACCGCGATGCGGGCAAGGTGCATGGCGTTTGCAGCTTTCGGCGCGAAATGCAGGCGCTCCGGCGCAATCCCAGCCGCCTCTGCCAGATCGCGCAGGCGCTGATCGGTCTTGTCGCCACCGGTCAGGAGCCAAAGGATGCTGCCCGGGGTGTCGTTCAAAATGCTCATCCACTGCGTGAACGTGGAGGGCGTGATCTTCTGCATGCCGTTGAAGCAGGCAAAGACGAAAGCGTCCTCCGGCAAGCCAGCCTCCTGGCGCGACGGGCGTTCCGCGATAACCCGCTTGCGGTCGAGTGGCTGATTGCAGGCAATCCGCAGCACCTTTTCCGTATAATAGATTTCGCTTTCCGTCGGCACGATGACCTCGTCGGCAATCATGTACTGGTGGAAAGGCGTGGCCATGGAGCCCGGATAGCCGCAGAAATTGACGATGACGGATGCGGGCCGATAGGCGAAAATCTTGGTGCGGGCATGCTTGGTGTAACCGTTGACGTCGATCAGAATATCGATCTCGTCGCTGGCGATCTGCCGGGCGGCGGCTTCATCGGAGAGCTTGGCGACGTCGCGCCAGCAATCGACGACCGCTTTCATGCGCGCCTGTGTCGGATCGTTCGCCACCGCTTCGCCGCAGTAATAGGCGTAGATTTCGACACGGGCCTTGTCATGCAGTTCCAGCACTTCCCTCAGTGCAAAGCCAACGGCGTGATCGCGCAGGTCCGACGACACGTAACCGACACGCAGCCTTTGGCCGGTGCCCGTTTTCTGCCGGACGGTGGGCCGGGGGAAATCTCTGATATCCGGTCGCCCGACGAGCGTCTTGCCATATTGATGAGCGTTGGCCAGTTGGAAGATCGGATCGTCGGCATAGCAGCCAAGCGTCAGCGGCGGCATGGCATCGATCATCTGCCGCTGGGTGACGTGAGTGGAGGGCGTCAGGACCGGCCACTTGCATTGGCGCTGGCGCAGAGCGCTCCAATGCTGTCCCGATTCCAGTTTGTGCGGGCGAAGTTCCATGGCCTGCCAAAGAGCTGCCTCCGCCTCCTCCATGAGTCCGGCATTTTCCATCACGCGACCGATGTGCTGCAGCGCCAGGTGGCGATAGAGAAGCTGATCCGGCGTCGTCTCAGATGTTTTCTCCGCAAAGCCCTGCCACTGCTGAATGGCAAGCGTCGCCATTCCGGCATCCTCATAGGCAAGGCCGAGATTGATATGGGCGGGACCGAACATCGGATCGTGTTTCAACGCCGCCTGCATGGCGGTGATGGCGCCCGCAACATCGTCCATCTGCCGCAACAGAACGGAGAAATTGAAGCAGACCATATGCTGGCCAGGATGCGGTTCATTGAAGGCGAGCCAGGTCTTGTAGAGCTCTGCCGCCTCTTGGCGATTGCCTTGCGCCGTCAGCGTTTCCGCGAATTTCAGCAGGTCCACCAGCGAAAGGCGCTGGGTTCTTGCAAGCTCCAGCAAAGTCGGGAGGAGCGAATTCTGGGCTGTGCCGCCAATCGATGCATTCATTGCATTCAGAACCTTCAAACCGGCCGCACCGCCGGAGGCGGCACCATGGCCGTGATAGACTGGAGATCAATTATACAATGAAGCTTGTGCGGCGCTTTACGCCTGGATGGCGGAAGATACAGCCTTCGCGCCGGACAAGCGCCCAATGCGCGATGTCATTGGCGAGGCTTTTAATCACTGGATTTGCCTGGAATTTCACACGGAAAACGCATCAAATGACGATGGCCGCGCCGCCCCAGGAAGCTCTCACAACTCATCGAGGCTATCGTTCAGCGTCTCTATCTTGCGCAAGCGTTTGCGTCCAGAAAGGCCGGCTTTTTCAAGACAACGCGTGATCAGCAAATGGCAGAGCGCCATGACAGCCGTGTGGTTGAACAGCGGGCCCGGCGCGAGTGTCTGGCATCGGAAATGCCAGGTGGCGCCGCTATGGCCGGGAGCTCCCTCGTCGGTCACATAGATGAGCTTAGCCTCCGATGCCCTGACATGATCAAGAATGATATCGATCTGGGCCACGCGACGTCGCATGGCAAACATCACGACGATATCGGATTCCTGCATACTGGCGAAGTATTCACCGAGTGTCTGGCCGGGGCCGGGTATGACAACGATATGTTCAATGACCTGCGTCAGTTGCCATTGCAAATAGGCTGCGAAAGGCTGGCTGCTGCGAAATCCGATCACCCAGACTTTACGCGCCTGAAGCAGACAATCGGCGGCACTCTCTATCTGTCGGTCAGATATGGCAAGAAATGTCGCCTCGATGTTTGCAATGTCTTGCGCAGCATGCGCTTGAACCGACTGCATCGTTTCACTGTCGTCGGAGCGTTCTAGGAAGAGGCGCGAGCCGGTCTGCTTCTCCTCGCGCGCATGACGCCGCGCCTCCTCATAATTGTCGTATCCAAGCCGTTGGATAAAGCGCGTGACGGTTGCCTTCGAGACGTGCGCCAAGGCAGCAAGCTCTTGGGCGGAATAGCTAGCAAGCTCGCCGGGGAAATCGCAGATGAATTCGCCAATGCGTTTTTCAGCGGGATGAAGATCCGGAAGCGCTTGCCTCACTCGAAACAGAAACGATTTTTCCTTTACCACAGCGTGCTCCGGCAAACGGGCGATGGGTGACTTTCCGCTGCCCGCACGAAGCTTGCAACAAAAAACGACGCGCCGATAAAGACGCTTGAGAGGCAGGCTCAACCATGGACGGTCGATGACTGCCCTTCAGGAAGCGCTCGAACCATCCACTCCACCGCCGACCTGATCGGCGCGATGACTGGAGCGGGAAAGATGCGCTGCAACTCTTCCGCTGCCTGTCCGAGAGGTCCCCCGCCAATAATCACAGCCTCAGCCCCATCCTCTTCGAAACATTGACGCACGGCGACTTCCAGCGCTGCAAGCAATGCGTCGGGTGTGGAGGCGAGCTGCTGCGGATCGCCTGCCGTCAGCCGCGTTCCGGTAAACAGAGATGCGACGCCAAGAGCCTTTGCCTTGGCAAAGAAACTCTCCACGAGGTCCGGCGTGACTGTGGCAATGCCGAAACGCCGCCCGTGAGCGGACGCTTCCATCATGCTTGCCTGACATATGCCAACACATGGCAAGCCAGACATCTCGGCAAGCCGCTCCAGCCCCGGATCGCCGAATGCGCAGACAATGAGGCCATCACAGCGACCGGCAAGCTCCAATCCCATGGAAATCACGCCGTCTTCGGCAGCCGCGAGCTCTTCCTCATCAAGGATCATCGATACCCCTCGCCTTGCTGTCAGACCTTCAATAACAAAGCCGTCCGACAGGTAGAGACGCGCAATATCCGTCATCATCGCAGTCGTTGCCTGCGATGTGTTGGGGTTGATCAATCCTATGCGTTTCATGATTTTCGAGGTGCCGCCAAGACACGCCCGCCCTTCTCAATCCGGTCTGTTTTTAAGCCAGCATCCCCATCCAGAGACGATCAATGTGCGAGAACACAGGCCACTTGCGTATCGGCAGATAGCGGCACAAGCGGAGGGACGCGCGAACGACACTCTTCCCGCACCAACTCGCAGCGCGGCGCGAAGGCGCATCCCGGCGGCATGGCTGCAAGATCCGGCGGCGCGCCGGGAATGGTAATCAGCCGGTCGCGCCCTTCGGCCAGCTCAACGCGGGCGCCCAGCAAGCCCTTGGTATAGGGATGGTGCGGATTTCGGATAAGATCGCCGACACGTCCTTCCTCGACGATACGTCCGGCATACATTACGGCAATGCGGTCTGCGACTTCCGCCGCAACGCCGATATCGTGCGTCACGAAGATGACCGAAAGGCCATATTCCTTCTGCAACTCGCGGATCAGCAGCAATATCTGAATCTGTACTGTCGCATCGAGGGCCGTAGTGGGTTCGTCTGCCAACAGCACCTTCGGATTGCAGGCAAGCGCCATGGCAATCATCGCACGCTGCAACATGCCGCCCGACATTTCATGCGGGTAATTGGCAAGGCGCCGCTCCGGCGAAGGAATGCGAACCTTCTGAAACAGAGCAAGGGCGCGTTGCTTGGCGACAGCGTGCGAGACGTTCTCATGGCGCATGATGGTCTCTTCGATCTGGCTGCCCACCGTATAGACCGGATCGAGCGCCAGACGCGGTTCCTGAAACACCATGGAGACCATGGCGCCCCTCATATCGGACAGGGCGCGGCTGGAAAGCCCCATAATGTCGCGCCCGTCGACCGACATGGCGCCCTCGATAAGGGTTCCCTTGGGATGAAGCCGCAAAAGCGAGCGCATCGTCACGCTCTTGCCTGAGCCGGATTCCCCCAGCAGGGCCACCACCTCGCCTGGCTTGACGACCAAGTTGACGCCGTTGACGGCCTTGACGGATTTGCCGCCACGCCGAAACGTGACCGACAGGTTGCGAATATCAATCATATTGTCGTTCTGCATCGTCATGCCTCCGTCAGCACTGGTGCACGGCTGTGGCCGGAACCGGGTTTCGCCATCAGGCACGCGGCTGCCTGACTCGGCGACATCTCGGTCAGCGGCGGCACTGAGCGTTGACAGACATCCTCAGCAAAGCTGCAGCGGGTGTGGAAGCGACAGCCGGAAGGCGGATCGATGGGGTTGGGCGGATCACCCGTGAGCGGCGGCGCTTCCGTGCGTTCTGCGGGGTCGATTTTCGGCATTGAGGCCAGAAGCGCTGCCGAATAGGGGTGACCGGTATTGTCGTATATGGCGTCACGGCTTCCGACCTCCGCCACCTTGCCGAGATACATGACCATGACCCTATCGCACATGAAGCGAACGACATTGAGGTCGTGGGAGATGAACAGATAGGTCAGGCCGAAATCGCGCTTGAGGTCGAGCAACAGGTTGAGCACCTGCGCTTCCACCGATTTGTCGAGGGCCGAGACAGCTTCATCCAGGATGACGAGGCGCGGCTTGAGCGCCAGAGCGCGGGCAATGTTGACACGCTGGCGCTGACCGCCGGAAAGCTCATGCGGATAGCGCCCGGCAAAACGCGATGGCTCCAGGCCAACGCGGTGCAACAGATCATGGGCTGTGGCAATCGCCTTTGTGGCTGGGGTGCCATGAACCTGCGGTGCGAAGGCGATGGATTCCTCGATCGTCAGTCTAGGATTGAGTGAGGCGTAACTGTCCTGAAATACCATCTGCACCTGACGGCGGTAGGCGGAAAGCGGCAAGGCGCCGCCGACCGTTTCGCCATCGAAGAGGATTTCACCCTGGTCGGGTACGATCAGTTGCATGAGAAGCCGTGCCGTCGTCGATTTGCCGCAACCGCTTTCACCGACGACGCCCAGTGTCTCGCCCTTCAGGATATCGAAATCCACACCATCGACGGCGCGCACCACCTTCTTCGGCTTGAGGAAACCGCTTCCTTTGACGGGGAAGTGCTTCAGAAGCCCACGGGCGGAAATCAGCGGCTGAACCGGGCCGCCCCTTTCTCCGATGGGCAGTTCAAGGCTTGGTGTTCCAACGACTTTCATCATGCCTTCACGTCCATGGCTGTGCGCAGCCCGTCTGAGAAAAGGTTGAAGCAGATCGAGGTGATGAAGATCATCACGCCGGGCAATGCCGCAACGAGTGGGTTGGTATAGATGGCAGTGCGCAGCGTGTTCAGCATCAGCCCCCATTCGGCATCCGGCGGACGAACCCCAAGCCCGAGGAAGGAGAGACCCGACGCAAGGATCATCGATACGGAAATCAGGCTCGTTGCGAAGACGAAGATCGGTCCGAGCACGTTGCCGAGAATATGGACCCTGACGATGGTGAAGGCGGGAGCCCCCGAGGCGCGGGCGGCATCCACATAGTCCAGCTTGCGGACCTGGGTGGTGACGCTTTCTGCGACACGGGCAATCTGCGGGATGAAAACGACCGTGAGGGAAACGAGCGCATTGGTCAGGCCGGAGCCGAGTGCGCCGGACAGCGCAACGGCCAGCAGCACCGAAGGAAAGGCGTAGAACACGTCGATGGTCCGCATGATCAGCGTGTTGGTCACCCCGCCCGCATAACCGGCGATAATGCCGATCGCCGAACCGATGACAAAGGCGATCGGTACGGGGATGACGCCCATGAGAAGCGACAGCCGCGCGCCGTAGATGAGGCGTGAAAGCATGTCACGTCCAAGCTCGTCGGTGCCGAGGATATAGCCGGGTGTGCCGATAGGTTTGAGCCTTCGGATGACGCTGCCCTTCGCCGGATCGTAGGGCGCCAGATAAGGCGCGAAAATAGCCATAAGGATGAGAAGGAGGAGGATCCCAAGCGCCACCATGGCAACGGGATCACGACGAAGGCGTGTCAGAACGCCGCTCCAGAAGCCGGGAGACTTGGCGATTTTCTCGACGGGAATTGCGGATGCTTCGGCTATAGCGGCCATTGTCAGCTCCTCTGGATGCGTGGATCGATGGCGCTTTGCAACACGTCGACAATGAGGTTGAGAACGACGAAGAACATGGCAAGCACGAGGATGGTGCCTTGCAGGATCGGCAGGTCACGCGTGAAGATCGCACCGTTCAGCAGGAATCCGGTACCCGGCCATGAAAACACGGTTTCGATGAGGATCGAGCCGCCGAGAAGATAACCCAGTTGCAGCCCCATGACAGAGAGAGCGGTCGGGGCGGCATTGCGCACCACATGGCGCAGAATACGCCCGCTCATCAAGCCCTTGGCAGCCAGTGCCAGCGTAAAGTCTTGCGCGTATATGTCTGCCACCAGCGAGCGAATGGTGCGGGCGATGATGCCCATGGGAATGACGGACATGGTGACCGCCGGCAGCACCAGATACTGGACGTAATCCCAGCTGAAACTGCGGCCGGCCGAGCCCCCCGGTCCGCCTCCCATCGCCGGAAGCCAGCCGAGCGTCACGGAAAAGGCGATGACCAACACCATGCCGAGCCAGTAGTGCGGTACGCTGACGCCAAGCATCGAGATACCGGAGGCGATGCGATCGACCCATCCGCCGCGAAACACGCCGGCGAGAAAGCCGAGGGTCGCTCCACCCACAAACCCGATCACCGCCGCAGACACGGCGAGAATGATCGAATTGATGGATGCGTCGATGATCTCGCCGAGAACAGGCCGTCCTGTAGCGATCGAGGTGCCGAGATCGCCATGCAGCGCATGCCACATCCAGATCGCGTATTGTAAAGCCAGGGGACGGTCCAGACCGTAGAAAGCGCGCATTTGCGCCTGCATCTCAGCCGAAGCATCCGACGGAAGAATGGCGGCCAGCGGATCTCCGGGAGCGATATGGATGAGCATGAAACAAACCATGCTGACGCCAATCGCCACCGGGATGACGTGCAGCAGTCGCTTGAGCGCGTAGAGAAGCATGAAATCCTCTTGGGTATTCGTGGCAGAGATCGGAAACGGCAGGCCAGGCAACAACCCGGCCTGCTATCGCTTTGGATCAGGGATCGACGGTGACCGGCGAGAAGTCCTGGAACCAGTTCTGTGCCTGCACGAAGCCCTTCACCTTTTTCGACATGGCGCGTGGGTTGACGTCATGCGTGACCATCAGGAACAGCGCTTCATTGACGTATTTTTCGTGAATCTTTCTTAGCACCTTGTCCTGTTCCGCTGCGTCGAAGGTGTTGCGCACTTCGGCGAACAGCGCATCCATTTCGGGGTCGCAGTAATAGCCCCAGTTCGTGCCATTCGGCGGAGCAAGGTTGCACTTCGATTGACGGATCAGCGCGGTGAAGGGGTCCTGAATGAAGTAGCTGTAGTTGACGGCGGTGGCACCCTTCGCGCTTGGATCCTTGGCTCCGGCGCGCCAGATGTTGATGACCGTATTCCAGTCCGCAACCTCATATTCGACGTTGATGCCGATTTCCGCCAGCGTCTGCTGGATATATTCGTTCATGGCCAGCGGCAGCATCTGCCCAGAGCCCGAGGAGGAGATGACGACCTTGGTGTTGATCGGCTTGTCTGGACCGTAACCGGCCTCGGCCATCAACTTCTTGGCCTCCTCGATATTGTACTCCAGCTTGAATGTCGGATTGCCGAACCACTGATGGCCGGGGGGCAGGTATCCCTGTGCCGGGACGGAAAGACCGCCGAGCAGCTCGTTGATCCCCTCGCGGTCCACGGCAAGATTGGCGGCCTTGCGAACGCGCACGTCGTTCCAGGGCGAACCTTCGACACGCGACAGGTGCCAGGTCCAGTTATGTGGATAGGAATTGGTGACGATGTTGAAGCCCGCTTCCTTCAGGGATTTGACGGAATCGGGCGCTGGCGCCTCGATCCAGTCGACCTGACCGGAGCGCAGGGCGGCCACACGGGTATTGGGTTCGGGAAGAGGCACGAGAACCAGCTTGTCCAGCTTCGGCACGCGCGCCTTGTCCCAGTAGTCCTTGTTCGGCGTCAACTCGGCACGCTCACGCGGCGTAAAACCGTTTTCCAGCTTCCATGGTCCGGTACCGGATGGCTTCTGGGCGACGGCATCCCAGTTCTTACCCTGTGCTTCCCAGTTCGCGGGCGAGGACATGAGGATCCAGCTCAGCTGATAAGGCAGTGTCGCATCGGGCGTTTTGGTGGTGATTTCAACCGTCAGCGGATCGATGACCTTGTAAGAGGCCACGGCTGGAATACGCGATTTGCCCTGCGCCGACTGGCGCTTATCGAACTGCGGTGAATCCGGCACGAGAATCTTGTCGAGGTTCCAGACGACAGACGCCGCATCGAAATTGCTCCCATCGTGGAACTTCACGCCGTCGCGCAGTTTGAATGTCCACTTGGTCTTGTCAACGGGGTCCACGGACCAAGATGTGGCAAGGGACGGGATGAGGGTTGACGGTTTGTCGGCACTCGACAGGTCCCATTCGATCAGAGCGTTGTAGAGCGTGTAACCCATGAAACGCTGGCCCTCGCCGCCCTGATCGGTCTGCCCGGTGGTCAGGGGTATATCGGAAGCGGTCATGCCAATGCGGAGCGTCCCTTCGGCCAAAGTTTCGCTTGCGGTCATGGCCAGAAACGCCAATGCAGCAGAGCCCATCAACCGGGCGCGGCGCAATTTCTCGATAATGCCCGCAGCTCCGGGTGCTTTTCTGAAATCGTGTGTCATGCGTTCCCTCTCGTTCGATACGCTGAGTATGTCTCAGTCGGGATACGCAATGCAGGTTTCGTGCCAGATTACATGAAACTGTAGTTTCATATGTTTTTCAAAAAGTTACGTTTCCGCTGCATTCCCACGAATGCTCAGCGTCCAAAAAACCTGCTGTCATCGAATGCGGCGGGAAGAAAGAATGCCTAAAAATGGCTTCTTAGACAAAGAAGCTCAGACATCTGTCACAGGCGCGGATTTTACGGCGCTCGGGATTGTGCAAGCCGCTTCCGGCTTAGTGACGGATAACGCACCGTGAATTATGCGATGCAGCTTAGCGGCTGGTCTCGATCGAGGAAAGATATTGTTTTCCTGCCCAACAGCATCGCACCGAAAATCGGAATCGATTGTCGGAAAAGAACGATGCGTCCTTTCAAAAGCAATAGGCGTCCTTGTGCTTCAAAAGCATGCACGCCGCTCTAAAACAGATCGAAGTCGCCGGATGCCTTGTCGATCGGCTGAGAGTGTCCGTGACGCAGGCCAGCGCCAAGTGCCTTCTGCATTTCGGCGAGCTTGACGAGGCTGAGAGCCGTCGTCACGTCAACGGCCCATTCGGCCGGAATGGAGCCCGTGATGGTATCGATGAACTCGGCAAGTCCTCGGGCCTTCTGGACGGCAAGATCGATGCCCTGCAAGAGCTTCAAGCCGTCATCGGTGACCGCACCGTTGGTGGCCTCCAGAAGCTGCGGCTCGATGCGCTCAATAAGATAGGCAACATCATGCAGTTCTGAGACGACCCGCATCAGGATCGTGGGCAAAGCCTCTTCAAACATTTCAGGTCCAGCACGCTCAGCGATATGCATAGGCAACTCCGTTGTCAAAAAAACTCGATATCGCTTGCCGCCGGCTTTGCAGCCGGAACCGGACGGGTTTCCATCGCGACGGTCTTCTGGGTTTCGGCACCACTCAACGGGTGCTGGCGCGCTCTGCCCGAAACCGGCCAGAACTCCACCTTTCGGCCAAGGTCTCCGCCCGTGGAGCTGCCGACCACCCGAATGCCTTCATCCTTCAAGAACTGCATCGCGAAGATTGCGTTCTGCTCCCCCACATTGGAGAAGCTGGCAATGGTCTTGGCGCCACCAAAGACCTTTGCTTCCAGACGATCACGGCGTGCCCCCTGCTTGAGCAAGCCGTTGATCAAAAGTTCCATGAGATGCACCCCGTAACGGGTCGCATCTCCACCCCCCATACCCCCTGTACCCGGCAGCAGAAAGTGATTCATGCCGCCGACGCCCGCAACAGGGTCTCTGAGACACGCAGCCACGCACGAGCCGAGGATGGTCGACAGGACCACATCGGGATCATTGGCGATCTTATACTCGCCCTGAATTATGTGTACGCGCTTGGCTGCGGTTTCGATCATTTCAGCGATCCAAATACGGCTTCAATCGCCGCCCTCATCTTGTCGATCGAAAATGGCTTGGCCAGCACGTTGTTGGCGCCAAGCTGGGCAGCCTTCTGCACCAGAGCGCGGTCTCCCTGCGCGGTCAGAATGATGAAAGCGGCCTTCTTCGTCGACGGATTCGTGCGAACCGCCTGAAGGAAACCGAGGCCATCCATCTTCGGCATGTTGAAGTCGGAGATTACCAGATGGTGCGGCTGCTGCTCCATGATCTTCATGCCCTGCTCACCGTCACCGGCGGCAGTGATTTGCTTGAAGCCAAGCTGCGTGAGCGCGTCACTCAGCAACAGGCGGCTGGTGACCTGATCGTCAACGATCAACACTTTTATCTTTTCTGCGAGAGACATTAGTCAGAACCTTCTTTTCGGGCAGCAGTTAGTTTCAGAATTTCTTCGCCGATGGCGTTCAGCGGAAGTTGATGTTCGACAGCGCCAAGCTCGTAAGCCACGCGCGGCATTCCATAGACGACACAGGTTTTCTCGTTCTGGCCGACGGTGCGGGCACCGGCATGACGCATCTTCAAGAGGCCTGCCGCACCGTCGCGTCCCATTCCGGTCAGGATGGCACCGACAGCGTTGCGACCGGCCAGTTCGGCCACTGAATCGAACAGAACGTCTACCGATGGCCGATGGCCATTCACAGGCTCCCGTTCGATCAGTCTGCAGCATGGCGCGGCATGATTAACAACCTGCAAATGGCGGTCACCGCCAGGGGCGAGATAGACCTTACCGGTCTGAAGCCGCGCGCCATCCGTCGCCTCTTCCACCACGGGTGCGCAGAGCCGGTTCAAGCGCTCGGCAAAGCTCTTGGTGAAGGTCGGCGGCATATGCTGGGTAATCACCGTCGGCGGGCAATTGACCGGAAACTTCTGCAAGACGGCGATCAGCGCTTCGACGCCGCCGGTGGAAGAGCCTATGGCAACGATCTTGCGGCCGACGCTGTAATTGGTGACCGCAACCGGCGGCGATGCCGTCGGCCTCTCGGCGGCAACGCTGCGATAGGTACGGTGCTGCGAGCGGGCGGCTGCCTTCACCTTGTCAGCAAGATCCGGAAAGGGCTGGGCATCACCCGGCACCGGCTTGCCGACACAATCGAAAGCGCCAATTTCAAGCGCTGCCAGAGAGGCGTCCGCGCCGCGATGGGTGAGCGTGGAAACCATGATGACCGGCATGGGGCGCAGGCGCATGATCTTGTCGAGAAACTCAAGCCCGTTCATTTCAGGCATCTCGATATCCAGCGTCACGACGTCCGGATTGAGTTCCTTGATGGCGGCACGTGCTTCCATGGCGTTGCCAGCCTGACCGATGACCTCGACATCGGGGTCAGAGTCGAGGACGGCGGAGATCAAGCCACGCATGGTGGGAGAATCATCGACGACGAGAACGCGGGCGGGCGTGCTCATGCTCGCCTCCCGGCAGATTTGCCGATGAATTTGTAAGTCGTGATGCCAGTATTGTCGAACAGCTCCTTGGCTTCGCCGGACACGCGTTCGGAATGACCGATATAGAGATGACCGCCTTGCGGCAGCAAACCGGCAAAACGCGACCAGATCTTCACCTGCGTCGGCTCATCGAAATAGATGACGACGTTGCGGCAGAAAATCACGTCGAAGCCGCCCTTGAACGGCCACTGTGCCATCAGGTTCAGTTCGTTGAAGGTAATGAGACGCTTGACCTTGTCGCTGATCTGATGCTTGCGCCGTCCGGTAGCATCCACCTCCTGGAACCATTGCTTGCGCATGGCGGGCGTTACCGTTTCCAGTGCACCGTCGTCGTAAAGGCCAGCCCTCGCCTGGGCGAGAATCTTGGGGTCGATATCGGTTGCCAGAATTTTGAAGTCGTAATCGGCCGCATTCGGGAAGAGCCCGAGCACCGTCAGGGCGATCGAATAGGGTTCCTGGCCATCCGAGCAGGCAGCGGACCAGATACGGACGCGTCCGCCGCTCTTTGCCCGTGCGATGAGGCCCGGTAAAACCTCGTCGCGCAGGTGATCGAAATGGTGGTTCTCGCGGAAGAAGCGGGTGAAGTTGGTGGTGAGATGCGACAGCATCTCCCGGCGAGCCGCGGCACCCTGCTCCGAAGAGACCAGTGCGCAGTAATCCTTGAAGCCGGAAAGGCCGAGATTGCGGATATGCTTGGACAGGCGCGAATAGACGAGCGACGCCTTGGTATCATTGAGATAGATACCGGCATCCGCGTAGATCATTGCGGCGATATCCGCCAGGTCGCGACGCGTCAGCGGGAATTCTCCGCTGACGAGCACGTCATCCTGTGGTCCACGCTGTTCGTTGAACTTAAGCGCTGTCATTCATCACCAACTTTTCAGCCTGTTGCCGCGAGCGACATTTCTTGTTTCAGGGACTGGCCGCGCGAGGCGCCGACAACGGCATCCACGTCTAGGATCAGGGCGACGCGGCCATCACCAAGGATGGTTGCGGCAGCGATGCCCGGAACATGGGTGTAGTTGGCTTCAAGCGACTTGATGACCACCTGACGCTGCCCCTGGATGGCATCGACCATCAGGGCGCGCTGGCCGCCACCTTCGGATTCTACCAGAAGCGCCACGCCATCGACCGGGTTGGCCTGTGTGGCACGGAAGTTCAGGATCCGGCCGACATCCACCAGCGGGCAGAAGGAGTTGCGGATCGAGATCAGCCGCTGATTGGAGCCGAAGGAATGGATATTCTGCGCTTCCGGCTGGAGCGTCTCGACGATCGCCGTCAAAGGCACCACAAGCGTCTGGCCCGCAACCGTCACCACCATGCCGTCGAGAACGGCCAATGTCAGCGGCAGGCTCATAGTGAAGGTGGAGCCGAGACCGGGACGGGACGAAATGCTGATGCGGCCACCGAGTGCCTGGATCGAACGCTTGACCACGTCCATGCCGACGCCACGTCCGGAAATGTCCGAAATCTTGTCGGCGGTGGAGAAGCCCGGTGCGAAGATGAGGTTATCGATTTCCTCATCCGTGAGGTTTGCATCTGCCGAAATCAGATCGTTGTCGATAGCCTTCTGGCGCACACGCTCACGGTTGATGCCAGCGCCATCGTCCTGCAACTCGATCAGGATGCGGCCCGAACGATGCTTGGCGGTCAGCTTTACGGTGCCTTCCGGGTTCTTTCCGGCGGCCTCGCGCTTTTCCGGCGTCTCAATGCCGTGGTCGACGGCATTGCGGATCATGTGGGTTAGAGGCTCGGCCAGCTTGTCGATGACCGTCTTGTCGACTTCGGTGTTTTCACCTTCGGTGATCAGGCGGATCTGCTTGCCGATCATGTCGGCAACTTCGCGGACGATACGCGACATGCGCTGGAAGACCGGCTTTACCGGCTGTGCGCGGATCGCCATGACGCTGTCCTGGATTTCGCGCGTCAGTTGCTGAAGCTCTTCCAGACCCATGTTGACGGCAGATGTACCCGTCGTGTCGTTTTCGATGACGCTCTGCGACAGCATCGCCTGGTTGATCACAAGCTCGCCGACGAGGTTGATCAGGCGGTCGACGCGGTCGAGATCGACGCGGATCGTCTGGCCAGCGCTCGCATTGTTGGCAGCGTTGGCGGCATTTGCCGCAGCAGCGGGCGACGCCGCCTCGCGCTTTTCGACGGCAGCGGCAACAGCCTGGGTCACTTCCGTTGCAGCCGATGCGGTGGCGACAGCCTTGGCAATGACCGGCTCGTCTATCGAGGCTGGCTGAACCGCAGGCTCCTCATGGACTTCTTCCTCCAGAACGGAAAGATCGAAGGGCACCGGGATCATCGGCAGTTCTTCATCGGCCGCCACTTCGTCTTCGGCCATCACGATGTCGAGTTCGCAATCCCATTCGGCAAATTCGAAGACGGAGCGGATGCCCTCTTCGCCCTTGTCGGTCTTGATTGTGATCTTCCAGAAGAAGTAGGCACCCTCCGGATTGATGTCATCGAGCGATGGCAGCGTGCTCATATCGCAATTGACGCTCATCTCGCCGATGCGGGCGAGATCGCGCAAAAGCAGAGCCGATTCATTGCCCTTGGAATAGAGGGCTGCCGACGGCTTGAACGTGACATTGAAGGTCGGCGTTTCCATCAGCGGAATGGCCGCATCCTCGAAATCGCCGAAGGAGAAGGCGATCGGCTGGAAGCCGCTCTCATCTGTCGGAGCAGGTGCTGGTGCCGGCGGAGGCACGACGGCTGCTTTCGCTGCCGGCTTGGGAGCTGCCGGTTCAGCTGCAGATGGCGTGATCGTCTCACCGTTGGCCAGAGCCTCCAGTTCTTTGACGAGGCCGCGGGTACGGCTTTCCTCGACGCTGCCGCCGTCGCGGGCAGCGTTTGTCAAATCGGCGAGAACATCCGCCGATTTCAGCATCACTTTCAGGACATCCTGATTAGGATCGAGCTTGTTGGAACGAACGCAATCGAGCGTGGTTTCGAAGACGTGCGCGAAAGCCACCAGTTCATCGAGACCGAAAGCACCGGCTCCACCCTTGATGGAATGAACGGCACGAAAGACGGCATTTACGGTTTCCGGATCCCGGTCGCCGTCATTCAGTTTAAGAAGTCCCGATTCCAGTTCTGCGAGCTGTTCCTCGCATTCCTGGAAGAAGATTTCTTTGATTTCGTTCATATCCATCGTGAATGATCCCGTATCAGGCAGTTACACGTTCAATGGCATCGATCAGTTTTACGGGGTCGAAGGGCTTGACGATCCAACCGGTCGCGCCAGCCTGACGGGCACGGTTCTTCTTTTCGGCATCGCTCTCGGTGGTCAGAACGAGGATTGGAACCGCACGGTACTTTTCGTTGCGGCGTACGCCCTCGATGAAACCGAAACCATCAAGGCGCGGCATGTTGATATCCGTGACGATGACGTCCGGATTGCAACCTTCCAGAACTTCCAGACCTTCGACGCCGTCTTCGGCCTGAATGGTCTCGAAACCGGCATTGTTGAGCGTGACCAGCAGCATGTTGCGGATCGTGCGGGAGTCGTCGACTGTGAGAACTTTTTTCTTCATGACTATATCTCCTTCGGGAGCATATGATCGATATCGACACCGATCAGTTTAAGGGTTTTATCAAAGGCTTCAGAGGCCTTTGAAAATGTGAATTGCTTGCCATCAGCCTCCCAGGCCTTGATGCCAGCCATTAATATCTGGACGCATTGTGCGCCGACACGCTCGACCTCGGAGGCATCGACCGTAACCGGCTTGCCCCTGAGTTCTTTCAATTTTCCGTGCAAGACGGATGCTTGATTGAGGTCCAGCACAGGTGACAATTTCAGTGTCGAATGCGCTGCTGTCCTGCCTGCCATCAAATGACTCCTTGGCGTTTGTATTGTTGCTGCGCATGGCCGTAATCCATGCGCTCGGGACGCATGACGGTCGCATTGGTTCTTCTCGGCTCTGGCGCAATAGCCTCGTCGGCGTAGGCCTGGCGGGCGATACGGAACTCACGCACCGTGCGGCCGAGCTCGAGAATGACTGTGTGAAGATCATCGGCTTCCGCAGCCGATGAGGACAGGCGATCGGCTGCGCGATGCGCGTCCGTGCCAATGGCGTCCAGTTCGACGGACACATGGTTGAGATGACCGGAATGCTCGCCCGTGCGGCGCGCGACATCGCCGATCATGTCGCTGATACCGGAAACCTGACGCACCACGCCTTCGATCGCTTCCTGCGTGCGATGAACCATGCGCACACCTTCGTCGACCTGTGTCTTCGTGCCGTTGACAAGGTTCTTGATTTCGCGCGCAGCTTCGGCGGATCGCTGCGCCAGTGCCCGGACTTCCTGCGCGACGACCGCAAAGCCGCGGCCGCTTTCCCCCGCGCGTGCGGCTTCGATGCCGGCATTCAGCGCCAGGAGATTGGTCTGGAAGGCGATTTCGTCAATAGAGCCGATGATGCGGCCGATCTGCTCTGCCGATTGCTCAATGTCCGACATGGCGCTAATCGCTTCGCCGACGGCCATGCCACTTTCGGTGGCGGCATTGCGTGCCTGCGAAACTGCCGATTCCGCAGCTGAAATACGGTCACTGCTGTCACGGACATCGTGGATCACCACACCGAGGCGCTGTGAGGCATCGGTGAGGCGGCGCGACTGTTCCGTCGATACAGTTGCGAGACCGGCATTTTCCCGCGACATCCGCTCGGTAACCGTCTGCGCTTTGTGAACGCTTTCGCGGGTGGCGGCCATCGAGTGACCGATCCGCTCCATCGCCGCGTTGAACGCTTCGGCGATCTCGCGATAGGCCTCTGGCAATTCGCCGCCGATGCGGGCCGTCAGATCGCCAGCGGCAAAGGCATTGAGTGCGTCGCCAAATAGCGTCACAACCTCGGCCTGATCGCTCTCACGCTGACGGGCAAGCTCTTGCGTGTGGCGGATGCGCAATTCGTTGAAACGGAGGGAGACGGCGATCTCGGTATCGACCATGACCAGCCGGATGACGGATTTCACCGCCTCAGCCAATTCCTGATGGCGCTTGCGTGCGCCGGGCAGCAGCGAGCGCGGCGGATGCTGCGCAATCAAGCCTGCCAGCAGATTTTCCAGCACGACAGCGCGCCCTGCGACGCTCCAGCGTGGATCAAGACCCATGCGGCTCTCGGTATCGGAGAGAACCTTGACGCGTTCGGCGTAGAGCGCGTCGAAGCGTGCATCGGTCAGCACCGACCAGTGCGCCGTCTGCATGTCGTGCAGACGTTCGATCTGATTGTCGCTCTCGAAGGATGGCGAACAGTCCGGCAGGGACTGGAAGCGCACCATCAGGTCACGAAGTCCCGCCTTCAGATGCGGTTCGAGCATGGTGCGGTAACGGCGCAGCAGATCGCACTGGTCCTGATCAAGACCAGCAAAACGCAATCGGCCAGCCAGGCTACCGCCCGTTGCCCTTCGCGAATGATCTGTTGGCAGGTCCTGCCCCAAATGACGTCCCCAATGGTTTACCGGCTAGACCGGCAGATGACGGTTAAGAGAACGCCAGTATCCTTGAGGGATGTTCACGACATGGGCATCCGTTAACGGACGCCTCACAAGCGTTAGCTGAGCCTTCTGCAACCAAACGGAATACCGGATCAACCCGGTACGGCAGTGCGGCATCATGCCTGAAAGGAGAGTCGCTCCCCATTTCGCCGTGAAATACGAGTAATCTTTATGGTTAATTCCTTGCCTGAAGGTTAAGAATCTTAATTTCAGAGCATGATTGTTAAAATATGTCATTGATTTTGGGGGCGGGTCGGCGAGCGGAAAGTTTGGTTTCCAGCGTTCGCGATATCTCGCCGTTTTTTTTTCTTTTTCGCCCTCGCGCGCTGGACAAGCCTTGCGCCATTACCCTAAGATAATCAATATGATATTTGCTTAGACGTGATGCCTTTATGCGTGTTACCCAACACTGTTGGGCGGTATTGCGGTGACATCACGCAGTGAAACACGGCGCTGGAGCATATCTGAAAGATCGCGACACGATTTAGCTGAGGCGACACACGTAGGAGGTAACGATTTTGCCATGGATGGGACGACATCGCGGTCTTCCGCACCATCCTGTCCGGTTGATGAACCTCCTCGTCGCGGGCATGCTGGTTTTCTTCGGCGTCCCCGCCTTGGCAAGCTCAAGCTCCGCCCTCAAGCTTCAACGTCTGGAACGTTCCTGTGTCTCCGGTGAAGACCGAGGTTTCTCGTCTCTGGAGCAGCCTCTCGCGCAGCCTGGATTGATCCCTTGCCGCTACACCGGCAGTTTTCCCGTTCACGATTTTGTTGACGCATTTTTATCCGCTCCAGGGGTGGTAACGGCATACATCAAAACCCAGATTGGGTTCGACCCGGCGCGATCGACTTTGTCTCCGGTTCACCACGTCCGTGTGACTTCACCGCGCGGGCCTCCCGTAAAAGACCTGTCCTAGTCCGCCGGACTGCCGTTTCTTTGTTGGAAGGATTGGCATCTCTGGCGGAAACAACCGCGGAATGTTTTAACACCAGAGAAAATTGCCATACTGTATGAGACTTGACGTCATCCTTCCCATTTTGATCGCCCTTCCCTTTATTGGCAGCATCGCCACTGCCATGATGCCGCGCAGTGGTGCGGCCCGTGGGCCAGCAGCCGTTGCAGGCGGTATCGCGCTTTTCGGTCTCATCTCCACGATTTTCCTCTACACCAGTGTCACCAACGGCCAGGTGCTCAAATATGATGTGGAATGGCTGCCGCAGCTTGGACTGAACTTCACGCTTCGACTGGATGGCTTTGCATGGATGTTCATGGGGCTGATCACCGGCATCGGTTTTCTCGTGGTGCTCTACGCCCGCTACTACATGTCGGCAGAAGATCCCATCCCGCGTTTCTTCGCCTTTCTTCTGGCTTTCATGGGGTCGATGCTTGGCATCGTTCTGTCGGGCAACGTCATTATCCTGTCGATCTTCTGGGAGATGACCAGCATCTTCTCCTTCCTGCTGATCGGTTACTGGCACAACAATGCCACGGCGCGTGACGGCGCGCGCATGGCTTTGACGGTTACGGGTATTGGCGGCTTCTGCCTTCTCGCTGGCCTTCTGGTCCTGGGGCACATTGCGGGAAGCTACGATCTCGATGCAATCATCGCCAAGGCCGCAGACGTTAAAGCACACCCGCTCTATCTGACGGCACTTGTTTTGATCCTGATTGGCGCTCTGACCAAGAGCGCGCAGTTTCCCTTCCACTTCTGGCTGCCCAATGCCATGGCGGCGCCGACACCTGTTTCGGCCTATCTGCATTCTGCGACCATGGTGAAAGCCGGTGTCTTCCTGCTGGCAAGGCTCTGGCCGGTTCTCGCCGGCACGCAGGAGTGGTTCTGGCTCGTGGGCTTTGCCGGCATTACCACGCTTCTGCTCGGCGCCTATTTCGCCATGTTCCAGCAGGACCTGAAAGGGTTGCTCGCCTATTCCACCATCAGCCATCTCGGCCTGATCACCACGCTTTTGAGCCTTGGAAGTCCGCTGGCAGCCGTTGCGGCGATCTTCCACATGGCAAACCACGCTACGTTCAAAGCGTCGCTCTTCATGGCGGCCGGCATTATCGACCATGAGACGGGCACGCGCGACATGCGCAGATTGAGCGGGCTCTATCGCTATCTGCCGGCGACTGCCACCCTTGCCATGGCCGCAAGTGCTGCCATGGCGGGTGTCCCGCTTTTCAACGGCTTTCTCTCCAAGGAAATGTTCTTTGCCGAAGCCATCGAGACCCATGCGGACTCGCTGCTCGACAAGGCGCTTCCCTATGTCGCGACCCTTTCCGGGGCCTTTGCGGTGGCCTACTCGCTGCGCTTCATCCACACCGTATTCTTCGGGCCGCCGCCCAGCGACATTCCCAATCCTAACCCGCACGAACCACCACGCTGGATGCGTTTTCCGGTCGAGTTCCTTGTGCTTGCCTGCCTGATCGTCGGCGTGGTGCCAAGCCTTTCCGTCGGGCCATTCCTGCATACGGCTGTTTTGTCGGTACTCGGTCCCCAGACGCCGACCTATAGTCTTGCGATCTGGCATGGTTTCAACCTGCCACTGATCATGAGTATCGTTGCCCTTATCGGCGGTGTCGCGATCTATGCGCTTCTTGGAGATTACTTCGCCAAATGCGATGACGGCCCGCCAATCTTCCGGCACTTGAAAGGCCAGCGCATCTTCGAGCGCATCATCGTCACGGTTTCATGGAAGTGGGCGCGTTGGCTGGAAAGCACGCTCGGAACGAGACGGTTGCAGCCACAGTTGCGTATCCTCGTGTTCGTCGCGCTCGTTGCCGGTTTCTCGCCACTGGTGTCATCGCAGTTTTCGCTCACCCTTCCGAGGGTTACGTCCTTCGACCCGATCTTTGCGGTTCTTTGGGGCATCGGCATGATTGCGGCCATGGGCGCTGCCTGGCAGGCGAAGTATCATCGCCTTGCCGCGCTTGTGATGCTCGGTGTTTCCGGTCTCGTCACCTGCCTGACCTTTGTCTGGTTGTCCGCTCCCGATCTTGCCATCACGCAACTGCTCGTCGAGATCGTCACGCTGGTGCTGATCTTGCTTGGCCTGCGCTGGCTGCCGAAGCGCGTCGTGAAGGTCGACAACAATAACGAACTGCCCGCGCAGCTTCGTCGTGGCCGCGACTTCCTGCTGGCCGTCTTCTGCGGCATCGGCATGACGGTGATTGCCTATGCGGTGATGACACTGCCTGTGCCCAACACCATTGCCAACTACTTCCTCGAGCGAGCCTATAGCGAAGGCGGCGGCACCAATGTGGTCAACGTCATCCTCGTCGATTTCCGCGGCTTCGATACGATGGGCGAGATCGCTGTTCTGGCGATTGTCGGTCTGACCGTCTTTGCTCTGCTACGTCGTTTCCGTCCGGCGCAGGACAGTGTCGGCCTGCCTGAGCAGCAGCTGATCCAGAACGCCTTCGATGCCGAAAGTCCCGAGCGCAGCAAAGGCGATACGGTGCGCGACTATCTGCTGGTGCCCTCGGTCATCATGCAGTGGATGTTCCCGGTCGTCATCACCTTCTCGATCTTCCTCTTCATGCGCGGTCATGACCTTCCAGGCGGCGGGTTTGCGGCGGGCATCACCATGGCGATTGCCTTCCTGCTGCAATATCTGGCAGGCGGCACCCGCTGGGCGGAAGACCGCATCCGCATCCTGCCGCTGCGCTGGATGGGCTTCGGTCTGTTGATGGCGGCATCGACCGGCATGGGATCGTGGTACTTCGGCTATCCGTTCCTGACGTCCTATTTCCAGTATACGGAAATCCCCTACATCGCGAAAATGCCGACAGCGTCCGCGCTGCTCTTCGATCTTGGGGTCTTCTCGCTCGTGGTCGGCTCCACGGTTCTGATTTTGATAGCACTGGCGCACCAATCATTGCGTAACTACAAGGTACGCACACCCGACGCCGCCAAAGCGGAGGATGTGTAATGGAACTCATTCTAGCCATCGGCATCGGTGTGATGACGGGATCGGGCGTCTGGCTCATCCTGCGTCCACGAACCTATCAGGTCATTGTCGGCCTCTCGCTCCTATCATATGCCGTCAACCTGTTCATTTTCGGGGTCGGTGGCATCAAGACGAATGCGCCGCCGGTTCTGCTTGACGGGGTTTCCGTCTCGCAGCTCGCCGACCCCGTGCCGCAGGCGCTGGTTTTGACGGCCATCGTCATCGGCTTTGCCACGACGGCCCTCTTTCTCGTGGTGCTTCTTGCAGCGCGGGGTCTGACAGGCACTGACCATGTGGACGGGAGGGAGAGCAAGTGAACTCATTCCCATCTCACATTGTGATCGCACCCATTCTGGTGCCGCTGATCACCGGGGCAATCCTGCTTTTCATCGACGAGCGCAAGCGTAAGACGAAGGCCGCGATCAGCTTCATTTCCACCCTGGTGCTGCTCGCCGTTTCCATTGGCCTTTTCATCGAAGTCAATTCGACGGTGAACACCGAAATCGCGGCGATCATCTCCACCGGCGTCTATCTTCTCGGCAACTGGCCTGCCCCTTTCGGCATCGTGCTGGTGGCGGATCGGCTCTCGGGGCTGATGGTGCTTCTGGTGTCGCTATTGGCGATCCCGTCGCTCGTCTATTCATTGGCCAAGTGGCACAAGTCTGGCGCCCACTTTCATTCGCTCTTCCATCTGATGCTGATGGGCGTGAATGGCGCCTTTCTGACGGGCGACCTCTTCAACCTCTTCGTCTTCTTCGAAGTGATGCTTGCGGCGTCCTACGGTCTGCTGCTGCATGGCTCCGGTCAATTGAGGGTGAAGGCCGGCCTGCATTACGTCGCGATCAACCTCGTTGCCGCACTCTTCTTCCTGATCGGCGTCAGCTTGATCTATGGTGTGACCGGCACGCTCAACATGGGCGATCTGGCGCAGCGGATTGCCGGTCTCAATCCTGACCAGCGCATGCTGCTGGAGACCGGGGCGGCCGTGCTTGGCATTGCCTTCCTCGTCAAGGCCGGCATGTGGCCGTTGAACTTCTGGCTGCCTTCGGCCTATGGCGCTGCCTCTGCTCCTGTCGGCGGCATCTTCGCGATCATGAGCAAGGTCGGCATCTATGTCATTGCACGGCTGTCCTTCCTGCTCTTCGGCCAAACGGCGGGGGATTCAGCCGGTTTCGGCCATGATGCACTGCTGATCGGCGGCATTGCCACGATCGTCTTCGGTACGATCGGCGTGTTGGCCTCCCAGGCCCTTGGTCGTCTTGCCGGCTTTTCGGTGCTCGTCTCTTCGGGAACGCTGCTTGCCGCCATGGGCACGGGTAATCCGATGGTGGCGGCCGGTGCGCTCTACTATCTGGTTAGCTCCACGCTCACCATCAGCGCTTTCTTCATGCTGATCGAACTGGTGGAACGCGGCCAGGATGCGGGCGCAAACGTTCTTGCTGTAACCATGGAAGCCTATGGCGATGGTGAGGAGGAGGAAGAGCAAGAGGAGGTCGGGGTGACGATGCCCGGCACCATGGCGGTGCTCGGCATCTGCTTTGCCGCCTGCGGCATTCTGCTTGCCGGCTTGCCTCCCCTCTCTGGCTTCATCGCCAAATTTTCCATGCTCTCCGCCATCCTCAATCCGCAAGGCATGGGCGCCGACAGCGAAATCTCGACGCTCTCCTGGTGGATTGTCTTCCTCATCGTGTTCTCAGGCCTTGCGGCTCTGATCTCGATGACGCGCGCCGGCATCCGCACCTTCTGGGGCTCTCTCGAAGGCACGGTTCCGCGCGTCTTCGTCATCGAAATCGCACCCGTCATGCTGCTTCTTGGCCTGACACTTGCCATGACCGTGCAGGCCGGTCCGATCATGCGTTACATGCAGGAGACCGCACGCATTCTCGACCTGCCGGAAAGCTATATCCAAGGTGTTATGACGGCACCGCGGGCGGGTGATGCCGGGGAGGCTGCGCAATGATCCGCCATATTCTCCCCTACCCGCTGCTGACGCTATCGCTGATCATCTTCTGGATGACGATCAACAGCTTTTCGCCTGGGCATCTTGTGCTCGGAACAGCGGTGGCGCTTATCGCTTCGTGGTCGATGGCGTCTCTTCGACCCGCCAAACCGAGGATCCGCAGCTGGAGCGCAGTGGTGAAGCTGGCCTTCATCGTGCTTTACGATATCATCCGGTCGAACATCGCCGTCGCAACGCTGATCCTGTTCGGGCGCAAGAGGAGCAGCAAGTCCGGCTTCCTCACCATCCCGCTCGATATTCGCGATCCGCTAGGTCTTGCGCTTCTGGCGATCATTCTGACGGCAACGCCGGGCAGCGCGTGGCTGGAATACAACTCGTCACAAGGCACGCTGTTGATCCATGTGTTGGACAATGTCAGCGAAACCACCTGGATCAACCTCATCAAGAACCGATATGAAAAAATGCTGATGGAGATATTCGAATGAGTTCGATTATCCTTTTCTGGTCATTCTCCGTGGCCCAAATCTTCCTGGCAATTGCCATGTCGATATCCGTCTATCGCATCGCGATCGGCCCTCGCGCGCAGGATCGTGTGCTCGGTGTCGACACGCTTTATGTCAGCTCCATGCTGCTTTTGATGACCTTCGGATTGCGCACCGGCAACGATATCTATTTCGAGGCTGCACTTCTGATGTCGATCCTCGGCTTCGTCTCGACGGTGGCCCTATCCAAATTCCTGATGCGTGGGGAGGTGATCGAATGATCGATGCTGGTGAATTCCCGCTTTGGGCAGCCATTCTCGTTGCCTTCTTCGTCCTGCTCGGCTCATCGCTAACGCTGATCGGCACGATCGGCTTTGCCAAGCTTCAGAGCTTCTATGAAAGGCTGCATGCCCCCACGCTCGGCACAAGCTGGGGAACGGGCGGTATCGCCATGGCCTCCATTATCTATTTCTCGGTGTCCGGCGGCCGCTTCGTCTTCCACGAAATCTTCATCGGCATTTTCATGACGATCACGACGCCGGTCTCACTGATGCTCCTCGGCCGCGCAGCACTTTATCGCGACCGCGCCGAACAGAACCCGAGCAAGCCGGATAAGCTATAATCCGCGGAAAGATTGTGGACGCGGCAGTTGGCCGCGTCCGAACTTCTTGATCAGACGCCGCTTGCCGGGATTCCAGAGCGCTGCACCTTGCGCGGTGCAGTCAGTTCCTTCCAGGTGGAAAGCGCTTTTGCCGGTGCCGTCAGCGGGGGCCGGGAAACGAAGCGGCCATGGCCCTCCCGGCTTTTCATCGCGCCTTCCTCGACGGCAACCTGACCGCGTGTCAGCGTAAAGCGCGGCAGACCCATGACCTCCTTGCCCTCGAAGACATTGTAGTCGATCGCCGATTGCTGGCTTGTAGCGGTGATCGTCTTGCCGCGGTTTGGATCCCAAACCACGAGGTCGGCATCCGCACCGACGAGGATTGCCCCCTTCTTCGGATAGATGTTGAGGATCTTGGCGATATTGGTTGAGGTGACGGCGACGAACTCGTTCATGGTCAGTCGCCCGGTGCTGACGCCATACGTCCACAGCATCGGCAGCCGATCTTCCAATCCGCCCGTACCATTCGGGATCTTGCGGAAATCACCAAGACCTGTGCGTTTCTGCTGCGTGGTGAAGGCGCAATGGTCCGTCGCCACGCATTGCAGCGAGCCTGCGGCAAGCCCGGCCCAGAGGCTGTCCTGATGCGCCTTGCTGCGGAAGGGTGGAGACATGACGCGGCGAGCGGCATGGTCCCAATCCTTGTCGAAATACTCGCTTTCATCCAGCGTCAGATGCTGGATCAGTGGCTCGCCATAGACGCGCATGCCCTTCTGCCGGGCGCGGCGGATTGCTTCGTGGCTCTCCTCGCAGGAGGTATGGACGATATAAACGGGGCAGCCCGCCATATCGGCGATCATGATCGCACGATTGGTGGCCTCGCCCTCCACTTCCGGCGGGCGGGAATAGGCATGCGCTTCCGGGCCGTCATTGCCCTCAGCCATCAACTTCGCCTGCATCTGCGCGACCACATCGCCGTTCTCGGCGTGGACGAGCGGAAGCGCCCCGAGCTCGGCGCAGCGCTGGAAGGACGAGAACATCTCATCATCATCCACCATCAAGGCGCCCTTATAGGCCATGAAATGCTTGAAGGTATTGATGCCTTTGTTACGAACGATCGTCTCCATCTCGTTGAAGACCTGCTCGCCCCACCAGGTGATCGCCATGTGAAAGGAGTAATCGCAGGCCGCACGCGAGGTCTTGTTGTCCCACATGGTCAATGCCTCAAGCATGGACTGTCGGGGGTTTGGCAGAGCGAAGTCCACGACCATGGTGGTGCCACCGGCCAGCGCCGCGCGCGTGCCGCTATCGAAATCATCGGCCGAATAGGTGCCCATAAAGGGCATTTCCAGATGCGTGTGCGGATCGATACCGCCCGGCATCACGTAGCAGCCTGTTGCATCGAGTTCCTCGCCGCCCTTCAGGTTCGGTCCGATCTCGGCAATTATTCCGTTCTCGATGCGGATGTCGGCCTTATAGGTGAGATCGGCGGTAACGATGGTGCCGTTCTTGATGATGGTCATGATTGCTCCCCTTATTGCGAAGTCCGGCTGCCTGTTGCTCTATTCCACAAGCCCCGCGGTCTCCACGACAGCATGAAACAGCACATCGCAGCCAGCCGCTGCCCAGTCTTTGGAAATCTCTTCTGCCTCATTGTGCGACAGGCCGCCAACGCAGGGGCACATGATCATGGTGGCGGGCGCGACCTTCGCCGCCCAGCATGCATCGTGTCCGGCACCGGAGATGATATCGAGGTGCGAATATCCCAGCTTTTCCGCCGAGCGGCGCACCGTATCGACCAACACAGGATCGAAAGTCACAGGGTCGAAATGGCCGACGACCTCGACCGAGCAGCCGACGCCGATCGCTTGGCATATCTCAGCGGCTTCCGCCTCGATGCGCTCGCGCATGCGGTTCAGCTTGGCGAGATCGGGTGTACGGATATCGACGGTGAAGACGACTTGACCGGGCAAGACATTGCGGGAATTAGGCGAGAAGATCACCTGACCGACACCGCCGACCGCACCGGGCTGGCTCTCCATTGCCACCGTCTGGACCATCTCGATGATGCGCGACATCGCAAGACCCGCATTGACACGCATGGTCATGGGCGTGGAACCTGTATGGGCCTCCTTGCCGGTCAGCGTGAATTCAAGCCACCACAGTCCCTGGCAGTGGGTGACGACACCGATCGTCTTGTTTTCGGCCTCCAGGATCGGTCCCTGCTCGATATGATATTCGAGATAGGCGTGCATCTTGCGTGCACCCACCTCTTCCTCGCCCAGCCAGCCGATGCGTTTCAGTTCGTCGCCGTAGGTATTGCCTTCAGTATCCTTGCGCGAATAGGCATGCTCCAACGTGTGGACGCCGGCAAAGACGCCGGAGGCGAGCATGGCGGGCGCGAAGCGGGCGCCCTCCTCATTGGCCCAATTGGTGACGACGATCGGGTGCTTTGTTCGGATGCCGAGATCATTCATGGTGCGCACGACCTCGAGGCCCGCCAGCACGCCCAGGACTCCATCGAACTTGCCGCCGGTTGGCTGCGTATCGAGATGGGAACCGACATAGACCGGCAGCGCCTCAGGGTCTTCGCCTGCGCGTGTCGCAAACATCGTCCCCATCTTGTCGACACCCATGGTGAGCCCTGCGGCCTCGCACCAGGATTGGAAAAGAGCACGGCCTTCAGCATCCGCATCGGTCAGCGTCTGGCGGTTGTTGCCGCCAGCAATGCCGGGCCCGATCTTTGCCATATCCATTAACATGTCCCAGAGCCTGTCGGCATTCACGCGCATGTTTTCGCCGGGCGCAGCCATAGCGTCTTCCTTCCAATGCTTGCGCATGTAGCGGTCCCTTGGAACCAGTACCGTGCGTCGTTCCCATCTTTGGCCGACTGGTGCGAACGGTTATCCGTTCCCGCACCGTGACCTGTTTTTGTTGGTGTGCGTCTCACGCAAAATCGCGATTCGCCATCACTGAAAGTTACATGATGTTGTCGCGGTGAAAAGCGTCCCTCTCTTGCATCGGCTATCGGACTTCAAGCGTGCCATGCAAAGCGTTCGCTCTTTGGCTTAACGCATGTCGAAGATGGCAGCAGCCACGGCGACTTCGGTTCCCGCAAGACCGACCGAGCAGAACAGAGTGGTCTGATCCGAGGATGTCCGGCTCGCGATGCGACGTGCGACAATATTCGACAACTCGACCATGCGTTGCTCCTGGCCAGAACCGTCGAGGAAGAAGGGCGCGCCGTATGAGCGCGTCTGTTGGGAAGAGTCCGTTGCAATGATGCTGGCGGCATCGGCAATACTCAAACCCAATTCATGCGCTTCAATCGTCTTGGGACCGACAGTGTTGACATGTGCGCCGGGCTTCAGATCGGATATATCGACGACGGGCTGTGAGCTGGATGTCGCGCAAATCACGATATCTGCATCGCGAACAGCATCCTTTACGCGTGCCACAGGTTCGACGTCGACGCCGAGTTCAATCTGCATACCCTCGGCGAAAGCGGCGCGGTTCTTCGCGTCACGACTATAGACATAGGCCCTCGAGATTGAGCGCACGCATGCTGCGGCTGCCAACTGCATTCTTGCTTGAGCCCCGCTCCCTATCACGCCGATGACGCTGGCCTGTGGGGAACTGAGGTGGTGGATCGCCACACCGCCTATGGCACCGGTCCTGATCGCGCCTAGGCGCTCACCGACAACAATGCCCTTTAGTCGAGCATCATCAGCCGACCAGACGGCCACGAGTTGGGCGTGCGCATCTCCGTTGAACGTGTCGTAGACACGAAAGCCTGCAAGCGGTCTGTCGCCGGTAAGGCCTCCCACCGTAAAAACCAGACTTCCATGATCCCCAAACGCAACGTGGTGGCGAGGCGGCGAGACCGCTTTGCCCAAGGCACGGGCCGACAAGAATCCTTCGACGGATTCGATCGCCACTTTCATCAAGGTGTAGCCTGCTAGATCGTCGTCATTCAGAACTATCGCCATTGGGTGGCCACTCCTGTCCGTTTGGATGACGTTGCGACCTCAAGGACGGTTGAGGTCAAGAGTGTTTTTCGAATGCCCTCTTTCGATCTCTCGTCGTTGGGCCTGGGACGTAGATGTGCTGGCAGCAGGTCGCCCCGACGCTTGGGCCTGCCACCCATCTTTATGTTTTCCTTATGCTGGCACTCCATCTTCCCAATCGAAATCTGACGAAGATAAGGATCATCATGCGCTCCTGACATAACAGGAGAACACCATGCCCGATGTCCTTTTTCTGGCGCTCGGCTTCGGCACGCTGATCGTGCTGGCGCTTTATGCGCGCGCCCTCAACCGGTTTTGAGAGGCTGCGCCATGCTGGAACCCATCTTCGGCCTCGTCGTGGCGATTGCGCTCGGCGTCTACCTCATCATCACCCTGCTGCGTCCGGAACGCTTCTAATTTTCCTGGAGAAATCCCATGACAATTCTCGGGTGGCTGCAGATCAGCCTCCTTTTCATCGCCGTGCTTCTGGTTATCAAACCGCTCGGCCTTTACATGGCGCATGTGTTCAATGGTGAGCGGACCTGGTTGACGCCGATCCTCGCTCCCATCGAACGCGGTCTTTACGCCGCGGCAGGCGTTGACCTCAAGAAGGAGCAGAGCTGGCTTGGCTACACGCTTTCCATGCTCGCCTTCTCCATTGCCAGCTTTCTCGCACTCTATGGCATCCTGCGCCTTCAGGCTTTCCTCCCTTTCAATCCGCAGGGTTTTGGCAATGTGGAGCCGGGCCTTGCCTTCAATACCGCCGTCAGCTTCGTGACCAACACCAACTGGCAGAACTATGCCGGCGAGGCGACGATGAGCAACTTCAGCCAGATGGCTGGATTGACGGTACAGAACTTCCTTTCTGCTGCGGTTGGTATGGCCCTCGCCATTGCTTTTACTCGCGCCTTCGTCCGCTCGCAGGCCAGCACGCTCGGCAATTTCTGGGTCGATATGACACGCGCCACGCTCTATGTGCTGCTGCCGATTGCGGTCATCGTCGCGCTCGCCTTCGTGGCGATGGGCTTGCCGCAGACGATGGATGCCAGCGTCACGGCGACCACGCTTGAGGGAAGCCAGCAGGTCATCTCGCTTGGCCCAGTTGCCAGCCAGGAAGCGATCAAGCAGCTCGGCACCAATGGTGGCGGCTTCTTCAACGCCAATGCCGCCCATCCCTTCGAGAACCCGACGGCGCTTGCCAACTATCTCAACATATTCGCGATGCTCGCGATTTCGGCGGCCTTTATCTACACCTTCGGCCAGATGGTCGGCAGCCGCCGCCAGGGCTGGGTGTTGCTCTCCGCAATGGCCGTTCTGCTGATCGCGGGCGTTGCCACTGTCTACTGGGCCGAAAGTGCCGGCAATCCAATCCTGACCTCCATCGGCGTCGATGCCGCACAGGGCAATATGGAGGGCAAGGAAGTTCGCTTCGGCCAGGCCATGACCGCACTTTATGCGGCTGTCACCACCGGACTCTCGGATGGCGGCGTCAATGGCATGCTCGGTTCCTTCACGGGGCTTGGCGGCTTGGCCCCGATGTTCCTTATCCAGCTTGGCGAGGTTCTGCCGGGCGGCGTCGGTTCCGGTCTCTATGGCATGATCGTTTTTGCGCTTCTGTCCGTCTTCGTCGCGGGTCTGATGGTCGGTCGCACACCAGAATTCCTCGGCAAGAAGATCGAGGGTCGCGAGATGAAATTCGCCATGCTGGCGGTTCTCATCCTCCCCACCGTCATTCTCGGTTTCACGGCCGTTTCCGCCATGCTGCCTTTTGCCGTTGCCAGCATCGGCACCGCCGGTCCGCACGGGCTTTCGGAAATCCTCTATGCCTTCACCTCTGCGGCCGGCAATAACGGTTCAGCTTTCGGTGGACTTTCCGGCAATACCGGCTGGTACAACACCACGCTCGGCATCTCGATGCTGCTTGGCCGCTTCGCCTATGTCGTACCGGTCATGGCGATTGCCGGATCGCTTGCCATCAAAGTCCGAGTTCCGGCCTCCAGCGGTACCTTTCCAACGGACGGCCCTCTGTTTGTCGGCCTTCTCATCGGCATCATCCTCATTCTCGGCGGGCTGCAATTCTTCCCCGCACTCGCACTCGGCCCCATCGTCGAACATTTCGCGATGCTTGCCGGCCAGACTTTCTAGAAAGTAAAAAGATGTCCGCACATCCACATTCATCGGCTCCAGCAAGACCGGGTCTCTTCGACCCAACCATCGTCGGACCGGCCATCAAAAACGCCTTCATCAAGCTTGATCCCAGGCAATTAATGCGCAATCCGGTGATCTTTGTTACCGAAATCGTTGCAGCTGTCGTCACTCTCTTCTTCATCCGCGACCTGATCGCCAATAATGGCACGGCCGTCTTTTCCGGCCAGATCGCAGCCTGGCTCTGGTTTACCGTGCTGTTCGCCACCTTCGCCGAAGCCGTGGCGGAAGGACGCGGCCGTGCCCAGGCCGACAGCCTCAAGCGTACCCGCTCGGACCTCTCCGCCCGCCGCCTCAGCGCAGATGGCAAAGAGGAAAGCATCGCGGCCACGATGCTCAAGGTCGGCGACATCGTCATCGTCGATGCGGGCGAATTGATCCCCGGAGATGGCGAAGTCATCGAAGGCGTGGCCTCGGTCAATGAAAGCGCGATCACAGGGGAATCGGCTCCCGTCATCCGGGAATCCGGCGGCGACCGTTCGGCTGTTACCGGCGGCACGCAGGTTCTCTCCGACCAGTTGAAAATCCGCATCACCACGCCGCCCGGCGCAAGCTTCGTCGATCGCATGATTGCCCTGATCGAAGGTGCGGAGCGCCAGAAGACGCCAAACGAGATTGCGCTTTCGATCCTGCTTTCTGGACTGACGCTTGTCTTCCTGATCGTCGTCGTCACTGTCTGGGGGCTTGCCGGATATTCCGGCACGCTGGTGTCCGTTACCGTGCTGGCAGCGCTTCTCGTCACGCTGATCCCGACCACCATCGGCGGTTTGCTCTCGGCCATCGGCATTGCTGGCATGGATCGTCTCGTGCGCTTCAACGTGATTGCCACCTCAGGCCGCGCGGTGGAAGCCGCAGGCGATGTCGATACGCTTCTGCTCGACAAGACCGGCACCATCACCTTCGGCAACCGCATGGCGGCGGATTTCATTCCGGTGCCGGGCGTGACGGCCGAACAGGTGGCGGAAGCGGCTCTCCTCGCCAGCCTTTCAGACGAAACACCGGAGGGTCGCTCCATCGCAGCACTTGCGACGGGCGAGTTCGGCATTGCCTCACCCAAGGTGACCGTCGATGCCGTCATCCCCTTCTCGGCGCAGACGCGTCTGTCCGGCGTCGACACAAACGGCAAGTCTTTCCGCAAGGGCGCCATTGACGCGATCCTGAAGTTCGCCGATGCCGCCGATGGCAAAGCGCCGGCCGAATTTCACCAGGCCGTGGACCGTATCGCCCGCACAGGCGGCACGCCCCTCGGCGTTGCCGAAGGCAACCGCCTGCTTGGCGTGATCCATCTGAAGGATGTGGTCAAACCCGGCATCAAGGAGCGTTTTGCCGCGCTGCGCGCCATGGGTATCCGAACCGTCATGGTCACGGGTGACAACCCCGTTACCGCAGCGGCGATTGCCTCCGAAGCGGGTGTGGACGACTTTCTGGCGGAAGCGACGCCGGAAGACAAGCTCGACTACATCCGCCGCGAACAGAAGGGCGGCCGGTTGATTGCCATGTGCGGCGACGGCACCAACGATGCGCCAGCACTGGCGCAAGCCGATGTCGGCGTTGCCATGCAGACCGGGACGCAGGCTGCACGCGAAGCTGCCAACATGGTGGATCTCGATTCCAGCCCGACCAAGCTCATCGAGATCGTCGAAATCGGCAAGCAGCTGCTGATGACGCGCGGTTCGCTGACGACGTTTTCGATTGCCAACGACGTGGCGAAGTATTTCGCAATTATCCCGGCGCTTTTCATCACCACCTATCCGGCGCTTGGCATCCTCAACATCATGGCGCTGGCCTCACCCCAATCGGCCATCCTCTCGGCGGTCATTTTCAACGCGCTGATCATCATTGCGCTGATCCCGCTGGCGCTGAAGGGTGTGGCTTATCGCCCCGCCGCGGCAGCGTCGCTTCTGCGCCGCAACCTGCTTGTCTACGGCCTCGGCGGTCTGCTGCTGCCCTTTGCCGGTATCAAGGTCATCGATATCGCGGTCTCCGCACTTCATCTGGTGTAATCATGCTGAACCAAATTCGTCCCGCTATCGTCATCCTGGCCTTCTTCATCGCGCTGACCGGTCTCGGTTATCCGCTGGCGATTACCGGCATCGCGCAAGCGCTAATGCCCGCGCAGGCCAACGGGTCGCTGATCCGCAATGGCGATACCGTCATCGGCTCCAGCCTGATTGGCCAGACCTTTACCTCCGATCGCTACTTCTGGCCGCGTCCATCCGCGACCAGCCCAGATGCCTACAACGCCGCCGCTTCCTCGGGCTCCAATCTTGGTACCACATCTGCCAAGCTGAAGGACCGGGTTGCTGGCGACGTTGTACGGCTGAACGGTGCGGGTATCGCTTCGCCGGTTCCAGCCGACGCGGTGACCACCTCTGGATCGGGTCTGGACCCGCATATCACGCCGGATTTCGCTGCCGCCCAGGTGGAGCGGATTGCCAAGGCCCGCAGCCTGCCTACTGAAGCCGTGAAAGCGCTGGTCGAACAAAAAACCGAAGGGCGGCTCCTCGGGATTATCGGCGAACCCCGCGTGAATGTGCTAGAGCTGAACCTTGCGCTCGATGCGCTGAAGAGCTGAGACGAATGGCGTCACATGACCGTGAGGGCTTGAACAGGCCCGATCCAGATGCATTGCTTGCCCTGGCGGAGAAAGACCGCCGGGGCAAGCTCACTCTATTTTTAGGCGCTGCCCCGGGCGTCGGTAAGACTTACACTATGCTCTCGCGCGCGCGCCGGCTGAAAGCCGATGGCATGGAGGTCGTGGTCGGCCTTGTCGAGACCCATGCGCGGGCGGAGACCTCCGCGCTGCTTGAAGGTCTCGACGTTCTACCCAGGCTTGAAATCGATTATCGCGGGAAGACTCTCAAGGAGTTTGATCTGGACGCAGCGCTTGCCCGCAAGCCGGGCGTCATCATCGTTGATGAACTCGCTCATTCCAACCCGGACGGTTTCCGCCATCCCAAGCGCTATCAGGATATCGAGGAACTGATCGCGGCGGGTATCGATGTCTGGACAGCGCTTAATATCCAACATCTCGAAAGTCTCTCCGATCTCGTTTCGCAGATCACCGGCGTTACCATTCGCGAACGGGTGCCGGACAAGGTTTTGAAGCGCGCGGACGATGTGGTGCTGGTGGATCTTCCGCCGGGAGAACTCATCCAGCGACTGAAGGAAGGTAAGGTCTATCTACCGGAGAGCGCCACACGTGCTACCGATCGCTTTTTCCGGCTTGGCAATCTGACGGCGCTCCGCGAGCTTGCTCTTCGCCGCACGGCAGACCGGGTGGACGATCAGATGGTGGACTATCTGCGTCAGAACGCCATCGAAGGCCCTTGGGCGACAGGCGAGAGGCTGTTGGTTTGTATTGGACCGGATGCGCTGTCCGACAAGGTGGTGCGCGTGGCGAGCCGTCTTGCCTCAGGGCTCAACGCGCCCTGGACCGTGGTCAGCATGGCGCGGGACGATCAGGAAACCATGGACGAGGACAGTCTCAGGCGGATCGACGAGGCCTTCCGCTTTGCCGAAAAGCTGGGAGCCGAGACGCGACACGTCACCGGCAACGATTTCGTCACGGAAATTCTGAAACTCGCGCGGCGCGAACATGCCACCCAGATCGTTATCGGTTCTCAGCGCCGAAGGTGGTTGTCCAATCCATTTCGGCGCAGCCTTTCCGACGCCCTGGCGAAGGAGGCGAGCGGCATTGGTCTCCATCTCGTCACCGCAGATGCAGCCAAAGCGCCGGGTGTGCCGACCCGCAGGAAGAAGGGCTTTCAGCTTTCCGCCCTCTCCCGGTCCTTGATCTGCGCCATTGGTGCGGTCGCAGTCGCGACGCTGGCCGGTTTGGCACTGGACCAGTTCACCCATCTGCCGAATATCTCTCTTCTGTTTCTCCTCGCGGTTCTGGGCGCCGCATCCGCCGCTGGTTTCATGGCGGCCTTGATGGCCGCAATCGTTTCGGCGCTGGCCTATAACTTCTTCTTCATTGCCCCGGTCGAGACCTTCACCATCGCCTCGCCCCACGAGGTCTTTGCACTTGTGGTCTTCATCGTGGCGGCACTGATCGCAGGCAGTCTTGCATCGCGCATTCGCGAGCAGGCGCAGGCGGCTCGTCAACGCGCCGCCGACATGCAGGGGCTCTATGATTTTTCCCGCAAGCTTGCCGGCACGGCGAAGCCGGAAGAAGTCCTGTGGGCTTCGGTCACGCAGTTGCAGGGCAGTATAGGCCGTCACGTGGTCATGCTTCTGCCCAAAGGCGACGATCTGGACGTGGTGGCGGCTTGGCCGCCCGATACCGAACTTGGCGTCTCAGAGCTTACGGCGGCGCGGTGGGCAAGCAGCCGATCGGAGCCTTCCGGTTTCGGTACAGGCACGCTTCCCAACGGACGCTTCCAGTTCCGTCCGCTGACCAGCCCGCACGGTATCGTCGGTGTCTGCGGCTTCGAACCCGGAGCAAACGGGCTTGATTCCAATGCCGAGCGGAAGCTCGCCGCCATTCTCGACCAGGCGGCGACAGCCATTGACCGCGCGCGCCTTTCTTCCGAGAGCGCCGAGCAGGCGGCGAGGCTGGAAGGCGAGCGCTACCGGGAAGCATTGCTATCTTCCATTTCTCACGATCTGCGCACACCGCTCGCCACGATCACCGGCTCGGTCACCAGCCTGCGGGAATTGGGCGATCGCATGTCGCCGGAAAGCCGCGACGATCTTTTGCAATCCATCGAAGAGGAAAGTGCAAGGCTCAGCCGTTTCGTCGCCAATCTTCTGGACATGACCCGCATCACTGCCGGGACCTTGCAGGCGAAGCGGGACTGGGTGGATGTCGCCGATGTGATCCGGTCCGCGGTAGAGCGGGCGCGCAAGTATTTTCCGTCGCAGAGCTTCGAGACGGGTATTGCCAAAGACTTGCCGGTCATTCGTGCCGATTCGGTTCTGCTCGGCCAGGTGCTGTTCAACCTTCTGGACAATGCCGCGAAATATGGCGGAGGCGAGCCGGTCAATGTCTATGCGAGGCGCGACGGAGACGAGATCGTCGTTTCCGTCACCGACAATGGTAAGGGCATCCCCGCCGAAGACCTCGACCGCATCTTCGAAAAATTCTATCGTCGCTCCCGGTCGGATGGGCGCTCACCGGGAACGGGGCTTGGCCTTTCCATCGCCCGAGGCTTTATTGAAGCCATGGGCGGGCGAATCCATGCGGAAAGCCCGGCGGTGAAAAAGCGCGGAACACGCGTCGTCATGCGTTTTCCGGTGAATGACAAAAGCGAAGGCAGGCAGAAACAATGACCTTGGGACGCATTCTGGTGGTGGATGACGAGCCGCAGATCCGTCGCTTCCTGCGCCCAGCGCTGGCTGCCGCCGGTTACGATGTGATCGAAGCGGAGAACGGCGCTGATGCTATCAAGGCGGCGGCGACCGCTGCGCCCGATGTGATCATTCTCGATCTCGGCCTGCCGGATATGGATGGCAAGGACGTCATCGCCAATCTTCGCGGCTGGTCAACACTGCCAATCATCATTCTCTCGGCCCGCGACCGCGAAACCGAAAAGATCGCCGCGCTCGATCTGGGCGCCGACGACTACATCGAAAAACCATTCGGTATCGGTGAGTTGACCGCGCGCATTCGCACTGCCATGCGGCATGTCGGTAAGTCCGAGAGCCCGCCCTCCTCTGTCGAGGCGGATGGCTTATCCATCGATACCCAGCGCCGTATCGTCGCGCGTGACGGTGTGAGCATCAAGCTGACGCCGAAGGAATATGATCTCCTCACGCTTCTGGCACACCATTCCGGGCGCGTCGTAACGCATCGCACGCTTCTGACATCGGTCTGGGGTCCGGCACATGGAGAGGACCTGCATTACCTTCGAGTCTTCATCGGCCAGTTGCGGCAGAAGATCGAACGGGATGCTGCCCAGCCGAAAATCATCCAGACGGAATCAGGAGTCGGCTATCGTTTCGTGACGGAATGATTGGGAAAATTTAAGAGCGTCAGACAGCCTTATGACAACTGCTTGGCAGTGCCTGCCCATCAGCCTAGGGGGGCTGATGGGCCTTGACTGGAGTCAACAGACGAAGCTTTTGGCTGTGGATCACGCCTTTTGACTAAGGGTATGATGCCAGAAAAATTTAGCTTGTCCAGTATTTTTTAGGTTTTTCTAAAATAAAAAAGCCCGACAGAATGCCGGGCTTTCTCAGTCAATACAGTCGGTTAGACTATATTAGAACGAACGCTGAAGGCGAACGAAACCGTTCCACTGGTCGGTGTCTGCACCGTCTTCGTCGTAGTAGTTAACTGCGACCTTGGTGGAGAGACCTTCGGTGATCTTGTAATCGATCGTGATACCAGCCTGCCATGCATCGCGGTTCGAGAAGTCGTTGCCCAGGATAGCCGTACCCGTCTGAACGAAGGTCGGAGTACCATTGACGTCGACAACGCCACCGATGGCTGCACGGTCAGCAACATTGCCAAACCACTGAGCGCCGGGGGTGATCGTCAGACGATCGGTAGCCTTGATAGCGTATTCAGCAGCAATCGCCCATTCGGACTCTGCGTAGTAAGCATTTGCGCCGGAAGCCCAAACACCAGCCAGGCCAAGCGTGCCAGGACCGATTTCAGCCGTTCCGATCAGGCGAACTGCGCCTTCTTCCTGATCAACGTCGTAGGAGCCGATCAGCTGAAGTGATGCGCCACCGAAGTTGCCGCCGATGCCACCAGTAATACCGACGTTGTTGTCAGGTTCCTGCGTGAATACACCGAAGGTGCCAGCGCCGGTCGTGACAGTGCCAACCTGCGTAGCGAACTGGCTGCCAGTGCCTTCCAGTTCGTCAACCGAGATACCAGCCCAGAAGGAGCCAGCGTCGTAGGTGTAGCGAATGGAGTTGAACAGAGCGTTCGTGGAGAGAACGTCAGCTTCGCCAGAGAGGCCATCGTCCCACCAGCTGTAGAACTTACCGACCTTCAGGCCGCCGAGTTCGATGAAGGCCTGGTCAACGAATACAGACGAAGAAGCTGCAGAACCATTGTCAGCATTGCCGCGGAAGCCGATGAAGCCACGCAGAGCGCCGAGCTCGGTGTCGGTGCGGGTGTCAACTTCGAACTGAGCGCGCGTGAAGGAGTCCCAGTCAGACGTGCCGGAACGATCACGACCGAATTCGGTCTGGAAACGAACATAACCGCCGAACTTCAGGCAGGTTTCAGTGCCAGGAATGTAGAAGAAGCCCGTGCCGAATGCATCGCAGACGCGTACATATTCCAGGGGCTCTGGCTCAGCAGCGACGATAGCGTCAGCAGCCTTTGCGCCAGATACTGCTGCAAGAGCTGCAGCGGAGCCGATGAGAAGGCTCTTGATGTTCATAATGACCTCCAGTCATGTTTCGTTACAAAAGCGGCGACCAGGAACATGCCCTTGAGGTGCCCCCCGCTTCACGAGCCAATAGACCGAAACCCTCCCGCTCTCGCAATCGTATATCACTAAATTAGTACGTTTTCAGATTGTCCGAATTTCAGCGTGTTGTATTTTAGGCACAACTTACGTTAGGTCGGACGAATATGGCGGCAGAATTTTAAGACGCTGTTAACGTTTGGCAGGCCGCCACCGCCAGGACTCGATTTGTTAAGACAGGACGGCAGAGGTGACGATTCGGGCAAGGCGATGCCTGAACCAATGGGCAGACGATTCGCGTGGGTCGGAAACTGCTTCCTGTTTCATGAAACGAATACAGCGATCGACCCTCAGCCGTCCGATGGTGTCCGCCCTGCACGGGTGACACATCAGAGATCACCCTTCTTCATATGCATAAGGATACGCGTCACGTGGCCGCTATCGGATCAGGCGCTGACGATCCTCAGGGTGTTTTCCACGTCTTGAGCAGCATCGCGACGAATTTTTCCGCCGCAGGCGAGAGCGCACTGCTTCGTCTTTGCACGATACCGATGGTTCGCGAGACCACTGGATCGACAATCGGGCGAGACACGAGATAGGGATGGTCCTCCTGCGGGGTGGCAAGACGCGGCAGCACGGAAATGCCGAGCCCCGCCTCTACAAGTCCCAATGACGTGTTGAGGTGCGTCACCTCATAGAACCAGTTGAGCTTGAGATTGTGTCGCGCCAGCGCGCCATCCAGCAGCGTTCTGTTGCCGCTGGAGCGGTCGACCACCACCAGCGGATAAGGCTCCAGCTGATTCCAGTGGATCGTGTCGTACTTCGCCAATGGGTGATCCTTCCGCATCGCGAGAACGAAAGGGTCGTCGATCAGCGGCTCGAAAGACAGTTCGGGGTCGGAATTTCCCATCAGATTGATGCCGAATTCCACCTCTCCCCGCGCGACCGCCTGCAAGCCCTCATTGGCCGTCAGATCGCGGATCCGCAGCCTTATATGCGGGTATTGCTCGCTGAAGGTCTTGATGACGGTGGGCAGGAAGTAGAAAGCAGCGGTCGGCACACAGGCCATGGTGATCAGGCCACGGCGAAGCGCTCCATCCCTCATGGCGAAGAGAGAGCCGTCGAACTCTTCCAGCATGCGCCTGACGAGCGGCATGACCTCCTGCCCCATCGCTGTCGGCGCCACATGTCGGGTGGTGCGCTCCAGCAAGGGGGCGCCGATAGCCTGCTCCAGTTTCTGGATGCGCCGTGTGAGCGCCGGTTGCGATATGTGTAATGCTTCCGCAGCGCGATGAAAACTCTCAAGCTCCACCACCGCCTGAAAAGCACGAAGATCAAGAATCTCGCAATTGATGCTCATATCGCAATAAACCTCTCGAAAATTGCATTTAACAAATAAGCCTTTCTTCCTCATATTGCAACAACTGGATGGATTGATCCATGAAATGCAAGATTGAGGCGAAGATGAACGATCTCCTTAAGATACCCTGTGTGCTGATGCGCGGCGGAACGTCTCGTGGCCCGTTTTTTTTGGCATCTGATTTGCCGCGCGATCCGGCCCAGCGCGATGCCGCTCTTCTGTCTATCATGGGGTCAGGTCATCCGCTTCAGATCGACGGCATCGGCGGCGGCAATCCGGTCACATCGAAGGTTGCGATCATCGGGCCCTCCAAGGTGAAGGGTGCGGATATCGACTATCTTTTCGCCCAGGTTCGGACGGACCGCCAGTTCGTGGATTACTCTCCCAATTGCGGCAATATGCTTGCGGCCGTTGGCCCGTTTGCCATCGAAGCGGGACTAGTGGCAGCCAAGGACCATGACACGCTGGTTCGCATTCATAATGTGAATACCGGCAAGTTGATCGAGGCCAAGGTGCCCACCCGCGGCAGTGAGGTGATTTACTTGGGCGACGCTTCGATCGACGGTGTTCCCGGCCTTGCAGCACCGATTGCGTTGACCTTCGTCGATTCGGCAGGTGCGAAGACGGGCAAGCTTTTGCCGACCGGAAAGCCTGTCGATGTCATCGATGGGGTCGATGTCACGGCGATCGACTGCGCTATGCCGATGGTCCTGATGCGGGCTGCTGATCTCGGCATCACGGGGTATGAGGATCCTCAGGCGCTGACAGCCAATCGCGCGCTGATCGATCGGATGACGCGGATCCGTCTCGAAGCCGGCAAGTTGATGGGCATGGGCGACGTGTCCGACATGGTCATTCCCAAGCCTGTTCTGATATCGCCAGCGCGAAAAGACGGAACGATGTCGGTCCGTTACTTCATGCCGAATGAATGCCATCCGGCATTGGCCACCACAGGTGCCGTCGGCATCGCCACGGCTGCCGTTACCCCTGGCACGGTGGCATTCGAGGAAGCTGGCAAACCCAGTGTCCCCACACTCATCAGGATCGAGCATCCGGCAGGACGTCTCGACGTCCAACTTGAACTGCGAAACGGCGCCATTGCGGCCGGTCTTGTCAGAACCGCACGCCGTCTCTTCGAAGGCTTCGCCTTTGCAAAACCAGCAGCCGCGATTGAACACGCAGCATAGACGACGCCATTATGGCACACAGCATAGAGAAAACCGGGAGGAGACCCACATGCGTAAATTTCTGCTAGCAACTGCCGCACTCTGCGCCATTGCAGCCACCGCCAATGCCGAATCCGTGAGAATGAGCGTTGGTTCCTACAACCTTAACAACCTGCCTTTCCCTGTTGCCGCCAGCCTTGGCTATTACAAGGACGAAGGTCTGGATGTGACCACCGAGAACTTCGCTCAAGGCGGTTCCAAGGTGCTTCAGGCGCTTGTGGCTGGCTCCACGGATGTCGCTGTCGGCTTTTACGACCACACGATCCAGATGCAGTCGCAGAATAAGCATGTCGTCGGCTTCGTCATGCTGGCTCGCAACTCCGGCCTGGTTCTCGCCGGCAAGAACGACACGGATTTCGATCCGGCAAAGCCTGAAACGATCAAGGGTAAAAAGGTCGGCATCACCTCTCCTGGCTCGTCCTCGGACTTCTTCATTCGCTACTACATGAAGGAGCATAATCTCAGCGACAACGACATCTCCATCATCGGTGTCGGTTCCGGTGCTGCTGCCGTTGCCGCTCTTCAGCAGGGTAAGATCGACCTGCTCGTCAATTACGATCCGGCTGCGACCATCGTCGTCGAGCGCGGTCTCGGCAAGATCCTGATCGATGCGCGCAGCGATCAGGGCGCCAAGGACGTCTATGGCGGTATCTATCCAACCTCAGTCCTTTACGCGACCCAGGATTACATCGACGCCAACCCTGAAGTGATCCAGAAGGTCACCAACGCCACTGTACGCGCACTGCACTGGATGAAGGCGCACTCGGCTGAAGAGATCGTCGAAAAGCTGCCGGACGACTTCGTTTCGGGCGACAAGGCGACCTACATCAAGGCTGTCGACGCGGCCAAAGCGATCTTCTCCGAAGACGGCAAGTTCGAGCCGAAAGATCTCGAGACGCCGCTCGCCGTGCTGAAAAGCTTCAACGAGGCGGTGGCCAAGGCCACGATCGACCTCAACACCACCTACACCAACAAGTTCGTCGAAGCCGCCGCTTCGAAACCCGCAAACTGAGGGCCCGTCCATGTCTTCACCAGTCAGAAAGCTAACGCCGGTGGCACAGTCAGAACCCACATCGATGGTTGCCATCGATAATGTGACGATGGCATTCGGTGCTTTCACTGCCGTTCAGGATGTCAACCTCACGGTTGGCGATGGAGAATTCCTTTCCATCGTGGGACCGACCGGCTGCGGCAAGTCCACCATCCTGAACGCGATTGCCGGCTTGTTGAAACCTGCCAAAGGCTCCGTCAGCATCGATGGCGCTGCCGTCAACGGCGTGCAGAACAATATCGGCTATCTCTTTCAGCAGGACGCCCTGCTTCCCTGGAAAACGGCCTATCAGAATGTCGAACTTGGCTTGATGTTTCGCGGCGTGCCGGAAGCGGAACGCCGGGTGAAGGTCATGGCCTGGCTTGAAAAAGTCGGCCTCAAGGGCTTTGAGAACCGCTTCCCGCACATGCTGTCCGGCGGCCAGCGCAAGCGTGTCCAGATGGCGCAGGCGCTGATTACCGAGCCGAAGGTCATCCTGATGGACGAGCCCTTCTCGGCGCTTGATATCCATACCCGTCATCTGATGCAGAACGAGCTTCTGCGCCTATGGCAGGAAGATCGCCGCGCGGTCGTGATGATCACGCACGATCTGGAAGAGGCCATTGCGCTTGGCGACCGTGTGGTGGTTCTGGCCGCTGGCCCGAAGAGCCGCGTGATCGAAAGCTTCCCTGTTGATCTCGAGCGGCCGCGCAATGTCGCCGAAATTAAACTCGACCCGAAATTCATGACTCTGTACCGCGACATCTGGGCATCCCTGCGCGGCGAAGTGGAGAAGAGCTATGCACGCCATTAATATCCGCCTCATTCAGGTTGCGCTTCTGGTCATCATTCTTGGTGGATGGCAGCTTGGCGTATCGACCGGCGCCATTGATCGCTTCTTCTTCCCAGCCCCATTCGACATCGTTAAGCAGGTCGTCACATGGATAGCCGATGCCGGCTTTTACAAGCATGTTGGCATTACCTTGAGTGAAACGGTGCTCGGCTATCTCATCGGTACGGGACTTGGCGTCGCAGCCGGCGTTTGGCTTGGACTAAGCCCATTCGTGGCACGCGTGCTCGATCCGTTCATCAAGGCGGTCAATGCCATTCCACGCGTCGTTCTGGCTCCGATCTTCGTCCTCTGGTTGGGACTGGGCCTCTGGTCAAAGGTTGCACTGGCCGTCACACTCGTCTTCTTCGTCACCTTCTTCAATGCCATGCAGGGCGTGAAAGAAGTAAACCCGGTGGTCCTGTCGAACGCTCGTATCCTGGGCGCAAAGCGCTCCGATCTTCTGCGCCATGTCTACTTCCCAGCCGCAGCAAGCTGGATCTTGTCTTCGCTGCGCACCTCCGTCGGTTTCGCAGTCGTCGGCGCCATTATTGGTGAGTATCTCGGTGCTTCCGCGGGTCTTGGCTATCTGATTGCTCGCTCGGAAGGCAATTTCGATGCGGTCGGCGTCTTTGCAGGCATCATCATCCTGGCCATCTTCGTTCTCATCATCGACCTTATCCTCGATGTCGCGGAGAAGAAGCTCATCACTTGGCGTCCAAACGCCGCGGAAGAGCGGCCAGCCTGAGATAGCGAACTCGGCAATAGAATTGAAAAAGGGCGGTCGATTGGCTGCCCCTTTTCCATTTCGAAAGAACCGCAGGATCTCTGCAAGCAGCCTCTCATACGGGATATGATTGTCCCAGTGTCAGAACCCATGACAGTGTCGATGATGACAACTACCTTGGGTAGGGCCAGCTTTTTCGCATCCAATCGGAACGCGATCCGCCTTCGAACCGTTGGACCAACATCCACAGCCAGTCGAAAGAGGAAACATCATGAGCATTTTCGGTAAAATCAAAGACGCGATCTTCGGTTCGGCCCATGCCGAGCAGACATCCCCGTCCGCCACGGAACCGACACCAGCCCCTTCATCCATCCCTGAACCCGCCGCAACCACTGCACCGCCCGTCGGCGGCACGGGCCAAGCCGTTCCCTCCACCTCCGGCAGCTCGGCACCGGTCCCGTCGGCGCCAACCTCTGCATCCACCCAGCAGGTCGATGTCGCTTCGCAGCTTGACGCTGCAGTCAAGCGCAGTGGACAACGCCTGGACTGGAAACATTCGATCGTCGACCTGATGAAAGCGCTCGGCATGGATGCGAGCCTCGCAGAACGCAAAGAGCTGGCGCAGGAGCTCGGCTATACTGGCGAACTCGATGGTTCAGCCGAAATGAACAACTGGCTCCATAAGGCTTTGCTTAAAAAACTATCAGAAAATGGCGGCAAGGTACCCGCAGAACTACTCGATTAAAATTTGGAACCAAACGCGCCGCCACGCATTCTCCCCATCGAGTGGCGTGGCGGCGCCACCGCTTGCAGGTTGACCACGGATGTACTGGCGGCAGATGACAAGCGACAAGAGGTCGGTGCGAATTCGCCCCGGCCTTTTTTGTTTCTGGTCTCCAGGATGGAGGGGCTAGCGCACCTATCGATCTCTTCGGACCTATCGCAACGATACGCCCATGAGTATATGTCGTGGCGTGTCCATATGCTCTATGAGGAAAGCTGGCTACTCCCGCCCATCGTCACTCTCGGGACCCTGCTCGCGGTCTCCCGACTGGCCAAAGGGTACAGGCGGCGCGCCTTCGTCATTGTTGGTGATAATGTCTTCGTCCGCCGGCCCTGGACGCCAAGTGAGCCCACGTGTCTCCTTGCGATCACTCGGCAGGTTGGTGATGCGCTCGTCGATATCGCGTGACACTGGTTGCTCTTTTTTCCGAAGCGAACCTCGGTAACAGGAGAGTGTTCCGAATCTTAGAATACGATCTGCGATCAGGGCATGGTGACGCACCAGCCACCGAATGTTTGATCGAGCAACCATCATAGACACATCGGTCCGCCAGCACAGCGCCTGCGAAAAAGCCAGAACTACTTGGAAAATGAAATGGTGCCCGGAGGCGGATTTGAACCACCGACACGCGGATTTTCAATTGAAAATTCTCTTTATAAATAACTGAATTTATTTATATCATTTAAATGTGCGCTACATCTGCGCTAATTTCCAAACTCCGGCGCTATCTTGCTGTTCGACGTGGACTTTAATCCATTTAGGTGAACAACAACCCATGACGATTGGAATCGGAATTGGAAGAATTTTGTTCTAAATTTTTGATCTTACTTGATTTGATTTTGAGGTGCGCTAGGGCTGCGCTAGTTGTCCTGCAAAGCACCATGTTGTGGTAGTTTGCCGGATCTTTGTGTCCCGTTCGGTGCAGTAAGTTAACTTGAAGAGTTGGGTGATGAGTTCGGTAGTGCGAGGCTCCCAGTGGAAAGTGTCCGGCCCGGGTTCTATTTCGTTCCACATGCACAAATGATGAAAAGCATACATGTGAGCCATTTCGAATAAATCCACACTTTTTGATCTGCAGCCTGCTTGTATTTGTTGCAATTTTAAGACGAATTGGTGAAATCAGGTAACGGATTGTGTTTAGAGGCAATAGAATTGGCGTATGCAAGCAAAAAAAACGACGTAAAACCGCGATATTGGGGGGAAAATCAGAACGCCATATCCAACAAAAAGCTCGTAGCCGTGATCGGCACGGGGGTTAGTCGCAGTCTTAGTACAGAAAAAGCGGATATTTTCTCTTGGACTGGACTTGTTGAAAACGGACTGGATTACTGCAAGCATCGCTCGTGCATTACTGAGCTTCAATATCAGTCTTGGGAGCCTCATCTCAAATCAGACGACATCGACGATCTGTTAAGTGCGGCGGAGTTTGTCGGCAGGAAGCTAAATGCTACCAGTGGGGACCTCTATGCACGTTGGCTAGAGGACTGCTTTGCGAACATCAACGTGTCAGAAAATGATCTGTCAGCAGTAATTAATTATTTGCATGAGCTTGGCGTGCCAATTGCAACGCTTAATTATGACACGTTGCTTGAACAGGTGACTGGTCTTCCCACCATAAACTTTTCCGATATGCGAAAAGTGACTCAGTGGGTGCGTCGCGAAACCGATGGTATTTTACATTTGCACGGTGTGTGGCACGATCCAGCAAGTTGTGTACTAGGTATCCGTGACTATCATTCGGCCGCTTTGAGCGAGGTCCGGCAATTTATCCAGCGCAATTTAAGCACTTTTGGACGCCTGCTGTTTATAGGCTGTGGTGACACATTTTCTGATCCGAACTTTTCGGCGCTTATTTCATGGATGAAATCTGAAATTAAAGGCGCCTCACCGTTACATTATTCGTTGGTGCGACAGAGCGAATTATCAAAGCGCCTTGGTGATCCAAGCTGGCAAGGATTTGTTGAGCCTATAAGTTATGGTGAAGAATTTCATGAACTTCCGGGATTTCTTAAGTCAGTATTGCCTTCTGCGGACCTCCTGCAAGCTATATCCCAATCGCTGCCACCTTCCACTGAAACACAGGTGCAGGACGATAAGTCTCTAACTGAATATCGGTCTTTCTTGCTGCGCGATTGTGGGCAAATGACTATTGAGGGGATACGAGCTGACATCGACACAGCTCAGCGAAAGTTTGATTTAGAGAAGCTGTTCGTTCCACTAAATGTCTTGCCAGCTCCTCCAGAGTTTCCTCTTTCTGATAAGAGGCGCGAAGAAAAACTAAAAAAATGGCATGCGGAAAACGCTGGCCCGACACCTTTTGGTGAGGCATTTACAAATAATCAGCGTGTAGCGCTTCTTGCTTTACCAGGGGGTGGAAAAACGCTGCTCTTAAAAAGGCTGGCCGTCGCATATGCTGACGAGGAGCGAAGAGGCCGCTCGGACGACTTCCTACCAGATCTCGACATTTATCCGGTACTGATACGTTGCCGCGAATGGCGCGAGTATATCTCCCGCCCAATACCTTTCATACTGGGCAACATATCAACTATAACAGGCCAAGCTGGCTTGGAAAACTTTTACGACGCTTTGACGCCGCTTTTAAAGGCAGGAAAAGTAGTGTTACTAGTTGATGGTTTGGATGAAATACACAATGATGCAGATCGCGCTACATTTGCAGAGAATCTTGAGAAATTTCTCGACACATTTAAAAAGGTTCGGTTAGTAGTAACAAGCCGAGAAGCAGGGTTTGCTTTAGTCGCTCCGACAATTGCAAGGTTTTGCTCGCGTTGGAAGCTTGCTCCACTTGATGAGAGCACTATATCGTCGCTCTGCGTGCATTGGCATAATTTGATGGCAGGTGGTACGCCAGAAGCACTGGAAGAGGCCGATGATGTGGCATCTCGGCTACTGAAAAGCCCGGCCTTAAGAAGGCTGGCTGAGAACCCGCTTCTTCTCACAATGCTGCTTGTTGTCAAACATGGCGCGGGCAGATTGCCACCCGACAGGGTCAGCCTCTACAGTCGAGCAGTTGAGGTTCTCCTTGATACGTGGAACATCAAGGGCCATGAAGCCCTGAACACGAAAGAAGCATTACCACAGCTGTCTTACGTAGCATACGAACTTATGAAGCGTGGGAAGCAAACCGCCACCCAGTCTGAATTGATATCTCTCTTGGAAGAGGCACGGGAGAAGGTTCCTCGGATCAGAATGTACGCCAAGGATACTCCTGTAGAGTTCCTCAGACGGGTAGAGTTGCGTTCGAGTTTGTTGATGGAAGCAGGCTATCAATTGGAGGGCGCGAAGGCGGTGCCTTTCTACCAATTTCGTCACCTTACCTTTCAAGAGTACCTCGCCGCTGAGGCCGCAGTAGACGGAAATTACCGAGTTTATAGTAGCAACGATAACCTTTTGACACCTCTTGGTGATTACCTTGATCAAGAAGAGTGGAAAGAAGTTATACCTATGGCGACTGTTTTAGCCCGACGGCAAGCGGAGCCCATAATCATTGAATTGATTTCGAAAATTAAGCCTGCAATGCAAGCTCTAAAGGATGGTGATGACTCCGGCGTGCCCCGAAACGCAATAGGTTCGACAATGCCGCCTCCAGTCGCATTACTGCTACAATGTTTAGCAGAGGAGACGGAAGCTTCACCGACAGTGCTAAGTGAAGCTTTGTTTATATTATCCGTATTTGCCAAGGGATGTCGTGATAACCGAAATTGGGACAGTCTGGTAAAAGGGCTTTATGGCGAAGAGTTCCTGAAGACGATTTTTTCTGTGAACTCCAAAGAGTGGCCACAAGCTATCTGGCTCCGTAATACGAAGGCAGTAGCCTTGGCGCTAACCAAGACCGTTGGCTTCTGGAAATCAACTGACGGCCGTAATTTGATAGACGAAATGTTGGCGGGTTCCGATGACCAACTAGAAATCATATTGCTGACTTTGGCGGGTGCTTACTGGGGCAGCGTATTCAGCGTTGATATTGACGACGCGCTTTTCGATTCAATCGTGCCTCATATTCACTCTGAAAACGAGGCGATTTGGGAACCTGCGATCTGGGTACTTGGGCTTTTCTATTCAAACGGCTGGCAGCGACCCGCTACAACCGATATTTTAGATCGCCTCTTAATCCTAATGCTGCAGGAGGGTGATAAGAATGATGTTGCTTCATTTGCACTTAGCAAAGTCCCATTTATCGACAGATCTCAATGGCAACCTGTGTTGACATCTGATGAGAAATCCAGAGTTTCAGCAGAAATCGAACGGCTCGCTGAACAAAATTTTGCGAATAGAAAGGAGCTGGGCTGGTTCATCGTTGCGTTCTACGCGCAAAATATTGTTGGCGATCAACAGCTATATGATGCACTTACTGCAGCCGACAATGTTGGGTACTCTGGTTCGTTAACGGGTATCGTGCAAGAACTCGAAAAATCGCTTCATGTCCCGGAAGCGAAGAGAATTCCAACCGCCCCGCGTCGCCGCCGCGCTGCAACTCGAGCGTAAAAAGTTTGGATGGGCAGCCGTGAGACTGTTGAGCGTTTGCCCGTTCCAAAACACCTTTAGAGTGTGCATTTGATTGCGACATCGGACACAGAGTTCGCGATCAATCGATACGAATGGTTGTCCGAGAGGAGAAGTGACCATTGACTATTTTGTTTCCGGCTCATTGATGGTTGCGGTGAAGGAATGGCTTTTTCGCGGTGCCGTCCCCGCTACGAGCTTGGTGGCCATGATTGCTTGTTGGTCTGCCTTCGTTGAGCTTGCGAAGGTCCCTTCATACATACTACCTGCTCCAAAGTCTGTCATTGCTGCGCTGATAAATGATTGGTCGGTACTCGCACCTGCGCTTTGGGTAACGACCCAGACAACGCTCTTGGCGCTACTTCTCGCTGTGGTCGGGGGAGGATGCGCGGCTATTGTTATTGCCCAATCGCGATTGATCGAAATGCTCGTTGAGCCTATAACAGTCTTCCTACAAGTAACGCCTATCGTCGCAATCGCGCCTCTCATTCTAATTTATGCACCCAATCAGCAAGTTGCTCAGCTTGAATGCGCGTTTTTAGTTACGTTCTTTCCAGTGATGGTGAATACGCTGCAAGGGATAAGGGGTACTGACCGCGATCTGGCAGACACGGTTCGCATCTACACTGCTTCAAGATGGAAAATGTTGGTGCTCCTGCAAATTCCATCTGCGTTGCCGAGCTTTTTCGCCGGGCTTAAGATTGCGGGCGGTCTTGCACTTGTCGGAGCTGTCGTTGCGGAGTTTGCAGCAGGTTCAGCGGGCGCGAATTCTGGACTGGCGTTTCGTCTTCTCGAAGCACAATTCAGGCTAAACACTCCCCGGCTTTTTGCTGCGCTGCTACTCCTCGCTCTACTAGGTGCCACGATTTTTATCATCATATCGGCTTTAGACCGCGTTGTACTGCGGCATTGGTATGCAAGCAAAGCCGCGGTTTAACGCGGTTTGCAACTCTGAAAACAAAACCTCATAAAACGCACATTTTCTGACGTTTATGCTCTGGATGGCGCTGACGCCTTGATCCCGCAGGGCAATTCCTCGCGTCAAGCTGACGCTCGCCCTTCCTGCTCATCGGCAACATAACGAAAGGCATGGAAATTCTGCCTTTCATGAGGTTCTGATGAAGCAAGCTCGGGTTTTAACGGATATCGAATTCAAGAGACTGCTTGCGGTGGTGGCACAGATGAAACATGCGGGGCGAAACAGGCTTGCGTTGATGTTGTCGCACCTCGCAGGGTTGCGCGTAGGTGAGATTGCCGCCCTGATGGTGCGCGATGTTCTCGACAGCGACGGGAAGGTTCGCGAGCAACTGCGGCTGCGGGCCGAGATCACAAAGGGCAGTCATGCGCGTGTTGTGTTCCTCAACGAGAAGCTACGCCGGGAGATCGAACGCCATCGCAGCGAATGGCCCGAAAACAAGGACGCCGATGCACCGCTGCTGGTGACGCAGAAGCGGACGGCGTTTTCCGCAAACACGCTCTGCCAGTTGATGGGACAATTATATAAGAGCGCCGGTCTTGACGGGGCGACCTCACATAGCGGTCGCCGATGGTTCATCACGCGGCTTGCCCATTCCGGCGTCAGCCCGAAGGTCATCATGACGCTAGCAGGCCATCGCAACTTGACGACCACACAACGTTACATCGATGTACGAGACGACATGATGAAAGCGGCGGTCGATTTGCTTTGACCGCCGCCCATTCCGGTATGGCGAAAAGTTCGCTCAACGAACTTTTCTAAGGAACACTATAGGGGCTTGGCGACCTCTATCCGCTTTGGCTTTGCGCCCCAGCAGGCCGTTTCGAATTCCTTCTTATCAAGCGAATGAGAACCTGCCTTTATGCGCAAACCAAGCTGGCCAAATTTTTCAACGAGCAGTTCATGTCCCTTCCGCATCTTCTTCGTCCGGTCCTCGTCACCGTTTGCGAACGTGCTTTCGCCTGAAAGCTCTTCCATAACCATGTTCCACGAGGTCATAGTCGAGTAGCCGAGTGAGATGGCTTGCAGCACGAGATAGGTGTCTTCGCCGTGTGTGCGGAAGCTCGGATCAAGGAGCAACGGTTCCCGACCCTCTCTTTCAAAGTTGCGGACAACAATCATGCTGCCTTTCAAGTCCGTGCTCTTCTTGAAGACGTGATGGTTCGTATACGTATTACCGGGAGCATTCAGCTCCTTGCTGAAAGGAACTTTCCTCCCATAGATCGGCGCAAAAACATCAATGCCATCGTAGGCATCTTTCCCGTTCGCGGCCATTTCCGCGAACAAACGGTAGCTGCTGTTATGGCTCTCGGCCTGCATCAGCACGGCATCGTCATCCATGATGATGCCCCAGTCGAAATCGCTGGCATATAGCCGCTTGAGGCAGTCGATGCGGTTTTCGATCAGTATGCGGGGACCGACGCGCGTGATGCCGCCGCCATGCTCGGCAAGCAGACCAAGCTCCTTGCTGGCGGCAATTTCTTCGTCGGTCCAATTGGACGCAATAACGTGAATAGGAATATCCGTCATCCGCCGCCACCATTCGAGCTGCCATTCGAAATCGAATTTTCGGTCGGCTCGGTGTTCGACGTCGTCAGGTAAGAAACTCGTGATGAAGGCACCGAATGCGCGGCCACTGGGCGACGGCGTGGCCGGAAACGTCGTCTTTGCCCGCCTATTCTTTTCGATCAACGCATAGTTTCGAGGGCGATGATTGGGAATGGCTGTAGCACTCGTGGCATTGCTTGCAGAGGCCGAGCCCATTTTCGTTGTGCCCGAATGCGAAGAGCCGCCGGGGTTTCCTGATCGTGTCGAACCTTTCGATCTCTGAGGTGGTGTTTGCGGTGCGGGCGGCGTTGGGATGGTTTCTGGAACGAACGGTTCGCAGATCTGCGTCGGGTCCATCTTCCTGCCGATGATCAACGGCGATCTGTATTCGACGGTATCGCCATTTACGAAGCTATGTTCGATGCAAAATGCAGCGTCTTCGACTTCGCCATGCGCGATGTATCCGCCAATGTCTTCACCATAGGCCAGGAACGAACGCCAGACAGCCTGTGCATCGGCGAGCGAAAGCTCGTTTTTGGGCGACGTAGTTGCCGTGGCCTTGAAGGCAACGGACGGATAGTTGGTGTTCATCATACCGGAGGTCTGTTCGAAGCCGAGTTCGATATGCTTGCCGTCAAACACCCACTGGAATCGCTTAGGTCGCGAAATGGGCGACGTCCTTTGCGCGTTCGCCTTCTGAAACAGGGTCATCGCGATATCGAGATTTTTGAGATCGCGATGCATCGCGTCCAGCGACATCGTGAAATGCCGTGTACGCAACCCGAGTTTGCGACCTTGCCGAAGCTTTCTATCTGCGTAGACCGACATCGGCGATAATGTCAGCCGGGTGGGGGACTTGGCATTGTCAGCCATAACCATTGCGCCATTGTCTTCGCGGATCGCCCATTCGGTATCCTGCTGGAACTGCTGCCGGAAAATGTCGGCATCGGCCAGATCGAGAATGAATTGTCCTTCGCCGTTCAATTCTGGAAGCGCATTGGCCAGCGTAACCGTGGCATGAGTGAAGCTGTAGGCGTCGGAAACAAACCGGAGCTTTGTAACATTGCCGTTGTCGGCATCCTCGTTCCAGATGGCGATGCATTGCAACTGACCTGCCGATGACGGTTTGCAGATGCCGGAAATCAGATCGATTGCGCGATATAGAGAAAACAGCGGCTTGTCAGCAAGCGGATGAGTAGTGACGGCCCTGTCACCAATCGCTTCCAACAGGTAGTTTTGGATCGTCGCGTCGCTATCGTCTTGCCGGATATCGACAAGGAAGGTCTGCCCCCCCTGCGAAAACAGCATCGACCGATGAAAACCATCCGGCAGGCTGACACCCGGCAGAGCGGTTTTTACAATCGGCTTGCGCTTCAACTCTTCCGATATCGTATTCAACCGAATCGAGCGGAGCTTTTCAGCCTTGGCTGTCGCCGGTCGCGCAAAGTGGTGGACGGCGAGAATGTAACAGCCCGACACGCCGCCGTTGCTGACGAGCCAATCGACAAATTGCTGATCGCCGATTGTTTCCGCCGCGAGAGCGAGAACATTGCTCATCTGGCTGCGCCACGATTTGCTCCGCTTGTCGGAGAAGGCCAGATCGACAAGGGCATTATAAGGATTGGCCTTCGTCACCTTGTTGGAGGCTTTTTCGTGATCGCTCAGAAAGCTTTCGAATGCCTGCGGGTCTTGGCGGATGCTTTCACCGAATTCGAAAATCTTGTCCAACGCGATATGCAGCAGGTTTTCTGTCTTGCTTTCGTGCTGCTCAAATGCGCTGGCTGCACTTTTGATCGTGGCGAACTGTGTTTCGTAATAATTTCGGTCCCGAATTGTTTGTTTTTTAACCGCTATTCCCACTGGATGCCCCACGCATTTTATTCAACGTAGGGCAATCAGACCGAGCAATCCTTAAAATTTGCAGACGATCCCAATGCGAAAATTCTTTGACGGACGACATGTTTAACAACCCCTCAAAATATGCCATCTACACCCCCGCAATTAGTCAGGAGTTCGCGAAGCTCGGATATTCGCAGCACCTCAAACGGCGCTTTGCGTTTCTCGAAACCGACCTGAACTTTCTCGACCCGAAGAGCGGCCTGTTTTATTACCCCTATGCGCTCTACAGCGCGGGTCAGGCCGCAAAGACTGCGAACTCGGCACTCGAAGACAACATCGTCAAATTGCGCGACCGGAAGGCGACCACGGTCATCGGAGATAGTGGCGGTTTCCAGATACAGGGCAACCGGATCAAGTTCACTGGGGATCCGACGTGCGAGCGCATGCTGCGCTGGCTGGAAACACATTCCGATTATTCGATGTCGCTGGACTTCCCTACCGGCGGTATCACACCCGGCAATGTCGCCGTGCATGCCAAACGTTTGATAGCCGAAGGCCACAATCTCGATGCGATGTGCGCGGCCAACGGCCAGTCACTGGATTTCAATGCCTGCCTGAAACAGTCTTTGCTCAATCTCGATTATTTCGTGCAAAATCGAAAACCGGGAGCTACGGAATTGCTGAATGTCTTGCAAGGCCGCAACGAGGCGGAAAGCAAGGCATGGTATGAGGCCGTGAAGGGTTACGGCCTCGAAGGCTGGGCATTTGCAGGTGCTCACCAGAACTCCTTTTCATTGCTGCTCAACCGCCTTCACGACATGCGCAACGATGGCCTGCTGCAGACAGCGAAGTGGATACACATATTGGGCATTTCCACGCCCTCTATCGCCTACCTGTTCAACGCGCTGCAACGCTGCGTAACCGGAATCAATCCCGATCTCCAGATTACGTTCGACACGGCGGGCCCGTTTATTTCCGCTGCGAAGTTTCAGGCGCTGGTGACCCATCGGCTGGATAAGACCGGATGGGCGTTCTCGACGGTATCAATGCCGAAAGAAGGAAGGCCATCGGACACCCGCACTCTTAATGAGCTTGCATGGGAAATCGCACAACGAAGCCCGAAAGCAAATCGGGGAATCAAAGCCATGCAAGAAGAAAGAACCTTTTACGCGATCCCTGCGTCAACGAAGGTAGGCTCACGTGTGAGGGTGAATGAGATCTGCGTAGGGTCAAAAGGCTCGTCTGATTTCGACAATGATAGCATCATGATCCTCATGAACCATAACGCTGAAGCCTATCTGCGCGTGTTTAAGCAGGTGAATAGAATTTTCGACAATGCGAAAGAGTACGAGAATGATATTCCTGTCGTTCTTAAAGGGCTTCGCTTCGCTATCGAGAATATTTGGGCTGACCCGAAGTCGAAAACGACGCAATGGCAATCGTTTCTTGATACGCTGGCTGTAGCCTAATGGCAGGAATAGCGTCGGGCTGTTGAGCTCGACGCTGCGCGACAACAACTATTTCCTTAAATTTAGCCCGACGCCCTTACAGGAAAACCGGGTGTCAAACGCTTTCGTATAATCTGTATCAGCCGCGAGAAGCTTCACCTTCACGAGTTCGTCGGCAAGCTCCTTGTAGCGTCCAGCAGTCATGCATCCAATGCCTTTATCCAGCGCATCACCGCTGTCCACGATCCCGTATTGTTTCATCTTGTCGATGGCATATTCGATCTGACCATCGGTCATTTCGGGATTTGTGATTTTAATAAGAGTGTTGGCGGCGGCATTGTCGCCATAAAGATAGTTGTACCAGCCCTCGGTCGAGGCATCGACGAAGCGCTGCACGAGGTCGGGGTTTGTATTGATGAGATTTTGCTGGACGGTAATCGTGGTCGCGTACAGCTTGTAGCCGCTATCGGCAAGCAGGAAGATTTTCGGTTCGATGCCGGTCTGCTTTTGGATATCATAGGGCTCGGCGGTAATCAGACCCTGCTGGGCAGAGTTCTTATCGGCAAGAAACGGCGCAGAACTGTAATTGTATGGTCTATATTGCTCGTCTCGGAAGCCTTCGAAACTGGCTTTCATCCATTCGAAATATGCGCCGAATCCGCCCTGCGTCATATAGATGGTCTTCAGCTTGGCAAGGTCTTCGAAACGTTCAACGCCGCTTTCGGGGTGGGCTAAGATAACCTGCGCGTTCTTCTGATAGAATGCTGCGACATCCACGAGCGGAATGCCCTGCTCGACACCGAGAAGCTGCTCCTGCTGTGTACCAAGATAGAAGTCAAGCTTGTTCATAAGCAGTAGCGAGCGGTTTTGTGTACCAGGACCGCCCGGTACGATTTCAACTTCGAGGCCATATTTAGCATAGGTTCCATCGGCAACTGCCTGATAAAAACCGCCATGATCCGCCTCAGCAAGCCAATCGGTCCCGAAACGGACCTTGTCGAGGGAATAGGCAGGTGAAGCGATTGTAATTGCGGAGATGGCCAGCGCTACAACAATAGCTTTCTTGCTGGAAGATATATGCGCGTTCATTGGAATTCCTGATACGGAAGATGCAAAGGATAAACGCGGCAATTGTATTATGCGGCTGTTGGGTAAACGTTAAAGCCCGTGTCGCCTAACGTCGATTATTGCTCTGCGCTCGATCTCGCTGGCGAGTTTCTGCTGTAAATCTAGCAGCCGTGGGAGGTTCTTTAACCTCATACGTTTCAGCCGCCATGAAATCCCACAAAGCGTGGCAAGCCCTGGCTCTCGATTTACGGCGATGAGATGCGAATAATAGCGCGGGCTACGTCCGAGCCAGATGCGAGAAAACTCCATCTGTGAACTGGTCAGCCCGTCTGCCTGTAGCACCTCGTAAATGTCTTTGATTTTCATTCTGCTATCTCCTTGAACCAAATATTTATTTCCAAGAAGGCGCGGCGCTAAAATGGTGCTGGATAAATAGCACGTTATTTCAGCAGAGGATTTTCAATGGCAAGTATCGAACAGCTACGGGCGGATTTGATGACGAAGGGTGTCTTCACTCGTTATGAGCGACGCCAAATTAGAACGTTGACGAAAGCGAATGAAGCTCAACGTCAATATGTAAGAGCAGCACTTCCGGTGAACCATTTGGCCAGAAGCTGGATGGAAACCTGTGGCGAGGTAGATGATTACGGTAACATCGATTATTGCCGTGTCCCGCTGTGTCCGCGCTGCCATCTGCGAGAACGCGGAGTGCAAACGGGAAAGGCAGTTAAAAAGATTTTCTGTGATGCCACCAATGACGAGCTGGCGTTCGCAACGATCCTGCTGCCACCGCAGTTGGACTTCTCCGGCATGACCGCTCTCGTTGAAAATGAGAAGCGCCGACTAAGGACTTTTATAGATCGGCAGCGGAGAAAGGATACACGCTGGAACGATTTTCAGTTGATGGGCTGGTGGGAAGTCGATCGCATGAGCTTTGGTGATTTTGACACCTGCGGTCGCAACACACGATTGGCCTTGGATGCGCTAGGATTTCCTTTGATGGAAGCTCCGAACAAAACAATCTGGCGTCCGCATCTTCATGCAATAGTACGTAAGGGCGAATTGTCCACGGAGGAAGTTGCCAGCGCTTTACGCAAGGAAACCCACACAGCAAAATATCAGGTAGATATCCAGCCATTTCGTACAAATCGCGATGTCGGCGACAATATTCAGAACATCGTCCGCTATTGTCTAAAGTTCCGCATCGAGTGTGACTACAAGCGGCCAGATGCTCAGGACTTCATTGAGACAGAACTGGCCGATGTGGCAAAGCCAACCGAACGCAATTGGTGGCCGGCTGAAGATATCCGCGCATATGTGGATTGGCTATGTTTGGAGCGATCAGGCTTTCAATCACTTCGCGTCATTATCGGGCAAGCCAATGAAATTTCAATTAGTGAAAAGCTTGAGCACGGTGACAGGTCGACAAGCGCAGTATCTAACCGTCCAGACACTCCCAGCAATATTGATGAAAATAAAGGGAAATCTGTTGTATCGGATATGAATGGGATTCTCGTTGTCGAAGACAATCGCATTGTTTCAAGGAGTAACGCGGATATCTGCGATGTAGAAAGTGGCTTAACGCGTTGTGTGTATAATAATATTGTACAGGATACTAACTGGACAGATACCGAGATTGACGGCTCCTTTCCCGGTTACAATTGGGCTGCTGCGACAGCTACCAGCAAGACATCCAGATACGCGGGTAACGTCATCAGTCTTTCTGAGCGTCTGCGTAGCATCATGGAGTAGAAGCAAGCGGATGGCGCTCCACGAGAAATATGGGGCAGCCTGTAAAAGTTCGTTCAACAAACTTTTTCAGCAGCAGCCGAAAATGAGTAGTCCTCATATATCGTGCGGCCTCGCAGCTTCGCCATCATAAGGTTCTCCCGACACACCTGATCGAAGATGCTGACAACTGCTTTCGATGATGGCGGGGTAATGAGCCGGGAGACATAGCCAGTCAGCGGCAGGCCGGACAGCTCCGGTTCCTCGACAATCCGGCCAATCATTGCGGCGGCTTCCAAATACGCGCTGATCGCCATGGTCGCCGAGAATGTTTCGTCACGAACAAGTTCGATGCCAAGCATCGGACGCAACGCCATGATGTCGGAGACCCACAAGGATTGGAACACCGGCCCGCCATCGGTGAGATTGTGCAGGGCATCAACGCCATGACCACAAACGCGGCTCCGGGTCAGCAACAGAACGGCACTGCCATTGGGATCATAGAAACGAGCGACCGGTGGGAAATTCGCGCCCGGTCGTGCATGCCATTGAAGACGGCGAAGCAGGGTGTTCGGGAACAGCCGCCGGTATCGCCCCGGAGGGCCCATCTCGTGGACGGTGACGGTTTTGCCCTCGGTCAGCGCAAATAGTAAAATCGCCCGCCATGACACCGCCGACAAATAGCTACGCTGTCGCATTTCTCCGTCGATTTCATAACGCAGGTTCAGCGACGTACCTTTGCGTTTGATCTTGTAGAGCCGTTCGGCTCCCACATGCAGATCGGCCATGAACAGCATGGCCAGGTCGATTTGCGCCTGCGTCGGCTTGTCGTCGTGATTGCCGGGTAAATGATCTTGCATATGGGCTCCGCTCGATTTCGGCGGAAACAAAATTCCAGATGGTGCAAAGGGCGAGTTCAAAGACCCGCCGAACGAATGGCGACAGTGCGCGTGTGCTTTCGGGGTCAAGCTTGACGGGCAATGCGCATCAAGCTGAAGCACAGTAGCGTCAAGGAAAGTGGCCCAGCCCGAAAACAGTACCGCGCAGCGCCCCGCACCGAACGCGCGTCAATGGCGCTCTCTGACAGAGTTCCTGCCTATGCCGGAACGTACGAAGGGCATGGGATCAAATATGATCCCGTGCCCTTCGGATGCTTGTCCCGTAAAAACTGCGCCGGTTTTACGCCAACTCCTAGCACTGATCTGACATGAGTGGCTTGTTTTGCGATATGCAGGAGAAACGGGATAATATGCATCGTTGGGGAGAAATTGCGTTATCCTCAATACTTGAGATTCGGGACTGATCGATATTATTCATGATGGAATAGAACGTGGCCCCGACGGATTTATTTATGAAAGAGACATTCGACTATCATAAGGCAAATCCCCACGTATCCCTTGAGGGTCATGTGAAAAGCCGAATTGTCGAGCTGGGCCGGGCACTGGATGGCAAGACCCCGATTTATCTCGACACGAATTTCTGGGTAAATTTGCAAAAAGCGGCCCACACGGATAAGGCGCCGGAAGACCACCGCAAGCTGCTGCGGCTTCTGCGGCACGCTGCCGCCAAAGGGCGAATTTTGTGTCCGGTTAGCGAAAGCATATTCCTCGAACTTTTAAAGCAGTCGGACCTCAAATCGAGGCTGGAAACTGCCGCTCTTATTGACGAGTTGAGCCTCGGCGTCGCGATGGCTGAGCCGCAGGCAAGGGCTACAACCGAGCTGGCGCATTTCGTTCACTCCATTGCCGGAGACAAAAACACCCTGCATCCTCTGAGTCATCTGGTGTGGCACAAGGTCCCCTATGTTCTTGGCCTGACCCATCCGAACCCTACACCGTTTAACGAAGAAACTCGGCTGGTCATTCAGAAGGCGTTCTTCGATGAAATGTGGGACATCCCTTTGGCGAAGATGGTCGGGATGTTGACCGAGTTGCCCGACCCGGTGGAATTAAACCTCGATGACAGCGCGGCCATCTTGAACGCCGGAATAGCTGAAAACGCCGATAGCATACGAAGCTTCCAGCAGGTTTTCGAGGCGGAGCTTCAGGGCGTGGCAGATCTTTATGCAGACACACTCGCCGATATCATCAATCAAATGAACCCCGATGAAAAAGCGCGTACAGCCCCGAAGGACGAAACAGAAAAGGCTGAGGTTCGCCGGATGGCCTATAATCTGCTGTTTCACGCCCTCAAATCCAACAAGGAGGTGCGACGCAGTCTGCCGTCCCTCTATGTTCACGCATGCCTTCACGCTGCTATCCGGTGGGACAAGCTCCGGCGATTGAAGGGCAACGACCTCTATGATTTCAATCACGCGTCTGCCGCGCTCGCTCATTGTCGCCTTTTTTTTACTGAACGCCCACTTCATGCTCTTGCTGCCGGAAAAAATATCGGCCTGGATCGAATGTTTGATTGCCAGATCGTCTCCAGCGTACCCGACGCTATCGCCTGCCTCGAAAATCTTCCGAAGGCTTCTTGACGCCGTCAACATAGCGACAGCGTAGCTATGTATTGACGGCCTGACGCTGTGCTTGAAACCGGGTGAGTCGGTCAAACATGGAGGGTTGCGGTGTCGTGAAGATGAATTGGCGAACAAAGTCGAGTTGGCTATCGTCGCGGCCATAGGCATATTTTTCGGCTTGGCCGACGACCTGCTCATTCATCGCTCTCACAAGCTCTCTGCGGTTGCCCGCCCATATACGCTGGGCAATCGCTACATCTTTGGCGGCCGCGAAGATTTTCGTCGGTCCAAGAGGCATCAGGATAAAGCCATCCTGAGTGAGAAAATTTGGGGGTGCGACGACGGGCCGATCCGAAGTCAGCAGTTCAATGCTTGTGTCCGCCGCGTCGATCACCATCCATCGCATGTTGTTAATGCCACCACATATGTTGGGGTGGTCGATCAGTCTTCGCAGCATCAACGTCGCGTTGCGCTGGGCCAGATCGGGTTCCAGCAAGGCCACCGCTTCCCGTATCGTTGCAGGCTCATCTGGCCTCCTGGCGGCCTGCCATCTCTCATCGAGTTGCTCGATCCCTTCCATTAGCTTCGTCAGATAGTCCTGTCGAAAATGTTTGAGATCGTTGGGCGCACGCAGCAGCAATGACAACATGAACCTTGACCACGCGCTGCGCATTGGCGGATTGTCAGTCATAGTATTGTCGCTCTCAAGCAAGGCCATTGCCTGATTTGCAAGCGTGTCTACCTGTTTGAAAAAGCCGTCTTCAACGATCTGTGCCTGCTCTGCCGGAACGCCCTTGATTTCATAAAGGCCACGTTCATGTCCCGTCTGCGTAGGCGAAACCCTCTTAGGCTGAATGCTGTTCTTCGCGGGATTCGGGCGGCTGAATTCACACAGAATCTTCTCAACGCCGCTGGCCCACCGCTTGGTGTAAAATTCAGGCAGGTAATGGTGTTTCAGGGACACTTGTTTCATGGGCGTTTCCGTGATTGAAAAAACTCAATTACGCGCTTTGAATCTGGAACGGCGAGAAAACCGATCAGCCCGCCAAGCACAGTGAAGACGAGAACTCCGAAAATTCTGCCAAACCCACCGACAATAACTGTCCCGGAACCAAGAAACGCACCGAGCAGACAGCCAGCCAAACTCCCGAAAATTCTAAATTTCATGTCATCACCCCAAGGCGGGCCTAAACTTAGTGCCAGATTTTTGCCAACGGCGGACGCGGCCTTGACCAGCGTATCCGTCGTTGTTTGGATCGAGAAGACGGCCAGGCTGGATCAGGCTCGCCTTTGTTCGCCGTGCCATGTTCGACTACGAGATATTCTCCACCGCCATTCATGTTCGATCTGGAACTCGAGCGTGCGCTTGATGGCGGTCGCTGTGACGTCATCACATACCTTCGTCTCTTCTGCTCTTGGTTTCCCTTCCCATTCTGCAGATGCGCAGAACTGTCCAGGAACGCGGCCTAGCCCGAAAACAGTACCGTGCAGCGCCCCGCATCGAACGCGTGTCCCTGACGCTCCTTGATGGCGTTCTAGCAACGCCGGAACGCACGAAGGGCATGGGATCAAATGATCCCATGCCCTTCGGACGCTTGCCCGGTAAAAACTGCGCTGTTTATGCGGACTTGCGCAGCATCTTGCCGCGTTCGACGGCAGCAGCGGTTAACTGCGCGTCGAGTTCGCCCGCGCGCACCGCCTCGATCAGCGTGTCGATGACCTTCGGCAGCGCCGAAAGCTCACCGATCTCGACAGCGTTCTTGTCCTTGGCGAATTCGATGGTCTTGCCCGCATAACGCAGTGCGAAAAACACCTTTCCGTTGCCGTCGGTGAACCAACCCTGACGCACACGCTTGGGCGCTTCGACCTCGACGCGGACGCCTTCGGCATTCTTTTTGCGGACGATATGCGTCGGCGTAAACACCTGACCGGCAATCTTCGCTTCGGCCATCTGCTTTTGTTCTGCTAGGGATGTAATCATTTTTTCTCGAGCCCGATGTACCGGATCGATGGTTGCACGAACCGGAATGGCGGAAGTGAGCTTGAGGGCCTTGAGATGAGACATACTGTAATCCTTTCCGAAACCGTTGAACGTGTTTCCCGGATACAGCCGTCTGCTAAAAGGGCGAGCGAAGAATTGTCCGCTGCGACGAAAGGTAGAAAGCCATGATTGCGGCGACCAGTATGATTCCCGTAAGCTCATCGAACCGTTGTTTCTCGGAGGCATCATGGGCGACGAAAGACAACTCGACATTCTATCTCCCGTCACGGACCTTGAATTGGTACGATTTCTTTTGAGCGATCTTCATGACGATTTGCCTGCGAAGATCGCTCGGTTTCGCCAACTGGCTGACCTATCCATGGCGCTTGGCGAAGGTGGGACTATGTTTACCGGAGGCGAAACGACTTATCAGGCATGGACAGAGGCCCGCACGAGCTTCATTCATGGAAACTACATCGCAACCGTGATGCTTTGCCAAGGTTTGGCTGAGCATCTGTTAGCTTCTTTCTTGGAACTCGGTGTACAAGAAGAACGACTACCGACAAAAGTTCCGTTCCGCGTGACCCTCCAACGGAGCTTACAGCGCGAGATTATTACAGACGCGGACGCGAAGGACTTTGAGCGCTTGATGCAGTTGCGTAATCCGCTTTCCCATTATCGGAATATTGATGATCCGTCCAATTTGACGCGCCGTGCTGTCCATAGTCGGTTACCAGCAATAGAACACCTGAGAGGCGACGCTAGCTTTGCATTGTCTGTCGCGATCCGATTGCTCTCCCTTCCGGCATTCAGGTTGGGGAGATGACGGTCGCGAGCCGCTAGTCACCGGAATAGTTGTAGAATATTTTCGGCGTTGCCGTTGGCGATCTGCAAGGACTGGACAGCAAGCTGCTCCTGAGTCTGTAACGCCTTGAGCCTTGCAGACGCTTCCTCCATATCGGTATCTACAAGACGGCTGACGCCTTGATCGATGGCGTCTATGAGCTTCCCGGCGAAATCCTGTTGCATGTCGATACGTGTCGTGAGCGCGCCGAGCGTGGCACCGCCGACGATAACACGTTTCAGCATGGCATCGACGCCTGATAGATAATTGTCGAGGCTATTGGACGGATTTGTGATATTGACATCAAGGATATCGAAATTCGCCGCGGGTCCAAGGTTGTCCGCGACGTTGCTGATGTTGAGCTTGGATCGGGCTCCCATTTCCGGGTGAACTGCCGGGTCTACATCAATGACGATACGGCCACTGTTTTCCGTTGCCGTCAGCCCTACACCCGACATCGCAGCGTTTAAAATGTCTGCGAGATCAGCTGGTGAGCTGATTTTGCCGTCCACTGTACCAAGCGTATTGTCAACAATTTGGCGGTCTACTGTTACGGTCGTGTAGGGCGCATTATTGACGCTTACATTGAACGAAAAGGTGACGTCACGGTAGATTTCAAACGGGGCCGTAAAAGCAAATTGATCACTTGCATAGCCACCGGCAGAGCTTGCGAACGGCGTTTCCCGAAGACCGCCAGCGTTACCGCCCGTGGTGTCATTCACACCAGTTACCGAGATCGTTGAGGCATCTCCACCGGTGTTTTCCCGGCTGAGTATGCCAATTGCCGCCTGATTAGGCGGGCCGGTCAGGATTGTTTTGCTTGAGCTGACGAGTGAAGAAATTCCCGCCTCAACGAATGACTGATTCAGGACGCACGTGTAATCATCAATGGTGCTGATAAACCCGTTCGTACTGCCCAGTGCCGTGTCTATCGTCGATTTTGTGATTGTAACGGTTTGCGATGAGCTTCCGTCAATCATCAAATGGAAGCTGATACTGTCAGTGGAGCCAAGCGTAACCGGTCCCGTCATTTTGAAGTATTGTCCACCGGCGGAAGAGTTCGCATTTAAATCTGCCAACCGAAAGCCACCAATATCGCCCAGCGAGCGAATATCCTTTTGCAGCGCCCCGCCCCCACCGACATTGAACAGGCCGATATCAGCAAGATCGACCTCGGTTGTGCCGACCCGCACGATCGTGTCCCGCCGCGTGGTGTAGCTGGTTGATAGCGAAGCCGCTCGCGAGCGCACTCTCCAATGTGCTGTAGGGAGCGGGCGGCGTAGCGGTGGTCACCAGTGTTTTCCGGTAGGGTCGGGTTGC